>Ga0256405_10004964_pt1 | contig 23873 bp, 19 predicted proteins | sample RumenRJG_02DNA_FD_189096 | JGI IMG/M metagenome (GOLD analysis project Ga0256405, IMG submission 189096) | Bovine rumen microbial communities from Lethbridge, Alberta, Canada - RJG_02 | ecosystem: Host-associated > Mammals > Digestive system > Stomach > Rumen | place: Canada: Alberta... | reverse complement strand
GGATGATTCCAAGTGTTGATGTGGTGTCGGAGATGAAGATCTTGCCATACTTGTGAGCGATTGCACCAACCTCTCTGATCGGGTTGCAGAGACCTGTTCCTGTCTCCTGGTGTGCCATGTAAACAGCAGCTACATCGTCCTTGTTTGCAGCAAGAGTTTCCTCAACTTTCTTGAGGTCAGGGAGGGTAAGAATGTCGAATGCACAGTTTACAACAGGAATTCTGTAGTACTGAGCAGCCTGCATAGCTCTGTCATTGTAGAAACCGTTGTTGACAATCATGATCTTCTTTCCGTCAGGAATAAGAGATCCAACAGCAACATCGATACAGATGGAGCCGGATCCTGCGAAGAGTGTTGCAACATAGTCGCCTTTCTTTCCGTGAACGATCTTTACAAGGTCATCAGCAACTTTTCTTGTGATAGCTGCGAATGATCCCTCTCTGTGGCAGATATCGTTCTGAAGCAAAGATGCCTTAACTGTTTTTGTTGTTGTTGAAGGACCTGGGTTCAGAAGAATAGTCTTTTTCAGAGTTTTCTGAATTTTGATGTCTTTTAATTTCATAATATTCTCCTTTTATGAGTTTTTAAAATCCAAAGATGGATAACTCTATTTATATTTTATTATTTTAAATAAAACAGTCAATTAGGATTCAACTATAATGATGAATTATTTTCATTTTTTTTTGATTTTTTATGAAATTTGGGCTTTATATATTAGAGTTATTAGAGATATTCAATATGCAAAAATTGTTAAAAATGTATAAAAATAGCAGGAATCCATTCTTTGCCATGAAACGATTTTTTCTATTAAATCCTTATTGGAAAGATGTTTTTAGGGGGATTTCTAATGAGAAATGTTAAAAAACTGTAAAAATATCATTATATTGGAGAAAATAGATAAATTTAATAAATAGCCTTACCATTAATGTCAAAAAAGAAAATTTTGTTCTTGACAATTTGCCTAACCGTGATAATATCAAAAATACAGAATTAGTTTTCTGTCACCAAAGTTTATTGGTGAATTAAATTTTAGGAGAGAAAAATGAAAAGAAGTATCGTACTCGCTCTTTGCTTGATTCTCTGCGCTTCCATGGCATTTGCTAACGGAACAGCTGAAGGAAATGCAGCTTCCGGAAACAAAGCTATCATGGGAACATCAAGCTTAGGTGGATCCTGGTATCCTACAGGATCAGCTATTGCAGGTCAGGTTATGACACACACTGACTCCATCATCACAGCACAGGCTACTGGCGGTGGAACAGAGAACCTGAGACTTATGATGCAGAACCAGATGCAGATTGGTCTTTCTGAGACAAACGTAACATTCTACGCTTTCAATGGCGAGAAGCTGTTCCAGGGTCAGAAATATGACAACCTGACATTCTGTGCAAACCTTTACCCACTGGTATTCCAGGCACAGGTACAGAAGGCATCAAAGTTCACAACATTCAAAGAGTTCTGCGCAGCAAAAGCTAGCTTCTGCCCAGGATCCCCAGGATCTGGAGACGAAGTTGCATGGCAGGAGATCTTCGAAGGCGCATTCGACACCAACTATAAAGACATCGTATGGAAGCCACTTTCCCACAACGAAAGAGTTATGGCTTACCAGGACAGACTTCTTGATGGTATTGGACACGAGACAGCAGTTCCAGCAGGTGCAATCCTTGAGTCATCCGCTCAGATTCCTGTAAGAATTCTTGCAATCGGCGGCGCTGAGAGAGACAAGCTGATGGCTAAATATGCATGGGTAGGAAAGTGGACAATTCCTGCAAACTCCTACAACGGACAGGATGAGGCAGTTGAGACTGTAACAACAGGTACATGTCTTGTTGCTGACGGCGTTAACGCTCCAGAGAAAGTTATTTACGACATGGTATCAACACTTTACGGACCTGGCCTCAAGGCTATCCAGTCTGTACACTCATTCACACCTTACATCACTCTTGACATCGCTCTCGATGGAAGAGGAGCAATTCCTCTGCACGCTGGTGCTGAGAAATTCTACAAAGAGAAAGGTATGGTTAAATAAGTTTAATAACTTAGTTGAACACAGGGAGTGCATCTGAGCAATCAGATGCACTTCTTTATGTTTAAATAATTACATCATGTTCTGCAAAAATAAGACTAACTAGGAGAGTTTGAATGGGGGACAAAGATAACGAATATTTGAAGGACGTTGCTGATCAGCTTAAAGGAATGGACGAATCAGCCAGAAAAGAAGCTGCAGAAATGGCCAAAAAAGCAGAGGAGATGGATAAGCAATTATCCGGATACCGCGATAACAAAAAATCTATCCTTGCATTGATTTCTGTTGTCGCTGTATGTTTCGCTCTGTTCCACTTCTATACAGGTGGATTTGGAATGTTTACCGCCATCAGACAGAGAGCTATTCACTTGGCATTCGCTCTCTGGATCTGTATGATGAGATATTCTTCCAACAAGAACGCAGGACCGAAGGTTGAGCCATGGCTGCCGCACTTCTTCCTGTGGATTATGATAATGGGTTCAATCAATATTCCGCTGGTTGACTATGCAAGAAAGGCAAAAGTCAATATGACTATTCCAGTTCTTGTAATTGGTGTTGTCTGCATTATCTGTGCAGTCATCAGCAGAATGATTACTCTTAAATTAAGAATGAAAGCTAACAAGGCTGTCGAAGACGGTCCAATGTGGTACGACTGGCTGTTCCTTATTGCATCAACAGTTGGATGTATCTATATGGCTATCAATACTGATAAGATTCTTCAGAGAGCAGGTATCGTTTATGTAGTAGACCAGATCATGGCTCTCTACCTCCTGGTAGGTACTATCGAGGCAACAAGAAGATCTATCGGTAAAGTCCTTATGTGGATCGGTATCTTCATGCTTATGTACTGCCGCTTCGGTTTCCTCTGCGGTGGTATCTGGCACCATCCTGGATTCAGCTTTGCTATGATTACAAGACACTTCGTGCTTACCGACGCAGCACTGTGGGGAACTCCTATCGGAGTATCTGCATCTTACATCTCACTGTTCCTGCTCCTCGGTGCAGCTCTTCATGCAACAGGTCTTGCAGAGCTTCTGCTTAAAGTTGCAAAGGGTCTTGTTGGTCACTTCGTAGGTGGACCTGCAAAGATGGCCGTAGTTGCATCTTCCATGTTCGCTATGATCTCCGGATCATCAACATCTAACGTTGCAACAACTGGTGTTATCACCATTCCTCTGATGAAGAGAACTGGTATTCCTGCAGCCCTGGCTGGAGCTACTGAGGCTTCCGCTTCCATGGGTGGTCAGGTAACTCCTCCTGTAATGGGTGCCGTAGCATTCATCATGGCAGAGTTCCTGGGAATCAGCTACATCTCCATCATCACAGCAGCTGCAATCCCTGCTCTTCTCTATTATGTTTCAGTATTCACAATGATTCACTTCGAAGCACATAAGATCGGAGCTTGGGGACTTAAGAAGTCTGAGATCGACCCGACCTGGAAACACGACATCCTTACTAAGGGTTATCTGATTCTTCCTGTAGTTATGCTGGTTTACATGCTGGTTAAGGGTTATACTGCAATGGCTGCATGTTTCTATTCATTCATCGTTGCTGTATGTCTCTCCTTCTTCAGAAAAGACACAAGACTCAACCTGAAAAAGTTCAAGGGTATCTTTGAGCAGGCAGGTATGACACTGTGTGTAGTAGCTGTTCCATCAGCTATCGCAGGATTCGTAGAAGGTACTGCAACTCTTACAGGTCTTACACCTCACATCACAAAGGTTCTTACTGAGCTTTCACACAGTAACCTTTACCTGACACTGATCATCACAATGCTTATGTGTCTGGTTCTCGGTATGGGTGTTCCTACAGTTGCTAACTACATCCTTATGACCATCATGACAGTTCCTACAATGATTTCTGTAGGAGTTATGCCACTGGCAGCACACCTGTTCTGCTTCTACTTCGGTATTATGTCAGAGCTTACACCTCCAGTTGCTATCACATCCTACACAGCAGCAGCTATCGCTGGTGCTCCATTCTGGCCGACAGCATTCAACGCTGTCCGTCTGGCAGCCGTTGCATACATCGTACCTTACATCTTTGTATTCAACACATCACTGCTTCTCGGAACCGAGCCATTTACACCTGCTGTAATCTGGGGCGTTATCACTGCTGCATTCGGTTCTTGTAGCTTCGCTATCGGTATGGCAGGCTTCATCAGAAGAAAGATGTTCCTCATCGAGCGGTTTGCAATCTGTATCTTTGCGATCTTCATGATCGTACCTACAGTTATTACCGACGCTGTCGGTATTGCCGGTGTAATATTCATCATTGCTATGCAGTGGATTTATAAGAAGAATCCTAAGAATTACATTCCACCGGTTAAGCCAGATTTCGCTGCTTGATCTGTGTCAAGTTTTTCGAGGCCTCCCGCAAGGGAGGTCTTTTTTTTTGTCTTATTATCTGTTATAATTCATATATTCAATTGGAGTTGATATGAGGACAGAAGTTTATTACCGCGATAACGCCATTGACGGCAGATCCCGCAAGGTGCTGGCCGCCCTTAAGCAGAATATCGACAGCCGTATACATAACGTGGCTATGGCTGATGTTTACCTGACCAAGGATATCAAGGGACTTACCCCTGAGCTGGCAGCTTTTCTTTTTGCTGATGCTGTGGCCCAGCGCACTGCAGTGGACAGCCCTGCAGCAGCGGGGGCTCTGCTGCCTGACTGGAAATATGCGGTGGAGGTGACCTACCGTCCGGGAGTTACAAACCCTACAGCTATTACTGCGCGTAAATCAATAGAGACTGCCCTGGGCCGGAAACTGAGTGCCGACGAGATGGTACAGACTGCAGTGCAGTATCTTATTGAAGGCCCCGAACTTTCTGATGACCAGATTGCATCAATGCAGAAATCTTTCTACAACCCTCTGGTGCAGCAGGCTGAGTTCATAAAGAGGGAAGAGTGGGGCTCAAAAAAGCTTCCTGACTTCTATCCATATAAAGTGGTTTCCAGCGATGTGACAATCAAGGATTTTGATCTGACCTCCATGGATGATGCTGCTTTGGAGAAGCTTTCCGAGGAGCGTCTTCTGGCCCTCAACCTGACAGAGATGAAGTCTCTCCAGAAATATTTTGCAAATCCTGATACCCTTGCAGCCCGCAAGAAAGCAGGCATGGGCAACGCCACTGATGTGGAGCTTGAGATGATAGGCCAGACCTGGTCCGAGCACTGCAAGCACAAGATTTTCAGCGCCGACATCGACTACGAGGATACCGAGGCAGGAACCAAAGAGCATATCAAATCCCTTTATGCATCATACATAAAAAAGACGACAAAAGATCTTTGGGATAAGAAGCCTTTCCTCCGCTCTGTATTCAGCGACAACTCTGGTGTTGTGGAATTTGACAAGGACAATCTGGTATGCTTCAAGGTGGAAACCCACAACTCTCCATCAGCATTGGATCCATACGGCGGAGCAATCACCGGTATTGTAGGTGTGAATAGGGATATCATTGGAACAGGAAAAGGAGCTCGGCCATTCTTTAACACAGACTTCCTCTGTTTCGGAAATCCTGATACTCCGGATGAGGATATTCCATCAGGCCTTCTTCATCCAAAGGCTGTGATGAGCGGTGTGCATCACGGAATTATCGACGGGGGTAACCAGTCTGGTATTCCTACTGTTGCCGGCGGCTTCCTCTTTGATGATTCATACACAGGAAAGCCATTAGTATTCTGCGGTACCGGCGGTATAATGCCGGCTTCCATGGCAGGAGAGGGGACCTGGATCAAGCATATAAACCCAGGTGACAAGGCTGTTATGATCGGAGGACGAATCGGAAAAGACGGTATCCACGGTGCCACATTCTCCTCTCTGGTGCTGGACGAGGCCTCACCGGTATCTGCAGTGCAGATCGGCGACCCTATAACACAGAAAAAGATGAGTGACTTCCTTATGGAGGCCCGGGACCTGGGACTCTACCAGGGCATCACCGACAACGGCGCCGGCGGCCTCTCATCCTCCCTGGGAGAGATGGCAGAGTATTCCAACGGTGTTGTGATAGATCTGGACAAATGTCCACTTAAATATCAGGGCCTGGCTCCATGGGAGATTCTGGTGTCAGAGTCCCAGGAGAGGATGAGCCTTGCAGTGGATGAGAAAAACCTGAAGGCATTCCTGGACCTGGCTGCAAAGCGGGATGTTGAGGCCACAGTGGTGGGCGAGTTCAACGATTCCGGCTACATCAGCATCTTAGGGGGAGGCCGTCTTGCAGGATACCTCTCCATGGAGTTCCTCCACAAAGGGCTTCCTGCAATGCACCTCAAGGCAGTATGGAAGCGTCCTGCCGTCCCGGAGATGAAAATAGAGAAAGAAGACCCGAAAGAATTACTTATAAGAATACTTGGAGACCCTAATGTGTCATCCCGTGAGACACTGGTGCGGCAGTACGACCACGAGGTAGGTGCTGTATCTGTAGTCAAGCCCTTTGTGGGAGTGAACTCCGATGCACCGTCTGACGGAGCTGTGCTGAAGCCTGTATATGGCAGCAGCAAGGGTGTGACCGTGACCCACGGTATCTGCCCACGGGTCGGCGACTGGGACACCTACAACATGGCACAGTGCGCCGTGGATGAGGCTTTCCGTTCCCACATCGCATTGGGCGGCGACCCGGAGAGCGCATCAGTTCTCGACAACTTCTGCTGGCCAGACCCGGTCAAGTCTGCAAAGACCCCGGACGGCGAATATAAGCTGGCCCAGCTGGTCCGCACCTGCAAGGGTGTTAACCGCATCTGCCTGGACTACGGCCTGCCTCTCATCTCTGGCAAGGACTCCATGAAAAACGATGCCAGCATGAACGGCAAGAAGGTTTCTGTACGTCCTACACTCCTTATCTCCCTCATGGGTATGATCAAGGATACAGAGAAAGCTATGACCTCCGATTTCAAAGGCTGCGGCGACTATATCTACATCCTGGGCAAAACCACCGGTGCAATGGGCGGTTCAACCTACGAGAAGATAAAAGGAAAGAATCTTGGTGCTTCCCCAAGCGTTGACACAAAGGGTGCATTCAAGATGTACTGCCAGCTGGCCGGCGCAATAGAGCAGGGGCTTGTGGTATCCTGCCACGATATGTCGGACGGCGGTCTTGCAGTTGCCCTTGCCGAGAGTGCAATGGGCGGCAGGTGCGGCTGCGATGTGGATCTTTCCGGCATCCCGGGCGATGCAGGACTGGACGATATCAGGACACTGTTTGCAGAGTCTCCATCCCGGTTTGTAATCTCAGTAAAGAAAGAGAATGCAGATAAGTTTGAGAAGCTTATGGCCGGGACACCGCTTAAGAGAGCAGGAGAGACAAACAGTTCTGATGCAGTGGCATTCAGGAAGGATGGAAAATCAGTTTTGACTATTACATGCGATGAGATCGTAAAAGCATGGAAGAGGGAAATATAATGGCAAAGGTTGCAATACTTACAGGATACGGCATCAATGCTGACAACGAGCTTAAGGAAGCTTTCCTGAGAGCTGGTGCCAAGCAGGCAGACAGAATTCACATAAACGATATGATAGAGAAACCGGAGATTCTGGACGGTTACCAGATTCTTGGCTTCCCCGGTGGCTTCTCCTTCGGCGACCACCTTGGATCCGGCCTGGTCATGGCCCATCTGTTTAAGCAGAACCTTAAAGGTGTTCTGGACAAGTTCATCGCCAAGGGCAAGCTTATAATCGGAATCTGCAACGGCTTCCAGGTCCTTGTCAAGATGGGAGTGCTCCCTAACTTCGACGGCAACTGGACCCAGGAGGTTTCCCTTATCCACAACAACACAGGTGTCTTCGAGAACAGCTGGCTCAATGTCCGCTTCAATCCCGACTCTCCATGCGTATGGACCAAGGGGCTTAAGGATATGGATATTCCTATCCGCCATGGCGAGGGACGTTTCATCACAAAAGACAAAGCGACTCTGGACAGGATCAAAGCCCTGCACCTGGATACAGTGATCTACAACGACCGCAACCCCAATGGATCTGAGTGCGACATTGCAGGAATCACCGACACCACAGGCCGCATACTGGGACTTATGCCACATCCGGAGGCATTCCTGACACCAGAGAATCACCCTATGTGGAAGCGGCAGGAGATCAAGGAGGCAGCCGGACTTGCACTGCTTAAGAACGGAGTGGATTATATCAACAGCAGGAACATAAAATGAAAAAGATTATAGAAAAATGGTTGAGCACAAGCCTTATCCTCAAGATATTCATCGGTCTTGTGCTCGGTGCTATTCTTGGACTTTTATTCCCCAATGCCAGAGCAATCGGGATTTTAGGCGGTGTATTTGTAGGAGCACTTAAGGCTATTGCTCCGGTGCTGGTATTCCTTTTAGTATGCAGCGCTCTTTCCAAGGCCCATTCCAATGTGGGAAGAAGGTTCCGCTATGTAATTGCCCTCTATATGTTCAGCACCCTTATCGCAGCAGTGGTATCGGTGTTTGCCAGCTTCCTTTTTCCTGTGACTATATCATTTGCCAAATCTGCCACAGCAGATCCACCTCAGGGAATCTGGGAGGTGTTAAAAAACCTTATCTTCAACATGGTGACAAACCCTGTTTCGTCCATCTCAAACGCAAACTACATGGGAGTCCTTTTCTGGGCTGTTGTGACAGGACTCTGCCTTAAGAAGACTGCATCAGAGACCACTCTCAAGGTACTGGCAGAGCTTTCTGAATGTGCATCACTTATTGTCCGCTGTGTCATCCAGTTTGCCCCCTTTGGTATCCTGGGTCTTGTATACGGATCAGTTGCAGAGAGCGGACTGAATATCTTTACAGAATATGGCTGGCTTTTGGTTGTGCTGGTGGGCAGTATGCTGTTTGTAGCCCTGGTTGTGAATCCAGTCATTGTGGCTGTGGTGCTGCGCCGTAATCCATATCCGCTGGTGTTCAAATGCCTTAAGGAGAGCGGTATCACTGCTTTCTTTACCCGGAGCTCTGCGGCAAACATCCCTATAAACATGCAGCTGTGCGAGCGTCTTGGATTAGAGCGAGACTTTTACTCTGTCAGCATCCCGCTGGGTGCCACCATCAACATGGATGGAGCTGCTGTCACAATCACAGTCATGACACTGGCAGTCTGCAACACCATGGGAATTTCTGTGGATATTCCTACTGCAATTCTCCTTAGCGTGCTGGCTACCTTAGGTGCCTGCGGTGCTTCCGGTGTTGCTGGAGGTTCCCTCCTCCTCATCCCGTTGGCATGCTCTCTCTTCGGTATCAACAATGATATTGCTATGCAGGCTGTAGCTGTAGGCTTTATCATCGGAGTTATCCAGGACTCTGTGGAAACAGCCCTCAACTCAAGCGGCGATGTGCTCTTCACTGCAACTGCAGAGTATCACGACAGGAAAAAGGCTGGAAAGCCGGTTAACTTTTTAGGAAAATCAGAATAAGAGTTCAGTAAGTTCTTTTGCAACTGCAGCTGCCACAGCAAGCTTGTAATCGAAACGGCTTTCCTGTGGCAGTATTTTTATGTTGTGCTGTTTAATATCGCCTTTGAAATCGATGGCAAAGTAAATTTCGCCGGGAACTGAGTCGCCGTTGGCCGGGTCTATGTTTCCCATGCTGCCTGTGACACCGATTCCTATGTCGGCACCAAAGGCTTTGCGGCAGGCTGTAGCCATAGCCGCTGCAGTCTCAGCAGAGTAGACGCCGTACTTTTCGATGATTTCAGACGGCACCCCGGCCTTGATCTTGGCCTGGTTTGAGTAGGTGATATAAGCCCCCCTGAGGATGGCAGAGGATCCCTCTGTGTCGGTTATCAGGGAGGCGATAAGCCCGGCTGTGCAGCTTTCCATGGTGGTGATAGTGATGTTCTTCTCTATAAGGGCTTTTGTTATAGCCCTATAGGCCTCATGTACAAGCTGCAGCCGGGTTTCCATATTATTTGTTTATAGCCTCTGCAACTGCTACTGCTACCGCAACAGATGCGCCAACCATTGGGTTGTTTCCCATGCCGATAAGGCCCATCATCTCGACGTGTGCCGGCACAGAGCTTGAGCCTGCGAACTGGGCGTCGGAATGCATTCTTCCCATGGTGTCGGTCATACCGTAGGATGCAGGACCTGCTGCCATGTTGTCCGGATGCAGTGTCCGTCCTGTGCCGCCGCCGGAAGCTACAGAGAAGTATTTCTTTCCCTGCTCGACGCACTCTTTCTTATATGTGCCTGCTACAGGATGCTGGAACCTGGTAGGGTTGGTGGAGTTTCCTGTGATGGAGATATCAACTCCCTCCTTGTGCATGATTGCAACACCTTCCCGGACATCATCTGCGCCGTAGCACTTTACTGCAGAGCGCTCGCCGTCGGAGTATTTGATCTCCTTCACAACCTCAAGCTTTCCGGTGTAGTAGTCGAACTTGGTCTGCACATATGTGAATCCGTTGATACGGCTGATGATCTGTGCCGCATCTTTTCCAAGACCGTTCAGGATTACACGGAGCGGTGTCTTACGTGCCCGGTTTGCACTCTTTGCAATACCGATGGCTCCCTCTGCGGCAGCAAAGGATTCGTGGCCAGCCAGGAAGGCAAAGCACTTGGTCTCGTCGGAAAGGAGCATAGCTGCCAGGTTTCCGTGTCCAAGACCAACCTTCCGGTCATCTGCGACAGAGCCCGGGATGCAGAAGGACTGTAAGCCTTCGCCCAGAGACTTTGCAACGTCGTAAGCTGTCTTGTCACCTTTCTTTATTGCAATTGCGGCACCCACAGTGTAGGCCCACTTTGCGTTCTCGAAGCAGATAGGCTGGATTCCCTCCACAATCTTGTAGACATCAACCCCTTTCTCTTCGCAGATCTTCTTGCATTCTTCTATAGACTTGATTCCATATTTACCGATAGCCTTGAGGATCTGAGCCTCCCGGCGTTCATAGCTTTCAAACAGTGCCATCTTCTCACTCCTTCCTTGGGTCTATCAGTTTCACAGCACCCTGCTCAGGTGTGGTCCGTCCGTACTGTCCCCGGGCCTTGTCCATTGCTGTCTTGGGGTCGTCTCCCTTCTTGATGAAGTCCATCATCTTGCCGAAGTTTATGAACTTGTAGCCGATGATTGCTCCGTCCTTGTCCACAGCAACTTTCTCTACATAGCCTTCTGCCATCTCAAGGTAGCGGGGGCCTGTCTTAAGGGTTGCGAACATTGTCCCCACCTGGCTCCGAAGTCCTTTGCCCAGGTCCTCAAGGGATGCACCTACTACAAGGCCGCCCTCGGAGAATGCAGACTGGGATCTTCCATATACAATCTGGAGGAAGAGCTCCCGCATTGCTGTGTTGATTGCGTCGCACACCAGGTCTGTGTTGAGGGCCTCAAGCAGTGTCTTGCCGATGAGGATCTCGCTGGCCATTGCGGCTGAGTGGGTCATGCCGGAGCATCCGATAGTCTCCACCAGCGCTTCCTGGATAATGCCGTCCTTCACATTGAGGGTAAGCTTGCAGGCTCCCTGCTGAGGAGCGCACCAGCCGATACCGTGGGTGAAGCCGGAAATATCTTTTATCTCTTTCACCTGAACCCATTTTCCTTCCTCGGGAATCGGGGCAGGACCATGATAGGCAGCCTTTGCCAATGGACACATATGTTCCACTTCTGCCGAATAAACCATAGTTTATCTCCTAATTAAGTGTTTTTTTAATTATACGCTATTATGGAAAAAAACTCCACCTTCAGAACAGTTTTTTCTTAAGAGTTATGGCATGATGGCTGCAGATCTCGTGGCAGCAGTAGCAGCGGATGCATTTTGTGTAGTCAGCCTTGATTCTGTCTTCCTGCACCGACAGGGCCTTTGCAGGGCAGATGCGGACACATTCCCCGCACAGCATACAGATTTTTGGATTGAAGATAGGGCGCTTCACTGTCAGGTTTTTGACAAGACGGAAGGCCCATTCCGGCATATAGTCCCGGAACATGGAGGCATCGTGGAGATGGCGGATAAGGCGGTAGTCTTTGATTAAAAGATCTTCTGCTTTCTCGAGAGGGTAGTTGATTGATTCTCCAGGTTTAAGCCAGAAGCCGCACTCAAGGGCCTGGGAGAGGATTGGCAGAGTCTCGGCCTTATAGCCCATGATGCGGGCTGCTGTAAGGTCCAGGGCCAGCACATTGTCTGATGCAAGGAGCAGCCCCACATTCCGGGGATAGCCGCTTCCCGGGCCCGGCCCCTCCATGCCCACTATGGCATCCATTATGGCGTAGTTCGGTTTTACTGCAAGATTTAAGTCCACGATCATCTGGGCAAAGTTGTCCCGGTCCGGGAAGCGCAGGTGCAGGGCCGACTTGGAAAGCCCCGGCACCAGGCCGAACAGGTTCTTTATGGCACCGGTATAGTACATAAGGGAATGAGTCTTCATCTTGGGCAGGGAAATAACTATGTCGACATCGTTCAAGATTGAGGCCAGCTGGAAGTTTTTGACCAGTCTCCCCTCTGGTGCTGGTATGGCTGCAGTCTGGGTGAAGTCCTGCCAGGTGGCGCCGCATTCATCGGTGACCTGCTTAAGCCCAGCCTTGCTGGCTGCAGCCTCCTGGTTCTGGAATGCAGGGCTGTCCCCTACAAATATGGTGTTGCCGTTTTTCTGCAGATACTGTATGACAGCCTTGAGCACGGAAGGGTGGGTGGTCACTGCTTTGGCGGGCTGTGCAGCATAAAGGATATTGGGCTTAAGCAGTATTTTCTTGCCGCTGATTTTATCCAGTCCGACGCTGTCCAGGAGTTTGTTCATTATTTGAACAACTTTCTCTTCGCCATAATCGGGACACTTGAGGATTGATACATCAGCCATGGCGCTTCTCCAGGCAGCAGTAGTAGATTGGCCCTGCACCTGTTGTATCAGGCAGTATCTGGATGCCGTACTTGGTCTTCTCGCCGATCTCCGGCTGCAGTTCTATGATGTCGAACATATCTTTGCGCTTCTTGAAAAGCTTCTCCACCACGCCGTCATTTTCCAATGGTGATATAGAGCAGGTGGAGTAGACAATCCTGCCCCCTGTCTTTGCCGCATCCAGAGCGGCGGCCAGCATTGCGAACTGCCGTATGGCCAGCTGCTTTGTCCTTGCCGGTGTCCACTGGGCTAAGTAACGGGGGGATGAAAGCACATGCCGCTCAGAAGAGCAGGGGGCATCCAACAGCACCCGGTCGTACATATCCTTCTGGTACAGACCCCAGGTGGCTGCGTCGTAGCCTGTTATATGCACAGTGCTGGCAATGGAGGCCGGCAGGTGCTCGTTGACTACTGTCTTGAGACGCATCCTCCGGTCTGCCGACTTATCGTTGGCCACCTGGTCGCCGGCCTCTCCTTTGGCCAGGGCCAGTATCAGCGTCTTGCCACCTGGGGCGGCGCACAGGTCCAGCACCGAATCTCCCGGGTGCACATCCAGCGCCTGGGCAGGGTATGTGGATGCCTTGTCCAGGAAGTATGGCTTTAAAAGACCTTCTTCTAAGGTGCAGTAATCAGGCTCTCCGGCAAATGCATTCTTAAGTGCATCCCATCTGTCCAGCCAGATGTTGCGGTAGTATGTATCAAAATCCTCTTTGTTTCTCACTTGCTGTTCTTTACCTTGGAGCTCAGCTCTTTGAACTTCTTTCTTGCAAGAGTGTTGAACTCAGCACTTTTCATTCCTGTAAAGAGCTCAATCCCTTCATCCACTGTGGAGATAGGGTAGATATGGAACTGTTTTCCGGCCACAGCATCTATGATCTCCTGAGGAAGCAGAAGGTTGTCTATGTTTGTCTTAGGTACAATCACACCCTGCTTACCGGTGAGACCCAGACGTTTGCACAGTGTGAAGAAACCGGTTATCTTCTCGTTCACACCCCCTATAGGCTGGATTTCACCATGCTGATTCACAGATCCGGTGACAGCCAGGTCCTGGCGGACTTTCACTCCTGTCACTGCCGAAAGAATTGCAAAGATCTCTGCTGCAGATGCCGAGTCTCCGTCTATCATTGCAAAGGACTGCTCAAAGCATACGCTGGCCCGGAATGACATATGATATTTATCCTCGTACCTGTTGCGGAGGAATCCCTCGATTATCATCACCGCCTTGTCGTAGGATTCACTTGAGAGGCCTGCCTCATGTTCTATGTTGATTATACCGTCTTCACCTGCAGAGCAGACTGCTGTGATAAGGACTGGCTGACCGAATTCATAGGGTGCTCTGCATACCACCAGGCCATTGATAGCACCTGTTCTTTTTCCATCCACCTCTATCTTTGTAGATCCGTCTGAAAGGCTTTCAAAAATCTCATCTTCCACAATGCTCTCGAAATATCTTTTCTCATCCTCTGCTTTTTTCAGAGCTTCTGCAGTTATATCCCTGAGACCCATTTCCTTTGCCCAGTAGTTGGCTTCGGTAAGGAGGTCGGTTATTTTGGAGAACCGTACAGAAAGCTTTCTGCGGTCTGCTGTAAGCCTTCTTCCGTACTGGAGCAGATATCCGATGCCGTCGTCGGTTATATTCTTGTAGTGCATCTTCTTGCCGAACTCAACCACAAAGCAGACAAACTGCCGGATGTTCTCCTCTTTGAAATCCATCTGGTTGTCAAACACAGCAGAGACATTGAAATATTTGCAGAAATCACCGTCCGAGTTATAAAGCTTGTAATATGTAAGGACGTCACCTATAAGGATAACTTTCACATCAATCTTTATAGGCTGGGGTTTTATGGAGGTTCCCATTGTGTTATAAGGACCGCTTAGAGGCTGTATCTGGATCTCTCCGCTTTTCAGAGTCCGCTTGAGATAATCCCAGGAGTATTCATCATGAAAAAGATCCTCTGCGTTGATTATTACAAAACCGCCTGATGCCTTGATGAGGGAACCGCTCTTTATCTGCATGAAGGTGCTCTTTGTCTCCCCTGAAAGCTCAGTCTTGTATTCAACTGTTCCGAACAGGTTGTTGTATGTGGGGTGTGTCTCGTAGATGACAGGGCAGTTCTTGGTCTTGGAGTTGTCCACCAGAAGATTGACATCGTAGCGGATCAGCTCGTTCTCGACAGTCTCCTTATGCTCCGGATCCTCTGTAAAAAACAGATCAAGATGACCCAGCATATCTTCCTTCATGGCATCCAGATAATCGCTTACCTCTTTGCCTTTGAAATCTTCCCGTATCTTGTCCAGACATGAGGCGATGAAAGGTGCCACATGCTTTTTCTCAAGCTCCTGGATCTTGTTCTCCATGGCAGTCTTGTTTATCTGGATCTTGCGGAGCACATCCTCGAATTTATCCACGTGGCGGTAGTATCTGGTGCGGTAGCTTTCCCATTCCTTCTTTGTCAGCTTCCCCTGGTTCAACAGGTCGTGGAGCTCATCGAAGGATATCACCTTGCCGTCGAATATAGGAAGAAGCTCCGGTCCCTGGTCCGATTCATCCTTTGAATTGGTAAGGGCAAAATGATCCTTATCCAGCCTTGCCTCGAAATCATCGGAAAGCTTGGTCTCCTCATTCTCGTGGAATTTTATGATCTCCTCTTTCTCGCTCTTGAATATTTTGTTCTCTGTCTGGAGCCTCAGTTTTTTTCTTGCAAGAGCGATGAAGCTTTTCACGGCATCCTTGAACTCTGCCCCTTTTCCCTTTGAGAAGTAGAGGATGGAGGGAGAGTCTGTGTCTGTAAAGTTGCATACACATGCAATATCTTTAAGAGTCTTTCTGTTCTTGTATCTGGTAAGGACTTTTCTTACAGTTGAATGTTTTCCTGTTCCCGAATCTCCGATTACAAATATGTTGTATCCTTTTGCATTTATTCCGGTGCCGAACTGCAGTGCCTTGAGGGCCCTGGGTTGTCCTATGACCGATTCCTTGAGTTTTGTTTTTCTATATTCCTTGATTTTTTCGAGAGGGACTGAATAGTCCAGATCTTTTGCTTTAAGTTCCATGTTTCAATTACATAAGATTGACTCTTTGTTGTCAAGGAGAGTTTTTTAATATATAATAAAAATATGAATTTGAAAGAGCTTGATTCCTATTTCAGAACCTTTCTTGCCATTGATGATCTGGCAGGAACCGACTTCTCCCTGAATGGAGTGCAGGTGGAGAATACTGCCGACATAACATGCATTGCATTTGCAGTTGATGCATGCATGGAGACTTTCCGCCGGGCCAGGGAAGCAGGTGCCCAGATGGTGTTTGTGCACCATGGTCTTTTCTGGGGACACGAGCAGTGCATAACCGGCAGCCATTACAGAAGGCTCAAGTTCCTGATGGAAAACAATATGGCTCTTTATGCTGCACATCTTCCGCTGGATATACATCCTGATATCGGAAACAATGTCTCTTTGGCAAAGGCTGCCGGACTTGAGGATTTAAAGCCTTTCGGAGAATTCAGAGGAATCAAGGTGGGAGTAAAAGGATCTTTCCGGAATCCTGTGACAACAGAGGAAGTTCTTTCAAGGCTGGGATACGACAGGGCTGAATTGCTGGCCTGCCTCTCCTTCGGCAAGGAGAAGAATCTTACCGGAGCAGTGATCACCGGCGGCGGCGAGCATGATGTAGCTGCAGCCGTTGACGAGGATGTGGACCTCTACATTACCGGCGACGCGGCCCATGTGGTATACCACACCTGCCTTGAGAATAAAATCAATATGATCTCTGCGGGCCATTACCAGACCGAGGTGTATGGTGTGCAGAATGTGGCAAGGAAAGTTTCAGATGAGCTGGCGCTTAAGACCATTTTCATCGATGTTCCCACAGGACTTTGAAAAATGGATAAAAGCGATAAGCGTCTGCCTTTTATTTTGACACTGGGTGTCATACTTGCCGACCAATTTACAAAGTGGCTTATTACTGTGCTAATTCCCGCAGGCGGCATAGGAGCCAGCTTTATGGGAGATTTCCTCCGCATCATCCACGCACGGAATACTGCCATTGCATTCAGCATAGGAACATCTATGCCCCAGGTGCTCAAGGTAATACTCTTCTCTGCAGTGCCTCTAATAGTGCTGGGCATTATTGCAGCCTACCTTCTTAAGACTGATTCCCTCACCAGGCTTCAGAGATGGGCGGCCTGCGGTATTCTCGGAGGAGGAGTTGGAAATCTGATCGACCGTATCTTCAGGCCGCTGGGTGTCGTGGATTTTATCGATGTGAAATTCTATGGCCTTTTCGGCCTTGACAGGTGGCCTACTTTCAATGTGGCAGATGCAGCTATTGTAGTCTGCGGTTTTCTTCTGGTGCTCTCTTTTTCAAGTTCGAAAAAAATATCATAAAAAATCAAAAAAAATTGATTTTTCTGTTGACATACCAGCCCTTTTTGTGCAATTGTTCTGCAAATACTAAAGGAGGGAACTATGTCTGTAAAATTTGAAGAGGAGATGAGAAAATCACTTTTATCTTTGAAGAAGGATTTGATTGCAAACATCAACTCCCAGAACAACTCTTTCCATTCCCTCTTCTCCAGTGCTGATCCAAAGGATGATGTAGATATTGCTTCTGATGAGATTGACAGAAAGATGCTGGAAAGCATGAGCAGCCAGGATATCAATAAACTGAGCAGCATAGATGCGGCTCTTTCCCGTCTTGATGCAAAACGGTTCGGTATCTGCATGAATTGCGGAAAGAAAATTTCTGAGGCCCGGCTGCGGGCATTGCCTTACGCAGTCCTCTGTATCGACTGCCAGAACAACAACGAAAGATAATCAGGCTTTCGGAGCAGCTTCGGTATTCTTCTTTGCAAAGTTGACAGCCAGTGTCCTGCCTCTGTACACCTTTGAATTAAGAGTGTCCAGAACTTTCTGGACAGAAGGCTCTGCTACATCCACGAAAGAATAGTTGTCATGCATCTTGATCTGTCCGATCTCTGAGCTGTCAACCTCTGCAGTTGCAGCAATGAAGCGGAGCAGTGCCTGGGGATTTAAGCCACGGGTACGGCCGATATTGAAGAAAAGTGTCTTATAATCTTTATCTGCTCTGTTCTGGGTCGGAGTATGGGCCGGCTTTGCATTTGTCACCAGAGTCTTGAAGAGATATGCGCTGAAATATCCTCTCATTGTGAAAGGAACATTTCTCTTGACCAGCTTCTTGAACTGGTTCATTTCGTTTGCATCCTCTTCCTCTTTGATGCTCTTTACCATTTTCTTTATAAGTTCTGCGTACTTGTTTTCCTGATCTGCACTGAATTCCATTTTTTCCTCCTGTCGTTCTGATGTGCTGCTCTTGATCCCCCTGTCACTGTAAATAATCTGGGGGTCAATCAGAAGGTGGTGAAAAATAGGTATCATCTCTCTGTCTTTTGTGAAGACCCAGAAACGGGTCAGCACGGAAAACGCAGAATGTATGAACTCGATGTCGTTAGAAAAGCCGTTATATTGATCATCACCGCAGTCAACTATACAGGTCAAGATGGAGTCTATATTGAAGTTGCCCAGCCTGATATGATCTATAATCTTTTCTGGCGTGGAGATCAGGATGTCCGGTTTTTTCTCCAGGACAGCAAGCTCTCCTTTTGTATTATTCTCTTCTAGGAAAGAGACAAACGAGACTTTCTCGGCCCCTTCCCTGCAGAACAGCGCAAACTGCTCTGATACTTTCTTTACGTCTTCCACAGATGGAACGATAACTAAAATCTTTAAACCAGGTTCAGGGTATTCATCCAGGTTGATGATGGAGGGAATGATGTAACTTACAGTCTTGCCTGCGTTCACCCCAGTCTCTGCAATTATATTTTCTCCGTCCAATGCCAGAGGTATAATTGACTTCTGGAGAAAAGTAAGCTCGCTAAAGCCTCCATTGTGTAATACCTGGAGAATCCTCTGCTCCCTGTTAACCATTGTGTCCTTCTGTAATATTTCTATCTATAAGATAAAATGAGAATAAGGAAATGTCAATATTGCCGGAGGACTTGTCATATAGGGGATAAAGTGATATTCTAGATATATCTTCGGGGCAGGGAGAATTTCCCTACCGGCTGTGAGCACCTCAAGGTGTAAGCCAGCGAGCCCTTCTTAGGGCATGATACGGTGTGATTCCGTAGCCGACAGTATAGTCTGGATGAGAGAAGATCTTTTCACATCTATTGCCCCGGATGAGGGGTTTTTTTATGCCTGAAGAACAGTATATGAGAAGGGCCATCCAGCTGGCCGCAGAAGGAGAGGGGAAAACCCGCCCCAATCCTCTTGTGGGGGCTGTTATTGTAAAAGATGGACGGATCATAGGGGAAGGGTATCACACAAAGTATGGCAGCCTCCATGCGGAGCGGGAGGCACTGGCTGACTGTGCCCGCAGGGGTATGGATCCCGAAGGTGCCGACATGTATGTTACTCTTGAGCCCTGCTGTCATACAGGCAAGCAGCCTCCCTGCACCGAAGCCCTTGCTGAGGCTGGGATAGGGGGCGTAATCATAGGCTCTTCCGACCCCAACCCCCTGGTCTCCGGCAAAGGGACAGAATTCCTGCGCCAGCATGGAATCCGGGTGGAGACAGGTTTTCTTAAAGAGGAATGCGACTCTCTTAACCCGATCTTTTTCCATTACATAACCACAGGAAGACCCTATGTGGCATTGAAGTATGCCATGACAGCCGACGGCCGTATTGCCACTGTGACCGGCCAGTCTGAATGGATAACAGGTGATGTGGCCCGCAGCCATGTCCACAAGCTGCGGAACAGATATGCCTCCATCCTTGTGGGAATAAACACAGTGCTGGCCGACAACCCTATGCTTAACTGCCGTCTGCCCGGAGGGGTGAATCCTTTGCGGATTGTGCTGGATTCTTCCTTGCGCATCCCGCTGGAGTGCCAGCTGGTGCAGAGTGCCAGGGAGATTCCTCTTATGGTGGTGTGCGGTGATGCTCCTGAAGCTAAGAGAAAAGCCCTGGAGAAGCTTGGCGCGGAAGTTCTCTCTCTGCCCGGGGCAGACGGCAGGCCCGACCTTAAGGCTCTGGTCGGTGTACTGGGAAAAAGGGGCATAGACAGCCTTCTGATAGAGGGGGGCAGCCAGGTCCATTACAGTGCTTTGAATTCAGGAATTGTGAATCATATCTACAGTTATGTGGCACCCAAGATTTTCGGCGGGCAGCAGGCGCTGGGGCCTGTGTCTGGTTCCGGAGTGGAGCAGGTTTCAGATGCATTCCGGCTTAAGCTTGCCGGGACACAGCTTTTAGGAAGCGATATTCTTATTGAATATGAGGTTTCAGAATGTTTACAGGAATAATTGAGGAGACAGGAGCAGTACGCCATGTGTCACTGCATGGAAACTCAGGCAGCATACAGATAGGGGCAGAGCTGGTTCTCAAGGGGACAAAGCCTGGAGACAGCATAGCAGTAAACGGTGTATGCCTTACTGTCACAACAATGGATTCAAAAAGTTTTACAGCCGATGTCATGGCCGAGACACTGCGCCGGAGCAACCTTGGAAATCTTAAGGGAGGAGACCGGGTGAATCTTGAGCGGGCTATGCCTGCAGAGGGGAGGTTCGGAGGTCATATTGTAAGCGGTCATATCGACGGCACCGGCACCATTGCTGCCATGGAGAATGAAGGCAATGCCACCTGGGTCTATATCCGCACTTCTTCGGATATCCTGGCCCTGATTGTGGAGAAGGGCTCCATTGCTATCGACGGCATAAGCCTTACTGTTGCAAAGGTGGGAATGGAGGATTTTGCAGTCTCCATCATTCCTCACACCAGTTCTCATACTGCTCTTTTAAAAAAAAGGACCGGAGATGTGGTGAATCTGGAGAACGATATTGTAGGAAAATATGTGGAGCGCCTGCTGGGGCGGAAAGCACCGGCAGAGCAGCATAAAAGCAGGATAACAGAGGAGTTTTTAAGGGAAAATGGATTTTAAGTACAACACGATTGACGAAGCCCTTGATGAGCTTAGAAAAGGACACATCATCCTTGTGACCGACGACCCGGACCGGGAGAACGAGGGGGACATGATCTGCGCCGCCGAGTTTGCCTCCCAGGCCAATGTCAACTTTATGGCAACCTATGCCAAGGGGCTTCTGTGCACCCCGATGAGCGCAGCTCTGGCAACCAGGCTGGGACTGCCGCCAATGGTTTCAGAGAATACTGACAATCACGAGACTGCATTCACAGTCTCCATAGACCATATAAGCACCACCACCGGAATCTCGGCGGCAGAGCGCTCCATCACCGCCCTCCAGTGTGTGAACGATGCATCAAAGCCACAGGATTTCCGTAGGCCGGGACATATGTTCCCCCTTACTGCACGGCGGGGAGGGGTGCTGGTGCGGAACGGTCATACAGAGGCCACTGTTGATCTCTGCCGCCTGGCAGGATTAAAGGAGTGCGGTCTCTGCTGCGAAGTTATGGATGACGACGGCACCATGATGCGCACTCCCAAGCTCTGGAAGCTGGCAGAAAAATACAACATGAAATTCATCACCATAAAGGAGCTGCAGGACTACTGCCGCATCCACGAGAAGCATGTCATAAGAGAGGCAAAGGCAAAGCTTCCCACCGACTACGGCGACTTTGATATCTACGGCTATGTGAACGACATCACCGGGGAGAACCACATCGCCCTCCTTAAGGGCGACATCGGCGACGGCGAGAATGTGCTGTGCCGTGTCCATTCCGAATGCATGACAGGTGATGTGTTCGGCTCCAAGCGGTGCGACTGCGGACAGCAGCTTCATAAGGCAATGGAGCTTATCCAGCAGGAGGGCCGGGGTGTGGTTCTCTACATGCGGCAGGAGGGCCGGGGAATAGGGCTTATCAACAAGCTTAAGACCTATGTGCTCCAGGAGCAGGGATGTGACACTGTGGAAGCCAACATAAAGCTGGGTTTCCAGCCCGACCTGCGGGAATACTGGATAGGTGCCCAGATCCTCAGGGACCTGGGGGTTAAATCACTCCGTCTTATGACCAACAACCCTAACAAGGTCTATGGCCTGGACGGCTTTGGACTGCGGGTGGCAGAGCGGGTTCCCATTGAGGTTGAACCCCAGCAGTACGACCGGTTCTACCTGCAGACCAAGAAAGATAAGATGGGACATATTTTTACAAAATTTTAAACTATATAAGCGAGGTATGAAATGAAACTGTTTGAAGGAAAATTAGTTGCTCCGGAGGGGATGAAGGTTGCTATAGTAGCTTCCCGTTTCAACGAGATTATTGTTAAGAAGCTCCTGGACGGAGCTGTGGACGGTCTGGTACGTCACGGTGTCAAGGACGACAACATCACTGCAGTATGGGTTCCGGGTGCATTCGAGATTCCAGTTATTGCCGACAAGCTGGCAGCCAGCGGTAAGTATGATGCAGTGATTGCTGTAGGTGCGGTGATCCGCGGCGCCACATCACACTACGACTATGTCTGCAACGAAGTATCCAAGGGAGTGGCTCAGGTAGGACTTAAGAACGGCATTCCTGTCCTCTTTGGAATCATCACTACAGAGAATATCGAGCAGGCTATCGAACGGGCTGGCTCCAAGGCTGGAAACAAGGGCTATGACTGTGCTCTTTCCGCTGTGGAGATGGTCAATCTGATGAAGAAACTCTGAGAATAAAAAAAATGGGGTGCTTGAAAAAGCACCCCGTCGGGAGCGAAGGGGCTTGAACCCTCGATCTCCGGCTTGACAGGCCGGCGCGATAAACCAGCTTCGCCACGCCCCCTACTGACAAACAAGAATATATCAATTATTCAATCTTGGTGTCAATAAGGTTTTGAATATTTTTTATAAGGCCGGGGCCGTGGAATTGACACAGGGTATCCCGCAATGGTAAAATAAAGTATTATGGCAGAAAAAGAAAAACAACTTGAAAAAATGACCACTGAACAGGAAAAGAAGAACACCAGACATCCGGTGCTCTATATTTTCTCTGTCTTGCTTCTTATAGTAATTGCAGTTACATTTGTCGGTGCTCCGGTTGTAGGCGATGCAGTCAGGGGAACAACCGGCTCCATATCTTTCGGAAAATATGGAAACGAGGATATTGAATTCTCCCAGAACGGCTACTTCGCACAGCAGCGGGAGATCCTCGGACAGCAGATCAAGCCGGAGGGCGACAGCCAGAACTGGAAATGGGATATGTACCGGGTATGGCGGGGTGCTTTTGAGCGCACTGTTGTTCATGTAGGAATTCTTTCCGAGGTCAAGTCCAACAAGACCCATATCTCCCAGGAGCAGCTTAACCAGCTTATTATCAAGCATGGTCCTTACCAGAACAACGGCGAGTTTGATGTGGAGGCATATCAGAACACTCCATCCTATAAGAGAGAAGAGTTCCGCAGAGACTTCAAGGAGAATCTGCTCAAAGAATATTATATTTCCGATTATCTCCTGGGACAGAAGAGTGCCGATGCAGAGAAAGAATACACCTATGGTCTTATGAAGAATCAGCGCAGCTTCCATCTTATGTTCTTCCCTATGGACAGAATTTCTGATGCAGACCTTACTGCCTATGCACAGCAGAACCCAAAGAATTTCAAGCGTGTCGGACTTAGCAAGATCACTCTTTCAAGCGAGAGCGATGCCAAGAAAGTTCTCAAGATGGTTCAGGCAGATCCCGAATCCTTTGCAGAGACAGCTAAGGCTCAGTCCACCGATGTATTTGCAGAGAACGGCGGAGCAATGAGTGTCTCCTACAGCTACGAGCTTAAGTCTGAGTTCAGCGATGCAGACCTTGATAAGATCCTGACCCTGGCACAGGGTGCTGTTTCCGACATCATAAAGTCCGGAAATGATTATGTTATCTACCGCTGCACAGCAGCTGCGGCTGACCCGGATCTGACATCTGCCGACACACTCCGTGCAGTGAAGAACTATGTTAACCGCTACGAGCGGGGCTTTGTGGAGGATAAGGCAGTCAATGCAGCCGAGACATTCATAAAGAATGCACAGACCGACGGAATCTACGGAGCAGCATCAAAGGCAGGTATCTCTGTATATAATACAGAACCTTTCG
>Ga0256405_10004963_pt1 | contig 23885 bp, 18 predicted proteins | sample RumenRJG_02DNA_FD_189096 | JGI IMG/M metagenome (GOLD analysis project Ga0256405, IMG submission 189096) | Bovine rumen microbial communities from Lethbridge, Alberta, Canada - RJG_02 | ecosystem: Host-associated > Mammals > Digestive system > Stomach > Rumen | place: Canada: Alberta... | reverse complement strand
TCCTCGATCCTCGCGACACCTACGCAGAGGCTGCACAGTGGGATGAGAAGGCTAAGGATCTGGCCGGCCGTTTCATCAAGAACTTCAAGAAGTATGAGACCAACGAGGCAGGCAAGGCTCTCGTAGCTGCAGGCCCTCAGCTGTAATTTGATCCTGCCGTCTTCGGATGGCAGATGAGACATCACAATTGAATTCAAAGGGGGTTGTTTCTGCTGATCGATCGGCAGAAACAGCCCCTATTTGTGTGGACTAAAGTATCTTTTTTGCTTTTTATGTAATAAAATAGGGTATTATATGGTATATACTATGTGATGACTATGTATTTTAAGAAGCATGTGACATTACGGCGCAATAGGAGATATAAAATGGGAACTGCACAGAACGAGCAGGAGAAGAAGGATAATAAGAACGCAGGAAAGAGCACATATCAGTATTCGGGAGACAGCAAGATCTTCCAGGACGGAAGGGGAAGAACCGCGCACAGGACGGTTGTCAGACTTGTCAAGCTGATCGATGTCATCATGGTCACGATCCCTTTTGTCGCGGCATGGTATTTGTATTACTCCCAGAGGCTGTATTCAAAGGAGTTCTTCAGAAAGGGAAACTGGCTCATCATTTTCCTGTATCTGCTGATCTATTACTTGCTCGCGCATTTGTATCAGGGCTTTACGCTCCATATCAGTACAGTTTCTGAGATCATTTACGCCCAGGCGCTGGGAGCGTTGATCGCGGACGGCATCATGTTCATCGTGACATGGCTTTTGATCCGCCATTTCCCCAACGTGCTGGTGATGCTGGCGGTCTTTGCAGCCCAACTGGTCCTGATCAATATTTGGGCGCGGGCGGCGCACAAATGGTATTACAAGAACAACCCGCCGAGCCCTACAGCCGTGATCTACGACGAACTCGAGGGCGTTGACAAGCTCGTCTCCCAGTACGGCATGGAGAAGCGCTTCAAAGTTGTCAAAAAAGTGAATATCCACGACCTTCAGGGCGAGGACTGGTACAACCTGTCGGCGGAGGAGAGAGACAGAAGAGAAGCGGAGTATATTCCGGAAGTCCTTGATGGAATCGAGTCGGTATTCCTGTGCAGCCTTCACAGCCACGACCGCAACCAGTTCGTCAAGTACTGCATCTCCAAGGACATCATGGCCTGGTGCGTCCCGAGGATCGGAGACGTGATCATGGCGAGCGCCGAGAAGCAGCACCTGTTCCATCTGCCCATGCTGATGGTGGAGAAATATAATCCGACACCGGAGTATTTGATCCAGAAACGTGCTTTTGACATAGTGGTCGCGGGACTTGCGCTGATCCTGTTCTCCCCGATCATGGCTATACTTGCTGTCGTGATCCGGATGGACGGAGGCACGGCTTTCTACAGGCAGAAGCGCCTTACCAAAGACGGCAAGGTCTTTGAGATCCTCAAATTCCGCTCCATGCGCATGGACGCGGAGAAGGACGGCGTCGCAAGGCTCTCTTCGGGCGAAGCGGACCCGAGAATCACGAAGGTCGGCCGCTTTATCAGAGCCTGCAGACTCGATGAGCTGCCTCAGCTGATCAACATCATTAAGGGCGATATGAGTATCGTCGGTCCCAGACCGGAGCGCCCGGAGATCGCGGAGGAGTACAAGAAGGATCTCCCCGAATTCGACCTGCGCCTCCAGTGCAAGTGCGGCCTGACGGGATTTGCCCAGGTTTACGGCCAGTACAACACAACTCCGTACGACAAGCTGCTGATGGACCTGATGTATATCGCGCAGCCCAGCATGGTCGAAGACCTCAAGATCTGTTTTGCAACTGTTAAAATACTGTTTATGAAAGATTCAACAGAGGGAATCGCGGAAGGCCAGACAACGGCGAAACGCTGATAAATACCCGGGAGAGACAACATGGTTAAAGATAATACATTTGGAATTGCTGATCTGCAGGACAAGATGCTCGATATTTTGAAATATTTCATCAAGATCTGCGATGAGAACGGCCTGCGCTACTGGGCAGGCGGCGGGACATGCCTGGGCGCGCTGCGTCACGGCGGCTTCATCCCGTGGGACGACGATCTGGACATCTTCATGCCCAGACCGGATTACGAGAGACTTTACAAGATCTGGCGCAATGTATCGACGAACAAGCAGTACAAGCTCTGCCGCACGACGAGGAAGAAGAACTACCACCACCGCGTCATGCAGATCGTGGACCTCAATACCACCTTCATCAACAAGCGGAGCGTGAATGAAGACATCGAACACGGCGTCTACATTGATATCATCCCGATGGACGCGTCTTCCGCGTCCAAGATCGGGCAGTACAGACAGGCTCTGGATTCGATCATTTTCTCTGTCTACAACATCCAGACGCTCCCTGAATTCCAGGGCGGCAAGCTGATGCGGATGGGAACACAGACCCTTCTGAACCTGGTTAAGAACAACGACCGCCGCTACCGCATCTGGAAGAAAGCGGAGAAGCGGATGACCAACTGCAACTGGGAGACGGCGGAGTACGCGGTCGAGCTGACTACGTCATTCTCCTCGATCCTGCGCTTCTGGCCCAGGAGATGGTTCGGCTACCGCAAGGAGAAGTTCGAGGACATCGAGATTTGCGTCCCGAGCGGCGCCGAAGAGTACATGACAGCCGTTTACGGCGACTTCATGAAAATGCCCGCGATCGAAGACCAGACCGTGAAGCACAACACAGTATTCATCGACCTGGACAACCCTTATACCAAATATAAGGGCATCTATTACTGTGTAAATAACAAAGAGGAATGAAATGACACCCGATTTTAGTATTATTGTTCCCGTATACAACTCGGAACAGTACCTTGAAAAGTGTATAAACGCGGTGCTTAACCAGGGCGACTACAACTATGAGCTCATTCTGGTGAACGACGGATCTCCCGACAACAGCCTCGAGATCTGCAACGCTTTTGCGGCAAAACATAGCCGGATCCGCGTATTCTCCCAGGAAAACGGCGGGCTCTGCTCGGCGAGAAACAAGGGAATTGACAACGCCAGGGGCAAGTATCTGCTCTTCATCGACAACGACGACGAGATCGCGGACAATACTTTGGCAGTTCTGCATAGCTGGATCGAGAAGAAGGATTACGATATCATCCGGTTCAACCGCAAGAGAATTCAGACTTTTGACAACGGGAAGACCAAGACAGATATCTACGGCACAAAGGGCATCTGCGAAAACGGCCCGGTCGAGGTGACGAGTAAAGAATTCTTTACAAACTACAGGAAATTCAAGAATTCGGGGTGCTTTTCGGGCATCTGGAACGCGCTGTTCCGGCGCGAGCTCTTCGAGAACGCGAATATCCGGTTCGACACGTCCATCACAGCCGGCTACGAGGACTTCCTGGTCAACATCCAGGCTTTCCGCGCCGCGAAGAACATGCTCTTCCTGCCGGATGTTCTGTACGTATACTTCCGCAGAACTTCCCACAGCGTATCAACTACATATAAAGAGAACCAGATCTACGCCCTCAAACTCGTCGCCAATGCCGAGAAGGACATGCTCGCCCACATCCCCTATGCGGATGTGCACGAGATCTACACGAGCGACGTCAACTACATGGGGCAGATCATCAAGGTCCTTGCCCACCGCAACTGCCCGCTGTCACTGGCAGAGAAGACCATAGCGATCGACGACCTCAACAAAGAGGACGCATTCCGGTTCGGAAGGGACTGGAAGAAATATGTCAAGGGAACCAAAGAAAAGGTGTATCTCTCGCTGTTCATCAGCAAACGCTACGTCGAGCTCTATTACCTGTCGGCGCTGGTGCTGAAGATGCGGGGAAATACCTGAGAAGGAATTACAGACTATACAATGAATGTTTTATTAATATGCGGAAATGACCATTATTACGGCTCCGCAAAGGCAGCGATCAATCTGCTCAAATACGCGGACGAGCACTGCGAAGATGTGCGCTATATCGTTCTGACCCAGACCAAAGGGGCGATCAACGACCTCTGCGACGGGATGGGGATCGAGAACTATGTTACCGGACACGCCTACGCATGCGTTGCGCCGGAGGGAGGCCGCCTCAGGAACGCGGTCAAACACCTGGCCAAAAAAGCTCTGGTCACAGCCAAGAATACCCGCGCTGTAAGCAGGATCGAAAAGCTTGTCGATCTTAATACGATCGACGTCATCCACACCAATATCGACCGGGACATCATCGGATGCACACTTGCGCAAAAGTATGCGATCCCTCACGTGATGCACCTGCGCGAGTTCGCAACAGGGCACTACAACGTGGAGCCCCTGTACGAAGGCCAGTACGACGAGTACAACAAGCTGGTTGACCGCTATATCGCGATCTCCAAAGCTGTCGGTCAGAACTGGCAGGAGATCGGACTGGACGCGGAAAAGATCAAGGTCGTCTATGACGGCATAGATGTGGAGCGCGTGCAGCAGCGGAAAGAGACTGCAGCGGAAGAGGCTAATGCGGAAGTCGCCACAGCGGAAGAGAATGCTGTGGAAGCAGTAGCGGGAGAAGCAGCGCAGGAGCCTGCAGCGCCTCAGCCCCGCAAACTTCGCCTCGTGATGTGCGGTGACGTGTCCTCCCTCAAGGGGCAGGACCAGGCGATCAGAGCGCTGGCGCTCATTAAGGACGCAAAGGTCAGGAAGAATATCACGCTGGATGTTTTCGGCGAAGTTCATTCTGAGAAAGCGTATATGGGTGATATGCAGCGGATCATCGAAGGCGCAGGCCTTATGGGAAACGTTGTCTTCCGCGGCTACTCGTCGCAGCTCGCAGCTCTCCTCAAGGAATACGATTGCGGGATCATATGCACTCGCAGAGAGGGCTTCGGCCTTGCGACCGCCGAGTTCATGGCGGCCGGCCTGGCTGTCATCGCTTCGGACACCGGCGCCAACAGCGAGCTGATCGAGGACGGAGTGTGCGGCCTGATCTACCACTATCAGGACGTAGCCGACCTCTCTGCCAAAATAGAGACCCTCTACAAGGACCCCGCCAAACTCGACAGTTACGGCCGCGGCGCGCGCCGCACCGTGGAAGAGAAATTCACGATCGAGGCGAACTGCAGAGGGATCCTGGACGTGTACCGGGAGGTCTCGGAGCAGCTCTGAGGTGCCTGGCCCCTGAGGTGAGACCCTAAGTGCCTGCCCCCTGAGGTAAGACCCCACTTTCAATCTTGTAAGCAAGGAAAAAGAGAATGCGTAAATTATTCCGTGTAGAAACGGACGTTCCTCCGTTATCTTCGCTGCTCATAATGCTGAGCCTTCTGCTGCTCAGCATTTATTATACGATGCCCATCATGATCAATTTGCTGGGTTCGCTCAGGCACCTGTATCTGGCGGGCTCAGTTTTTATGTTTATGCTGGGATTGTTTTTGGACCGGGATGCCAAGCTGTTCTTTGCCTTTGTGCTGATGGAACTGTTGATCCTCCTGCTGTGGAAGTCGATCTGGAATGCGCAGATGGGCTTCGGCAACTACGTGATGCCTGTCTCTGTGTTCAATATTTATTTCACGGCGGCGCACTATTACCTTCTCAATGAGAGGGCGGCAGAGGAGAAACTGCTGTTCTACGCTATTTTAGCAGTGAATACGATCACGGCAGTTACAACGATTCTGACATTCCGCTCCAATCCCTGGGCGGTGCGCAACTCGACGAGGACCGATATTGCTGAGGCAACGAAATATCGCTGGAGATCACTCAACATCGGCAACTGGAACTACCTCTACGGGGTTGTTTTCCTGGTGCCGTGCCTGGTGTTCCTGTTCTGCTTCAGCCGTCACAAACTGCTATGGGCGGCGTGGCTGGCGGTCATCATGGTCGCCATCCTCGTGTCGGAGCTGACGATCGCGCTGTTTTTTGCCCTGATGGCCATTGTGCTGATCTTCATAGGAAAGCCCGAGAACCGGCTGCAGTTCCTGATCTTGCTGGCTGGGATAGTGTTTGTGGTCGCCTTTGCGGCCTATTTGGACAAGTTCGTGTACTTCCTGCGGGAGCTGACCGAGAACATAGGCCTTGGGACGATCGCCAAGAAGATGGACACGATCTACATTCTCCTCACCGAGAATACGGCGACCGGCAACGCGAGCGACAGAATGAACCTGTATGGAACGAGCCTGTCCACGTTCTTTGACCATCCGCTTACCGGCATGATCTTTGTCAAGGAGTCGCCGATCGGCAGGATCGGTTTCCACTCGGAGTTCTGCGACCTGCTCGGCGGAATCGGTCTGATCGGTCTTTCGAGCCTCGCATTTTTCCTCTACGAGCGCTACGCGATGATCAAATTGTACATCGCCGAGGAATTCCGCTGGCGCGTAGGCATTATCACGGCGGGCGTTTTTCTGCTCGCGGTTCTCAATCCGATCCTGTACGCGCCGCAGATCAGCATGAACGCTTTTCTCATGCCGACCCTGCTGGTGCACATGCTGGAGCGGCAAACGGTGTAATTATGAACTATGCTGTAAAAAGAAAACTCGTAAAATTCAAGTGGCTCGTCCCCAACGCGGCGTCGGCCCTGCTCCCCATGAACGACGAGATCGTGCTGGAGAGCAACCCGGACATGTCCTGCAATACTTACGCGCTGTATCAGTTCTTTCTGAAGAAAGGGCTAAACAGCAAGTACAAGCTGACATGGATAGTGGATGATCCCGAGCAGTTTAAAGACATCAAGATCAAAAACGTGTCTTTTATCGCCAGGAATCCGTCGAATCCCGTCGATAAGATGAAACTGTACGTCAGGATCAACCGGGCGAAAGCGGCCATCGCGTGCAACAGGCCCTTTTCCAGGCTGAACGCGGCCAAGGGACAGCTCAATATCTATCTCGACCACGGCTCCCAGCTCAAGAACATGAAAGTCGGCGAGCGCCGCTGCACCCTGGACTGCGGCTACCTGATCAGCCAGTCCTCTTTCTTCGTGCCTTACCACGTGGACCAGTACACAGTCACTGAGGACCAGGTGGTCTGCACGGGTCTGCCCCGCAACGACGAGCTGTACGTGCACAACGATTCCCTGCCCAGGCTCATCGACGACGCTGACCGGTTCAAAAAAGTGATCCTCTGGGCGCCTACCTTCCGCCAGCACGCGGACGGAAAGCGTGTGGACACTGAGAACAGGTTCCCGCTGGGACTCCCTCTTCTGACAGGGCTCGAGGATGCCGCAAGGCTGGACGCTTTCCTTCAGGAGCATCAGATGCTGATCATCATCAAGCCCCATCCGGTGCAGGACCTCAGCTATCTCAAGAAGATCGACCTTCAGAATATCAGGACGATCTACAACCCGGACCTCGCAAAGGCCGGGATCCAGCTGAACGAGCTGATGGAGCAGACGGACGCGATGATCACGGACTACTCCTCCATTTACTACGACTATATGCTCCTTGACAAGCCGATCGCGCTCACGACGGACGACCTGGACAATTATCAGAGCGATAAAGGATTCGTGTTCGACAACGTCTATGACATCATCAAGGGTGAGCATCTGAAGAGTACAGATGAATTGCTCGCTTTTTTGACCGATGTGTGCGAGGGAAAGGACAGGATGCTGGCAGAGCGGACTGCAGTCAAGGAGAAGATCAATGACTTTCTGGACGGAAATTCCTCCAGGAGAGTCTATGACTTTATAATGACCAAACTGAAATGAACAAATATATAGAAAAATATAAGTCCATGAGCGTACAGGCACGGGCAGCGCTGTGGTTCGTGGCGTGCAGTTTTTTACAAAAGGGCATTTCGTTCATCACGGTGCCGATCTTTACGAGGCTCCTCTCGACTGACCAGTACGGCACCTACTCCCTGTATCTGTCCTGGCTGCAGATCCTGACGATCTTCACGTCGCTGTATCTGTACAACGGCGTTCTGGACAATGCGATGGCGAAATTCAAGGACGACAGGGACCGCTACATCTCGTCCATGCAGGGCCTTACGCTGGTGATCTGGGCGATCGTCTGCGCGGCGCTCGCAGTGCTCTATCCGGTCCTCAAGCCGATCCTGGGCCTGAGCCCGGTCTTCATGCTCCTCATGTGCGTGGAGATGATGTTCACCCCCGCCACTTACTACTGGATGGGGCGGCAGCGGTTCGAATACCGCTACCAGAGGCTGGTCGCCTTTACGATCCTCAAATCCGTCCTCAATCCGGTGCTCGGCATTATTTTCGTGCTCCTGACGACAGAGAAAGACTTCGCGAGAGTCCTCTCCGTAGTCCTGGTCGAAGTGGCCTTCGGCGGCGTTGTCATGGCGTACCAGTACTTCAAAGGGCGCACCTTCTACTACGCTGACTACTGGAAATACGGCATCCGCCTGGCGATCCCCATGCTTCCCCATTACCTGGCAGGCATGATCCTCAACCAGGGCGACCGCGTCATGATCGACCGGATGGTGGGCCGCTCGGAAGTCGCGCTCTACGGCGTGGCCTACAGCGTCGGAATGCTGGCCCAGATCTTCGTCAGCGCGGTGAACAGCGCGATCACACCCTGGCTGTATGCCAAAGTCGGCAGCCATAGGACGGATGAAATCAAGAAGACGTCCACCTTCCTTGTCATCGCGATCGCGGCGGTGGCCATGCTCCTCATGCTGGTAAGCCCCGAGGCGATCTACCTCTTCGGCTCGTCAAAATATGCAGACGCCGTATATGTCATCCCGCCCGTAGCGGCCAGCGTGTACTTTATTTTCCTGTACTCGCTGCTGTCTTTCCCGCAGTTCTATTTTGAGCGGACGGCGTTCCTGATGCAGGCGTCCCTCATCGCGGCGGCGGCCAACATCGTCCTGAACTACATCTTCATCGGAATGTTCGGATATGTCGCGGCCGGCTACACTACGCTGTTCTGCTACATTGTCTACGCGATCGGTCACTACGTGGTGAGCAGAAGAGTCCTGCGGCTGGAAAATGAAGGAACGAACTCGATCGTGAACACCCGGGCTGTCGTGCTGGTGTCCGTGATCCTGATCCTCTTTACAGTCGTAGTGAACTTCGTGCTCGGCTACAGATTCGTCAGATACGGCATGCTGCTCCTTCTTATGATTGTGGGTATTGTCAACAGGAAGAAAATATTGTATTATATAGCCGCGATCAGAAATCGGAAATGATTTAATCAGGGGATGGATTTTCATCCCCTTATATAAAAGTTTTATGTTCACGAAATAATACAGGAGATAATTCATGAACACATACGAACTGGAAATTCTTGAAAAACTATATTTTGAAACCTTCATCAACCAGCGGATCCTGGCCTCCTCGACCGGCCTGAGCGTCGGCGTGGTGAACAGGTCCCTCAAGCAGCTGGCTGCGGACGGACTGATCGACAAACACGGACAGCTGACTGAGAAGGGCAGACAGGAGATCAGGCAGCGCGCGCCGCGCAATGCGGTAATCCTCGCGGCCGGATTCGGAATGCGCATGGTCCCCATCAACCTCTCGACACCCAAAGCGCTCATCGAAGTCGGCGGTGAGCCCCTCATCGAGAGAACCATCCGCCAACTCCACGAGCAGGGAATCAGGAATATCACGGTCGTCGCCGGCTTTATGAAGGAAAGCTTCGAATACCTGATGGACGAGTACGGCGTAGACCTTGTCATCAACCCGGATTATGCCTCGAAGAACAACCTTCACTCCCTGGCCCTTGTCGCCGACAGGATCAGCAACACCTACATCATTCCCTGCGACATCTGGTGCGCCCGCAACCCCTATTCCGCCACGGAGCCCTACTCCTGGTACATGGTCAGCGAACTTGTGGACGAGGACAGCACAGTCCGCGTAAACCGCAAGCGCGAGCTCGTCACGATCTCGGACAAAGAAGCCGGCAACTCCATGATCGGCATCTCTTACCTCACCGAGCCCGAGGCGGGCATCGTCCGGGAGAACCTCAGGCGAATGGATGCCGACGAGTCCTTCGACGAAGATTTCTGGGAGAAAGCACTGTACGCACGCACAGCGTCTGCCACGCATAGTCACGAGTCCAAAAACGGCTTCAAGGACCGCATGATTCTGCAGGCCAAGGTAGTGAGCAGCAGCGATTTCGTCGAGATCGACACCTACGAGCAGCTCCGCGACCTGGATTCCGACTCGAACCATCTCAAGACCGACTCCATAAAGGCGATCTGCTCGGCCCTGAACTGCAAAGAAAACGAGGTCACGGACATCAGCGTCCTGAAAAAGGGCATGACCAACCGCAGCTTCCTCTTCAGCGCTAAGGGCGCCAAATACATCATGCGGATCCCCGGCGAAGGCACCGACCAGCTGATCAACCGCCGCCAGGAGGCGGACGTCTACAGGGCGATCAGCGGCCTCGGCCTCTGCGACGATCCCGTATACATCAACCCGGAGAACGGCTACAAGATCACAGCCTTCCTCGACAACGTCAGGACCTGCGATCCCGACAACCTCGACGACCTGCGCCGCTGCATGGACAAGCTCCGCGAGTTTCACTCCATGCACCTGACCGTTGACCACACTTTCGACATTTTCGGTCAGATCGACTTCTACGAATCCCTTTGGGACGGCAATCCGTCCATCTACCGGGATTACCGCAAGACGAAGGAGAATCTTCTCGCGCTTCGCCCCTACGTCGAAAGCTTGCCCAAGGACTGGTGCCTGACGCACATCGACGCTGTGCCGGATAACTTCCTGTTCTACAGGCCTGCTGGAGCGGCGGGAGCCGCTGCGGCAGCTTCGGAGGCGGCCAGCGCTGCTCAGGACCTGGATCAGGCTCAGGCGGGCGAGCTGCTCCAGCTTACCGACTGGGAATACGCAGGAATGCAGGATCCGCATGTGGATATTGCTATGTTTTGCATCTACAGCCTCTACAACAGGCAGCAGTGCGACAGACTGATCGATCTGTATTTTGACGGAAAGTGCGAACCGGTGACCCGCATCAAGATCTACATTTACATCGCGATGTGCGGGCTGCTCTGGTCGAACTGGTGCGAGTACAAGCGCAAGCTCGGCGTGGAGTTCGGCGAGTACAGCCTGAGGCAGTATCGCTACGCGAAGGACTTCTATCGGGCGGCGAAGGAGCTCATGGAGGCCGAGGGGCAAAATGCATAATATGCATAATCCTGTATAAGGCATATACCCTTTGAACTACCCTTTATTCTTTTTTGAGGTCAAAAAAAGAAAAGAAATGTATATTATGCAGAAATCTTCGATTTTATGCAGAAAAAGTGCATAATGCGCAGGAGCTCTCCGAGGGCTCAGGGCGCTGCCCTGAGAACCCGCAAGGGACGCGTCCCTTGACAACGGTTCCGCTCCCGTGAGAAGGGCGGAGGCTAATCTATACGCAGCAGGGTTTCGCGTGATATTGAGGGAAAATGCATAATTTTTGCATGCGGTGAATAATCGCAGCGCGAAACAGGGAGTTTCGTTAAGATTTTCGAATAAAGGGTGTTTTAAGAGGGTATATACGAAATTCTTGAGTGAATATTATACATTTCTTATACATTTAGCAGTAAAGACAGCATCGACATCAAGGAGGCACATCAGATGTGTGAGGAGAGGCATATTGTAAAGCGCGCTATCATCATGGCAGCGGGGACCGGCAACAGGATGCACCCGCTGACGCTGACGACGCCGAAGCCGCTGGTTAAGGTTAACGGCGTGAGGATGATCGACACGGTGGTGGACGGCCTGAGGAGCAACGGGATCACGGAGATTTACGTGGTCGTGGGGCATCTGAAGGAGCAGTTCCACGAGTGGGCGAAGGAGCAGCCGGGCGTGCAGATCATCGAGAACCCGTATTACGATACGTGCAATAATATCAGTTCGCTTTATGTGGCTCGAGAGCATCTGGGAGATTGCATTATTTTGGACGGGGATCAGATCATTTATAATCCGGAGATCCTGGATCCGCACTTCACGCTGTCGGGCTACAACGCGGTCTGGTGTGAGGGCGAGACCAAAGAGTGGCTGATGGAGGTTCAGGACGGAATCGTGAAGTCCTGTTCGCGCACCGGCGGAAGGCACGGATGGCAGCTCTACAGCATCTCGCGCTGGAGCGCTGAGGACGGAGAGAAGCTCCGCAGGCATCTGGAGCAGGAATTTGAGGGAGGTAACCGGCAGATCTATTGGGACGACGTCGCGATGTTCTGCCATTTCAGCGAGTATACATTAGGAATCAGGGAGATGCGGCAGGAGGACATCATTGAGATCGATGATCTCGAGGAACTCGTGAAGGCGGATCCGAGCTATGAATCCTATATGGAGGCCGGGAACTGAGCCGTCGACCGGCAGTCAGGCCGAAAAAGGCCGCGGAAGCCGCGGCGGAAGGGTTGAAAAGCTGCCGCAAAACCCGCGGCGAACGGTCGAAAAAGCAACCGCGGAAGCCGCGGTGAGAAATGGAGGTACTTAACCATGAGCAACAACATGAAAGCAGCAGATAACAGCAGGATCGACTGGATGATCACACTCGTTCCCTTTATTCTGATTATGGGACTGGCAGTCTATCTGTTCATTTTCCCGGAGCAGGCGAACGTAGTTATTTCGCAGGTGAGGTTTTTCTTTGGAGATACGGTTGGGCTCTATTATCTGGTGATCGGACTGGGAACACTGATCGTTTCGATCTTCCTTTCGGTATCCAAGTACGGTGATATCGTGCTGGGAGAACCCGGTGAGAAGCCGCAATATAACTTCTTTACGTGGGGCTCGATGATGTTCACCTGCGGTCTTGCGGCGGATATCCTGTTCTACTCCTTTGCGGAGTGGGTCATGTACGCCACGAACCCGCACATTGCCGAGATGGGTTCCATTGCTGAGTGGGCAGGTGTTTTCCCGCTGTTCCACTGGAGTTTTATTCCCTGGGCCTTTTATCTGGTGCTTGCTGTTGCTTTCGGCTTTATGCTGCATGTGCGCAAGCGCTCCAGACAGAGATACAGCGAGGCTTGCCGTCCTGTGATCGGCGACAAGAACGCGAACGGCCTGCTTGGAAGAATTATCGATCTGTTTGCACTGTTTGCTCTGCTGGCAGGAACCGCTACTACATTCTCTGTTGCGACTCCTCTTATGGCGAGCATCATGGTTGAGCTTTTCCACCTCAGCATCAGCCGCACTGCAGTGACGATCATCATCCTGCTCATCACTTGCGCGGTGTACACCTACGCGGTACTGCATGGATTTAAGGGCATCAGTTTTTTGGCAAAGCTTTGCATTTATCTGTTTTTTGGCCTGTTGATCATCGTACTGTTGATCGGAGGACAGGGAAGATTCATTGTTGAGAACGGATTCCAGAGTCTGGGCAAGATGTTCCAGCACTTCATCGAGCTGAGCACCTACACGGATCCGGCGCGCACGAACAGTTTCCCGCAGGATTGGACGATTTACTACTGGGCATACTGGATGGTATGGTGCATCGCGGCGCCGTTCTTCATCGGCAACATCAGTAGAGGACGTACTATCAGACAGACGGTTCTCGGCGGATATGTTTTCGGCGTAGGTTCGACGATCATCAGTTTCATCATCCTTGGCAACTACAGCCTTGGCCTTCAGATCTCAGGCGCGGCGGACTTCATCGCGCAGTACGAGCAGAGCGGCGACCTTTACGGGCTGATCCTGAACATCGTGGCTACGATGCCGGGTTCATCCTTCATCCTGATCCTGACGATGGTATGTATGATCGCGTTCTATGCGACCAGTTTCGACTCGATCGCGTACACAGCGGCCTGCTACAGCTACAAGAAACTTGATGAGAATGAGAAGCCCCACACAATGATCACACTGCTGTGGTGCCTGCTCCTGATCGTTCTGCCGATCGCGCTCGTGTTCTCGGAGAGCAGCATGAACAACATCCAGAGTGTATCCATTATCAGCGCGTTCCCGATCGGAATCATCATGATCATCATGATCTGGAGCTTTATCAAAGACGCCAAAGCCTATATGGAAGAGAGAGAATCCCGCCAGTAAACTTTTTGGGTGGAAAAATATAGTGTTATACAATACAATAAATGTATTATCGTAAGTGTGTAGTCTCAGGGTGCTTTGCGCCCTGGGACTTGATTGCTGTATTTGAGTTGCAGCATAGGAGGTAAGATTGAAAAAGCTGAGAGCTGCTAGTGTTATCGTGTTTATCGCGTGCCTTGCGCTGTTGGGAGTGAGCGCGTTCAAGGCAAGAGCGAATAAAGGTCCGGGACCGGTGATCCAGATGGACGCGGGCGTGATCGAAGTCAGCGTGAATGACGGCGAAGAGGCCCTTAAGAGGGGCATCGTAGTGAAAGACGCGGCAGGCAATGATGTGACGGACACACTGGAAGTGGAGTCGGTCGGCCCCTTCAACGAGGCTGGTCACAGAGTCGTGACTTATGTGGCTTTTGACTCGAAGAACAAGCTGGCGCGCGCGCAGAGAGAGGTGTCCTACACCGATTACACGTCTCCCAGGTTCCATTTCGAGAGACCGCTTTCATTCCCTGCGGACTCCGCGAACCTGCTGAGCGGCGTGACAGTAGTGGACGCTTTTGACGGCGTGCAGTTTAACAATATCTGGATTCAGAACGACGAGATCATTGACGTGTGGATGCCGGGCGAGTATCCGGTAGTGATCGAGACCACGAACAGTGTTGGGGAAAGCGTAAGCCTTCCGGTGACCATCGAGATCTACGATGAGACGGCCCGGGCAGGTCTGCCCCAGATCAAGCTGAAGGAATATGTGGTCTACCTGGAGCAGGGCGCCCAGTGGAATCCTCAGCAGTACCTGGACTCCGTAGTGATCGGCGGATCCAAGTTTGACGTGGCCGTAACAGGAGGCGAGACTGCTCCTGCACAGGCAGAAGGTGACGCTGTCGCTACAGCAGCGGCAGAAGGCGATGCTGTCACTCCGGCAGCAGGCGATGCTGTCGCGGCTGCACAGGCGGCAGGCAATGTCATCGATGCCGGCAGGATCAATGTGACCGGCACCGTAAATACAACGGTTCCCGGCAATTACGAGGTGATCTACACCTACGAGGATGCCGAGAACGGGACAGGAACAGGGAGCGTAAGGCTCTATGTGGTAGTGACGGAAAGGAGGGGCGCTGGGAAATGAGCGAGAATAAGAAACAGCTTTCCTCCAACAAGGACCAGATGATCAATCTCGGAAGTGTTTTTATGGACGTCGCCAAGGAATGGCTGATGATCCTCCTTCTGACCGCTTCCGCTGCAATCGTAGCGCACGTAGGGATGGGGCGCCTTCGCCCGCCGATGTATGCGTCGACTGCTTCGATCGCTGTGAATAACGACAACCCGGCCGCAGACCTCAACAACTCTGCGGGCGCGGATTGCTACAATAACATGACCCATGAGTCCAAGAGCGCGCGGCTCCTCGTCGACACCCTGCAGAGCGGTGAGATGAAGGCAGCAGTGGCGCAGGAAATGGGGACTCCTTTTTCCGGATCGATCTCCGCACAGGTGATCAAGGACGGAAATATGGTGCGGTTCACAGTTAAATCGCGCTCCGTGCGCACCTCTTATCTGGAGGCCAAGGCGGTACTGAGATGCTGTGACAAGCTTTCCGATGCACTGTTCGGAGGCACGGAGATCACTGTGCTGAGGGCACCCAGGGCGCAGGACAGCCCGGTCAACGCGGGGAGCAACCGCAAATATGTAATTGCTTTCGCAGGCCTTGTTTTCCTGGGGCTTTGCGGACTTATCGCGCTGCGCTCCTGCCTGCGTGAGACAGTGCGCAGCATCGCGGAAGTGGACAGGAAAGTGGATGCGAAGCTCCTCGGAGCAGTTGCTCACAAGGACAAGCTCATCGGTGCAAAGGGCGGGTCACTGATCACAGACCCCGCCGTGAACCCGCAGTACGCGCAGGATCTGCGCAGACTGGCTGCCCGCATCTCCAATGAAATGAGCCGGAAGGGACAGAAAATCCTGCTCGTAGCAGGTGCCGGGAAAGATGAGGGAAGATCGACTGTAGCCGCCGGTCTTGCTATGGCTATGGCGGAATTCGGGAAGCAGACCGTTCTGATCGATACGGATTTCAGACATCCTTCCCTTCACAAGATCCTCAATCTCCAGGACAGCAAGTCCATGGACCTCGGAAACTGGCTGGAGAAGGGCTCGAAAGCCGGCGATGCGGAACTCGCGAGTATGGCGCAGGCTATGCTTTGCCCGGTGCCGGATTCTGAGCTGGTCGCTATTTTGAACAGGAAAACGGCCCCGCAGGCGATGGAGAAGCATTCCGATCTGATCAGGAAGCTCCTTGGCAGGCTGGAGGACGAGGCGGACTTTATCATTCTGGATTCTGCCTGTGTCGATTCGTACTCTGACGCGGAGGAACTCGCGAATATGGCGGACACTTCCGTGATCGTGGTCCGGCAGCACCACAGCGAGATGAGGAACATCGATGAAGCGATCACTGCCCTGGGCGGAAAAGAGCGCATGATCGGATGCATCTTCAACGACGCCGGCAAGAACGGCCTCGGCGCGAACACTGTGGGAAAAGCGTACGGCTATTAATAGAGCCCTGCGGCTATTGGAGGAACTATGCAAGATAATACAAACAGTGTTAAAGATAAACAGATCAGGGTCGACCTCATCCGGGTCCTCATGGATGTGCGCGATGAATTCCTGCAGAAGCTGTGGCTCTGGCTGGCGATCAGCCTTGTTGTAGGAGTTATCGGCTTCGTATCTGCCAAAACACAGTATACCCCGAACTACGTCGCCTCAACTTCGTTTACGGTCAGCAAACATCTGGCTGTGAATTACCACACGAGTATCGAGAAGAGCACGGTCTCCAACTGGATCGGAATCCTGGCTCCTGATGTCATCGGCGGCGAAACAATGAAGGAACTGGTCAAGGACGACCTCGGTTACCTTGAGTCGGACAGCCTTCCCGCGACGATTTCCGTATCTTCCGTCAAGGACTCGAACGTCGTGTCTGTGCGCGTGAGAGCGGCAGATCCCCAGATCGCCTATGATGTCCTTGAATCGGTGAAGAAGAACTACCTCGCAAACCTCGCGGCTACTACGGGCGGCGGCGAGCTCGAGATCCTGGATGAGAGCGGTGTCCCCACGGCTCCTGCCAACAGTTCCGGAGCGAGAAATGCCGGGGTTAAGGCATTCCTGGCAGGTCTGTTCCTGTGCCTGGTCTGGCTCACAGCCAAGGCCATTCTTAAGAAGACAGTTCGCGGAGAAGAGGACCTGACCACTCTGCTTGGCGATGAGTATCTGGGTAAGATCCCGATGAAGGCCTATGTAAAGAGCAGAAAGAGCAAAGCGGCGAACGGCAAGGCTTCGGCAGAGGCTTCCGCCGGAAGTGTTCCCGCGGAATTCGCCGATGCGATCCGGAAGGTCCGCCTCCATTTAGAGAACAGAGCAGACGAGACGGGCGCCAAGACGATCCTTGTCACCAGCGCGATCCGCGATGAGGGCAAGACTGCTACAGCGGCACATCTGGCCCTGTCCCTCGCTAAGAAGAACTATAACGTTCTGCTCATCGACGGCGACCTGAGAGCGCCCGCCGTGCACACGACGCTGGACATCGGCCCCGTAAACTTTGGAACAGCAGATATCCTTGCCGGAAAATGCAGTATCAGCCAGGCTCTGGTCAACTATAAAGGCAACGAGCACCTCGTGATCATCCCCGGCAGCAAACCGGTCGACAATCCTGAGGAGCTCTGGGGCAGCGCAAAGGCGGAGGAAATGATCCGCAAGTGCAGCAGACAGTGTGACTATGTGATCATTGACGCGCCCGCAGGCGGCCTTGTGGCGGAGCCCGCACTGATCGCAGGCTGCTCGGACGGCTGGATCTACGTAGTCCGCGAGGATTACGCCCATACAGAGACCATTCAGGAAGGCAGAGAGACGATGGAAGGCGCCGGCTGCGAGCTGATGGGCCTCGTACTTACCGCATAAAACAAGAACAGGTGATACAATGAGAGTTTTTGTAACAGGAGTAAACGGACAGCTGGGCCATGACTGCATGGCGGAGCTCTCAAAAAGAGGATATGAGGCGATCGGCTCGGATATTCAGGACAGCTGCAATGCCGGGGGAGAAGCCGGGTATGTTCAGCTGGATATCACGGATCATGAAGCGGTCCTGAAGACGATTTCCGGCATTCATCCTGACGTGATCATTCACTGCGCGGCCTGGACAGCCGTTGACGCCGCTGAGGACGAGGAGAACAAACCCAAAGTATACGCGATCAACGCCGCCGGAACCCGCAACATTGCGGAGGCAGCGAGCGCTGTAGATGCCAAAATGATCTACATCAGCACGGACTATGTTTTCGACGGACAGGGCGAGCGCCCCTGGCAGCCCGATGACAAGAACTACGCGCCCCTCAACGTGTACGGACAGACCAAGCTGGAGGGGGAACTTGCGGTGAGTTCTCTTTTGACCAAGTATTTTATTGTCCGAATTGCGTGGGTTTTCGGCGTCAACGGCAAGAACTTCATCAAGACCATGCTGAACGTCGGAAAGAACCACGACACAGTGCGCGTCGTGAACGACCAGATCGGCACACCTACCTACACATATGACCTCGCGCGGCTGCTCATCGACATGGCGGAGACAGAGCGCTACGGCTATTATCACGCGACGAACGAAGGCGGTTATATCAGCTGGTACGATTTTACGTGCGAGATTTACCGCCAGGCCGGAATGAACACCAAGGTCCTGCCGGTTACGACGGCTGAATACGGCCTCAGCAAGGCGGCGCGTCCCTTCAACAGCCGTTTGGATAAGTCAAAAATCAGAGAAGCCGGCTTCACACCGCTTCCCGACTGGAAAGACGCACTGGCCAGATACCTGGAGATCCTGAACATGTAAGTGGGCCGGAAGAGTGCAGAAGAAGCTTTACAGGAAGCAGATCAGGAAAATATGGAAAAGAAATCGATGACTCAGTTGAGCAGGTTCCTGGCCCTATACAGAAGCGCATTGCGGCTGGGAGTGATCCTGCTCACAGAGCTATTTATAATAGTGTCTCTGATGCAGTACGCGATTCCGGAGCATGACTATTTAAAACATGAGAAGCGGCTCGGAGCGGCGATTCTTCTCGCTGCGCTGCTTTATGTTGTCATAGCGGCATGTGTGGACAGAGATGAACTGCGAAAAGTCGGAGGACTGATCCGGCGGATGTGCTGTTTTGAACAGATCATGCTGATCCTCGTGCTCCTGTGGTATATACTGGGGTGCGCGGTGCGGAGCCGCCTGGACGCGGAACCGCTTTTCAAGTTCAACGACAACAGGCTGTTCATGTTCACCATGACGACCTTCGCCTTCTATCCTTTCATGACGCTGATGGGCAGGGAGTACGCGAAGCGGATCTTCGAGGGAATGGTCCACTTCACGATGGCTATCTACACCGTTTTCTGCGCATGGTGCGTGTGGAAGTACTACAGGGTGGAATTCTTTACCTTCCCGTCCGGACTGCGGCTGCAGAACTACAGGGAAGGCGTCTCGATGATGATCGGGGGCAATATCAACATTACAGCCGCGGCGGCAGTTGTGATGCTGGGGCTGTGCATGTACATGATCCTGACCCAGAAAAGGGCGGTTAAGATCCTCTATATACTCGCAGCGATCGTCCATCTGATGGTGATGATCCTCACCAACTCCAGGACCAGCTATCTGGCATTCCTGTGCATGGTGGTCGCGGCAGGTTTCCTGTTCACGTGGGACAGCCTGCAGAAGAGCAACTATTTCGTGAGATTCGCCGCGGGACTGATCGTGGCGGCGCTCTGCGCAGGGGCGGTCTATGCGGCCAGGGGATCCCTGATCAAGATGTTCTCGCATGTGTATCCGACCTACCTGGAGCAGCAGGCGCAGGCAGCGGCGGAAGAGGCGGCTGCCAAACAGGCGGCAGAAGAGGCCGCACATGAGATATTGAAGGAAGAGCTGGCACCGAAGGAGGAGGCTGCGGAGCAGGCGGTGGAAGCCGAGACTGCAGCGGCTGAGCAGGCGGCAGCGGGAGAAACAGCAGCGGCCGAGGAGCCTGCAGGAGAGCCTGCGCCAGCGGAGGAACCCGCCACAGAACCGGCTCCGACGCCCATTCAGACGCCCTACGGCGATGAGACCGCCCGCAAGATGGACGATCTCAACGGCAGAGTTTCGGTGTGGATGACAGCGATCAAGATCATTCGGTCTTCGAAGGATCATTTTCTGTTCGGAGTTTCGCCCGTCTTTGTCAAAACGCAGCTGGAGAAAGTCAGCGGCTTTGACCGGTCGATCCCGCATGCGCACAACGGAATCCTGCAGGTGGGCGTAGGAATCGGAGCACCGGCAATGCTGATGTTCCTGCTCTTTGAGCTCGCGATCATTGTGCGGTGCCTGATCATTGTGTTCAGGGGATGGGGGACTCCCTTCCGGTACTCCTGGGTCATTCCGGTGATCCTGATGGGGATACTGGTCATAGAGCTGGTGGAGTCCATGCTCTTTGCGATGCAGAGGGTGAATTTACCGGTCTTCTATGTTTTGGCAGGATGGACGGTCTCTGTGACGAGAGAGATTAGCAATAAAAAGAAGAGGTAGTAACATGGGACAGATTGAAGTGATTCGCAACGTGGATGGCATCGAAGGATTATGTGTGATCAATCTCACAGTTCATGGAGACAGCCGCGGATATTTCATGGAAACATATAATGAGAATGACATGAAGGAAAACGGCATTGATATTCGCTTCGTGCAGGACAATCAGAGCCGCAGCGTCAAGGGCGTGCTTCGCGGGCTTCACTTCCAGAAGCAGTTTCCGCAGACCAAGCTCGTAAGAGTGATCAGGGGCACGGTGTATGATGTCGCCGTCGATCTGAGAAAAGACAGCGCCACCTACGGCCGCTATCACGGAGAGATCCTCTCGGAGGAAAACAAGAAGCAGTTTCTGATCCCCAGAGGATTCGCCCACGGATTCCTTGTCCTTTCGGATGTGGCGGAATTCTGCTACAAATGCGATGACTTCTATCACCCCAATGACGAGGGCGGACTTGCCTGGAACGACCCGGAACTCGGGATCAAGTGGCCGGAAGTGGTAGGAGACTATCCGGGCAGCGCTTACGCCGGAGAATACACACTTTCGGACGGAACGCCTCTTAACCTGAGCGAGAAGGACCAGAATTGGCTCGGGATCAAGGATACCTTTACTTTTTAGTTTTATGATCGGTCGGAAGGCCTATGGCCGGAAAGGAAAGAAATGAAAGGAATTATACTCGCAGGAGGATCTGGAACCAGGCTGTATCCGCTTACAATGGTGACGTCCAAACAGCTGCTGCCTATCTATGACAAACCCATGATCTATTACCCTCTGTCGGTGCTCATGAATGCGGGAATCAGGGACATCCTAGTGATCTCCACTCCGCAGGACCTTCCGAGATTTGAGATACTTCTCGGCAACGGGCATCAATACGGCATCAACTTGTCCTATAAATCACAGCCGAGTCCCGACGGACTTGCCCAGGCCTTCATCATCGGCGAAGAGTTTATCGGAGATGACTGTGTCGCCATGGTCCTGGGAGACAATATTTTCGCAGGACACGGACTGAAAAAGAGACTGAAAGCAGCCGTCGAGAACGCGGAATCCGGCAGGGGAGCGACCGTATTCGGCTACTACGTCGATGATCCGGAGAGGTTCGGAATCGTGGAATTCGACAAGAACGGCCATGTGGTCAGCATTGAAGAAAAGCCCGAGCATCCCAAGAGCAATTATTGCGTCACCGGTCTCTACTTCTACGACAACGATGTCGTCAAACATGCCAAAGAATTGAAACCCTCAGCCCGCGGCGAATATGAGATCACAGACCTGAACCGCATCTACCTGGAAAAAGGCAAGCTGAATGTCGAGCTACTGGGCCAGGGATTCACATGGCTTGACACAGGAACCCACGAGAGCCTTGTAGACGCGACAGTGTTCGTGCAGACAGTGGAGCAGCACCAGCACAGAAAGATCGGCTGCCTCGAAGAAATTGCCTATCTGAACGGCTGGATCGGCAAAGAGGATGTGCTCAAGATCTATGAAGTGATGAAGAAGAACCAGTACGGACAGTACCTGCTCGATGTAATTAATGGCAAGTATATGGACGAGCTGAGATGATCGGCCGGATTTAAGAAATGAAGAGAGGGCGTCGCCCCTTGCTGAATAATCAGCAGGAGGCGGCACCCTCTTTTTTCTTTGAGTATAAAGCTAATCAGAAATTCAGGATACCGGCTGAAGTAAGGAACAGAATGAACATGATCACCGGTACTACGTACTTGATCATAACTCTGTAGAGGCCCTTGAGACCGAATTTGCGTCCGCCGTACTCGACCTCCTCGACGATCCAGTCCGGACCAACGACCCAGCCGATCAGGATAGCCGACAACATGGAGATGAAGGGCATCATGAAGCTGTTGCTGATGTAGTCCATGAGATCCAGAAGCTGGCCGATACTGCCGTTGGGCAGCGGGAGCTCAATGTAGAACTTGCTGTAGCCCAGCGCGATGACGACTGAAGCGATGGTGTAAACAAGCGTCAGCGTAATTGTGGTGGGCTTTCTCTTTGTGTGGAAGATTTCCATGCAGTTCGCGGTAATGGTCTCCAGGACCGAGACACAGCTGGTCAGCGCCGCGAAGGCCGCCATAACGAAGAATGCAAGTCCCACGAACCTTCCCAGAGTCGGCATCGAGGCGAAGACCTTGGGAAGGGAGATGAACATCAGGCTGGGGCCGGCTTTCATTCCTTCCACGCCCTCGAAGACGAAGATGGACGGAATGATCATCATACCGGCGAGCAGCGCTACACCCGTGTCAAAAAATTCAATCTGATGTATGGACGTGTTGACATCCACATCCTTCTTGATGTAGGAGCCGTAGGTGATCATAATGCCCATGGAGACGCTCAGGGAGAAGAAGATCTGGCTCATGGCATCCAGCAGGATCTGCAGGAAGCGCTTGATGGTCAGCCCCTCGAAGCTGGGCGTCAGATAGACGGCCAGTCCCTGAAGTCCTGTGCGCGTCGCGCCTGCGTCATCCGTGTGAGTAAGCGTAAGCGCGAAGATGGCGATCGCCACGATCATGACCAGCATGACGGGCATCAGAATTTTGGAACACTGCTCAATTCCTTTTTCAACGCCGTTGAAGACGATCCAGGCTGTCAGAAGCATGAAGATCACCGCGTAGAGGGTCGACTGGCTCGGCGAAGTGATGAAATCCGTGAAGAAACTGTCCGAAGCGGCCAGCTTGTTCTGCCCGGTCAGGTAGACCACAATGTAGCGCGTGATCCAGCCGCCGATGACCGCATAGTAGGTCATGATCAGCACCGGAACAAGGAAAGTAAGAATTCCCAGGAAACTCCATTTGGGGCTCATTGCTGTATAGGCCTTGATGGAATTCTTGCCGGTCTTGCGACCGATCGCGATATCGCTGGTCAGCAGAGTGAAGCCGAAAGTGAAAGTCAGGATAAGATAGATCAAAATGAAGAGACCGCCGCCGTCCTTAGCCGCCAGATAGGGGAAACGCCAGAGATTGCCGACGCCGACCGCGCTGCCCGCGGCTGCCATAACGAAGCCGATCTGGCCGGTGAAGCCGTGTTTCTTGTGAGAGTGGCGGCCTGTTGAGCCGCCTGCTGCAGGGGTGGTGTTGTGTTCTGCCATAGTTATTCCTTAATTACATTAGATTTTTTATAGGAGTTTGATTGAATTACCGGGCGTTGGCTGCTGTGCAGCGCGCTCGGTAACTCGCTTTACTAGGGTATCACAGCAAAGATTCTTTTTCTACGACAAAAAAGATCAGCAGAAACGGTTAAAAAACATCAAGAATGCTGCGCCGCCGGAAGGATTCCTTCAGATCTTGGAAACTCATATACAATTTTTCCGGTTCGGGCGGCAGCTTTTTTGTCGGCATACACCTTTCTAATTAACAAGAAATGTTTTTCGGGCACGGCATAGAAAAAGACCCGCTTTCGCGAGTCAGCCTGAAAAATATTTCCTTTGAACCAAGTCGACGACCGTCCGGTTCCAGTCACCTTCATTATAGAGA
>Ga0256405_10004962_pt1 | contig 23889 bp, 14 predicted proteins | sample RumenRJG_02DNA_FD_189096 | JGI IMG/M metagenome (GOLD analysis project Ga0256405, IMG submission 189096) | Bovine rumen microbial communities from Lethbridge, Alberta, Canada - RJG_02 | ecosystem: Host-associated > Mammals > Digestive system > Stomach > Rumen | place: Canada: Alberta... | reverse complement strand
AATTTGACACCCAAGGATATGCAAAATATGATGATGTAAAGGTCAAAAGCTCTGAAGCCGAGGCAGACAGGCAAGGCCTGCCTGGCGCAGGCGAAAGAGGTTTTGACCCGCCGGACACGGAGCACGAAGGAATCTGCGGAAGCAGATTCCGGGAGTGCGGAGTGTACGAGGAGCGCGGGAGTTGCGAAGCAACGGAGCGATCCGTACATCATCATAGAAAAACAGAAAGTTCTGAAGCCGAGGAGCGATCCGTACATCACAGGAAAGGAGACAAAAGGCTATGAAGCTGATGCATCTGGGGGACCTGCACCTTGGAAAGGCGCTGGGCGAGTTTGACCTGATCGAGGATCAGAGATTCATTCTGAACCAGATTCTCTCCCTGATCGATCAAAGAGGTGTTGACGCGGTTCTGATCGCCGGGGATGTCTATGACAGAGCGGTTCCCAGCGAGGCTGCGACAAGGCTGCTGGATACATTTCTCAGCGCGCTTGCAGCGCGGAGGGTCAAGGTGTTCCTGATCAGCGGAAACCACGATTCGGACCAGCGCCTGAACTATGGAAGCGCATTGTTTGAAAAAAACCAGGTTTATATCGCTTCGGTTTTTGACGGGCATCTGGTTTCACATACGATCCGGGAGGAGGACACCGGAACGGAGGTGACAATCTCCCTTCTTCCGTTTGTGAAGGCATCCCGGGTGCGGCATTTTTTCCCGGATGCGCAGATCGAAACCTATGAAGACGCTGTCAGGGTGATTCTTGAGAACAGCCCGGTCGATACGGGGAAACGAAATATCCTGGTTGCGCACCAGTTCGTGGCCGGCAGAGGAGCAGATCCTGAGCTGAGTGGTTCGGAGGGAGCCGGCGCACAGTATGTGGGAACGGTGGAAAAGATCGGGTATGACCTGTTCGACGCCTTCGATTATGTGGCGCTGGGTCATATTCATTCTCCTCAGAAGGTCGGAAGAGAAGAAGTCAGGTACTCGGGTTCCCCGCTCAAGTACTCCCTGAGTGAAGTGAACAATGAAAAGTCTGTTCCGCTGATTACCATCCTGGGAGACGAGCCGGTGCAGATCGAGCTTGCCGCCCTGAAGCCGCTGCGCGGCATGCGGCACCTCAAAGGGACGATGAAGGAGCTTCTGGATCCGGCAAATGTGAAGGATACGAATGATTTCATCTATGCCACCTTTACCGACGAGGACATCATAGATGACGCGATGGGCATTTTCCAGAACACGTACCCGTACACGGTAAAGATCGATTATGACAATCGCTATACAAAGACAATGGAACAGACGGACATTACCAGCATCGTGAGCAGCCGGTCCTTTTCCGATCTGATCCGGGACTATTACCGGCTGGTTTTTGGCTGCGAGATCAGCGAGGAGGAGATGGATGTCATGAAAATGGCGGCCAGAGAGGCAGGTGTCATCGATGAAGCCGGTTAAACTGATCATGAGCGCGTTCGGCCCCTATGCAGGGAGAGTGCCGGATATTGATTTCGCACAGTTTGAGGAAAAAGGATTGTTTCTGATCTCCGGCGACACCGGAGCGGGCAAGACTACCATATTTGACGCAATCTGCTTTGCCCTGTTCGGAACGACGAGCGGTACATACAGAGATACCGCTAACCTTCGGAGCGAATATGCCAAGGAGGGGACACAAAGCTACGTCGATTTTTACTTTTCTCATCAGAACAGGCAGTTTCATATCTGGAGATCTCCTTCTTATGTAAGAAGAAAGAAGAAAAATGCACAGAAGGGAGCATTTATCACAGAAAAGGAGAAGGCGGTTTTTTACGCCGAAGGAGAGGCCCCCATCGAGGGCATCAAAGAGGTAAAGAACGCGGTTGCCCGGCTTTTGCAGATCAATGAAAAGCAGTTTATGCAGCTTGCCATGATCTCGCAGGGGCAATTCTGGAAGCTTTTGAATGCGAAAACGGAGGAGCGGACGCAGATCCTGCGTACGATCTTTATGACAGAGGGATACAAACGGATCGAGCTGATCCTGAAAGACCGCATGGGCAATGGCTGGGGGAAGAAGGAGACTGCGGAAAAAAGCATCGTCCAGTATTTCATTGATGTGAAAGCCGACGCACAGGACGAGGAAGCCGCGAAGCTGGAGGAGCTTCAGGCATTTGCGAAGACATCCGGAGGCGCATGGAACCTGGAACAGATGATGGAGATCACGGATCAGGTGATTGCCGCGGATACACGCAGGCAGGCGCAGATCGAAACCGAGCTGGAGAAAGCGGAGGGGGATCTGAAAGAAAAGCAGAATCATCTGGCGACGGCCCGGCAGAACAATCAGTTCCTGGAAAGAGTACAGAAGCTGGAACAGGAGAGCGCTGATCTCAGGGAACAGGAAGAGGAGATCAGAGCGCAGGAAGCACTCCTGAAAAGACAGCAGCTCGCCACACGGAAGATATACCCCGCTTATGTAAGCTGGAGCGGAAAAAGCAGGGAAACCGCACAGACCGCGAAGCAGATTGCGGAGAAAACAGAGGAGCGCGAGGCTTGCGAACAGCGGGTCAGGGAGGCGGCTTCGAAAGCAGCAGGCGCGAAGGAGCGCAGCACAAAGCTGGACGTTCTGCAGAGGACGATCCATACCATCAATGCGGAAGAGGAGAAATATCAAAAGCGGGAAGCGCTGGAGAAAAAAATGACAGCGCTTCTGGAAGAGAGAAAGCGGCTGCAGGAGGAAGAGACCGCACTCGGCGCCGAGCAGGAGAAGCTGAAGAGCCGGATCGAATCTTTGAAAAACACAATGCTTGCGCTTGCGCTCAGACCGCAGGAGCTTTTGAAGGCCGAGGCGGAAGAAAAGGAGCTCGAAGCGCTCGAAGAGGCTGTCCGGTCCGTCTTTGAAAAGCAGGTGAAGGAGAGAGGCAGACGGGAAGCTGACAGCGCACAAAAAGCCCGTCTCTTTAAGACCGCGTTCTCGGCATATCAGAGTGCAAACGCGGATCGCATCCGGGCAGAGGAGATTCTGGACAGCTGCAGAGCCGGCATCCTGGCCGCAGGCCTTCGGGAGGGTGAGAAATGTCCGGTCTGCGGATCCGTCCATCATCCGTCCCCCGCCCGGCTGCCGGCGGAATCCATCACGGAAGCGGAATACGAACAGTTCAAACACACAGAGGAGCTCCTGCGGCAGAAAAAAGAGACACAGCTTACTCTGGCGGAAAAGGCAAAAACGGCGCTGGAAGAATATGAGGAGCAGATGAGAGCGTCTGTCCTGGACTGCCTCGAGAACTCCGCCTTAGGTCCCGGGAGACAGGAGCAGATGCAGGGGCAGACCCTGGATGCCCTGCTGGATGTCCTGAAAGATTCGGAAGAAGAATTGAGGCAAAGAAAGAAGACAAACACTGCGCGGATCGCCGCGCTGGAGAAGGACTGCGACTTACGGAAGCGCTCCGGGGAGGAGCTGGAGCAGGCAGCCGGGGAGGAAACAGACAGGCTGGAAGGAAGACGGCTGCGGCTTGCTGAGGCGAAGACAGAAACCGAGAACGGGATTCTGCGCTCCGGCACTGCGCTGGAAGCATTGAAGGAACTGAGCTGCCCGGACTTATCTTCCGCGCTTGCGCGGAAGGAGAAAGCACAGAAGGAGGTCCAGGACATCAATGCGGACCTGGAAGCCTCGGCGCAGGAAATGACAAAAGCAGAGCGGGAGCTGACAGGAATTACAACTGCATTAAGGATGCTGCGGGAAAGACTGGAAAAGCAGCAGGCGGAAGAGAGCGCTCTGAAGGAAGCCCTGGAGGAAAAACTCGCGGTTCATCATTTTGCATCGGCCGAGGACATGCTGGAGAGCGCGGCCACGGAGGAAGAGCTGACCGCGGCAGAAAAAAGGATTCTTGCCTACAGGCAGGATGTGCTGGCGAATCAGGCAAAGCTGAAGCAGGCGAGAGAGGATGCGGCGGGGAAGACGATGGTGGACATTGCATCGCTCCGGCGCACGTGCGAAGCGCTGGAAGCGTGTGTGGGCCGGATGCGGATGAATGAGAACACGGTTTCCAACCGGATCGCCGGCAACCAAAGAATAAAAAAGAATATGGAGGACCGCCGGGGTGACCTGGAAGCGGCACGCAGGGAGTATCAGACCTGCAAAAGGCTGTATGAGCTGGTCCGGGGTACGACCGGAAACGGCAAGATCACGCTGGAACAGTACATTCAGGCAGCCGGATTTGATGGAATCCTGGCTGCTGCCAACAGGCGGCTGTATCCCATGAGCGACGGTCAGTTTCAGCTGTACCGGAGGGAGGATGGCCTGGAAAGTGACAAAAAGAGCAACCATTTCCTTGATCTTGAGGTGCTGGATCATTACACAGGAAAAAGACGGCCGGTGGGCAATCTGTCCGGCGGAGAGAGCTTTAAGGCATCCCTGAGCCTGGCACTGGGCTTATCGGATACCGTATCCTCCAACCTCGGCGGCGTACAGATGGATGCGCTGTTCGTGGACGAAGGCTTTGGAACACTGGACAGAAAGTCGATTGACGCTACGATGGAGACGCTGCTGAATCTCTCGGGGACGGGCAAGCTGGTCGGAGTGATCAGCCACAGGGAGGAAATGATCGAAAACATTCCGCAGCAGATCTGTGTGACAAAAACCAGAGAAGGCAGCCGGATACAGATCAGGACTACCTTCTGATTGCAGGTTCGTGTTTCTGTGGTAAAATGGAATCCAGATGACAGGAAGCTGTTAATCCGACAGCACGAGGATTGATTTCGGAAAGGAGTCAGGAGCATGAAGAAGAAGGTATTCTCTGCAGCATTGGTTCTCAGTCTTGCGCTGACGGGGTCCGCAATGGCTGATCCGGCATTGACCCAGGTCAGTGAGGTTTCGGACGTAGAGTGGATTGACGGAACGAACCTGTTCCGCGCGCAGGACGAAGAAGGATATTACATGGCTGACATCGATGGAAACGCGGTGTCAAAGTCCGGATATGCTTCTTCCTTTGGCAGCAGCAATGGCTTTATCACGGCATACAGCATGGCAGTGGAGGGTGCGAATGCAGAGGGTCTGCTGGCTCCGGACGGCACGGAGGTCATAGAGTGCAAGTACGGTGACATCAAGGTCCCGAATGAGCATTGGGCAGCAGCGTTTGTCCTGACCCCGGCGGATGCGAACAATTACGATTATCAGGCATTGCTTGCCGGGGATGGCGACAAGTACTATCTGATCGAGACGGTGGACTTCTATCATCTGGCAGACGGAAAAGCCACCCTGACGGGTTCCTTCCCGCGGGAGAACTGCCTGGACTATTATGCGCAGGGAGATTACCTGTCCGTGGAGGACCGCACCACCAACAAGGTCACCATGTATGACGGATCCTGGAATGTGGTGGCGGAGGATCTGAGCTCTGTCTACACCGAGCCGGATGGAATCCCGGTCAGCGGCTATGAGATCTACTCGGAAAACGGACAGCAGGGTGTCAAGGACGCGGATGGCAATGTTCTGATCGAGCCTGCTTACAAGTACGTCTATGATGTCGAGAACGGATATGTCAGAGTTTCCACCGGAGACCTCTACGGACTTCTGGATCTGAAGGGTAATGTCATCGTTCCGGCAGAGGCGGATGAAATTGCGCGCTGCTACTACGTTCCCTCCAATGAAGGAGATTCCTCCTATGTCAGCGCAGGATACGCGGCGGCGTTTGTCGGCGGGAAGCTTGCATTCTACGATATGAGCGGAAAGCAGACGGTGGAGCCGACCCTGTCTAAGGATCTGGTGGAAGTAAACGGCGCATCCGCGACCTACACGGACCTGGAAGGGAAAAAGCATATTCTTGCCGCTGACGGTGTTGACACAGTTTTGGACGAAGCGCATCAGGAGATCCGTCCGCTGTATCACGGAAGCGGCCTGCTCTATGAATTCCAGGATGCGGATTACAAGAAGGGCCTGATTGACTGGCACGGCAATGAGCTTCTGCCGATCGGACAGTACGACCTGGAGCTGTCCGGAGATGGCCGGTACCTGATCGATAACACGGATTACGATGCAGGAATCCTCTATGAGGTGGATTACGGAATGGGCAATACTCAGGCAGAGGCGGCTTGAGAAAGACGGAAAAGGAATGCTGAGGACGAAGGAACGCCATCCGCATTCCTTTTTCCGTAATGGAAGGTATCGATACAATTCTGCCGTCTGAGGGAACCGGATGTGCAAAAGCAGGAAAAGAGCGGGGGAAGAAGATGAGAAAGATATTGATTGTCATCGATATGCAGAATGATTTTATCGACGGAGCGCTTGGCAGCAGGGAAGCGGAAGCGATTGTGGACGCGGTGAAGGAAAAGATCCGCTCCTATCCTGTGGAAGATGTGATCGCAACGATGGATACACACGATGAGAATTATATGGAAACCCAGGAAGGAAGGAATCTGCCCGTGCCGCATTGTATCCGGGGAACGGACGGCTGGAAGCTGCACCCTGAGATTGCCCCTTTGCTTGCAGGCGCGAAGATCTACGAGAAACCGACCTTCGGAAGCATGGAGCTGGCAAATGATCTGAAAGAGCTGTCCGGGCGGGAAGAGATCGAGCTGGAGCTGGCCGGTCTGTGCACGGATATCTGCGTGGTATCGAATGCGCTGCTTCTGAAAGCCGCAATGCCGGAGGTTCAGATCTGCGCAGACGCTGCGTGCTGTGCCGGGGTTACGCCGCAGAAACATCTCGCAGCGCTGGAAACCATGCGGTCCTGCCAGATTCATGTGATCTGATGCAGCATCCGTTCCATCTGCGCTTTCCCGGGCAGAACCCGGCTCAGGCGGCATAGAGAGATCAGGAGCCGGCCTCGTTGCATTATATTTTTTCAGATGAGGAAGTACCCATGAACAGACCCGGATCATACAGGAGACGGATATGCCTGGCGGCATTGCTTACGCTGCTCGCCGGCATTTTGTCTGCATGTGCCCTGAACCGGAATGCGGACATCGCCGCCCTGACAGGCCAGACAGAGGAGGATGCTTCCGGACAGAATGACTCTGCGCTGTCCGGGTATCTCGTTGCGATTGAGGATGAGCCGGATACGGTGGACTTTCAGTGTACGACCATCCATTATACGATCGCGCAGAATGTGTTTGACCGGCTGGTGGAGATGGATCATGACGAGGGGGGCAGCGCACAGATCCTGCCTTCCCTGGCACAGAGCTGGGAGATCTCCGATGACCGGCGCTGCTATACGTTCCATCTGCGAAAGGGCGTGACCTTCAGCAACGGCGCCGCTCTGACCTCTGATGATGTTCTCTATTCCTTTACAAGATTATTGACCCATCCCGCTTCCTGCAACCGGGATATTGCGGGCGGAATTGAAGGAGCGATGGAGCTCGAAAGCGGAAAAACGAAAGAACTGAAAGGATTCAGAGTCCTGAGCGATCTGGATTTTTCCATTACGCTGGAGAGGCCCTTTGAGGCGTTTCTCGCCTGCCTGTCCATGCCCGGTGCGTCGATTCTGGATGAGGGAACGACCATCCAGGCGGAGAACCTTTTCGGACAGGATCCGGCGTGGACGGTCGGGACCGGCTCATTTGTCCTGAAAAGCTGGGAAAAAGGCTCCGGCATGCTGCTGGCGGCGAATCCAAACTGCTGGAAGGGCGCACCAAAGTGCGCGGGCCTGGATCTTCGTTTCATGACGGATCCGGAGGAGATCCGGATGATGTTTGAAAATGGAGACCTGGATCTTCTGAATCTGGATGATGTCGGAAAAAGCGCGGAGTTTTTCCTGCACGGAGACATCTATCAGGACAGGCTCTACAAGGTGCAAAGGATCAGCACGACTTATATCGCGCTCAACGAATCCATTGAGCCGCTGAATGATGTTCGTGTCAGAAAGGCGCTCCAGCTCGCGCTGAACCGGGAGATCCTGCTGGATGCGGGATACAGCGGAAGAGGCTCTTTGGTGAACGGAATTATGCCGGAGGGACTGTACGGATACAATCCAGAGCTTGAGCCGATTGCGCATGATCCGGCACAGGCGGAAAAACTGCTGGCGGAGGCAGGCTTTGCGGACGGCTTTTCCCTGACCTTCAGTGTCAGCTCCGCATCCTCTTTGGGGGAGCTGGATCTGATCCGGACTGCGGTTTCCATGTGGAAGAAGATCGGCGTGCATGCGAAGGTCGAGGTGCTTGAGGAGGGAGAATTCATGCGCCTGAGAAAGAGTGGTTCTCTTGCGTGCTACTCGGCTACCTGGACAGCGGATTTTAATGATCCGGATAATTTTTTCTATACCTTCTTCGGAGATGAGGAGAATACCAGATTCCGAAGCCTGTGCTATCCGGATGAGAAGGTGATGGAGCGGGTACGCAAGGCCCGCACGATTGCCGATGCCGCAGAACGGATCGCGGAATACCGGGACCTTGAGAAAACCATCGTACAGGAAGATGCGGCATGGATTCCGCTGTTTTCCAGAGAGTACTGTTATGTGACTTCCAAGCGGCTGAAAGGGATTAAGGCTTCCTGGAACGGATCGGTCAAGAATGAGTACCGGGAGATGTCTGTTGACGGATAATACGCAGACTTGAATCAAGAATGCCGCCGGCATTCCTGCCCTGCGTGGTGCTTTATCACAGATTCTGAGCATGAGGAATTGAATCGATGAAGATACATTCGATCCGGTTTAAGATAACAACAATCATTGTTGTCGTAATTATGGCGGCTTTGCTGACCATAGCTTCGGCCTGCTATGTGCTGCTTCACAGGGAGGCCGACCGGACATCCGTCGAGATGATGAATCTCATCGGACAGGATACGGTGAATACGCTGGATGAATACTTAGTCGGCATCGAACATTCCGTGGCGATTGTCGCGAACAGGGCAATGGATTGCCTGGACAGTGTGACACTGGTGGAGTGTGCCGCCGCAGGAGGGTATGCGGCGCACGAAGAAAGGACGAGCGGGCAGGCGGAGCGCCTGGAAACCTATCTGGAAGCGTATTTCACACAGGTTCAGGATACCTTCGAAAGCATTGCCAGTCACACACTCGGATGCGTGACCTATTATTTTTGCGTCAATCCGCAGATGAATACCACAGGCCAGGGATTCTATTATTCCAGAGTCGGAAAGGCGGGGTTTGTCGAACAGCGGCCGTTCAGCGATAAGGACCTGGAGAAGAAAGAACAGAATTTCTGGTATTACACTTCCCTGGAAAGAGGGCGCCCTTCCTGGATCGGCCCCTATCAGGCGGACATTCTGGACGGAATGTGGATCTGCTCCTATACCGTGCCGATCTACTGCGCGGGAACTGTCGTCGGCGTGCTGGGAATGGATATCCCGCTGCAGACGCTGGAGGATCAGGTGAGTCCGATCCGGGTTTATCAGACAGGATTTGCCAGCCTGCTCGATGAGGAGGGAAGAATCTTCTACCATCCGGAGCTGGAGCAGGGCAAGGTGCCGGAGCTGATGAAGGAACCGGCTTTTCAGAAGATGCTGACAAATGAAAGCAGCCAGAAAGAACTGTTTCGGTATACTGCGGACGGAAAGAAGCGGCAGATGTCCTTTTTCACGCTGCGAAACGGGATGAAGCTGGCTGTCATCGCGCCAGTGGAAGAGATTAACGCCTCGTGGCATCGTCTTGTCCGCGCGATTCTTTTTGCTACGGCGGTGGCGATGATGCTTTTCGCGGCGATCCTGCTGATTGCCACGGGCGTGATTACGCGGCCGCTGCAGCGTCTGACGATGGCTTCGAGGAAGCTGGAGGACGCGGATTACGATGTGGAACTGGATTACCGGGGCAAGGATGAGGTCGGAGAGCTGACCGACGCATTCCGGCATATGCGTGACGTGCAGAAGGCATATACCGAGGATCTCAACCGCCGCGTATACACCGATGACCTGACCGGCCTGCCAAACATGAGATCCTTCTTCCTTACGGCACCGAAGCACAGGACCAATCTGCTGCAGGCGCACAGGAAGCCGGCGCTGCTGTACTTTAATCTGATGGGCATGAAGCATTTCAACCGGCAGTACGGGTACGAGGAAGGCAACCGGCTCATCATTGCCGTTGCGAGGATTCTGGAGCGCCATTACGAGCGGGATTGCTTATGCCGCATCGCGCAGGATCATTTTGCCGCTTTGACAGAGGAAGACAGCGTGGAGGCGGAGCTGAAGGAAATCTTCGCTGCGTGTCAGGAGGCGAACAACGGAAAGAATCTTCCGGTTTGTGTCGGAATCTATCGGGACCGGACGGAAGAGGTTGATGTCAGCATAGCCTGCGACCGCGCGAAATACGCCTGTGATCAGCTGAAATATTCCACGGTATCTGCATATGCCTACTTCCGGAAGGAGATGCAGCAGCAGATCCTGAAGGCACGTTATATTGTCAATCATCTGGATCAGGCCCTGTCGGAGCACTGGATTCAGGTTTACTATCAGCCACTGGTCCGGGCATTGAATGGCAGAGTGTGTGATGAAGAAGCGCTTTCGCGCTGGAATGACCCGGAAAAAGGATTCTTGTCCCCTGCGGAATTCATCCCTGCCCTGGAGGAGGCAGGAATCATCTACAAGATGGATCTGTATGTGCTGGAGCAGGTACTGGAGAAGATGCATCTTATGGAGAAGGAAGGACTTGTCATGGTTCCGCATTCGGTCAATCTTTCCCGGGCGGACTTTGACGCGTGCGATATTGTCGAGGAGATCCGGTCCCGCGTGGACGCGGCCCAGATTCCGCGAAACCGGATTACGATCGAGATCACGGAGAGCGTCATCGGCAGCGACTTTGACTATATGAAGGAACAGGTAGAACGGTTCAGAAGCCTCGGATTCCCCGTCTGGATGGATGATTTCGGCAGCGGGTATTCTTCTCTTGATGTGCTGCAGAGCATCCGGTTTGATCTGATCAAGTTCGATATGAGCTTTATGCGAAAACTGGATGAAGGAGAAAACGGAAAGATTATTCTGACCAAGCTGATGGAGATGGCAACGGCGCTTGGTGTGGATACCGTCTGTGAGGGCGTGGAGACAGAGCAGCAGAGGCAGTTCCTGCAGGAGATCGGCTGCTCCAAGCTGCAGGGATATTATTTCTGCAAGCCGGTTCCGGCTTTGGAGGTGATAGAGCGGAACCGGAAGGGGATTCAGATCGGATTTGAGAATCCGGAGGAGTCCGATTACTACGAGACGATTGGCCGGATGAACCTGTACGATCTGGGCATGATTGCATCGGAGGAGAAAAATGCATTCCGGAATTCCTTCAGCACTCTGCCGATGGGGGTCATTGAGGTGAAGGAAAGCAGCGCCCGTTTCCTTCGCAGCAATCAGACGTACCGTGATTTTATGGAACAGAACTATGGCATCTGCCTGTCAGAGCAGGGGAAAGAGTTCCGGGAATATGACGCGGTCCATCTGCATAATCTGATGAAGATCAGCGCAGAGCCCGGTTCTCGTCTGCTCTATGATGAGAAGACACCGGACGGATTCCGGGTGCATTGCTTTGCGCGCTGGATCGGCAGCAACCCGGTCACCGGGAACATTGCCGTCGCGGTTGCGGTACTGTCGGTCACAAAGCCGGATGAGAAGGAGACCTACGCGGAGATTGCAAGAGCGCTTGCGGCAGACTATTACAATATTTATGTCGTGGATCTGGATACGGAGCGTTTCATTGAGTACAGCTCGACTGCCGGCCGGGAAGACCTGGCAGTAGAACGACATGGAGAAGGCTTCTTCACTTCTGTGGAGAAGGATGCCATGCAGCGGATCTATGAGGAGGACAGGGAAACCTTCCTTGCAGCCTTCACGCGGGAAAATATCATGCGGGGGCTGGAGGAGCAGGGTGTGTTTACGATCACTTACCGGCTGGTGGATTCCGGAGTTCCGGTATATTCCAACATGAAGGTGATGCGCATGGAGGAAACAAACCGCATCATCATCGGAATCAGCATTATCGATGCGCAGATGAAGCAGAAGGAGCAGCTGGAAAGCACCCAGAGGGAAAGAGATGCGCTGGCCAGAATCATGGCACTGTCAGAGGACTATCTTACCCTGTATTCGATTGATCCGGATACGGGACATTACGTGGAGGTGAATGCCACGAGCGCCTACCAGAGTCTGGGGCTTTCCAGGGAAGGGGAAGACTTCTTCGCCCAGGCAGCCGTCAACGGCAGGAAGGTGATCTGGGCGGATGATCTGCCGGAATATCTGCGCGTATTCACGAAGGAGAATGTCCTGAGAGAGGTGCAGGAGAATGGAACCTTCTTCATGCATTACCGTCTGAATATGAACGGGGAACCTTGCCCTGTGATCCTCCGGATCTCGACGGTGGAGGAAGGAAGCGGGCAGAGACTGGTCGCAGGCATTCGGAGGTGGAGACAAAGAAGAGGAGAAGCCGGCTCCTTGTGCACCGCGCACGGGATGGAAGGTGTTTCGCATCAGGCGCGGCGCGGCAAGTTGGCCGATGGCATACCGGAACAATAATAGAGAAGCGGATGAAGAAACCGCAGGTCTTTTGGCAGATGAGAACGGAGGGGAACAGACCCGGAAGGGGGCATGGCAGGACATGAATGAGAAGAGGAAGCAGAAGGCGCGCCAGGCGTATGAGGCGCTGCCCGGCGTGATTGCATGGCGCAGGGAAACGGGCAGGTACACAGCCATGGGTTTCACCAGTGACCTGGATGTGCTTTTGGACTTTCAGGCAGAGAAATTGAATGAATTGCTTGCGCGGTATGTGCCGGACGGAATTCTCGATCAGATGCGTCCGGCACCTCTTATCCGCACGACCGGGGAGCTTCTGGAGACCATCGTCAGTTACTGTGTCCGGGGAGCCGGCGGGGAAGCGGATATTGAGGATATCGAACTGATCCGAAAGCATTTTTCCTACCGGAACGGCATGGGAGGAAATGCAGTGCAGGCTGCGCTGGCGCTGGCGCAGTTCGGCGCCGGCTCCATCGTCCATCTGACGGATGATTCTTATGAGGTGCGAAAGCAGCTGTGTTTTTGACCAGATCGCATTTGCACAGGTTTATCGTGCAGACAGCGTCAAGCGAGGAGGCTTGACTAAAAAATGGGGAGGATTATACTAGGATGCTGGGGGCAAAAGGCATTTCTGCCCCCGGCATTATCGACAGGAAAAACGGAGCTGAGAGTATTATGTCATCGCTGAAACAGAAGAATACATCCGGATCAAAACCGGATGTGATGAAGATGGTCGCGACCGGTATTGTAAACGCCCGGTTTGCGATTCTTGCAGTATTTGCACTGGTCTGCGTGTACTGCATCCTTTCGGTCGGAAAGGTGAAGGTGAACAATGACCTGACGGCATTCCTTCCCGACACGACGCAGACGCGCAGGGGTCTTACCATTATGGAGAAGGAATTTATGACGTACGGAACGGCGGACGTCATGGTCTCCAATATCACCTGCCCGATTGCACAGGAACTGGCGGATGAGATCAGCGGCTATGAGCATGTCGCCAGTGTGGACTTTGATGATTCTCCGGCGCATTTTATCGATTCCTCCGCGCTGTTTTCCATTTCGTTTGACGGGGAAGCGGATGATCCTCAGGTCGTGGCAGAGATGGACCACATCAAAGAAAGGCTGAAGGACTACGATACCTATATCTCTTCCCAGATCGGCTACGATTTTTCGGCAGAGCTGGCGAAGGAGATGGTGGGCGTTCTGGTGATCGCGGCAATCGTGATTATTGCCGTTCTGCTGTTCACCTCCAGGAGCTATTTTGAAGTTGTGATCTTCGGAATCGTCTTTGCGGTGGCCGCTGTGATGAATATGGGCACGAACTTCTGGCTGGGTGAGATTTCCTCCATCACGAATTCCATCGCGGTGATCCTGCAGCTGGTGTTGGCCATTGACTATGCGATCATATTCATTCACCGGTATCAGGATGAGGTGGCGAAGAATCCGAACGTGAAGGCAGCGCTGATCGAAGCACTGTCAAAGGCGATTCTTGAGATCTCGTCCTCCTCCCTTACCACGATTTCAGGCCTGATCGCGCTGACGATGATGCAGTTCCGGCTGGGCTATGACATGGGAATTGTCCTCACAAAGGGCATTGTCTGCAGCCTGATCACCGTGTTCTTACTGATGCCGGGCCTGATCATGCTGTTTCCGAGACAGCTGAAGAAGACAGCCCACAGAAACCTGATCCCGAGTATCCGTCCGTGGGGAAAGTTTCTGACCAAAGCAAAGTACTGCTTTGTGTGGATCTTCCTGATCCTTCTTCCATTTGCCGTTTTTTATTCCCGGCAGACGGAATATGCATTTTCCGATACGTCCATCACGGAGATCGTCTATTCCCCGAGCCGGGAGGCAATGCATAAGATCCGGGATACCTTCGCGGATTCCAACGTAATTGCCGTGATTGTTCCGTCCGGGGAATATGAAAATGAAAAGGCGATCCTGCAGAATGTGTCAAAGATGGATCACATCAGGAGCGCGACGGGGCTCGCCAATATTGAGATGGGGGACGGACATGTCCTGACGGATCTTTATACCCCCAGAATGTTTTCGGAGCTTCTGGATATTGACTACGAAACGGCATTGCTCCTGTACCAGGGATACGGGATCAAGCATGAAGAATACCAGGTGTTCTTCGGAAATGCGGACGAATACAAGGTCATTCTGCTTGACATGTTTGAGTACCTGTTCGAGAAGATTGACCAGGGAATGGTTTCGCTCGACGAGGAGAAGACGGCGCAGATCCAGGAGCTTCGGTCCGAACTGCACAGGGGAACCATGCAGCTGCGCGGAGAGAACTATGACCGCCTGATCTTTAACGCGGACGTGCCGGTCGAGGGTGACGTCAGTATCGCGCTGACCGACGCAATCAGCGCAGAGGCACAGAAGTATTACGGGGAAGGAAATGTACTGGTTGTCGGAGAGATCACGAGCGCCAGGGACCTCAGGGATTCCTATACCGGAGATTCCAAAAAGATTGCCCTGCTGACCATTACGTTCATCTTTATCATCCTGCTGTTTACCTTCCGCACGACGGCCGGCGCGGCCCTGCTTGCATTTGTCATCCAGGGCAGCATCTGGATTAACTTTACCTTCCCGTACTTCCAGGGACTCGTGGCTTCGTTTGTCACGGACATGATCGTGTCAGCGATTCAGATGGGCGCGACGATTGACTATGCCATCGTGATCATGAACCGGTATCAGTCCCTGAAAAAGGAAATGGGAAAACGTGAGGCGATGATCACGGCGGTGGACGAGGGATTTGCGACGGTCATTACGTCCGGATCGATCCTTACCATGGCGGGATTCATGATCGGCTTCCGCGTCAGCGATGTGTACGTCAGCCACATCGGGCTGGCGGTCGGAAGAGGCGCGGCGATTTCCGTGATCCTGGTCATGACGGTTCTGCCGCAGTTTATTCTGCTCATGGATCCGTTGATTGACAAAACGTCCTTTGTGCTGCGCCTGACCCCGGCAGAGGATGAGAAGGCCCTGCCGGTTCCGGATGGACAGGAATCGGACATGACCGCCGGAGCAGCAGGACAGGCGGCGGAGGATGCCGGCGAAGAAAAGAGCCGGCCGGAAGATGCCGCACAGGCAGACGAAGAAGAGAAGCGGCAGCCGGAAGGTGCCGCACAGGCAGACGAAGAAGAGAAGCGGCAGCCGGAAGACAGGAAGGAGGGACAGATATGAGCCGGAGAATAAGGTTTCGGAAAGCGGCCTGGAGCCGGATTGTTGCAGCCTCCCTGGTTCTTGGCATGGCTGCGCCGGGTGCGCCTTTTGCACAGGAGCGTTCCGGCAGCGGGGAATTGGTTTCCTATGAGACAGAAACACAATCTGTGCTTCCGGCCATAACAGAATCGGAAGCGCTGCCGGAAACCGAAACGGAATCCGAAATACACCGCGAAGAACAGATTACCATCTCCAGCGCGGAGGACCTGGAGGATCTTGCGAAACGCTGTGTGGTGGATCGCAACTCAAAAGATCTCGAGGCAGTTCTGACAGAAGACATCAGCCTGACCGGGAAAAACTTTCTGCCCATTCCGTATTTTGCGGGAATCTTTGACGGGCAGGGGCATACCATCCGGGGTGCCGCGATTCTTACGGACAGCTCGAACCAGGGAATGTTCCGCTATGTCGGAAAGGGCGCTGTGATCCGGAATCTGAATGTTGAGGGGCGGTTTGAGCCCGGCAAGGAAGCACAGAGCATCGGCGGAATCGCCGGTGTCAATGCCGGAACGATTCTGAACTGTTCTTTCCGCGGAAGCGTCCGTGCATTTGAGGACGGCGGCGGAATTGCGGGTATCAATGAGGCGGACGGCCTGATCAGCGGATGTACCTTTGAGGGAAAGGTGGTCGCACAGCACAGAGCCGGCGGAATCGCCGGCCAGAATTCCGGCAGTATTCTGTCCTGTACCAATCAGGGGGAGATCAACGATGTGTACATTGAGACAGACGCGGAAACCAAAAGCCTGCTGACCGCTGATCTTAAAAATCTGTCTTCCTTTGATGTTTCTTCCGTGAGCCAGGAGGACTTCGTGGATATCATGGATATCGGCGGAATCGCGGGCTATTCGGAGGGAATGATCAGCGAATGCAGAAATGCCGGGACCGTGGGATATGCACATATCGGGTACAACGTCGGCGGCATTGCAGGGCGCTCTTTGGGATATACAGCCAATTGCACCAATGAAGGCGAAGTATATGGCCGCAAGGATATCGGCGGCATTTTGGGACAGCTGGAGCCGGAGAGTATCTGGGAATACTCCAGAAGCCAGGCCCAGGAGCTGAAAAGTCAGCTGAATCAGCTGAACGCGCTTTTCGACCAGCTTGCTCAGGATGTGGCAGATTCCACCGGGACGATCCGCGATGATATCGCTGCCGCCTCCGGATACGCGGACAGTACGATCAGCAGTCTGCAGGGGATCACAGATGAGATCGGAGGGGACATTGCAAAGACATCCTCCTCTCTCTCGGAAGCGGTCGCGCAGCTGCAGAATGCCGTGGATGAGGAGGACGTTCAGGCGCTCAGGACTGCGCTGGCGCAGCTTGCGCAGACTGTGGCTGCAACAGATGTCTTCGGCAAGCCGGTGAATGTGACGGTAACAGGGAATTCGCAGTCGGACCTGTCCACCTTGCTGGATGCGCGGGAGGCCGACTGGTGGCAGAAGCTGGACACATACCTGAACAGCAGGGAAAGCCGCAGCGGACAGCAGATTGTACCGAGTGTGCAGCCGCAGCCCGATGCAGGCAGCACGTCGGCGGAAGAGCCTGCGCTGATTGACACAGGCGTGTCTGACACAGGTGCGTCTGACATCGGCGCGTCTGACACGGGTACGTCTGACGCGGGTACGTCTGACGCGGGTATGTCTGACATGGATTATACCGGCCAGGATGCTTACGACCCCGGACTCTTTGGGGAAGACCTCTATGAGTCACCGGTTCCGGACGCGGAGCCCGCGCCTTCTGAGGATGCGGTGTACGACTGGCCTGCGGAGGAGGATACGGTCATTCCCGATGAGAATCTGGCAGATGTCATTGCCCAGGATGCGGATATGACAGGGGCGGAAGACGCCATTATTGAAGATGGCGACGGGCAGACAGTGCTGGTTTTTAACGCGGACATGGACCGGAATGTTACGGTGGGCGGAAATGACCTGGTTGACAAATCACGCGAATCAAGTCTTCAGGTCGATGTGGACGGAAATCTTCCGGATACCACCCAGCTGCGCTCGCTGCTGCAGACGGTTCTCACGGACTTTGCGATGCTGCTGGATCCGGTGTCTCTTTCCAATGCGATGGAGATTCTGAAGAGCCTGCAGGTGACACCGCCGGACACAGGAGCATTTTACGGGAATTTCCAGAACCTTGCCGCATCGGTTGTGCCGATTGCGGATGACGCCGGAACGCGTACAGCGAAAGCGGCTGCCGATGTCGATGCGATTACCGATCAGCTGGATCAGATCCTGGACACCTTTTTCGATCTGGCGGGCAACGTCTCGCTGGAGGAAAGATATGTGGAGGCAGATGTCTCGGAGCAGGATCCGTATCAGAGCGATTCCGCTGTTGTGGAAAGCTGCCGCAATGAAGGAGCGGTAAATGCCGACACCAACGCGGGCGGGATTGCCGGGTGCATCGGATTCGAGAACAAGCTGGACGCCGAGGGTGTGCTGGATGTTTCTCAGTATCTGCTGAAGGACGCACGGTATACGATCTTTGCGGCTGTACGGGCGTGCTACAACAGCGGGCCGGTCACGGCGAAGAAGGAAACGGCCGGAGGAGCTGCCGGATCCATGGAGTTCGGAATCGTGACGGACAGTGTCAACACCGGCGCGGTCTGCGTGCAGGAGGGCGATAACTGCGGAGGAATCAGCGGACTCTCCAAGGGAACCATCTCTTCCTGCTGTGCGGGCAGTCTGCTGACCGGGAATGCCTATACGGGCGGAATTGCCGGAAGGGGAATGACGATCAGAGACTGCATCTCCTACAGCTACATTGATGGAGGCACCAAGTATCAGGGGGCGATCGCCGGATGCGCGGACGGAACGGTCTCCGGCTGCCGGTACGTGGATTATGGAGTCGGCGGAATTGACAACGTCGGCTATGCCGGCCTGGCAGAGCCGATGCCGTATGGACAGGAGCAGACCGCCAAGCCTCAGAGCACCGGGAATACCTGCACGGTCACCTTTGTCGTTGAGGAGGAGGAGTATCAGCAGGTTCGCGTCCCCTTCGGCGGAAGCATCGGGACGCTTCCCGAGGTGCCGAACAGAGGAGATGACTACTGGGTATGGGACGACTTTGACCAGGAACATATCTTCAGCGATCAGACAGTGACAGGCTCCTACCATCGGGCCGCGACGACACTTGCCTCCGGCGGCGATGTGCCGCAGTATCTGGTGGAGGGCGTCTTTTACGAGGGTCAGGAGCTGACGGTTTCTGATTATGAGATGGAAGAGAGCCCGGTGTCCACAGAGTCATTTGTGGAGCTGATCGAAAAAGATGTCAAGGAGGAAACCGAGAAGGAGGAAATCGCCGGAAAGATCTCCAGGGCAAGGCAGGACCTGAAACGCATTATCAAAGACCGTCTGACCGGCCCGCTTCTGGACGCGAAGACGCTGTCTGTCAACGGATACGACCAGGACCTGAAGGTCCGCGTGAGAGCATCCGGCGGCGGAAGACTGTTTACCGCTTCCGGTGACGAGGCTCTGACACAGACCGATTACACAACGGATGGCAGCTATATTGTATTCCCGCTGAAAAACGGCGGCTCCTTCGCCTACTATGAGACCATCCGGCAGAATAAGGATATGCGCGGAAGGGCAGTACTGATCTGTGCTATTGCCGCAGCGGCGCTTCTGATATTGGTGTTCCTGCTTAGGAGAAGAAGAAAAAAGAAGCAAGCAAAGAAACAGACAGAGAAGAAGCAGGAAAAGAAGACGCAGGGAGAAAAGCGCGGATGACAATGGTGTGTACCACTTTGGGGGCGGCGTGCCTTCTGTATTATGCGCTTCTGGCATTTCGCGCGGGGCCGATGGTGAACTTTGGATGGTTCTGGATACTGGCCGGCGCGGGGTTTTGGCTTGCCGCCTTTTTGCGCCGGTTTCCGGAGCGGCTGGCGGCAGTGCGGGTCTCCAGACTGATTCTTGTCTCTCTTGCCGTGGTTTTTCTCCTGATCGGGATCCTCAGTGTATTTGTCATCAGCGGAATGAATCCGCCGGTACCGGGCAGCCTGGACTATGTGATCGTCCTTGGGGCGCATGTTCGCGGAAAACGTCCTTCCCTGGCGCTATCGCAGAGGATCGAGAAAGCGAAGGAGGCTTCTGAAGAATATCCGGAGGCGGTTCTGATTCTTTCCGGGGGACAAGGCTCGGGAGAGGAGATCAGCGAAGCACAGTGCATGTGGAATGAGCTGACAGGCAGCGGTGTGGATGAGAAACGGCTGATTCTGGAAGACAAGTCCACGACAACCTGGGAGAACCTGGTTTTTTCAGACAGACTGACCGGCTGTAAGGAGAAACGCTGCGGGATCGTGTCCAATGACTTTCACATCTTCCGGGCGGTCAGAACCGCCCGGAAGGCGGGATATCAGGATGTGTACGGCCTTGCCGGCAAAAGTGAGATTCTCATGAAACCGCACTATATCGCCCGGGAGGCCGCTGCGCTTGTTAAGAGTGTTATCTTTTCGCGACCTTCCGCACTTTCTTGACAACCACCTTTTTCATGGTCTTATAGCCTGAAGAAGTGAGGGAAAGGTGGCCGGACCGGAACTGTGAGCTGTCCAGCGCACCTGCCAGATCCAGAAATACAGCGTATTTCTTATGCTCAGCGCAATAGGTTCTCATCTGTTCATTGTAGGCATTGACAACTGCCCACGAGGATTCCCTCTCCGGATAGCGGGGAATCGACACGAAGAAGATCTTCGTCTTCTTTGACCTGGCGCGGATACTCTCAATCAGACCCTGCATATTGGCCGCGCACTGCTCTGCCGTCATACCGGTTCCATCTCCGATGTCCTCCGTGCCTAAACTGATGACAACTGCCTTGGGCTTATAGTCGGTGATGAGACTCTTGCACCAGACCTGCCAGTTTGCGAAGGTAGATCCCGCAATCGCGTTGTTGATAATGCGCGTAGAGCGAAAATCATCGGAAGCGGTGGACCAGTAATCCAGAAGTGTGGAGCCTGCAATTACTGTTCTTTTGCGGTTGCGCTTCGGCGTGCGGAATTTGCGAAGATTCGCTTCTGTATTCGTCAGGACATGGACGGTGCACGAGAGGGTAATATTGTTCCAGGTTACTTTGATCACAGCCTTGCCCGGTTCATGCGGGGTGACATATCCACTGCTGCTTACGGAAGCAATGCGCGGGTGGTTCGAATGCCAGTAGGCATCTCTCTGCGCTGTTTTGTTGTTGAGCTTCAGGGCAGCTCCTTCACGCCGCGGCATAAGCGTAAGGCTTGTCTGCTTGAGCTGGAGCGGTGTAACCTTGATGGTCCAGCGCAGCGTCTTTCCTCCGCCGACGGCCGTGATGGTGCAGCTTCCTCCGCCGACAGCCTGGATCAGGCCGCTCTGATTGAGCATGACGCAGACCCCGGTATTGGAGCTGCTCCAGTCAATTCTGGGAGCGTCTGCGATTGCTGCCCGGAGCTGTTTGGTATCCATTTGCTTCATCTTAACCGTACCTTGATTCGTATCTGCGAATGCCGGGTGCGGTACAAGAAGACCGACTGAGAAGAGGAACAGGAAAAAGAAGATCATCATTGCCGGGATGTTGAAGCGGCGGAAAACTTGTTTTTCTGTACGCATCGTTACCTCCTTGAAAATGGAATTCATGTGGGCTCACTGTCTGGTCCCTTAATTGCAATATAGCATAGACCGGAATCAGGCACCAGCAGGAATCGCAGACTTGAAAAGAGGGGAAGGATACCATATAGTAGAGTCACTGATTAGGATGCAGATTCGGCATCCGTAAGCATTAAGTCAACTTCCAAAACTACGTTATGTGAGGAGGATAGATCCATGGCGAATAAGTATGAAGGAACCAGAACCCAGAAGAACCTGGAGACTGCATTTGCAGGAGAATCCCAGGCGCGCAATAAGTATACCTACTTCGCGTCCAAGGCGAAGAAAGAAGGCTATGAGCAGATTGCCGCACTGTTTCTGAAGACAGCGGACAATGAGAAAGAGCATGCCAAGATGTGGTTCAAAGAGCTTGACGGCATCGGCACTACAGCTGAGAATCTGGCTGCGGCCGCGGCAGGCGAGAACTATGAGTGGACGGATATGTATGACGGTTTTGCGAAGACTGCCGATGAGGAAGGCTTCCATGACCTGGCTGAGAAGTTCCGTGCGGTTGCGCGGATCGAGAAGCATCATGAGGAGCGCTACCGCGCGCTGCTGCACAATGTAGAAACAAAGGCTGTCTTCGAGAAGAGCGAAGTGAAGGTCTGGGAGTGCAGAAACTGCGGCCATATTGTCGTCGGTACGAGTGCGCCGGAGGAATGTCCGGTCTGCGCGCATCCGCAGAGCTACTTCGAAGTGCACGCTGAGAATTATTAAGACAGAAGGCTGGAAGGACAGAAGCCGGAAGGAGGATATGCAGGCGGATCGTTTTGCGTATCTTCTTTCCGGCTTCTTTGGCGTTATGGCGGCGAAAAGCGTGTCGAAAAAACCAAAACCTCAGTTATGAGGAGTTTTACTGTCAGAGAGAATGGAGGATATCATGAATCTTGGAGAGACGCTGGATGAATTGAAGAGGAAGGCGAAAAAGGATCCTGCACTCCGTCAGATGCTGCTCGCCACGCGCGATGAGAAGAATCCGCTCAGTGCATTTTGCTCTGTATGCAGACAGCTAGGCTATGAAGTGTATGAGATGGACCTGATCCAGGAGGCGGAGGAAGCATATGCCGCGATGCGCCGCAGCACCAATGGGGGAGGGGAGAATTCTCCGCTGCTGTCGGGAGAGGATGACTATTACGAGATGTTCTTCGCGGACTTATAACTTCCTTTGGCAAAAAGCACAGTTTTTCGTCTGCGCAGGCAGAATAATTGTAAGAAGTGTGCTATACTCTATGTGATTTGTATGTATAAGCGGGGCGGCGATGCTGCTTTCATCCGCGCTTCCCGGATCGGGTGTGGCTGCGCGGTCTGTTTGTAGGAAAGGAGATTACCATGGATCTGTCGAATCTGAAATCAAGCCTGTTCGGTTACAACAAACTTGCCGTGTCAAATTATGTGTCTGGTCTGGAGAGGGAGTCGGACCAGAAGGTCCAGGATCTGCAGAAGGCAGCGAAAGAAACAGAGGATACCCTTAGAAGTCAGATCGAGGAACTTCGAACGAAGTATGAGGAAGAAGTCCAGAAGCTGAATGAAAAGATTGATGCGCTGACGGAGGAAAGGGATCTGCTTCGCCGGGACAACGATACGATTGCCGATACGCTTCTGGACGCGGAAGAGTACGCAGCGGATCTTCGCTGCAAGGCGGATCAGAAGGCGAAGGAAAGAGATGAGGAGCATGTTCAGGTCCTGACGATGCAGCAAAATAAGGTGGAGGAGATCGATACGAAGCTTCACGGTGTACTGGGCGCGATCAGCGATCTGCTTGCGGCTGCGTCCGAGACTCTGACCTCTCATGCAGAGGAACTGGAAGAGACCGGACAGGAGATCGAGGAAGAGAAGGCGATCTATGTGCCTTCAGAAGAAGCAGCCGAGGAAGAGGCAGTAGAAGAAGAGACAGAAGCGGAAGAAGCCGCTGAAGAGACAGAGGAAGAAGCCGCTGAAGAGAAAGCGGAAGAGGCTGTGCAGGAAACAGAAGAGAAGGCGGATGAAGCTTCTGATGAGGCGATCGAGAAGGCAGCCGACATGGCGGATGCTCTGGAGAACGAAGCGGAAAAGTCCGAGGAATCCACCGTTGATCAGTGGAAGAAATTCTACGGGCAGGAACAGGAAGAGGCTGTGTCGAAGTTTGAGCAGGCAGCAGGAGAGATTGCAGGAAAGCTGCAGTAAGCGATGAGAAAGAATATTTGGATTGATACAGATCCCGGGATCGATGACGCGATCGCCATCTCAGCCGCATTTGCCGCCGGGGAGCGGCTGAAGATCATCGGGATTTCTACTGTCGCAGGCAATCAGACAATCGATATCGTCACGGACAATGCGCTGTGGCTCACTGAGTTGCTGGGGCAGAGTGAGGTGCCAGTGGTGCGCGGCGCGGACAGACCGCTGATTCGCGCGCCGCATCCGGCCGGCAATGTGCATGGGGAGCACGGGCTTGGCTATGTCGTGCCCCCAAAGGCGGCCCGCACGCTGACCTCCGATCAGGGCGCTGCCGCCATCTACAAGGCAGTCATGGAACTGCCGGAGGGAGAGACCATCACGCTTGTGCCGATCGGACCGCTGACGAATATCGCGCTGCTGTTAAGAACATTTCCGGATGTGAGCGCGCGGATCGACCAGATCGTCTGTATGGGAGGCTCCGCGGTGGAGGGGAACATCACCGCAACCGCGGA
>Ga0256405_10004961_pt1 | contig 23891 bp, 19 predicted proteins | sample RumenRJG_02DNA_FD_189096 | JGI IMG/M metagenome (GOLD analysis project Ga0256405, IMG submission 189096) | Bovine rumen microbial communities from Lethbridge, Alberta, Canada - RJG_02 | ecosystem: Host-associated > Mammals > Digestive system > Stomach > Rumen | place: Canada: Alberta... | reverse complement strand
TGGTTGCGGACAGCGTGGCAGTGAAAGTCGGTCAGTTCAAAGAGAACGGCTCTTCAAAGTCAAAGTATCGTAAAACGGGTACGATGATGATTTGATAGCATAACATAACACCATAACATGAAGGATTATACAATGACAGAAGTAAGTATGAATAAGAACATGAAACTCTCCGAGCACTTTACGCTCGGGGAGTTAACCAAGACAAGTTATAAGACAGAGGACGAAAACATCCCGAGTCGGGTAGCGATTGAGAACCTGAAGAATCTCTGTGAGAATTGGCTCGAGGCCCTTCGGTATTCCTATAATACTCTTTACTCTAAGGACAGTCCCCAAGATACGGTTGCTGAGCCTGTCGAAGCACAGGGGCCGTCGGAGGGGATAATTATAAATTCGGGTTATCGTTCTCCTGAGGTGAATAAGAAGGCTGGGGGAAGTGCTACCAGCAACCACCTGACGGGATGCGCAGTGGATATCCGAGTGGCAGGATTTGAACAGGCGATCCGTTATGCCTCCATTCTCTTGGATATCTCAGACGGTACGAAACAGGATTATGATGAATTATATATCGAAAGAAATGGGGCAGGGCGGTATTGGATCCATTTTGCTGTTCGTCCGAAGGATAACCGACGAAAAGTTGGGTTCCTCCAAACATAAAAAAGGGGCAAGTCATTGCCCCCTTTTTTGCTTTATGTTTTTTGCGCGATGGGCTTGTAGTCCTTCGTGATGATCTCGTAGCAGAGTTTGAACCAGACGAGGATGACGGGGAGGGCTTTGAGACCGTAGGGCTTCATGTACTCCTCGCGAACGAAACGGGGCATGAGGTCGGAATGGGCCATCGTGCAGCAGATGAACACATAGACCATGAGAGCCACATCCCACTTGGAACGTTTCCACGGGGCTGCGGTGTACCAGATGGCGACGCCCACGACGGCGATGATATAGGTGCTGTTCTCCGAACCCGTGGAGAAGAGTACCGTAAACATCAGGACCGATGCCAGCAGTGTCTGGCGGAAGGCATCGTTGGCATACTGCCCGAACCGCAGATAGGGTGCTGCAAAGGCGATGAGGCCGGGAATGATCAGCCACAGGTCGGAATAGGTGGCACAGCCTGAGATTTTCCTGACCACACCCAGCAGGGAGATGTTGGTGCCGTGACTGAACATATTGTCGGCATTCTTCTCGACGATGCTGACATACCAGTCGTGGTACTGACCGATGATGTATTCCGGACTGGAGATGACCATCGGCGCCACGAACATGATAATAGCCCAGAGGATCAGCGAACCGATGAACTTCCCCTTATGCTTGGAGAAGAGGAAGAAGGCGAGACCCACGATGCCGTAGATCTTGACGAAGGTGCCGAGCATGATGAAGAAGGCTGCCCAGAAGTCCTTCTCGCGTTCGATACAGTAATAGGTGAGTACGATGATGGCGGCGATGGCGATGTTGAACTGCTGCATCTGGATGCCATTCAGCATCTCGTGGGCACAGAACCAATAGACGAACACCTGCTGATAGGTGGTGAAGACGTTATGTCGGATGGCGACATAGAGAAACAGGGTGAGGGCTATAAGCCACAGAAGCATACCCAGCCACGTGGGCGGTACGGCAAAGGGGGCAATGACCATCGCAAACGTGGGGCCGTAGTGGTTCAGGTCGAAGTATTCTGCGGGGTAATGGATATAGAGCGGCAGTTGATGGACGACGTGCCAGAACTCGTATTTGAAGATCAGGAAATTGTTCTCGCGCCCATGTCCGAAACGCGTCATACCTGTCACGGCGATGATCATCCACACCCAAAGCAGTGTGCGTGGATCGGTCAGGATTTGCTTCAGCCTTGCTTTCATTTTCTACAATTTTGTGTGCAAAGATACAATAAATATGTAATAATGGATTATGAATTAAGAAATATTTTGTATCTTTGCACCGATGAATGGCGAAAACAAGATATCGGTAGTTATCAATACCTATAACGCGGAGCGGGATCTGGAGCAGGTGCTGGAGGCGGTGAAGGATTTTGACGAGGTGCTGATCTGTGACATGGAGAGCACCGACAATACCCTTGACATAGCCCGCAAGCACGGTTGCAGGATCGTGACCTTCCCCAAGGCTGACCATAAAAGTGCCGAGCCTGCGCGCACCTTTGCCATCCAGTCGGCGGAAAACCCGTGGGTGTTGGTGGTGGATGCCGACGAGATTGTGACACCTGAACTCCGTGACTATCTGTATCGCCGTATCGCTGAGGCGGACTGTCCTGCGGGGTTGTATATCCCCAGGTGGAACCGCTTTATGAACCGTTATACGAAGAGTCTCAGTTATGACCACCAGTTGCGCTTCTTCCGTCGTGAGGGAACCGAGTGGCCGCCTTATGTGCACACCTTCCCGAAGGTGGAAGGGCGGACGGAGAAGATCCCTGCCTCTGCCAAGAATGTGCGTTTCATCCATCTGGCCGATGAGACCATCAGTGACCTGGTCAGGAAGACGAACGCCTATACGGACGGTGAACTGCAGAAACGGGCTGAGAAAGGCTATGGGCTGGGGGCGCTGATAGGCAGGCCTGCCTGGCGATTCTTCCGTAACTACTTTTTGAAACTGGGGTTCCGTGACGGTCTGCCCGGACTCGTCCGTGCCGGTATGGATGCCTTTTATCAGTTTGTGCTGGTGGCGAAGGTGATAGAGAAAAGAACAAGAAATGACAAATGATCAAATAAAGATGGGAAAACCGCTGTTCTCAATACTGATTCCATCGTGGAATAACCTGGCGTTCCTGAAACTCTGCGTGGCGAGTATCCGTAAGAACTCCACCTATGAGCATGAGCTGCTGATTCATGTGAACGACGGCAGTGACGGCACGCTCGACTGGGTGAAGGCTGAAGGGCTGAAGTTCACCCATTCGGAGGAGAACATCGGCGTATGTTACGCGCTCAACGGTCTCAGACCGCTGGTGACGACCAACTATGTGCTGTTTATGAACGACGATATGTACACCTGTCCCGGTTGGGATGAGGCGCTCTATGAGGAGATCAAGGCGATCGGCCATAAGATGTTCTTCCTGTCGTCGACGCTCATCCAACCCAGGAAGTTCTTCTGCAAGAGTGTGATTGCCCCCGCCAACTACGGCGAGAGCGTGGAGACCTTTGAGGAGGAACGGCTGTTAAGGGAGTATAAGACCTTGAAGCACGGTGACTGGCAGGGATCCACATGGCCCCCGAACATCGTGCATCGTGACCTGTGGGATCTGGTGGGCGGCTATAGCGTGGAATACAGTCCCGGCATGTATTCCGACCCGGACTTCTCCGCCAAACTCTTCCATGCCGGCGTGAGACTCTTCAAGGGGGTTGACAAGAGCCGTGTGTATCATTTCGAGGCACGTTCCACCCATCGCATCGTGAAGAACGACGGTTCGTTGCAGTTCCTGCGTAAGTGGGGCATCACCTCCTCATCGTTTATGAACGACGTGCTGCATCGCGGGGAACCGTTTGGGGCTGAGATCGACGCAACGGCACAACTGAAGAAAGATATCCTGCGCAGCAAGTGGAAACGCGCACTGACGATATTCAAGCCGACGATGGCTAAAGACATCTGGTAAAAACGGAAGGAAACATGAAGGCAATCTACTATCTGACATACGCCGTGCTCTGGCTGTTCTCCCTGCTGCCGATGTGGGTTCATTACCTGATCTCCGATGGCATCTATGTGGTGGTGTATCACCTCGTGGGCTACAGGAAGAAGATGGTGAGGAAGAACCTCTCGGACAGCTTCCCTGAGAAGACGGAGGCGGAGATCATCGAGATAGAGAAGGCGTTCTACAGTTGGTTCTGCGACTACCTGGTGGAGACCATCAAACTGCTGACGATCAGCAAGCGTAACCTGAAGCGCCGTATGGTGTTCCAAGGGACGGAGGTGGTGGATGAGATCGTGGAGAGCGGACAGTCGTGTGCCGTCTATCTGGGCCATTACTGCAACTGGGAGTGGATCACGTCGTTGCCCCTCTGGGTGACACCCAAGGCGCAGTGCGGACAGATCTACCACGTGCTGGAGAACTCGGAGTTCGACCGGCTGTTCCTGAACCTCAGACAACGGATGGGGGCGGTGTGTATCCCCATGGCGGAGACGCTGCGACGACTGGCGGAGTTCAGGCAGCAGAAACAACCCGTCGTGATCGGCTATATCTCCGACCAGGTGCCGTTCTGGAACAATATCCACCACTGGCTCGACTTCCTGAACCACGACACGCCCGTGCTGACAGGTACGGAGCGATTGGCAAGGAGTGCGGGGCATGCCGTTCTCTATATCGACGTGCAGCGGCCGAGGCGCGGCTATTATGTGGCGACGTTCAAACTGATAGAGCGCGACCCGAAGCAGACAAAGGACTTCGAACTGACGGATGCCTACTTCAAGATGTTGGAGACCTCGATCCAAAGGGCACCGCAGTACTGGCTCTGGACGCACAACCGCTGGAAACGGTCGCACGAGGAGTTTAATATCCGCTATGATGAGGCGACAGGCCGTGTGAGTCTGGAAGACCTCGACACCATCAAGCGGCGGAAAGGATTGATCTAAAAAGTTGAGTATATGATTTTCGTACATGATAAGGGGCGCATGGCTAACAATATGCTGCAGTATGGGCATGTGTATGCCTGGGGGCGGGCGCATGGGCGCACGACGATGTCGATGCGTTTTGCCTATAAGTATCCTTGGTTTCAGATCTGTGAGACCCCCCATCATAACTTCATGACCTATCTCTTTGCCAAGTACGGGGCGAAGTTGGGTCTGATCCCCACGGTTCATTTCGATCAGGAGAACGCTGACTACAGCCATGAGGAGCTGATGATGCTCGACAGGCGGATGATCGTGGTGACGGGCTGGTATGCGCGCTGGTATGACCTCTTTGAGAAGTACAAGCCGGAGATCAGAAAACTCTTTGCCTTCAATACGGAGATACTGGGTATCTCGCGCCTGAGGATCGGTGAGGGCAATGCCGTGAGAGTGGGCGTCCACGTGAGAAGGGGCGACTATAAGACCTTCAAGAATGGCCGTTTCTATTACGACGATGCCCAGTATGTGGGGGTGCTGAAGCAGTTTAAGGTCATGATGCCTGATACGAAAATCAACTTCTTCGTGTGTGGGAATGATCCGCTGTTGAACAAGGATTTTTTCCGTCGGGAACTGACGGATGAGTTGTGTAAGGTGGAGTTTCCCGATGGCAACCCGGCTGAGGATATGTGTCTGCTGTCACTCTGCGACTGGCTGATCGGCGCGCCGAGCACGTTCTCCCTGGTGGCTGCCATGTACCGTGAGGTGCCGCTCTACTGGATCGAAGACCCGAAAGCCCCCCTGAAAAAGGAAAACTTCAAGAGCTTCAACGAATTATTTAGGCACATTTATTGATAACGGTCCCTGAGCCTGCCGAAGGGTTAAGGCTGCAGCCGATCCTCTACCATTCGCGACATGTATTGCTGGATGATGGCCTTCAGTTGCTGTTCCATCCAAGGCTGATCGGGCAGTTGTCCGTTCAGGTTCTTCTGCATGAGTGAGTCGGAGAGGGCATACACACCGATGGTCTTCTCACCATCGAACTGAAGCACATGCTCTTTCTTCACATACTGATAGATGCCATTGAGGTAATTGACGGCCCAGGTGTCTTCGGGTTCCGTGTTGAAGAGGTCGATACCGAAGGCGAAGTAGGGCTTCGGATAGTGGAGCATACCCATCACCGTGGGCAGGATGTCGATCTGCTGGGCGATCTTGTCCTGAATCTCAGGCATGCGCGAATCGTTGCCCGGCTCATAGATAATAATAGGTGAACAGAAGCCGCCCAGGTCGGTCTGGTAGTAGGCATGGTCGGAGAGGTTGGTGTGATCGCTGGTGAGTACGAAGATGGTGTTCTTGAACCATGGCTCGTGACTGGCCCGCTCGAAGAACTTACGGATGGCCATGTCGGTATAGCGGATGCACTTGTGGATGATGATGCCTTCTTCGGGATAGACGTCCTTGTATTTCTCGGGTACCACATAGGGATGGTGGCTGCTGGCAGTGAAGACGGCTGTCATGAAGGGCTCTTTCATCTCCGACATCTTGGCGGCGTAGTATTGCAGGAACGGCTCGTCCCAGATGGCCCAGGTGCCGTCGAAGTCGTCGTCGTTGCCGAAGCGTGAGTCGGCATTGAAGTCTTCACGACCATAGTATGCCTTGAAACCCGTGGCATTGGCAAAGGCCTGGAAACCCATCGAACCGCGTTGGGCACCGTGGAAGAAGGCGGTCTCATAACCCTCGTCGGCCAACAAGCGGGCGATGCCGCTGACATGGTTCATGGAGGCGGGCGTCAGGAAGAACGGCTCCACGAACATCGGGATGCTGGAGAGGATGGAGGGCATGCCGTCGATGCTCTTACGGCCATTGCAGAAGGAATGGGCGAAGGTGACGCTGTGGGCGATGAGGGAATCGACGAAGGGGGTGTAGCCCTTGTACCTGCCGTCGTCGAGGGATTTGTTCAAAGCACCGATATACTCGCGTCCAAAACTCTCGACGATCAGCACGACGACATTCTTCCTGACGAAGGTGGTATCACTGTCCAGACTGTCGTTGGTTACGATGTCGGGCTCGTGGATCGGACTGTAGATCACTTCCAGATCCTCGGGGCTGAAGTAGTCGGGCACCACGAAGACATCCTTGCCGATGGTGCGATAGAGGGAGAAGGGCGTATTGAGCACCAGGGCTGCCTCGATGGGATGGTCGGCATACTGGTTGGCATTCGAGATGGTGATGGGGCGCACGGCCGTGGTGAAGCCGCCTCGGATGCCTGCCACTGTGAAGGGGGCCACGAAGAGGAGCGACAGGAGCATGGCGACATCATACTGCCACCAGACATAATGACGCTGGCGGAGGCGCGTGGAGCGATAGCACTTATAGAGGGCCCAGACGATGACACCGAAGACGAAGACCAGGTAGAAGTGGTTCACCACCTCCTTGAGGAAGATGGAACCCAGGTTGCCCTCATTGGAGAACTCACTGAAGATGGTGGTCGTGGTGCGGCGCATCGTGAAGCGGAAATAGACGGCATCGCAGAGGTTGACGAACAATGCCAGCCCGTTGATGCAGAGGTACACCCATTTACAGATCTGCTGATAGAGGCGCGTCTCCTTCCCATGCCAGGGCAGGAGCATGAGCACGATATAGGGGATGTTGGTGACGAGGATGGCTGAGGTGTCGAACACGAGTCCGCCCAGGAACAGTTGCAACAGGTGGCCGTAGGTCATGTCAACGGCGAAGTAGGAGTAGTTGAGTACCAGATAGAGCATGCGGGCCAGGAAATAGACCACATAAGCCAGCATCAGGTTGTAGATGGTGGTTGCAAGCGGGGTCAGGAGTAGAAGTCGGCGTTTGTTCATCTTTGTCGCTTATTTGTTTCCCATGGTTTTCAAGTCGGCTGTCGTTGCCTGGAGAATCGCCTTACCCATGCGCTCCAGGTGCTTGGCCTGACTGCTCTCGTTGGTGACGAGGCGCTGGGATTCGAGGTCGTAGGCGATGAAGCCTGTGGAGTCGGCAAGTGAGAAGCCGTTGTTGTAGTTGTGAACGGCGAAGGGGTAGCGGTAGGAGGCACTCAGCACATCACGGCTCCAGCGGAACTGGTCGTGGGGCAGTCTGAGTTGTGCCAACAGGGTGGCAGCCAGATCGGTCTGGTTGCAGAGTTGCGTGATCTTCCGAGGCGCTTTCACAGCACCGCCTGCCCATACCATCGGGATCTTATTGCGCACCTGCAAGGCTTCGGTATAGGGACCGTAGTCGATGCTGTGGTCGGGCAGGAAGATGATGAGCAGGTTGTCCCACTGCGGCAACTGCTTCAGTCGGTCGATGAAGTCGCCGATGCAGGTATCGAGGTAGTAGAAGGCGTTGGGGATCGGCTGGTCGATCTTCTTCAGAGGCACATCCCAGGGCTCATGCGAACTGAGGGTGGAGAAGCCGAAGAGGTGGCGCGTATGGGTGGCGGATGTGTCGATGGCGGCGATCTGCTCGTAGAGGGTGTTGAAGGTGATATCGTCTCTCACACCCCACTTGGCTGAGTTCTGTTCCTCGTTGGTGTAGTCGGCCTTCCACTGGAGTCGTTCCCATCCCGTCGTGACGAGGAAACTGCGCATGTTGGTGAAGTTGATGTCACCACCATAGAGGTAATAGGTCTGGTAGCCGACTTCGCGCAGGGTGGCCGCGATGCCTGGCAGGTGGTTGGTCTTCTGAGGCATCTTCATGACGGAGGAGGTGGGGAAGGAGGGGTAGCCGCTATAGGTGCAGACGGTGCCGCGATCGGTGCGCCAAGTGTTGCCATAGCAGGCGGTGAAGTCGATACCTTCCTTCTTCAGGCGGCGCAGTCGGGGCATCGCCTTCTCGAAGATGTCGCCGGCACTCTCCATCAGCACGATCACGATATCCGGGCGCGAGGTGGTGAGCAGCGTGTCCGTATGAACAGAGGTGGTGGGATAGAGGTCTCTCATCAGTGCGTCGCACTCGTTCTGACTGAAGAAGTCGTAGTCCACGATGTTGCTGGCGGTCTTCTCAAACGACGACATGAAACTGAACACGGGATTGACTGCCGAGTGGTTCAGGAACTGGTTCTGCGAGAAGTACACCTGGCCGATGTTCGTCGTGGATTCGTCGAGACCACCGCGGATGCCGATGATGAACAGGGGGATGAACAGCAGGTTGGTGAAGGTGGCTGCCTCTCGTCGGCTGGGATCCTTCGACCAGAAGGGGATCGCCTTGTAGAGACGGTAGAGGCCGTAGGAGCCGAGGATCAGCAGGAGGATGCGGATGGTCATATAGAAGCCCGACACACTCGCCCTGACTTCTGTGGGGGTCTCCAGATACTGCAGACAACTGGCATCGAGTTTGAAGCCCCAGAAGGGGTAGAGACTGGTATCTGCCACGAAGGCGAGCATCAGCATCGTGGCGATGACGCCATAGTAGATCCGCAGGATGGTGTGCAACAGGCGGTCGTCCCACCAGAGGGAGACCAACGTGATGAGGAATGGCAGGATGAGGAAATAGAGACTGGTGGAGAGGTCGAGTGACAGACCATGAGTGATCACGGCCATCACGTCGCCGATGTCAAAGGCGTGGCCTTCATGGTTGACGAGCATAAACACCAACTTGGCGGCGATAAAGATCACCATCGTCAGCATAAACACCTTCATCAAATAAATCAGTCTCTGTCTCATGCCTGCATTTCGTGAAGTTTCTTATAGTAGCCATCCTGGGCGAGGAGACCCTCGTGGGTGCCACGCTCTACGATCTGTCCGTCGTGGAGCACACAGATCTCATCGGCATTCTTGATCGTACTCAGACGATGGGCGATGGCCACGGTGGTACGGGTCTTCATCAGTCGCTCCAAGGCATCCTGTACCAGTCGCTCGCTCTCGGTGTCGAGGGCAGAGGTGGCTTCGTCGAGGATGAGGATCGGCGGATTCTTCAGGATGGCACGGGCGATGCTGACGCGCTGGCGTTGTCCGCCAGAGAGTCGTCCGCCACGATCGCCGATGTTCGTATCGAAGCCTTGTTCCGACTGCATGATGAAGTCGTAGGCATTGGCAATCTTCGCTGCCTCCTCGATCTGCTGCTGGGTGGCATTATCCACACCGAAGGAGATGTTGTTGCGGAAGGAGTCGTTGAAGAGGATCGCCTCCTGATTCACGTTGCCGATGAGCTGACGCAAGTCGTGGATACCTAAGTCCTTCACGTTGATACCGTCGATGAGTACCTCGCCCTCCTGCACGTCGTAGTAGCGGGGGATGAGATCGACGAGGGTCGATTTACCCGACCCCGACTGTCCTACGAGGGCGATGGTCTTGCCCTTGGGGATCACGAGGTTGATGTCGCGCAACACCCATTGTTCTCCATACCTGAAACTGACATGACGGAACTCGATCTGGTGATCGAAACTGGCGATGTGCTTGGGATTTGAGGTCTCCTTGATGGTGTTCTCGGCCATCAGGATCTTATCCACACGCTCCATCGAGGCGAGTCCCTTGGGGATGTTGTAGCCTGCCTTCGAGAAGTCCTTCAAGGGGTTGATGATCGAGTAGAGCATCACCATATAGTAGATGAAGATCGGACCGGAGAGGGTGTGGTTGTTGATCACAAGGATACCACCAAACCACAGCACGATGACGATCAGGATGGTGCCTAAGAACTCCGACATCGGGTGGGCGGAAGACTGACGGATGTTCACCCGCATGATGTCGTTGCGATAGGCGGAATTGATAGCGTCGAAACGCTTGTTCATCTTTCCCTCCGCACAGAAGGCCTTGATGATACGCAGACCACCGAGCGTCTCCTCCACCTGACTCATCGTATCGCTCCACAGACCTTGGGCCTTGATAGAGTCCTGTTTCAACCTACGACCTACCCAACCCATGAACCAGCCCATGATGGGCACGATGATGAGGGTGAAGAGGGTCAGTTCCCACGAGATGAAGATCAGGGCGGCGAAGTAGCTCACGATCAGGATCGGGTTCTTGAACAACATCTCCAGCGACGCCATGATCGAGTTCTCGATCTCCTGCACATCACCACTCATACGGGCGATGATGTCACCCTTGCGCTCCTCGGAGAAGAAACCCAGGGGCAAGGCAGTGATCTTCTGGTAGAGTTGGTTGCGGATATCGCGCACCACACCTGTACGGATGGGAATGATCGTGGCTGCCGAAAGGAAATAGGCGCCTGTCTTCAGGAATGTCATCACGGCGAGGAACAAACCGATGAAAAGCAGGGTGGTGGTCTGTCCCCACTCGGCGATGAGACCATTCACGTAGTAGTTCATGTTGTTCATCAGCACCGCCTGGATATTGCCCCAGTCCCAGTCCATCAGACTGGTGGCCGTCTCTGCGTCGCTCGTCTGGAAGAGGATCTGCAGGATGGGGATGAGGGCTGCAAACGAGAAGATGTTGAGCACTGCCGAGAGGATATTGAACACCACCGACAGCACCAGGTATTTCTTGTAAGGCGGCACGAATCGCCGCAGGACATTCAAAAATTCCTTCATATTTTTATATTTTTGGCAACGGACTTCACGACTTAAAGGACTTATTCTTTTCCCTTGAAAAAAGTCGTATTAGTCCTGTTGTCCGTTGCTGATTTCACCAAGCAGCGTGGCACTGGTGGAGCCTGTGATCCTGACACGGACCGTCTCTCCGATATGATGCCCGCACTTGTCGAATACCACCATCTTGTTCTGTTCCGTCCGTCCGCAGAGTTGCTCGCGACTGCGCTTCGAGAAGCCCTCTACAAGCACATCGAACGCCTTGCCCTCGTCTTTCTTGTTCTGAATGGCACTCATCTCCGTCTGCAACTGGATCAGTTCATTCAGACGACGGATCTTCTCTTCCTCAGGCACATCATCGGGCAGGTGCTTCGAGGCGTAGGTGCCCGGGCGTTCTGAGTATTTGAACATAAAGGCGGAATCGTAGCCCACCTCACGCATCAGCGAGAGCGACAACTGGTGGTCTTCCTCCGTCTCAGAGTGGTAGCCCACGAAGATATCGGTAGAGAGTCCGCAGTCGGGGATGATGCGGCGGATGGCTGCCACACGATCCAGATACCACTCACGGGTGTATTTGCGGTTCATCAGTTTCAGGATCCGGTCTGAGCCACTCTGTACGGGCAGATGGATATGCTTGCACACATTCGGCATCTCGGCAATCACACGCAGCGTCTCGTCGCTCATGTCCTTCGGATGCGAGGTGGTGAAGCGGATGCGCATCGTGGGCGCCTCCTCGGCCACACGGCGCAGCAGTTGCGGGAAAAGTATCTTCTCTTCACACGGCCCCTGAGCCTGTCGAAGGGCTCCACTATAAGAATTCACATTCTGTCCCAGCAAAGTTACCTCCTTATAGCCCTTGTCGCGCAGATCGCGTACCTCGGTGAGGATACTCTCGATGTCACGGCTGCGCTCACGGCCTCTGGTATAGGGCACGATGCAGTAATGACAGAAGTTGTTACAGCCTCGCATGATGCTCACGAAACCGCCGATCTTATGTCCCAGTCCGATACGCTGGGGCACCACGTCGCGATAAGTCTCTGTGGTGGACAGTTCGATGTTCATCGCCTTATGGCCCAGTTCTGCCTGTGCCACGAGGTCAGGCAACGAGAGGTAGGCATCGGGACCTGCCACGAGGTCACAATGATGGTTATCTAACAAATCCTGTTGTGCCCGTTCTGCCATACAACCTAAAACGCCGATGATCAGAGTCTTCTGCTTGCGTTTGCGCTCGGCTGCGAGGGCATCCAGACGATGATAGATTTTCTGTTCTGCGTTATCTCTCACACTACAGGTATTGAGGAACACGGCATTAGCCTCACTCAGTTCCTCAGTGGTCTCATAGCCTGCCATCTGCATGACGGAGGCCACTACTTCAGAGTCTGCCACATTCATCTGGCAGCCATACGTTTCAATATACAGTTTCTTCATTTTAACGACCTAACAGATAACGTTCTGCCAAGATGGCGGCCTGGCATCCGCTGCCGGCTGCCACGATGGCCTGGCGGAACACGGGGTCGGCACAGTCGCCGGCCACAAAGATACCGGGGATCTTCGTCGCGGGTGTGCCGTTGATGTTCTTCAGATAACCCACCTCATCGGTGTCGAGCCACTCCTTGAAGATGGCGGTGTTTGGCGTATGACCGATGGCGAGGAAGAAACCGTCGATCTGGATATCCACCAGTTCCTCGTCGGGCTCTCCCTTGCGCTTCACCAGATGGGCTCCCTCCACACCATTCTCTCCGAAGAGACCCAGTGTGTTGTGCTCAAACAAGATCTCGATGTTCTCCCGTTCCATCACACGCTGCTGCATCACCTGTGAGGCACGCAGATAGGGCTTTCTCACAATCAGATACACCTTCTTGGCGAGACCTGCCAGATAGAGGGCATCCTCACAGGCGGTATCTCCACCACCAACCACTGCCACCGTCTTCTTACGATAGAAGAAACCGTCGCAGGTGGCACAGGCACTCACTCCCTGTCCGTTGTATTTCCGCTCGTCGTCGAGTCCGAGGTACTTGGCCGAAGAACCTGTCGCGATGATCACTGTGTCAGCAGCAATCTCCAGACCACTGTCCGTCGTGCAGACATAGGGTGCCTTCGAGAAATCTACCTTCACAATCTCACCGTCGCGAATGTCGGCACCGAAGCGCTCGGCCTGTTCGCGGATCTCCATCATCATCTGGTTGGCATCCACACCCTGTGGATAGCCGGGGAAATTCTCCACCTCAGTGGTCTGGGTGAGTTGTCCGCCAGGCTGCAGACCGCAGTACTCGATGGGACTGAGGTTCGCACGTCCGGCATAGATGGCAGCCGTATAACCCGCAGGTCCGCTGCCGATAATCAAACATTTTGTCTGTTCCATATCTTTTACTTTTTTACCTTTTTATCTTTTTATCTTTTTACTTTTTTACTTTTTACCTTTTTACCTTTTTACCTTTTTACTCTTTTACTTTTTGAAATTTCTTATTCCTTGGTTCAGGAAGTCCATATAGGCCTGCACATCCTCATTGAAACCACGGCTGCCTGTGAGCGGTTTGCCAGTGGTGGGATCGAGCGCCACGTAGAATGGCTGGGCATTGGCGCCGAACTTATGACTCTGCAGATAACTCCACTTCGCACCCACGGTGCGCAGCGTCTTCTGATTGCCCTGGGCATCCGTCACCACCATCGGCTCCTTCAGCGGGGTCTTGTCATCGACATAGAGTGAGATGAGCACGTAGTCGTTGTTCAGTTTGTCTGCCACTCGGGCATCTGCCCATACTGACGCCTCCATCTTACGACAGTTCACACAACCGAAACCCGTGAAGTCGATGAAGATAGGTTTGTTCTGGGCACGTGCTGCTGCGATACCCGATTCATAGTCGAGATATTCTGCCTCCACCACCTTCTGATTGAGGTTGAAGTCCTGTGTGCTCATCGGGGGCGCAAAGGCACTCACCGCCTTACAGGGAGCCCCCCAGAGACCTGGTACCATATACACGGCGAAAGCCAGCGACACCAGTCCACCCATGATACAGAGCACAGGCATCGGCTTGTGCAGTTCACCACCGATCTCATCCACCTGGAACTTCAGCCAGCCCACGAGGTAAGCACCCAACAGGGCGAAGATGACGATCCAGAGCGAGAGGAACACTTCACGGTCGAGGATATGCCAGCCGTAGGCGAGGTCGGCTACGGAGAGGAACTTCAGTGAAAAGGCCAGTTCGATGAATCCCAATACGATCTTCAGGGTGGTCATCCACGAACCAGACTTCGGGGCAGACTTCAGCCACGAGGGGAACATGGCAAACAGCGTGAAGGGGAGGGCGAGTGCCAGGGCAAAGCCGAACATGCCCACTGCTGGGGCGAGCCAGTTGCCTGTGGTTGTGGTCTGTACCAACAACATGCCGATGATCGGACCTGTGCAGGAGAATGATACGAGCACCAGCGTAAACGCCATCAGGAAGATACTCAACAGACCACTGGTCTCCGAAGCCTTGGTATCTACCTTGTTGGCCCAACTGTCTGGCAGCCTGATCTCAAACCAACCGAAGAAGCTGAGGGCGAACACCACGAGCAACAGGAAGAGGAACACGTTGAAGACGGCATTGGTTGACATCGCATTCAGCGTATCACTGCCAAAGAGGGCCGTTACGAGCAGACCTAAGCCCAGGTAGATCACGATGATCGACAGGCCGTAGGTGAAGGCATCGCGGATGCCTTTCCTTGTATTGTCTTTAGACCGTTTGAGGAAGAAACTCACCGTCATGGGGATGATCGGCCAGATGCAGGGCATGCAGACAGCCAGAAGACCAGCCACGAAGCCCATCAGCAGGAGCCACAGCAGCGACTGCTTGGCCAGTTCCTCGCCAGAGCCCAGTGCGTGGAGCTCTTCCGTCACTGGCGCCCAGAGGTCTATGTCTTTCTCTGTGGAGGGTAGAGCGTCTGAGTCCCCTAAGATAGGAGGGTGGGGGTCTGAACCTGTTTGTGTGGTTATCGGATTGGTCTCTTGTCCGGCTTTACCGCCTGGCTCGTCCGAGGGCTTAGAGGGCACGGGATCCTTTTCATCCGCGATGGGGCTCTTGCCTTTCTCCTTCAGCGCCACTTCCGAGGGCGGCAGACAGCTGGCATCACTGCAGGCACCGTATTCCAGATAGCAGTCGATGTCGTATTGGGGCTTCGTGAAGCGGATCTTCTGTACGAAGGTCGCCTCTTTCTCGAAGTACTTCAGTTCCATGTTGAACAACTTGTCCATCTTCTTGATGACCTTTCCCACAGGTGTCAACTTACCCACGAGTTCGGCACCCTCCATCTTCTCCACGTTGAACGTGGCCTCGATGGGACCGTCGTCGCCCAGTTCGGTGGAATACACATGCCAGCCGTTGTCTATCGTCGCATGGAAGATGATCTCTGCCTCAGCCCCTTCACCCATCTTCAACTTGGAGGTGAAGTGCACGGGGTCAACCATCTGGGCATTCATTCCCAGAACAACCATCAATGAGACTAATGTGATGATGAGCTTCTTCATGTCGTTTCTATACGATAGGCAGGGAGATACCATTGATTTTCTGATAGATGTCAAGGGCATAGACGTCGGTCATGCCGCTGATATAGTCGATGATCGCCATGAGGCGTGTCTCAAGGTCGGGCGCGTCGATGTCGTACTGGCTCGATACCCGGCAGATCAAGTGCTTCGAGTAGAAACGGTCGGGGTGGACGGCGGCACCGATGAACTTCTGCATGAGCGTCTGGATGATCTGATAACCCGACAGCTCCACATCGAGAACTGGACGGCTCTTGTAGATGCGTTTCACGGAGAAATCGCAGCAACGCTTATAGGCCTCCTGTTGCAGGGGACTGATCTGGTCGATGAGGCTGCCCTTGAACGTGCCGCTGAGAATCTCCTCTTCATGCTCAACGAACACACGGACACACTCGTTCTCAAGCTTGCCGATGACACATGCCCGCAGATACACCACCTTCTCGTTGTTATCCGTCACATGTTCCTCCTCGATGCGCTGGAGAATATGCTGCTGACTCTCGGCATCAAAGAAGCCGAGGAGCAGTTGCATGGTCTCGTCGTGGGAGATGATCTTCAGCTTATGGGCATCTTCGAGATCCATGATCTCATAGCAGATATCATCAGCAGCCTCGACGAGATACACCAGCGGGTGACGGGCATACCTGAGGGGGTCGCCTGCTTCAGAGAGGCAGGGGATGCCTAACTCCTGGGCAATCCTGCGGTAGGCGTCTTTCTCTGAGTCGAAGAAGCCGAACTTGCCTTTCTTGCCCGCAGCGGATGAGGAATAAGGATATTTCACAATGCTTGCCAAGGTGGAATAAGTCATCACGAACCCGCCGGAGCGACGCCCCTTGAACTGATGGGTGAGCAGGCGGAAGGCATTGGCATTGCCCTCGAAGTGGGTGAGGTCGTTCCAGAAGATAGGCGATACCTCGCGCTGCAGTTCCGTACCAGCGCCCTCTAGGAAATAGGCCTGCATCGCCTTCTCACCACTATGGCCGAAAGGTGGGTTGCCCAAATCGTGAGCCAGACAGGCCGTCGCCACAATCTGTCCGATTTCCTGAAAGAGCGTATCCTTCAGTTCGGGATGTCGCTTGATAAGTTGCTGGGCCACGTCGTTACCTAACGACATGCCCACGCTTGCCACCTCTAAGGAGTGGGTTAGACGGTTGTGTACGAAGATGCTGCCCGGAAGGGGAAACACCTGCGTTTTGTTCTGCAGACGACGGAAAGGAGCCGAGAAAATCAGGCGGTCATAGTCGCGTTTAAACTCCGTACGGTCATCATGGCGCTCCGGGTGACGATGCTCCTGTCCGAGGCGCTTATTGGATATCAGTTGTTGCCAGTTCATCATATTCTGGGTGCAAATATACGATAATTTGGACAAAAGAACAAAAGAAACATAAAAAAATATGTTCTTCTGTTCTTATGTCTAAAAAATATTGTACCTTTGCACGTGATTAAAATGAAATTTTAAAAAGATGTTAGAAATAAAGGTAGTCAACAAGGGTCATCAGCCCTTACCAGCATATGCGACAGCACAGAGCGCAGGCATGGATCTGCGTGCGAATCTGTCGGAACCGATCGTATTGAAACCCATGGAGCGCAGACTGATTCCGACGGGTCTGCACATCGCCCTGCCCGCAGGTTATGAGGCCCAGGTACGTCCGCGTAGCGGACTGGCTCTGAAGAAGGGCATCACCGTGTTGAATTCCCCGGGAACGGTCGATGCCGATTATCGCGGTGAGGTGGGCGTACTGCTGATTAATCTGTCGCAGGAGGAGTTTGTCGTCAACGATGGCGAGCGTATCGCCCAGATGGTAATCGCCCGTCATGAGCAGGGACAGTTCGTGCCTGTGGAGGTGCTCGACGAGACAGAGCGTGGCGAAGGTGGCTATGGTCATACAGGTGTGAAGTAAGATGATACAGCGGAAATGGTTTTTGATGGTTGTCATGCTTCTGGGTCTGATGGTTCAGGCACAGGAGTTGAAGACCTATGACCAGTTCTTTCTGGAGGCGATGATCCAGCGGGAGAAAGGCAACAACGATGCTGCCTTCGACCTGTTGCGCCATTGTCAGGAACTGAATCCTGATGCCCCGGAGGTGTATTTCTTCCTTGGGCAGTATTACTCGCTCCTGAAGAATACGGAGAAGTCGATCGAGTGCGTGAAGCGTGCTGCTGCCCTCGACCCGGATAACGAGATCTATGTGGAGACCTTGGCGCAGACCTATATCCGCCAACAGGATTACGCCAGTGCGATTCCTGTGGTCGAAGGCATCTACGCCCGTAACAAGGATCGCGAGGATATGTTGGAGTTGTTGTTCCAACTCTATCAGCAGGTAGAGGACTATGATCAGGCGATCGGTGTCCTGAACCGCTTGGAGGCGATTGACGGGAAGAGCGAACGACTCTCCCTGGCCAAGGGTGAGATCTATTCCCGCAAGGGCGACCGGAAAGCGGTGGTTGCTGAGATGGAAGCCCTCGCCAGGCAGTATCCTAACGACCTGAACTATCTGGCAATGTATGGTGAGTCGCTGATGATGAACGGCCAGGCGAAGAAGGCGCTGAACATCTATCATCAGGTGCTGAAGGAGGAACCTGACAATAACCGTGTGCTGATGTCGCTGCGTACGTATTACCAGTCTCAGGGCAACAAGGCTCTGGCTGACTCGCTCACGGAGCGGGTACTGCTGAATAAGAATGCAACCCCTGAGGAGAAGGTGCATCTGCTGCGTCAGGAGGTGGCTTCCAGTGAGGCCGACGGTGACAGCACGAGGGTGCTGACGCTGTTCCGTAAGATGCTAGCCCAGCCTCAGGCTGATGTGGAGATGGCTTTCTACTGTGCCTCGTATATGAGTGCGAAGAAGATGCCAAAGGACAGCATCCGTCCGGTATTGGAACAGGTGCTGCGGATGGCACCGGATCAGGCGGCAGCCCGTCTGCAACTGGTGGGCTATGCCTGGGAGGATGAGGATCTGGACCGTGTGATCGCCCTGTGTCAGGATGCCCGCCAGTATAATCCCGATGAGATGGCCTTCTATTACTATCAGGGTATCGCCTACTATAAGCGCGACAGTCTCGACAAGGCCTTGTCATCCTTCCAGAATGGTATCGGCGTGATCACAGACGAGAGCGACCCGCATATCGTGTCCGACTTCTATGCCGTGATGGGTGACATCCTGCATCAGAAGGGATTGGCGGAAGAGGCGTTTGCCGCTTATGACTCCTGCTTGGTATGGAAGGACGATAACATTGGCTGCCTGAACAATTACGCCTATTACCTCAGTGAACGGGGGGAGCGGTTGGATACGGCTGAGGCCATGAGCTTCAAGACGGTGAAGGCTGAACCGAAGAATGCCACCTATCTGGATACTTACGCCTGGATCCTCTTCATGCAGAAGCGGTATTCTGAGGCGAAGATATATATCGACCAGGCGTTGCAGAACATGGGGGATGCCGATGCCCCTGGCAATGAGGTGATCATTGAGCATGCGGGCGACATCTATGCCTTGAACAAGGAGATGGAGCAGGCACTCTCTTTCTGGCGCGATGCTCAACAGAAGAAACCTGAGGATCAGGTGCTACAAAAGAAAATCAAACAAAAAAAATACATTAAGGAATGAAATTGCTCAATATTGTAAAAGTGGCCGTATTGGCTTTGCCGTTAGTGCTGGTGTCTTGTAAGTCACACAAGATTACCCCAACTGATACCAATATTAAAGTTAAGAAGGGCGACTTAATCTCAAACGTTCAGGAAAATGCCCAGACAGGTAAGTTCTTCACGTCGAAGGTGAAGTTCTTCATCGAGTCCGGACCGCAGAAGATAACGCTGACAGGCAACTTGAGGATGCGCCGACATGATGTGATCCGTCTTCAGCTGATGGCTTTCGGTTTCGTGGAGGCTGGTCGCATTGAGTTGACGAAAGAGTATGTGCTTATCATGGACCGTATCAACAAGCAGTATCTGAAGGTGCCCTGGATCTCTGTTGACTTCCTCCGTAACAGCGGTATCGACTTCAACACGATCCAGTCGTTGTTCTGGAATGAACTGTTCGTACCAGAGAATATGAATTTTGATAAGCCAAGTGGGAAAGGCTCCGGTCCATATAACATGCTGGAGAGCGGTAGTGATATGATCCTCAGCCTGGAGGCCTCGAAGTTGGACTATAGCTGGCTGGTCGATAAACAGACGGCTTTTATCGAGATGGCTAATATCATGTATAAGGATAAGGTGAACGGTGTTTCACAGTTGAACTGGGACTATGAGGATTTCAAGCCATTGAACAAGAATCAGTTCCCTTATAAGCATACGATTACGTTGAATACCGGCGGTAAGGAGGTGAAACTCGGCATGACACTGAACCATGTCGGATCTGATACGGAGTGGGAGCCCCGTACGGCGATTTCGAACAAGTACCGTGAGGTGTCCATCGATGATATCCTGCGTCGTTTCCTGTCTCTCTAATTTTATTTAATACGGTAGATAACACGTGAAACGATTATTACTATTCTGGATTCTGGCTTGCCTGGTGGCAGCTGCTCCAGCCCAGCAGACTCGTAAAAAGTCTGCTACTAGTAAAACTAGCCAGACAAGCCGGTCTGGTAAGACTGGTAAATCTGGTAAGACTGGTAAATCTGGTAAGACTAGAAATACTAAAAAGTCCGGCTCAGCCAGCAAGAAGAAATCCAGTGTCACGGTAAACGGCCTGAAGAATGAACAGGCACAGGTGCGCCAGCAGATTAAAGAGCAGGAGCGTCGCCTGAAAGCCAACGAACTGGATGTGAAGAAGCGTCTGCAGAAGCTGATGGTGATCAATAATGAGATTGTCGATAAGCGTCGCACGATTGATACCATCCGAGGAGACATCACCCGGCTTGATGGCAATATCCATGTGCTCGAAGCTCAGTTGAAGGTGCTCGAACGTGAACTCGATGAGCGTAAACAGCGTTTCTCAAAGTCCATGCGCTATATGCACCGTAACCGCAGTATTCAGAGTCAGATGATGTTTATCTTCAGTGCGAAGAATTTCTCACAGATGTACCGTCGTCTGCGCTTTGTCCGTGAGTATGCGGCTTATCAGAAGGCACAAGGCGAGGCTGTGGAGGCTATGCAGACCCAGGTGGCGGAGGCTTTCGAGGAACTGAAGACCTCGAAACGGCAGAAGAATGACCTGCTCTACCGCGGTGAACAGGAGAAGAGATCCCTGGAGAATAAGCAGGTGGAACAGGAGAAGGTTGTGAACTCGCTGAAGAAACAGCAGAAAACCATCATCAGCATCATTGATAAACAGAAGAAACGGGATGCCGAACTGAATGCACAGATTGACAGGATGATTGCTGAGGAGATAGCCCGTGCCAAGGCCCGTGCCGAAGCTGAGGCCAAGCGAAAGGCTGAGGAGGCAAGACGGAAGGCAGAGGCTGAGGCGGCTAAGAAACGGGCGGAGGAGCTGGCTAGGAAAAAAGCAGAGGCTGAGGCGGCTGCCCGTGAGAATGCCCGAAGGATCGCTGAGGCAAAGGCCCGTGAGGAGAAAGCAAAGGCAGAGGCCAGGGCTGCAGCAAAGAAAACGGCAGAAGAGAAGGCTGCTGCAGAGCGTGCTGCCCGTGAGGCTGAGAAAGCGCGTCTCGCAGCGGAGCGGAAGGCTAAGGAGGAGGCCAGGGCGCATGAGAAGGAGGTGGCTGCTGCTAAGAAGTCAGCAGAGAAGAAGATCTATACTGTCTCTTCAGAGGATCAGCGTCTGAGTGGTAACTTCGAAAGCAACCGCGGTCGTCTGCCCATGCCTGTCTCTGGCGGTTACCAGATTGTGCATCGTTTCGGAACAAATCATGTGGATGATGTGAAGGGACATGTTACGCTTGATAAGAAGGGTATCGACATCAAGGCTCAGCCAGGTTCGCCCGTGCGTTGTATCTTCGATGGTGAGGTGAGTGCGGTCTTTGGTTATGCCGGTACTACGGTGGTGATCATCCGCCATGGCAATTACCTGTCGGTGTATTGCGACCTGGCCTCGGTAAGTGTCAGTCGCGGACAGAAAGTGAGTGCACGTCAGACCATCGGACGTTTAGGCTCCGAAGGCTTGATGCAGTTCCAGCTGCGACGTGGTAATGAAAAACTGAATCCGGAGGGCTGGCTGTCTAGATAGCCAGCCCTTCTAATAGATAGACGTAGGTCTCGATGGCCTGCCGGATCTCCGAGACCTTAATGAACTCATCGGCAGAATGGGAACGGCTTGACTCGCCAGGACCCAGTTTGAAAGAGGGGAAAGGCATGAGAGCCTGATCGCTCAGGGTAGGCGATCCGAAAGGCTGCATGCCGCGCTCCAGACATCTGCGGATGATGGGATGCTCCTGTGGGATACTGCTGGAGTGCAAGCGGAACGAACGGGGTCTTAGTTCGCATTTCTGCATCTTCTTCTTTAAGAATTCAAAGAGAAACTCATTCTGATAGAACTCGTTGGTTCGGATGTCGAGGACAAAATGCAGGGTATCGGGCACCACATTATGCTGCGTGCCACTCTCCACGACTGTCACCGTCATCTTGGTGGGGCCTAACAGCGGACTTTCTTTCCTGAATTGATAATCACGTAGCCATACCAGATCGTCGAGCGCCTCATAGATGGCATTCACACCCTCGTTTCTGGCAGCATGTCCCGACTTTCCATAGGCATAGCCGTCGATCACCATGAGCCCTTTCTCTGCAATGGCAGGTTGCATACCAGTAGGTTCTCCGACGATGGCGACATCCACCTTCGGCAACAGCGGCAGCACACGGCTGAAACCATTAGCACCGGAAACCTCCTCTTCAGCAGATGCCACCCAGAGGATGTTATAGTTGCGCTGCCGATGGAGCATGATGCGATAGGTCTGGAGCAGGGCCACCAGTCCTCCGCCACAGTCATTAGCGCCAAGTCCATAGAGCAGATCACCTTCCTGTGTCGGGGTAAAAGGGTCTCGCGTCCAGGAGGCAACGGGCTTCACCGTGTCGATATGCGCATTCAGCATCACCGTGGGACGGTTGTTGTCCCAATCCTGACACCCCACCCAGAGATTGTTGCCTTCACGCCCGAAGGGCAGATTCCAGCGGTTCAGATACTCGGCCAGTTTGTCGGCGGCCTTCTTCTCTTCTCGGCTGACAGAAGGAATGGCAATCAGTTCCTTCAGCAGTTCTAAGGCGTCGTTTGTGTAGTTGCTAATCTCCATGACTCTGATGATTTGAGATGATATAAGATAGTCCCATTGAGAGGACTAATATGGTAAAGATAAGCACTAAGGAGAGTGTGGTTGGTACCTTGACATCCCAGATGACATCCAATAGCATTTTGATACCTACGAAGCTGAGGATGATACCCAGGCCGTATTTCAGATAGGTGAAATATTTGGCGACGGCAGCCAGGGCGAAATAGAGGGCCCGCAGACCGAGAATGGCAAACACGTTACTCGTCAGTACGATGAACGGGTCGCGGCTGACGGAGAAGACGGCGGGGATGCTATCTACGGCAAAGGCCACATCGGTGGTCTCTATCACGAGCAGGGCGATGAACAGTGGGGTGGCCAGGCGCTTGCCGTTCTCCATAACGAAGAACTTGTCATCGTGCATCTGGTCTGTCACAGGGAAGTACTTCTTAAAGAGTTTTACGAAGATGTTCTTCGAAGGATCCACATGCTCGTCATCCTGATGCCCGAACATCTTGATACCCGTATAGATGAGGAAAACACCAAACACACCGAGGATCCACTCAAACTGATTGATGATGGCCGTACCGGCAAAGATGAAGATGCTGCGTAGTACCAGGGCACCGAAGATACCCCAGAAGAGTACCTCATGCTGGTATTTCCGCTGGATGCCAAAGAAAGAGAAGAGCATCAGGAACACAAAGAGGTTGTCCATCGACAGGGATTTCTCGATCAGGTAACCTGCCAGGAACTCCATCGCTTTCTCATCCCCTTCATAGAGCCAGATGCCACCGCAGAAAACCAGAGAGACTCCGATCCAGACGACTGTCATCTTCAATGCTTCTGATACACTCACCTCATGCTGACCTTTCCTGCCGAACGATTTCAGGTCGATCACCAGCATCACCAACACTAATACATAGAATAAAATCCAAGCCCAAACGGGCATACTTATCACTTCCATATCGCCTGCAAAGATAGTGCAAATCGAGCGAAATGCAAAAGAAATTACCATTTATTTTGTATTTCCGAGATGCAGCCTATCTTCGAGGCGCTGCCTCAAAGATAGTGCAAACTGAGAGAAAAACCAAAGAAAATCTCGATTAATGTTTCTTTTTTTAACCAGAAAGTTGTATCTTTGCAACCAGTTAATCATGAATCGTATGAGAAACAGTGTTTCAGAAAAG
>Ga0256405_10004960_pt1 | contig 23906 bp, 24 predicted proteins | sample RumenRJG_02DNA_FD_189096 | JGI IMG/M metagenome (GOLD analysis project Ga0256405, IMG submission 189096) | Bovine rumen microbial communities from Lethbridge, Alberta, Canada - RJG_02 | ecosystem: Host-associated > Mammals > Digestive system > Stomach > Rumen | place: Canada: Alberta... | reverse complement strand
CCCGTGGTGGGCTACCGGTGGAAAGGCATTTGGTGCATGCGCTCGCAGTCGCGCGTGGTGAACAACCCGCGCACCGAGGCGCAGCAGGCACACCGCGCCCTCTTCAAGGCCGAGGTGCAGCTGGCCGGACGCATGCGATGGGCTCTCAACATCGGCCTCAAGCTCCCGGCCGACGAGCTGAACCTCACGCCCATGAACCTCTTCGTCAAGGGCAACCAGCAGGCTTTCAGCTCGGTGGAGGGACGTTTCACGGTCGACTACGCCGCCCTGCAGGTCAGTGCCGGGCCCGTGGCGCCCGTGACCATAACCGAGGCGGTGGTCGACGGGGACAACATCCTGAACATCAAGTTCGAGAAGAATCCCCTGCGGCGTTCCTGCGGCTCGCACGACAATGTCTATTTCTGGGTCTACAGCGAGGCACTGCAGCAGGGCTACCTGGCCAACCCCGTCTACCGCCGCATGCAGAAGGCCGCCGTGGCGCTGCCCGACATGTTCTTTGCCGGCGGGCCGACGGAGCTCCACCTCTACGCCTTCGTGCAGAACGAGCAGGGGCGCTGCTCCGAGACGGCCTATGCCCTTGTGGGCGAGGTGGCCGAGACGCAGGAAATGGTTGATACCGAGACAGGTGAGATCATATCCACAGCGCCCGTGGAGGTCCACGAGAGCGCAGCGCCTGCCGGCCATGGGTACACGCCCACGGACCCGGGGCCGCTATGACAAAAGGATAATCATTTTTCATTCTGCAGGAACTCCATCGCACGGAGGAAGGGGTCGTCGATGTCCTTCATCACCTTGTAATAGTACTCGATGCCGAAGAGGTCTTTGGCCACTTGGGCTTTGAGCATCAGGGCCATATACTGGTCGCTGTGGGCTATGCGTTGGGGTTCGGCGGCTTCTTTCGCGGTGTCGCGCACAACGCCCTTCTCGATGGCCGCAGCGGCAAGCCGGGCGTCGAGGTCGAAGGAGTCGTAGTTCTCGAGGAAGAGTTCGAAGGTTTTCACACGGGGATCCTTGCGGTGGGTATCGGCCCATTGCAGGGGGACAGTGTTCAGTAACCCTTTGCCACGCAGGGAGATGTAGTAGTCGGAGAGGCGCATGGTGTCCATAGGGACGAAGATATCCGGCATGATGCCGCCGCCGCCGTAGACGGTGCGGCCGCTGGCGGTGCGATACTTCAGCGAGTCTGGCAGATGAATGGAGTCGGCGTTGACGAGTTCGCCGTGTTTATAGCGCTCGGTGAGGTCGTCGCGGTAGGCGTCGGAGCCCTTGTCGTAGGGGCGTTGTATGCAGCGGCCGGAGGGGGTGTAGTAGCGTGCGGTGGTGAGTCGGAGCTGCCCGCCGTCGCTGAGGGGGAACATGCGCTGCACCAAGCCTTTGCCGAAGGAGCGACGACCGATGATGGTGCCGCGGTCCCAGTCTTGCACGGCGCCGGAGACAATCTCGGAGGCGGAGGCGGAGCCTTCGTCGATAAGGACGACGAGGCGGCCGCCAATAATGGCGCCGTTCGCTGCGCGTTCGGCCCGGAAGCGTCCGCGGCCGTTGGCGTTGTAGTTCTGGCGGGGGGTGCGCCGGCCTTCTTGATAGACAATGAGCTGGTTGCGCTCGAGGAACTCATTGGCGAGGCCGCAGGCGATGTCGAGGAAACCGCCGGTGTTGCCGCGGAGGTCGAGGATGAGGGACGTCATACCCTGCTTTTCGAGGTCGCGCAGAGCATTGCGGAACTCGCTGACGGAGGTGCGTGCAAAGCGCGTGAGGCGGATGTATCCGATGGTGGAGTCGGCCATGAACCATGTGTCGACCGAGTAGATGGGCACCTTGTCGCGGGTGATCTCGAAGTTATAGATGGTTCCCTGGCGCAGGATGTCGAGAGAGACGACGGTGCCTTTCTTGCCGCGCAGATGGTTGAATACGAACTGGTTGTTGATGCTGTCGCCAGTGGCGGGTTTACGGTCGATGCCGACAATCTTGTCGCCCACCATGAGACCTACCTTTTCGGAGGGGCCACCGTCGATGACGGACTGCACGACGATGGTGTCGGCCACTATCTGGAAACTGATGCCTACACCTTCGAAGTTGCCGTTGAGGCCCTCGTTGGCACGCTCCACGTCCTTGGCGGCGATATATACGCTGTGGGGGTCGAGGGCTTTGAGGACAGCGTTGATGGCTTCGGTGGAGAGACGGTCCATGTCGGGGGTCTCAGTATAGTTACCGTCGACGATGCGCATCACCTGGTCGAGGCGCGCCTGGCCGGGGGTGATGGTGTCGGGCAGGAAGGGCGCCTGGGAGAATGAAAGTTGAAAATTGAAAAGTGATATTATTGCAAAAAGGAGAATCTTTTTCATTCCAAACTCTTAACTCTTAATTCTAAACTCTTAACTGATTGCCGGCATCTGCTGGGAGAGGCAGTGGAAGGAGCCGAGTCCCCAGATGATGTCGGTGGAGTCGATGCCGATGATTTCGCGGTCGGGGAAGAGGGCTTCGAGGATATAGGCGGCTTCGTTGTCGGCAAGGCAGCGGTAGGTGGGGAAGATAACCTTGCCGTTGGCAATGTAGAAGTTGGCATAGGAGGCCGGGAGGCGCTGGTTGTCGTAGAAGACGAGGTCGGGCATGGGCATTTCGACGATGGTGGGCTGCTTGCCGTTGGCAAGACGGCAGCGGCTGAGCATCTGGAGGTTGCGCTGCAGGGGTTCGTAGTTTTCGTCCCAGGCGTCGTGTTCGACGACGGTGAGGATAGTGTCGGGGGTGACGAAACGGGTAAGGTCGTCGACGTGTCCGTCGGTGTCGTCGCCGACGATGCCGTCGCCGAGCCAGATGATGTTGTCGACACCGTAGTAGTTGCGGAGGTACTGCTCAATCTGGTCCTGGTTGAGCTGAGGGTTGCGATTGGGGTTGAGGAGGCATGAGGTGGTGGTGAGGAGGTCGCCGCAGCCGTTGACGTCAATGCTGCCGCCTTCCATGACGATGCCGGGCGAGAAGAGCGGCATGTCGGGCATGAGGTCGTGGATGCGCAGGGGCACCTCGGTGTCCAGCTCGTAGGGGTATTTGCCGCCCCAGGCGTTGTGGTTCCAGTTGACGATGGCACGTTTTCCCCCACCCTTTTTGAGGAGAAATGCGGGGCCGTGGTCGCGGCACCAAGCGTCGTTGCTGGGGATGAGGTGCAGATGGATGTTCGACATGTTGGCGCCGATTTTGGCGAGTTCGTTGGCGACATGGTCGGCCATGGGCTGGTGGTCGACGTTGATGTGGACCTGCTCGCATTCGGCGAGGGTTTTGACGAAGAGGTGGTAGGAGGGATAGATGGTTTCGATCTTGCCAGGCCAAGAGTGGTGGTTCTTGGGATAGGTGAGCCAGGTGGCTTCGTGCTGAGCCCATTCGGCGGGCATATAGTAGCCTTGTTCTTTTGGATTCATATTAGTGATGGGTGATGAGTGATGGGTGATGAGTGATGAGTGATGGGTGATGGGTTATTCGTCGATGTAGCGGTTGAGGATGGGGGCGTAGGAGTCGATGCGGCGGTCGCGGAGGTAGGGCCAGTGGCGACGGTAGTGGTCGGTCTGGTCGAGGTCGAGTTCCTGTACGTGGAGGGCTTCCTGGAGGTGGGGAGCCTGGTAGAGGATGCGACCGAAGGGGTTGGTGATGAAGCTGCCGCCCCAGAACTGCATGCGGCCTTCAAGGCCGGTGCGGTTGACGGAGACGACGGGGACGCCGTTGGCGACGGCGTGGGAGCGCTGGATGGTCTGCCAGGCGTCGTACTGCTCGCGGTTGTCGTCCTCGTTCTGGCGGAGGTCCCAGCCGATGGCGGTGGGATAGAAGAGTATCTGTGCGCCCATGAGGGCGGTGATGCGTGAGGCTTCGGGGTACCACTGGTCCCAGCAGATGAGGACGCCGATGGTGGCGAAACGGGTTTTGAAGACGCGGTAGCCGAGGTCGCCGGGGGTGAAGTAGAATTTTTCGTAGTAGCCGGGGTCGTCGGGGATGTGCATCTTGCGGTACTTGCCGAGGTAGGAGCCGTCGGCGTCGATGACGGCGGCGGTGTTGTGGTAGAGGCCTTCGGCGCGTTTTTCGAAGAGGGGGCAGACGATGACGACGCCGAGTTCGCGGGCGAGGGCCATGAAGTGCCGGCAGGTGGGGCCGTCGGGGACGGGCTCGGCGAGGGCGAAGTTCTGGTAGCGTTCTTCGTCGCAGAAGTAGAGGGATGCGAAGAGCTCCTGGAGGCAGATGATTTGTGCTCCGTCGGCGGCGAGCCGGCGGACTTTCCCGGTGTAGCGCTCGATGTTGCGGGCTTTGTCCTCAGTGCAGGACATTTGTGCGATTCCGACTTTTACTTTCATAAGGGTTTCGGTTCTTGTTTTAGAGTGCAAAGATACGCAAAATTCTTGATTCGCGCGTGAATAATATTTATTGGCAGCCACAGTTATCTGGATTACAAACTGTTAGATACGGAAAAAAGCCCGCCGAAATCGGCGGGCTTGAGGTGTTAGTGGGCTGTTATTTTTTGAGCCACTGGTCGAACCAGTCGATGAAGTTGCGATGCCAGAGGAGGCTGTTCTGGGGTTTGAGGACCCAGTGGGTCTCGTCGGGGAAGTAGAGGTAGCGGCTGGGGATGTGGCGCATCTGGGCTGCGTTGTAGGCGGCCATGCCTTGGGAGGCGACGATGCGGAAGTCGAATTCGCTGTGGATGACACAGATGGGGGTGTTCCACTTGTCGACGAAGAGGTGGGGCGAGTTGCTGTAGCTCTTCTTGATCCGGGGGTTGTTCCAGTCCCAGTAAGGGCCACCGAGGTCCCAGTTGTCGAACCACATTTCCTCGGTTTCGAGGTACTGCTGTTCGAAGTTGAACATGCCGTTGTGTGCGAGGAAGGCCTTGAAGCGACGGCCCTCGTTGTAGCCCTTGACGTCGTGGTTGTGGCCGGCGAGCCAGTAGATGCTGTAGCCGCCGAAGGAGGCGCCACAGGCACCAATGCGTTCGCGGTCGATCATGGGGAGGGATGCAGCCCAGTCGGTGGCGGCCATGTAGTCTTTCATGCAGAGTCCGCCGTAGTCGCCGGAGATCTGCTCAAGCCATTCCATGCCGAAGCCGGGGACGCCGCGACGGTTGGGGGCGATGACGAAGTAGCCGGCGCCGGACATGACCTCGAGGTTCCAGCGGGTGCTCCAGAACTGGCTGACGGGGCTCTGTGGGCCGCCTTCGCAGAAGAGGAGGGCGGGATAGGTCTTGGTGGAGTCGTAGTCGTAGGGGTAGACGAGCCAGGTGAGCATGTCCTTGCCGTCGACGGTCTTCACGTAGCACTCCTCGACTTTGCCCATGCGCACCTGCGAGAGGACGTCGTCGTTGAAGGTGGAGAGCTTGGTGCCTTCGGCGAGGGAGTCGGTGGTGTTGTAAAGGTAGAGGGTGTTGGGGTACTGGATGGACTGCTGGGTGGCGATGATGGTGGTGCCGTTGAGGTCGATGCCGACGACGTCGTGGTATCCGTGGCTGAGCTGGCGGATGGCCTTGGTTTCGCGATTAAAGCCAAAGATCTCGCTCATGCCGCGATAGGAGACGACGGCGAAGAGTTCCTTGTCGTCGTCGGACCAACGGATGTTGCCGACGCTGTAGTCGAACTTCTCGGTGAGGTCGACCCTCTGGCCGGAGGCGAGGTCGAGGACCATCAGGCGCAGCTTGTCGCTTTCGTAGCCGTCGCGTTCCATGCTTTCCCAGGCCACCATGGTGCCGTCGTGGGAGAAGACGGGGTTCTGGTCGTAGCCCATGATGCCCTCGGAGAGGTTGCGGGTTTCACCGGTGGCGATGTCGTAGAGGTAGATGTCGCTGTTGGTGGAGTGAGCATAGTCGTAGCCGGTTTTTTTGCGGCAGGTGTAGACGATCTTGGTGCCGTCAGGGCTGTAGTTGTACTGCTCGGTGCCACCCCAGGGGCGCATGGGGCACTCGTAGGGGCCATCGACGATGGCGACGGCGTTGTCGAGGTTGGCGGTGCCGTTCTGGAGGGAGACGAGGTAGATCTGCGGAATTTCATCCACCCACTGGTCCCAGTGGCGATACATGAGGTCCTCGTTGATGCGGCCGGTGGTCTTCTCCAGACCGGCGAAGAGCTTGCCGATGTGCTCGGGACGCTCTACGGGGATGGTGCTGATGTAGACCAGCGAGCTGCCGTCGGGAGCCAGCTTGAAGCCCTCGAAGCCGCGCTCGCAGGTGGCGATGACGCTCTCGTTGAGGGACTTGATGTCGATGCTGCGGATTTCATTTCCACGGCAGAAGAGCAGCGTGTTGTTGTCTTTCCACACGGGGCAGAACTCGCTCTCGGCGGTGTAGGTGAGGCGCTGGGCCTCGCCGCCGGCGACGGGCATGAGGTAGAGTTCGGTGTTGTTCTTATTCTGCTCCATGTCGGTGTAGCGGAGGGTGTAGACGATGTTCTGGCCGTCGGGGCTGACGGCGTACTCGCTCATGACACCCAGGCTCCACATCACCTCGGGGGTGAAACGGCCGTTCTCGACGGCGACATTGGGTTTGCCGATGACGTCGCCCGTGGACTCGGTGTTCTTGTTCGATTGGCAGGCGGCGAGGGTTAATGCCGCAGCTGTCACAGTAAGTAGTGTTTTTTTCATATTATTCTTATTTCGTTAATTACTGCGTATTAATTCTCCGGAATGGGGTTGGCCTGCTTGGACTGGCCAAAAGAAAGGGGTGTGCGGACGTCGACACCATAGAAGTTGAATCCTTCAGGACCGGGCTCGATAATGTCTATAGTCTCGGTCTCGAGGGGTAAAGCCTCGAAAGTGAGGGAATAGACGAGGACATCGTAACCACCGCGGTTGTGTGCGAAGTCGGTGTACTGAGGATAGAGGGATATACCATCGGGTTTTACGAATTTGACCCGTTTGCCGGTGGCGCAGTCACGAATGAATACATCGGGATTGATGGCAAGCCCTTTGTCGTAGAGGGGGCGGTGGTTGGGTGTACGGTCGCAGAAAGAGAAGTAGACAACGGTTTTGTCGCGTTCAATTTCAATTTTTTCGATGGTGACAAGTTCTCCGTAGGGCGAGCGACGGTCCACATAGGGGAAGTCGAAAGAGCGAGGCACGCGAGGTTTAGCCCACTGTGGACGCTTGGAATCGGACTTGGGTTTGTTGGCCGAGGACTTGGACTTTTCGCGGAGGAAGTCGGACTGGACTGCGTAGCACTTGTTGCGGATGTTGAACGAGAACACGATAGGCCCAGAGGGCTGTCCTTCTTCTTTGGTGCTACGATTGCGGAAATTATATTGACGGTAGAGTCTTGCGGCAGAGGTACCATTAAGACTGACAGCATTATAAACAATGCGGGTACCACCTTCCTCATCCTGGGTGGAAACATCGGGACGACCAAATTCGTCAACGATATCATAATAGGATTTGCCCATATAAATGGACTCAAGGTCGGCATCTGCCGACACGAAACGGCTACCTTGACAACCAACCAAGAGAAGGGTTGCCAAGGAAAGCAATGCTGTGGAGAGGCTTGTTCTATTCATATTGCTCAATAAGTTGACCTGCATGGAAACGACCTTTAATGACTTCACCATCGGCGGTGATATAGGTTCCTTCGCCTTCGTACTGGTCGTTAAGCCAGTTGCCGGAGTAGGAAGAACCATCGGCGAATTTCATGGTTCCTTTGCCAGAGAGATGTCCCTGGACAAAATTGCCTTCATAGCGAGAGCCGTCAGGCCAGGATTTGACACAAGGACCTGTGGCAGCGCCATTGACAAAGTGACCCTCGACACGGGTGCCGTCGACCCACTTGAAGTAGCCGTCACCGGTACCCATACCTGACCATTCGCCTTCCATCATGTCACCATTGGGGAAGCGAAAGATTCCGTGGCCGACGATATTGCCTTTTTTCCAACTTCCGCTATAGACAAGGCCGTCGGCGAAGGTTTTTGTTCCTTGACCTTCGATATCACCTTTTTTCCATTGGCCATCGTAACGGTCGCCATTGGCGAAGACCATGAGCCCGTCGCCATGACGACGGCCTTTGGCATCGCGCTGGCCGGTGTAGTAGGAGCCATCATCATAATAGGTGGTTTCTCTAACCTGCGCGAAAAGCGAGGCTGATGCCATGAGAAGGGTGGCAAAAAGGAGGATGTGTTTGTTGTGTTTCATGGGTTTATGAGTTTAATGGTTTTTCGCTATAATGTATTTTTTGGATAAAGGTAGCGAGAAGATAGAATCGAAATTGTTTAAGGAAAAGAGCTTTTCCGGAGACAAGATGGGACTCGATAAGTGATTTTAACAAACGGAAAGACCGATAGGCGAGTGCTACAAGATGCAGTCGACGAAGGGTGGCGTAAGTGTTGAGAATAGGTATAGCGTGACAGAAACGTTGGTCTTCCCACATAAAATCATATATGGATGCAAGTGTGCCAATGGATTCCACTGCTTTGTTAAGATATTCGGCATTGGTTTCCACGTATCCATTGGTGACAGGATTATCCAAATGGAGTATGGAGATGTTATTTTCTTTCAGGCGATAGGCAAAAAGGAGGCCTTCGTAACCGTAAGAAGATAGGCGAGGATCAAATTTAATACGCTCGAAAACGGAACGACGGATGAGGAAGTTGCAAGCCAAAAATGAAGTGTAGGGGCTCTTTCTGCGCTCCTGGAGAGAGACAGACTCGGAGGTAGTGCCGACGAGATAACGCAGTCGGTGCTGAGGGTCGTTGAAACGTGAGTCATAAATGCGGCCTCCAACAATGACATCTTGCTCACATTTGATATGGTTAAGGTAGGTGCTTAGAAAACGGTCGGGAATCAGCGAGTCGCAATCCAGAAAGAGGAGCCATTCCCCTTTGGCGTATTTGAGGAAAAGGTTACGTATACGGGCGCGACCAATATTTTGACTGAGACGAAGATACTGCGCCAGGTCGCAGATGCCATTGTTCTGGTTCAAGTAGTAACCGGAGGAGTGGTCGTCGATGCAAATAATTTCAAAAAGTTGTTGCCCACCAGATATCTGCTGAATCTGCGTAGAGAGTCGGCGCACCAATGGGTAGGCATAATAGTTATATATAGGAATACAAATGGATATCATATCTCAACCTCCAGATTATCGTAAGCAAGGGAAATATGGTCTGGAAGTTCTTGTTGCACTTCCGCATGACACCCCATTTCATGGCTAATATGTGTAAGAAACGCCTGTTTAGGGCGCACAACGTCGATCAATTGAAGTGCCTCGGGGAGCGAGAAATGGGAGAAGTGTTTCTTTTTTCGAAGAGCATTGACGACAAGGGTGTCAACGCCTTCCAGTTTCGCAATCTCCTTCGGTGCTATATAGTTGGCATCTGTAATATAGGCCAGCGGACCGATGCGGTAGCCAAGAATCGGAAGGTCTTTATGCATAGCCTTAATGGGGACGACGTCAACACCCGTAGCCTGAAATGGAGATTCTTCCACAAGATGGAGGTTGGCTTCAGGCAGGCCGGGATACTCGTGATGGGCAAATATATAGGCATAATCACGCATGAGCGATTGGCGTGCTTCTGCGTTGAGGTAGATGTCCATTTTGCAATTCTGCACATAGTTGAACGAGCGGATATCGTCAAGTCCAGCCACGTGGTCACGATGGGCATGAGTAATCAGAATTGCATTTAGATGGCCAACATCATGGCGCAACATCTGCTGACGGAAATCGGGACCGATATCGAAAAGAATATTCTTCTCGTCAATCTGTAGCAATGCCGATGTACGGAGCCTGTGGTCGCGCACATCGGCCGACCGGCACACTCCGCATCTGCATGCAATCACAGGCACTCCCTGCGATGTCCCCGTCCCAAGAAACACTAACCTCATTCTATTTTCAATTCTTACTTCTCAGCTCTCCTTGTGTGAAAGTTTAAAACCAACACCATGTACGTTCACAATTTCCACCGAAGGGTCTGCCTTCAAGTACTTGCGGAGCTTAGTGATATAAACGTCCATCGAGCGGGCCGCGAAATAGCTGTCGTCCTTCCAGATTTTTTGGAGTGTTGTATTGCGGTCGACCAGCTGATTGAAGTTTACGGCAAAGATACGCAGAAGGTCGCACTCTTTGGCCGTCAGGCGCTGAACATCGTCTCCGATGGTAAGAGTCTGGTGCACATAGTCGAAAGTAAAACCGCCAATCTTGAACACATTCTTGTCGGGACGGTCTTCATTAAACGAACGACGCATGGTCGCATTCAAACGAGCCAACAACTCTTCCATACTGAAAGGCTTTGTGATGTAGTCGTCTGCACCCACCTCAAAACCCTTCAGTTTGTCCTCTTCCAGATTTTTGGCGGTAAGGAAGATGATAGGTATTTTCTTGTCCACCTTGCGGATTTCTTTGGCAACGGAGAAGCCGTCCTTTACTGGCATCATCACATCGAGAATGCAAGCGTCGACATCCTCGACATCGAACGAAGACAAAGCCTCCTCGCCATCTTTGGCCCAGACAACCGTATAGCCTTTCTGAGTGAGATATGCCTTGAGTATTGTTCCCAGATTCGGGTCATCCTCAGCAACCAAAAGTTTTATTCCCAAATTCATATCCTATAAATTTTAATCTGAATTCATCTTTTAGTATAAGGATAACAGAAAAAATTGTATTTTATTGTACAGAATGTTAATTTTTTTATGTTAATTTGATTCTTCTCCGTTCAAATTATACTTCATGACTTTTTTAAATGCGTGCTGTAGGGCGCTGGAATGCAGATAACCACATTGGTGGGCGATGAATTCGAGCGTTTCGGAATCGTCGATGTTCTCTCGGTTGGTGAGAAGGGAAACTGCATGTTCTACGCGAAGGGTGTCGACATAGTCGGCGAAGGAGAGACCATGTAGTTTATGAATAGCATCGACAATTTGGTCTTGAGAGACATGAAACCGTGAGGCGAGGGAAAAAACGGAGAGATCGGGATCACGATAGGCACCGTTTTCGATGAAATGCGAGATGTCGATTCCGAGGGTGTGAAGGTCGCGCCGCACACGTCGTGGGGAGTGGTCGAGATGTTTGCGGAGAGTTTCAGCACTATAGTTGATGTTGTAAGTGCGATAGCCGAGAATAAAAACGGCGATGCCTTCGACGGCAACAATTAAAAGTGTACCGACAAAGGGACGGGGCGCATTGAAAGGGAATAGAAGTAAGCTAAGAGCAACAAGAAAACTGACGATGGCGATACAGAAAAAATGCCAGTTGGAGAAGATGAGCTGCTGAGGGTTGTGGGTATAGTATTCGTGGACTGTTTTGCGATATTGCCTGAAACGGAGAATTGTGAGGATGGAAAGTGTAGCAACTTCGATTGTAAGAACGGTGGAGAAAAGATACATGTGGATGAAGACGATGGTATTGTAGCGCCAGCTATTGGAGAAGAATAGATGGGCTTCAAAGATGGAACCACGGTAGATCCAGAGTCGATACATATCGACCCCACCTATGATGACTGAGGCAACCATGAGGACCGCCATAACGAATACGGGCAGAAAGAAGGCACGGGTCAGTCGGCGAACACCTTGTGGTTGGGTTAGGGATGTGACAGCCAACATAGTAGTTGGAGGGGTGGCAAGAGCAAAAAGCATGTAGAGCACCACCAATAGATATTCGCCTTTAAGGAAGGTGTTGAACAGACAAGAATACAGAATAAATGAGATGGCCATCATAAAAAGCGAGATGGCCAGTAACCATTGTGCGCTAAGGACCTTACGCTTGATAAGAAGCAAAGTCAGCGGCCAAATCATGGCCACAAGCCCAAGGATTAAATATAAAAGTGCTATAGGGGTCATTATTCCTGAGTCAAATTTAAGAATTATGAATTACTGTCGGAATCGATTTGATATTTATTGCGAACATATTCCGCTAACGAACGGGCATCATAGTCGAGTTTGTAGATGAACCGTCCGACATAAAAGAGGAGTACAGACAATAATAGGGAGCATCCGATGAGCCAATATTTATAGTAGTAAGGACGGATGTCGATAAAAAGAACGGTGGCGACGGCCAAAGGTACAAAAAACCAGGTTAGGAGCACTATCTGTCGACTGTCGATAAAGGGGACATTGAGACCATGGGCATAATAACTGTTGAAGCGCCGTTGATAATGCCGCACTTTGCGTGTGACCATAAGGAGGAGGATGAAGTCCATCAGCACCAATAAGATGGGGAAAAGATAGTGATCCCAAAAATACATGAAGTTCCATGGGGTGTCGCCAGGGTGCCATGCGTCCAAGCCCTCACGAATTTCATAGCACATTTGATCGTACCGCCTCGGTCCCAACCAAAACGAGCCAGCAACAAGGCCAGCAATAAAGAGCAAGGGTAATATAAAAGAGTGTCTTTGGCGGAGAGTGGTGCCACGGGGTTCAGTAAGGGCGCAAATACCAATGTATAGAAATGGTCCACACAGCATTGCAACAGTCTCGAAAATAAAATCGTAGATAAAAAGCCTACCGACAAATCCACGGAAGAAAACACCCAGCACTACAATGGCAAAGGCAATGAGTAACAAGGTGAGACTGAGCACAACTTGTGCACGAGTGATATTACGCTTCAGCGCTAACGTACCCAAAGCCCACGTGGCGGAGACGAGTGCCGGAAGGAAGAGTATAAACGACCACTTCATGGAAATGTTTTATTATGTTAATTCGTTAATGTGTTAGTTGGCGGTCGGCTTCGATGAAGCGGACCAGCTCGTCGACGGCGTCCTTCTGGTCGATGTCGCGCTTGACGACCTCTTTGCCTTTATACAGGGTTATCTTACCCGCGCCGGAGCCTACGTAGCCGTAGTCGGCGTCGGCCATCTCGCCAGGGCCGTTGACGATGCAGCCCATGACGCCTATCTTCACGCCCACAAGGTGCTTGGTCTTGGCTTTTATCTCCTTCAGGGCACGCTGTATGTCGTACTGCGTGCGGCCGCAGCTGGGGCAGGCGATGTATTCGGTCTGCGTGATGCGTGCGCCGACAGCCTGGAGGATGTCGTATGCGATGGGCATCTCGGCCTCGGGGTCTTCGGTGAGCGAGACGCGTATGGTGTCGCCGATGCCGTCGAGCAGCAGTGCACCGATACCGGCGGCTGACTTGAGGCGGCCCTGCATGCCGTCGCCCGCCTCGGTGACGCCGAGGTGGATGGGGTAGTCCATGCCGAGGGCGTGCATCTTCTGCACGAAGAGGCGTGTGCTGTCCACCATCACCTTGACGTTGCTAGCCTTCATCGAGAAGACGAGGTCGTGGTAGTCCTGCGCCTCGCACACCTGCGCAAACTCCAGCGCGCTCTGAGCCATGCCTTCGGGCGTGTTGCCGTAGCGGGACATGATGCGCTCGGAGAGCGAGCCGTGGTTGGTGCCGATGCGCATGGCGGTGTGGTGGCGCTTGCAGATGTCGATAAGCGAGGCCATCCTCTCCCCTATCCTCTCTAGCTCGTCGTTGTACTCCTGGTCGGTGAACTCCAGCTTGCCGGTATTCCTATCCGTGTAGTTGCCGGGGTTGACGCGCACCTTTTCCACCAGCGTGGCGGCCACCTCGGCGGCCTTGGGGTTGAAATGTATGTCGGCCACCAGCGGTACCTCGCAGCCGCGCCGGAGGAGTTCCTCTTTGATGCGGCCGAGGTTCTCGGCGGCGCGGACGTCGGGTGCCGTGATGCGCACGAGTTCGCATCCCGCCTGGACCATGCGGAGGGCCTGCTGGACGGTGGCATGGGTGTCGAGGGTGTCGGTATTGGTCATGCTCTGCACGCGGACGGGTGCTCCGCCGCCCAGGGCCAGGTTGCCTATATGTATTTGTCTGCTCATAATATTACTGCTGTTTATCGTACAGAGACTTTCACGCCCTCACGCTCCATTTGTTGCGATGGGGCGTTGATGTATGGGTCGTATGGCTTTATTTCCTTTCTTTTCATCCGAACGGCATAGTTCTTGATGTCGTTCATGGCATCGAAGTGTTTCCAATAGCATTCATATCCGAGACGGCAACATTCCAAATCGTAGCCCCAATAATAAGGATGAATGGTGACGGTGAAATAGCCATTGGTGTCGGTGACGGTGGTCCAATAGACATAACAGCCTTGCCGAACGTTGATTTTTGCAAATGGCAACCCTTTTCCAGACAGGCTATCGGTTACTCGACCGCTCAGGGCGATGCTGTCCTTCACCTCCTGCGCCGATGTAGTGGCGACGAAGGCTGCCAATGCTACAAATATCATCAATATCTTCTTCATCGTCTGTATTTGTTTGTTGTTGTACAATTCAATGTTTCATTCATGTAATTTCACCGCGCATATATGCGGGGTGCACTTCCGGACTGAAAATCGACCGCGCATATATGCGGGGCGCATTTACCGACCCCGATACCCATCTGGAATGTCTGCTCGGGGTCTATCATCTGGTCCACGCGCTGCGCCCCCACCTCGGCCAGCCACCGCTTCACAGGCTCGGCCTTCTTCGACGGGATGGACTGGATGATGCGGAAGATGCCCTCAAGGTCGGCCGCCTGGGTCTTGTATCGCTTGCCATCAGCAGCCACCATTTCAGTAGGGGTACAAATTGTACCCCACCTGGAATCAAGTTCGGAATCTCGCGAACGCATTCGCTTGATATATTGCTTGACATCCGCGCTGTCTGTCAGTATCTGGACGATGTCAGCTACCGAAAAGTAATACTTCTCCTGCTCGTCATCCCAAACGATACGGACTTTCGTGTCCTCAAAGAGTGTTATGCCGGTCTGTTTTGTCATACGTTAATTTATTGTAAATGGTGGCAATTTGTCATAAAGTTTAAGGCTTATTGTTTTTTCAGGCTTCGCCGTTTGTCATTACTGATAAAACTTTGCCGTTAGTGATGTTCAATAATACGTTCCAGAAATAGTTGCCACCGTCCCTGACACGGATAATGTGCTTTGAAACTCTTTCGGTATACGATTTGTCGTTTTCCAGTCTCAATGCATTAATCCAGACATATTTCCTGCCATTTTCGTCAACGCCGAAGATGTATTGGCGTGTGTACCATTTCAGCCGTGGGCGTGTCTCCCGTCCAAATTTGTCCGTTTTCTCGGGAGACATGATGTAGGTGTACTTGTTTCGCAACAGTTTTTCAGCATTGTGTATGTCGTCAAGGGTGGGCCGACACACCTTCATGGCAACGGACGTTTCACGCTCGTCAAGGTAATATTGTTCCAAGAAGACATAGCCGAGGATCGTTGTGTCGTCAGGTTTCAGCGTGTCGAAGTCGCACACGCGGACAGTCATCACGGAGCCTTTTGCCTCGCACTGTGCGTGAAGCGGTGTGTTGGCAAACATTGCCGCCATTATCGCGCATAGCATCAATGTCTTCTTCATTGTCGGTATCGGTTGGTTGTTTGTACATTTTTAATACCGGTGGGACGCCGGCGCTCCACTATGATATGCGGGCGATGGTGCGCTGCAGGCTGAGGACCTGGGCTTTGAGCTGCTTGATTTGGTCCTGCAGGTTGGCGTTCTGGTTTTTGAGGCGACGCACTTCGGCCTCGAGTTCGTCGATAGTGGGGAAGCTGAGGCGGCCGTCGTCGTCGTTGGGCTTGGGGGCGGGGCGGCGACCGATGGAGTCGTCGTTGAAGGCTTTGCCTACGCCTTTCTGGTCCTCCATGCGGATGAGTTCGGCCTGCGAGAAGGGCATGTCGAAGCCCGTTTCGTCCTCGACGTAGATCATGCCGCCCTGTATCTTCTTTACCACCCCACCGCCAATGGCGTTGAGGAATTTCACTTTGTCGCCTATTTTGAATTCAGACATGGTATTATATGTTTAGTATTTTGAGTTTATATTATTTCGTCGGCCAGGGCGGCGAAGTCGATGCCGTCGAAGTTGCCGCTGGACATCATGAGCAGATTGATTGCGTTATTGTGTGATTGTGTTAGTGCATCAGTGGATGGCGCGTCGGCATTAACGCATTTACGCATTAACGCAATCACGCATTCCACCAGCTTCTTACTATCGGTGAAAACCTCGACGGGATGGAGCGCCGGCATCTTGCCGACATTGTCCATGGTGCCCTCAAAGGCGGCCTTCACCTCGTCGGGGTCCAGCGGCGGCAGCTTTTTGAGCTGCAGGGCGTGCTGGCTGAAGTAGACATAGCGCACGTCGGCCTCATCCATCGAGTGGGCGTACTGCTGCAGGAACTCCTGCGTCAGCGAGCTGAAGGTGTGCAGCTCCATGCAGGCCACCAGCTGCCGGTCGGGATACTGCTCGCGCATGGCGTGGATGGTGGCGCGCAGCTTCGAGGGGGCGTGGGCGAAGTCCTTGTAGACGGCGCAGGTGTCGTTCTTCTTCACCAGCTCCAGCCGTTTCGAGGCTCCTTCGAAGGTGGCGATGGCCTCGTCGAACTGCTCATCCGTCACCCCCACCTGGCGGCAAGCCAGGCGTGCGGCGGTGAGGTTAAGCAGGTTGTGGTGGCCGAAGATGCGCAGCTTGGTGCGACCGATTTCGGTCACACCATCAACCACCTTGTGCTCCGGGCATACATACGGCAGCTTCTGTATGTCGGTGCGCTGGTTCTCCACCGCCACGCGGTGCACCTCGGCATCCTCGTCGCAGTAAATCAAGGCACCATTGGGCTCTATCAGGTCGATGAACTTCGCGAACTGCTCGCGGTAGATATCGAACGTCGGGAAGACGTTGATGTGGTCCCACTCGATGCCGGTGATGATGCCCACATTGGGGTGATAGAGGTGGAACTTCGGCCGGCGGTCGATGGGCGAGGTCAGGTACTCGTCGCCCTCGATGACCATCACCTTGGCGGTATGCGAGAGGCGCACCATGACGTCGAAGCCCTTGAGCTGGGCTCCCACCATATAGTCGGCCTCGATGCCGCAGTGCGCCAGCACGTGCAGTATCATGGCCGTGGTGGTCGTCTTGCCGTGGCTGCCGCCGATGACGATGCGCAGCTTGTCCTTGCTCTGCTCGTAGAGGTATTCCGGATAGCTGTAGATCTTCAGTCCCAGCTCCTGGGCGCGCAGCAGCTCAGGATTGTCCACACGGGCGTGCATGCCGAGCACCACGGCGTCGAGGTCTTTGGTAATCCTCTCCGGATGCCACCCTTCCTCGGCCGGCAGCAGGCCGTACTTCTCCAGCCGTCCCCGCGCTGGGTCGAAAATCTCGTCGTCACTCCCCGTGACGGTAATTCCTTTCTGGCAGAGGGCGATGGCAAGGTTGTGCATCGCCGAGCCGCCTATGGCTATAAAATGGACTTTGCTCACTTTCATGTTTCTTATTTTATGGTGTTCGCCACCCCTTACGGGGGTCATTGCTCTTTCGGAAAATAATGATAATATTTGGTTACTTGCTTCTCGAGGAAGTGGCGGTCCAGCTGGTCGCTGGCTTCGCTGATGTCCACGCAACGGCCGTCTTTGTAGAGGACTTTTATCTCCTGGTCGGCAAAATCGTAGGAGCGGTTGTGCAGCTCGCCAGTGCCGTGGAAGTAGTCGCACTCGACATTCTCGAAGGGCACATTGCTTATGCGGATGGCGGGCAGGTGGCGGTTGACGAGATTGTTGCAGAGTGTCCGCAGCACCTCGTCGTCGTTGTGTCGCCATTGTTTGACGGCCACCATGATGTCATCGTCGTCGATTTCGGCAAAACAGTCCAGGAAGTCGGCGGCATGGGGGTCGAGATGGAAGACCATGGAGTCAAGTTCCCGTGCTCGCCGCAGGATGTTCAGCAGCAGCTGGTCGGCGGCAATGACGGTCTTGTGCATGTATACCTGCCAGTACATCAGGCGTCTGGAAATGATGAATTTCTCCACGCTGTAGATACCCTTCTCGTCAACCACCAGCTCGTCGTCATGCACGTTCAGCATCGAGATAATGCGGTCGGTACCGACGATGCCCTCGCTCACTCCGGTGAAGTAGCTGTCGCGCCCCAGGTAGTCCAGCCGGTCCATGTCCAGCTGGCTGCTCACCAGCTGGTGCAGGAAGTGCTTGGAGTAGCGGTCGGCGAATATCTCTATGGCCGTGTCCAATGCCCCCTGCATCTCGTCATTGATACGCTGCATCATCATCAAGGTGATTTCTTCATGCGGCACGTTGACAAGCACCCGTTCCGAGGTGTGCGAGAACGGTCCGTGCCCTATGTCGTGCAGCAGGATGGCCAGCTTGGCTCCGCGGCACTCCTCGTCGGTAATCTCCACGCCCTTCTGTCGCAGCACCTCCAGCGCACGCCCCATCAGGTTCAACGCCCCCAGCATGTGGCTGAAGCGCGTATGCATGGCGCCGGGATACACCAGGTAGGTCAGTCCCAGCTGCTTGATGCGCCGCTGCCGCTGAAACCATGGGTGCTCTATCACCGACAGTATCACAGGGTCGTCGATGCTGAGGAATCCGTCGTACACCGGGTCGTTTATGATCTTGCGTTTGCTCATTGATGCAATATAATATAGCTGATTTGAGGTGCATTGCCACCAGACAGGAAGTAGTATTTGCCGTTGCCGAAATGATGAAGGGGCGACAGAATGAGGTACTTGCCGTCGGAGGCCAGCATCTGTTTGGAACCCTTGCCATCGGGAGAAAAGCAATAGGCTGACAACGCGGCATTGGCCATCAAAAGACTTTTGCTTCTTTTGGCGGCAATGGAGGGGTTGTATTCAGGCGACTCGTCCTTCGCCTCGTTAGTAATGACACAGATGGTACCATCGTGATCGAGCAAATAGGGTCCACGAACGTTGAGGGTGGCATGCTGGTTATTCTGCATGATGCCACGAGTCCACAAGATATTGCCCAGCGTGTCCAGGTTGGCAACCACCATGCCCTTTCTGATGGACGAAAAACTGAGCTCCATACCATTCTGGCGATGAGACTCGCGCCATTGGCGCTGGAAGAGGACAGCACCACCAGAGGCTGTGGTGAGATGATCGCATAGGAGGATGTAGTTGGCGCCTTTAGAGGACAGTTTGGTGTCGGTATCGACATTCTCGAACACGCAAAGTTCCTCGTTAGAGAAAGGGTGACGGGTATGGGCACAGAGCGAAGCCGATTGCATGTCGAAGAGCAAAGAATGGAAGGCTGTGATGAGGTGCTTGCCAGCGAGAAAGCCACTCTCCTCACCTTCGAGGGCTGCGCACAAAACCTTACCGCCAGCGTAGTTGAGCAAGGCAAGTTGCTCGAGGTCGCCTTTGAGCACCACTTCGCCCGACTTCAATTCGGAGGAATTGGCGACATTGAATCGCAGGAGAGACTGATCATGACTATTGGAAGAGAGGAGGCAGGCTGTGACCACCTCGCCGCGGTCGGTTACCAGTATTTGGCGCACTGCGCCATGGGGCAATTTGCACACCCGAAGGCGCTTCATTTCTCCATCATAAAGCATAGCGGTGGCCTGGTCGCCAACGTCGCTTTCCTTGGTGAAAACCACAGCATGGTAATTGTTGGAAGGCGACGAGACAGCCCGAAAGAGGAGACATTGCTCATCCTCGCCAAGATTCATTTCGGCCAACAAGCTGTCGGAGATCACACGGAGAGGGGAAACATTCAACACAACGTGCCGCATTGAGCTGCCCTTTTTGTCGAAAGATGCCAGCAGTAGATGCAAACGATCCCCATTGCCGAAAGCCTCCACCGAGCATCCTCGCGTATTGTCTATTTTCACAATGGCCGATTCTTTCCACCTATCGTTGATTTGGCGCACCTGAATACTCTTCACCTCACCCACAGCATTCAGTTTCGCTTCCACCGCCAGCAACTCATCTTCGTTGCTGGAAGGAAGCATCTTCAGCACCCTTTGCGTTGGCAATCTCTTACCCGACTTGTCACTTTGGTGAAATGTAATGTTTTGGCTCCATGCCACCGATGCCATAAAGCACATGGCCAATGCAAATACCGTTTGTTTCATATCATTGATGTGTTAGGGGTTATCGTATCATATAATAATCCTGCGGCTTCGGCCACCATCTCGCCACAGGGCTTCTTGCCCTGTGCCAGCAAGCGTCCGCATACGATATCGCCGTTGCTCTCGCGGAATTTCTCTATCAGCGTGCGTGTGTCGGCGGTGTGACCCGTGAGGCCACACACCATGGCCATACCGCTGACGCAGCCGCAGACCTCGCGACAGCCCGAGAGGCCGCGACCGAAGGGAGCGGCCACATTCATGGCGTCCTCGGTACGTATCGGCAGCTTGTCGGCCCATGCCATCACAACCGCCTGACAGCAGTTGCAACCCTGCTTGTGCAGCCCTCTGGCACGCTCTGTTCTTTCTTCCTTTGTCATAACTCTTAACTCTTAACTCTTAACTCTTAACTGTTTATACATCTCCCACATCACGATGGCGGCGGCGCAGCTCACATTCAGCGAGTGCTTCGTCCCCTCCTGCGGTATCTCCAGTGCCCCGTCGCACAGCTCCATCACCTCCTCCTGCACCCCCTCAATCTCGTTGCCGAAGACGATGGCCACCTTGTCGAGCGCGACGGCCTTCAGGTCGTCGACCCGAATGCTCTCATGCGCAATCTCCACTGCATACACTTTATAGCCACGTTCTTTCAAAGCTCTGACACACTCCACCGTGTCCTCGTGGTAGCTCCACTCCACGCTCTCCTCCGCCCCGAGGGCCGTCTTGTGTATCTCGCGGTGCGGTGGCGTCGAGCAGATGCCGCAGAGCGCTATGTGCTCCACGCGGAAGGCGTCCGCCGTGCGGAACACGGAGCCTATGTTGTTCTGCGAGCGCACATTGTCCAGCACCACCGTCAGCGGTAGCTTCGCGCTCTCGCGAAACTCCTCCACCGTCATACGGTGCATCTCCTCGGTTGTCAGTTTGTATGTCATTGTTCTGTAGGGCTGATCTTGACTGGATAATATACCCACACACGGGCAAGTTTGTCACGCTGGCGTCCGGGTATCCAGCGTGGCATCAATCGCATCACTTTCAATACCTCCTCGTCGGTCTCTTCGTCTATGCCTCGCAACACTTCGAGGTTCGTCATCCGCCCGTTACGCTCCACAATAAACCGCACATACACCTTCCCCTCCACCTGCCGTGGATTGCGCAGGTTGCGTTCCATAAAAGCCTGTAGCGAGTCCTGCCCACCGGGAAACTCCGGATCGTTCTCGACAACTCTATAGCAGGCATCAAAAAACATTGCCGAATTGCTATTGATTGCCGCGCTGTCTTTCGCCACATGCCCCGACGAGTCCAAGAAGAGATAGTGCACTTCCTCTTCATGGATGCTCTCGTCGTTGTCAGGGAGGCTGGCTCTTATCTCAATAGCTGTTCTGCCCGCTGCTTTTTCTAAATATACAGAATCTATGAATCCCGAGTCGATTATCATGCACCTGTGGCCCGCAATCTCCACCACCCCAACCGTTCTTTCCGCATAGGTGCGGTTGTCAACCTCATAGTGGTATTCCGGATGATAGGTACCAATAACAGGCAGAGAATAAAAAGTATCCCAACCGTCCACAAAATGATCCTCTATTGCCAACAGCACACTGTCTGGCACATTCATTGCTTCGACGGCCTCGGCCACCTGCTTTTCCAACGTGCTGTCTTTGAAACGGTAGTTCTGATACTGACAACCACCATCATTGCTTCGACACGCAGCCAGCAACAACACCGCAGAGAACAACATTATCCATTTAGAATTCATCATGTTATTTCACCTATCATACGTGTAACATCTCATCCCACACTGCCCTCCAGACTGATTGACAGCAGCTTCTGCGCCTCCACGGCGAACTCCATAGGCAGCTTCTTCAGCACGTCTTTGGCGTAGCCGTTGACTATCAGGCCCACCGCGCTCTCCGGGCTGATGCCGCGTTGCTGGCAGTAGAAGAGCTGGTCTTCGCTGATCTTGCTCGTGGTGGCCTCGTGCTCCAGAATGGCGGTGTGGTTGTCGGCCTTGATGTAGGGCCATGTGTGGGCGCCGCATTTGTCGCCCAGCAGCAGGCTGTCGCACTGCGAGTAGTTCCTCGCGTTGTCGGCACCCTTGCCAATCTGCACCAATCCACGGTAGCTGTTGTGGCTCCGTCCGGCACTGATACCCTTGCTCATGATGGTCGAACGCGTGTTCTTGCCCACATGTATCATCTTCGTGCCCGTGTCGGCCTGCTGGTAGTTGTTCGTGACGGCCACGCTGTAGAACTCCGCCGTCGAGTCGTCGCCCTGCAGAATGCAGCTCGGATACTTCCAGGTGACGGCACTGCCCGTCTCCACCTGCGTCCAGCTCAGCTTCGAGTGGCTGCCCTTGCAGATGCCGCGCTTCGTGACGAAGTTGTAGATGCCCCCTTTGCCCTCCTTGTCGCCCGGATACCAGTTCTGCACCGTGCTGTACTTCACCTCGGCATCCTTCATGACGACTATTTCCACAATAGCGGCGTGCAGCTGGTTCTCGTCGCGCTGCGGAGCCGTGCAGCCTTCCATATAGCTCACGTAGGCACCCTCGTCGGCCACAATCAGTGTGCGCTCGAACTGGCCTGTCCCCTTGGCGTTGATACGGAAGTAGGACGAGAGCTCCATCGGGCAGCGCACCCCCTTGGGAATATAGCAGAACGAGCCGTCGCTAAAGACGGCGCTGTTCAATGCGGCAAAGAAATTGTCGGTACTCGGCACAACGCTGCCCAGGTACTTCCTCACCAGGTCGGGGTGCTTCTGCACCGCCTCGCTGATGGGCATGAAGATGATGCCCTTCTCCTCCAGCGCCTTCTGGCTCGTCGTCTTCACGCTCACCGAGTCCATGATGGCGTCGTAGGCCACGCCTGCAGCGCTCTCCACCCCCGCCAGTGCCTCGCGCTCCCTCAGCGGGATGCCCAGCTTGTCGAAGGTCGCCAGCAGCTCCGGATCCACCTCGTCCATGCTCTTCTTCTTCTCCTGCTTCGGGGCGGCGAAGTAGATAATGTCCTGATAGTTCGGCGTCTCGTACTCCAGGTGCGCCCAGTCCGGCTCCTTCATCTTCTGCCAGCGGCGGAACGCCTCCAGTCTGAACTCCAGCAGCCACTCCGGCTCGCCCTTTTTCTGCGAGATTAAACGCACCACCTCTTCGTCCAAACCCTTGCGGATCGTCTCCGTGGCAATATCCGTCGTGAAGCCCCACTTGTATTCCTCGTTGGTAACTTCCTGAATAATATCTTTTTCCTTCTCTTCCATTATTATATATATACTAATTGTAGCAAATGCAAAAATACAAAAAAAATCCGATTAAATCGGAAAAAAAAATAACCCATCACCAAAAACACCCCTCGCACCCATCCTCGCCTCTCCCCCTGCCAAGGGGGAGTACCCCGAAGGGGGGAGGGGGTATTTACACAAAACACCCATCCTCGCCTCTCCCCCTGCCAAGGGGGAGCACCCCGAAGGGGGGAGGGGGTATTTACACAAAACACCCATCCTCGCCTCTCCCCCTGCCAAGGGGGAGTACCCCGAAGGGGGGAGGGGGTATTTACACAAAACACCCATCCTCGCCTCTCCCCCTGCCAAGGGGGAGTACCCCGAAGGGGGGAGGGGATATTTACACAAAACACCCATCCTCACCTCTCCCCCTGCCAAGGGGGAGCACCCCGAAGGGGGGAGGGGGTATTTACACAAAACACCCATCCTCGCCTCTCCCCCTGCCAAGGGGGAGTACCCCGAAGGGGGGGGGAGGGGGTGTTTAGCGCATCCTCTTCAGCCTCCTGTTGATCCATATCGCATACGGCACCGCCAGCACAAACGTCAGCACATCCGCCACCGCCTGCGCCATCTCCACGCCTCTCAACCCTACCCACATCGGCAGCAACAGCAGCGCAGGAAGAAAGAACAGCCCGTTCCGGCACACACTCAGCAGCGTCGCCGGAAACGTATACCTGATATTCTGGAACAGCATCCCCGTCGTCGTGAACATCGCCACCAGCGGAAACGCCACACACTGCCAGCGCAGCGTCTCCGCACCGATTCTTATCAGCACCGGATCCTCAGCCCTGAACAGCGCCACCACCTCC
>Ga0256405_10004959_pt1 | contig 23915 bp, 22 predicted proteins | sample RumenRJG_02DNA_FD_189096 | JGI IMG/M metagenome (GOLD analysis project Ga0256405, IMG submission 189096) | Bovine rumen microbial communities from Lethbridge, Alberta, Canada - RJG_02 | ecosystem: Host-associated > Mammals > Digestive system > Stomach > Rumen | place: Canada: Alberta... | reverse complement strand
CCCCAGCCCGTCAACGGCGGCCTGAATATCCCTGTCCTGAATGTTTCGGCAGTCACAACCCTTTCGGTTATTCCTTCCGTTGCAGATCCAGATCATACTCTTTTGGTCTTGATTTTTTCTGCTCTGCGGGGTTCGATGCCAGGATGCCTTACAGCCACATTTACCGCACCAAACCATGCCGGAGAAGGCGCTGGCAAACTGTGGGTCTCTGGCAGCCGCTTCAGCGCGCTTTGTCTTCATCGCCATAGCCGCCGCGAAGGTTTCTGCGGAGATGATGGCGGGGTGGTGGTCGTCGATGCGGTACATGGGCATTTCGCCGTAGTTCAGCTTTTGCTTCTTGGGGCGGTAGTTGTAGGACTGCTGAAGGATCAGGCAGCCCGTGTACTGTTCATTCTGGAGCAGCCTTACGACGCTGGCCTGCGGGAAGGGCTTGCCGTGGACGCTTCTGATGCCTCTCTCCGCCAGCTCTTTCGTGATCTGGCCTGTACTTTTCCCGGAAATGTACTGTTGGAAGATGAAGCGTACCGTCTCCGCTTCAGCTTCATTTACAACCATCTCATCTCCCCGCCATTCGTACCCCAGCATCTTCTGGTGGGAGTGGACTTTGCCTTCCTTGTACTTCTTCTGCACTGTCCATTTGATATTCTTGGACAGGCTCGCGCTTTCTTCCTGGGCGAAGGACGCGAGGATGGAAAGCATCACCTCGCCATCGCTGGAGAGGGAGTTGATATGCTCTTTCTCGAACCGAACCTCAACACCCAGCTCCTTCAGCCGGCGAACCGTTGAGAGAAGGTCAACTGTGTTGCGGGCAAAGCGGCTTATGCTCTTGGTCAGCACGATGTTGATCTTGCCCGCCTCGCAGTCCGCAATCATTCTCCTGAACTCCGGCCGTGCCTCGGTGCTTGTCCCCGTCAGACCGGCATCGACGTAAACGCCCGCGTACTCCCAATCAGGTGTGCGCTGAATGAGGTCGCTGTAGTAGCTGACCTGAGCGGAAAGCGAGTGCATCAGCTGTTCCGTGTCCTTGGAAACGCGGGCGTAGGCAGCGACCTTTTGCTTTTGTATGGGGGCCGGCTTCCTTGCGTCAATCCGTGTTACTTTCGGCATGTTTCCGCCTCCTTTCGCTTCCATTTACGCTCTTTTCAGCGCACATATCAACTCATTTTCGGATATTAAGCCATCAGAAATAGGCCGGTATTTCGCCTTCATTTTTGTGTTGATCTGCCAGTAATATTCCTCTGAAATCAAGCCTTCTTCCAGCAGCTTTCTGACCTGCGCCATGGTAGAATTGTAGAGGTACTCGTTGCGGAATTCCTCGCTGTTCATCCTCATTGCGCACCCCTGCCATTCTCACTACCGTGAAATCTTCCGTTGATGTAGCAGGCATGAGAACAATACTTCCGGCTGGAGGTCCCATAAGCAGAAAATTCCTCGCCACAGGTCGGGCAGAGGAATGTGTGGAGGGTCTTTCGGGGAACCCGGTATTTGTTTTTGTTCCACCAGCGGTTCCGGCACTCCACCGAGCAAAACTTCTTTTCCTTCCGCCCCGGATTCTGAGGGACGGGCTGCCCGCAGAATTGACAGGGCTTTGTTTCCCGCCCCTCATCAATCTCAACAGCCACATCCGGCTCAACGGCCTCTTCCAAAATGGAAGTAGGCGAAACAACGGGGTAGCGACGGAGGTAGGATTTCACTGTGTTCTCCGACACACCCGTTTCAAGGGCAATCTTCCTGTATCCAAGCCCCTGGGAGCGAAGGCTCTCAATGGCATTTTTCTGTTCCAACGTCATGTATGACACCTCTCATTTCTCGATTCGCATCACCTCGGTTCCTCTTTTGTCATTGATTTGCATAATTGAAAAAGGAACGGCATAAGCGCCGCCCCTCCATTCATTTTTCAGTTTTTGGGATATACCTGGTTGCCGTCATCATCGAAGGCGGCATAGCCGGGATTGGCATCGACATAGTTCTTTGCGTTCTGGAAGACCGTGAAAGCGCCAATTTGGGAAGCCTTGTCAGCCCAGCTCTTGCGCACACGATAGTATTTCGTGGTAGTCGGAGCGGCAGGCGTAGCCGGAGTGGATGCCGTGGGCTTCCAATCACCACGCACTTTTTTGCCGATGGTGACGTTGGTCGCAGTATGGTGGCTGTCATAGAGCAGGATATCGCCGGGGAGCAGATAGTCGCCGCCCGTCAGATCTCTCGTTCCGCCTCGATCTCATCCCGCAAAAAGCGTGGGTAAGTCAGATGCGGACACAGCACCAGGCAACCCTCAAGGGCTGCTTTCCTGCACATGCGTTTTGCCAACGCCACGTTCCCGGCAACTTCCTCCGTCGTTCCCCTGTATGGGGAACAGATATAAACCGTCTTCATTCTGTCCTCCTTTCCCGCCGCGTGGCCGCTCCGATCCATATCCCTTGTCGTGTTTACTGATTTTGTGCCGGTATGGATTTGGGAGCGGCCGCCCGGTGTAGTAGGAGGGAGTTGGTCGCTCCCTCCATACAGCCAGATTCGCAGGGGGCCTTAACAACCGGTTTTCTCAAAAACCTTTTTCATCTTCCGAATTGCCGCCGCCAGATTCTTGTGGACGTTCTGCTGGGAGGTGCCGAGAAGCTCCGCCACCGACGCCTCCGTCATCCCGCCATAGCCGTAGTAGAGATCAATGGTCCGGCGCTGGACGTCGGTCAACACGGCCTTCGCCGCCTCCAGTGTGTCGTGCTCCCAGCGGCGACGTTCTTCGTCCTCCTCTTCCTTCATCCGGGTCTCCACGAAGTCCGGCTCGACCAGAGCAGAATCCCAGCTCTCGTCGTCCAGTTTGAACTCGATGTGACTCTGCTCCCGGCTATCGCCGTTGTGCAGCAGGCGCTCTTCACAGATATGGGAGATCGGGAAAGTCCAGTGGGCATTGGCGAATTCCGCCTCCGGGACAATATGGAGCCGAACCATGCCGCCCTTTTCCATCTTGTAGCCGACCTTGCAGGAGCCGAACTCCCAGCCTTCGTCGTACTCTTCCTTGGAGCAGCCGCACTTGTAGACGATCTGACTGGCGCGGTCTACCGCGAAGACGGTGGTGCGCAGCTTCGCGGTCTCATCCGGCTGGGTGAAGGCGAGGAAGCCGTTCTGATAGATGGTGATGAGCGTGGCGCCGTCCTGTACGGAGAAGAGAATCTCGCCGTTCTCCTTCAGCCGCTTGGCGGTGGGGAGCTTCTGGCCGGTCGTGTTAGGGACGAGCTTCTTCAGCTCGGCGTAGGTGAGGGTTGCGGGGTTGACGCTGGTGTTGTTTTCGATGATTTTCATTTTTTGCTCCTTCCGGCACTGGTAAAATCCAGGCCAATGTGGTATAATGGTTTTCACTGGTTTCCCTGGTGTTCGTCCCGGTTTCGGGAGCCCCAGATCGCCAGAGGGAGCAAAATAAAATGCCCCCGGAAGATGACTTCCGAGAGCTATTGAAATTTTGATTGAGTTGATTGCAATGTACTTGAATCAGATGATTCAGTTGATTGAGTTGAAAGGAGAAAACGCTCATGGAGCGCCTTCGCGGAAATACATTCCTCCTTCTTTTACTTCGCGCCGGATGCCAGGTACTACTGAATCCGCAGGAGTATGGTGAAAGCAAAGCCGGCGTAACAAAGCCAAACATGTTGGCAGATTTGATACGTCTGACATACCCGGCTTACAGTCCGGCAAAAATGGATACGCTCGGTTCCTACTTTTCCAAATATCTGTCCGGCGACCCACCCAGAAGTCCTTCTTACCTTCCGTTTTCCAATCCCACATACCAACACGGACTTGAATCCCGCATTGCAGACGACTATCCTGCCGTCCTTCGGCAGACGGACAAGTTCTGCCGTACATATCTCGCCCAAGAGAACTATCCCCTCCGACTTCTGGTAGCGGGTATCGTAGATGCGATTCTTGCGGATGACTCCATTGGGGGTGAATTTGATGTCGGTAGAAGAAAGGAAAACAAAGCGGCTCTTAATCAGGAAACACAGTTCCTCCTTCAGCCATTCCTCGCTTCCGTATGGAGCAACATTCTGGCAAACCACCCCGACACCTCGGAGGGGAAAGAAACATATATAGCGTGGACAACGGATGCTGGGTATAATACGGCGCGGGACATTACGACCGCCATCGGTACGGAAAGGGCAAAAAGAATAGCCGTATCCACCAATCTCCCGGAGGAGATACTTGTAGATACGGCTGATGAAATATTTGAGACTGACGAAGATAAAGCGTCAAAACCTGCTATAGAAGAAGTGAGTGAAGCGCATCGCGTTGAAGTATATGAAGCACCATATACTGATCCGAATACTGGACGACAGGTTGTGGCACAGTTTCATGTGGAGGCAAAAGACAACGGCATAGCTATCGGCCAGGTGTTTGGCGGCCTGGTAATCGGGAAACGGGGGGGCAAGGATGAATAACGAGATTGCGAAGAAAGAGCCATCCTCTATTCCCGTTATCGCCGCTCACGCAGAAGGGGACGGGATTGCGGTCGGCTATGCGGATTCCTTTGCGCCGACAGTCAATATCATTATGGCAGACGGAAGGAGAAGCGCCCTTAGTTCTGATTACTTCAACCTGATCATCGGTTACGACCCTTTTTCTTCCGACCATATCCTCGTTGATCCAAAGCGCGCGCTGACGGAGTACATAAGCGACGAGGTCAAAGCGGAATTCGGCGGCTGGTCTGTCGAAGCGATAGAGCGGATAAAGAAACTACCTGCAATTATCGCCATGGAAAGAGATGGCACCGCAGAGCAACAGGCAGTATTGGCGTTTATAACAGACATAAAGGAGCAGGACAACGGGATCAAAGTATATTTTCAGAAGTATCTTCCAATCCCTTTTTCCTTCTTGAAGGACAACCTCTCTGACCTTGCCATGTATCTGTTTGAACTGACCCGGACGCATTGGACGATAAAGAAAGTGGACCTTATTGAAGTTTTACAGGACGCGGGATTGTTCCCCGGAAAGAGATAGATGAATGGCAGATGAATTAATCAGGCAAAGCAGTTCACTTCCTGCCGTGCCACAGATGGCGGTCACCGCTTCTGGGCAAGGTACAGCAATTGGAGCCGTTTATGGTGATGTGAATCTTGGCATCACAGTGGAATTACTGGCCCAGGCGCTCCGAATGGCGGGAAATCAAGAGGAGTCCCATGCTGCGGAATGGGCGCAGCTGAATACAGAGCGTTATAATGTGTTTGTCCTGGAAAACGAAAAATACGATTGCGGAGCATTCTATATCGGTCGCCGTGTGGCTCTGTCGAAGAATACTCTCCCCGCACACAGGGATTACTATAGGCCGCTAACACCACCCCTTGTCCAGGAAGTGATGAATATGCCCTGCCTGTTTACGGTCAGAAATCCGAGTTTCAAGAGAGCTCCGGTACATTACCCGGCCCTTGTGGGTAAACTTACCGAAGTGACCTGTCAGGGGGAGACTATCAAATGCAAGTTCGTTACCTGCGGAAAGCTGCCCCAGCAATTCATTAACGACAACATTCACACCTTTGGGCTTCTGTCAACTACGATACGAAACCAGCTCGACGAAGAGCATTGGAGCATCCGAACCGGGAACCTGCTGCAGATCGCCGATAACATCGGAGTCGAAATCAAATAAGGAGACGGCAATGGTCAACGAAGAATTGAAGGACAAATGGTTCAACATCGAAGATATCGCAGGGTATCTGAGTATAACGGAAGATACCGCCAGAACGTGGGTCAGGGAGGGAAAGCTCCCGGCCTATAAAGTTGGCAAACGATATAAGTTCAAACTAAGCGAGATTGACGAATGGGTGCGTTCCGGAAAAATCAACGAAGGGGAGGATATAGGTGCAGAACAATAAAGCGCGGGTTCATATCACCAGAGTAAAAATCAATGCCCCGACTTATACGAACGTGACCTTCACTCCTTCTCTGATCAACTTCTTCTATGGGAAAAACGGCACTGGGAAATCTACGCTTGCCAGGGCTTTTAAGGATGGAAACGCTCAATTGAGCTGGGATGGCGATCCATTTCCGGATGAACGGATTCTCGTGTACAACGAGGACTTCATCACAAAGAATGTGCAAAGCTACGGAAATATCCCTGGCGTGTTTACGATTTCTGAAGTGAATGCTGTGAAGAAGAAAGAGGCTGATGACCGTACCGCTGAGAAAGCTGGTGTGGATGCCCAGGCCGCTGCCGCCCATGCTGCTGCGGATAAAATCACGGAGGATCACGGCAAAGCGGAGGAAGCCTATGTCGCTGCTGTATGGTCCAAGACGGAAACAACAAGGAAAAAGTACCCTTCCACACAGGTTGGCTATACAAGAGACAGAAAAAAGTTTGTAACCCAGCTTGCCAACACGCCCTTACTGGTATCGACTGATGACGAGTGCGCAGCCCTGTATAGAACTGTCTTTGGCAAGCAGCCAATGCGACACATAAAATATACTCATGTCCATACGGATCAGGTCCCCATCGACCCGATCATGGAGCAATCTATCGTCAGCCGGGCTAATACGGATTTTGCGCTCTTCATCCGTACACTTGGCAGCATGGACTGGGTAACTGCCGGGCATAAGGCTTACCACGGCAAAACGGAGGGCAAATGCCCTTATTGCCAGAAAGCCCTCCCTGCCGATTTTGAAGATCAGCTCGCGGCTTGCTTCGATAAGCAGTACAAAGATGATCTTGCCGCCCTGGGAACTTTCATGGACGGCTACTACAAAGACATGATGCTGGCGAAACAGGCAGTTGAAGCAAATCTGCAAAACCCGTTTCCTACAAAGCATCTGGCGGAGTATAAGAAACAGGCACAGCTTCTTCTTACAGCCATCCAGCGAAATTGCGACCTGCTGCAAAAGAAAAAGGACAATCCGTCTGAGGCGGTAACCCTTGAGGATCTTATCCCGATTTCCGCAGAATTGAACTCCGTTGTTTCTGCTATCAACGAAGAAGTCCAGGCGTATATGGACGTCCTTGCAGACATTCCCGGCCAGCAGCAGAAATGCACCGAAATGGTGTGGGGCATGATGGCAAACGAGTGCTCTGAGGAAATCAAAGCCTGGTTAAAGAGAACTGATGCTGACCGTACCGCATGGAAGGAAAAAAGCGAGGAAGAGAAACGGCTGCGCGAGAAGTCCTCTCAACTGGAGGCGGAAATCGCAAGGCTTAACAGTCAGACTGTTAATACCACAAAGGCAATGCAGGACATAAACCGTCTAATCACCAGTGCCGGTTTTAGAGGATTTGAGCTACAGGAAAAGCCTGGTGCAAAGTACGTCTATGAGCTCGTGCGGGATCAGAACGGCAAAAAGGTCGTCGTGGACAAAAACCTGAGCGAAGGCGAGAGGCATTTTATCGCATTCCTCTACTTCTACCACATGGTCATGGGCAGCCAGTCGGATGACGGCAAGATGGTTGACAAAATCGTCGTGATCGACGATCCCGTGTCCTCGATGGACAGCAGCTCCCTCTTTGTGGTCGCTTCGCTCACCCGCGAGATGATAGCTGTCTGCTATAATAACTATGAGCTGGATGAAGAGAGCAAGGATAAGCATATCCGCCAGTTCTTCTGCATGACGCATAATCCTTACTTCTTCCGGGAAGTGAGCTATAACCGCCTCTCCGACTATGAGTGCGCCAGCTTTTTTGAGATCAAAAAGGACGGGCAGAATCAGACAACCATCGAGGAATGTGATGATACAGATCCTTTGCCTGGAGGAGGCAAAATCAATCGTTCGCCGGTCAAGAACACCTACGATGCCCTGTGGGATGAGTACATGCATACCGACAGCCCGGAGACTCTCATGATCGTTATCCGGCAGATTCTTGAATACTACTTCGTTCAGATGATCGGATATCAGAATGTCGACCTGCGACGGGATCTGCTGGATAAGCACACGGAGGAATTTGAAAAGGATGACTATGTTGCCGCTTCCGCTATGATTGCCATGATCAACGTCGGCGCGACTGGTTTCAATGACGGACTGTACTACGATTCCTCTGCCGCCGACGTAGACCAGTTAAGGAATGTATTTCAGAAAATCTTCCGGGTGATGAGCCAGGAGCAGCACTATAACATGATGACGAGAAGGGCGAAATAGCGTTCCATACTTCACATGGACACAGCTGTCAGGAAAACAGAGCAAAGGAAGGTTTCAGTCATGGTTGATAAATCTCAGATGACCGAAGAGGAAATCAAGCTGAATTACATCACACCTGCGATTGAAGCAGCTTGGGCAAGAAACAGCATTCGGATGGAGTTTCCTGTGACCCTGGGTCGAATCATTATCGATGGCAAAAAGGCTTGCCGCGATAAAAAAGGTGTGGCAGATTATCTGCTGTTCCATAATGACTCCGGCGCATGGTTCCCGCTCGCGGTCGTAGAGGCAAAAGACAACAGCCACTCCGTTATCGGCGGGATGGGGCAGGCACGGCGCTATGCGAAAGCGATGAAGGTTCCGTTCGCCTTTTCATCCAATGGTGACGCTTTCGCCATGTATGATGACCTGACGGGAACAGAAACCGACGTGGCCCACTATATCCCGATGGACAGGTTCCCCTCTCCTGACGATTTGTGGGCGAAATATAAGTCGGAAAGCGGAATGAGCGATGACGCAGAATCTCTGCTCTCTACTCCATATTACTACCGGGAAGGAATGCATGAGCCTCGCTACTATCAGTGGATAGCCATCAACAAAGTGCTGGGTGCGATTGCGGATGGCAGAAAGCGTATGCTGATTGTGCTTGCTACTGGAACGGGTAAGACGCTGGTCGCGTTCCAAATCATATGGAGGCTGCTTGCTGCAAAGAAGATCCGCAGGGCATTGTTCCTCGCTGACCGGGACGTGTTGATTAGCCAGCCGATGCGGGACGACTTTGCACCCTTCGGAAAGAAAATGTACCGGATTGAGAACCGGAACATGGATACGACCCACGAGGTCTACCTCTCCCTGTACCACCAGATGAAAAACGGCGAGAAGAATTTCTACACCGCCTACGATAGGGATTTCTTCGACCTGGTCATCGTGGATGAATGCCACAGGGGTTCAGCGGATGACGGAAGCTCCTGGCATGAGATTCTGGAATACTTCAACAGCGCCATCCAGGTTGGTATGACAGCAACACCGAAGGAAACGGAGCTCACCTCCAACATCGAGTATTTCGGTGATGGCGTGGATACGAAGCCTCTGTACACCTATTCGCTGAAACAGGGCATTCAGGACGGTTTCCTCGCTCCCTACAAGGTGCTCAAGGTGAATCTGGATATCGACATCAACGGCTTCCGTCCTTATCCCGGAATGCTGGACATTTTTGGAGAGCCAGTGGAAGATCGTATCTATGAACAGAAGGAATTTGACCGCGTAATCGTGGTTCCGGAGCGTACGCAGACAGTGGCACGGAGGGTCACCGACTTCCTGACGGACACCAGCCGTTTTGACAAGGCTATCGTTTTCTGTGAAGACATAGAACATGCTCAACGCATGGTGACCGCACTGATTAATGAGAACCGTGATCTGTTCAGCATAGACGGCGAAAAGCCGTATATCGTCCAGATCACATCCGGTGCGGAGGATAAAATTTATCTGGACGACTTTACCGACCCTCATGAACCAAGGCCGGTCGTGGCTGTGACAAGCCGCCTGATGAGTACCGGAGTCAACTCCCAGACCTGCAAACTGGTTGTTCTGGATCGTACTGTCAACTCCATGACGGAATTCAAGCAGATTATCGGTCGTGGTACCCGTGTGCGTGAGGACTGCGACAAGCTGTACTTCACCATCATGGATTTCCGCAAAAACTACGTCAAATTCGCCGATCCCGCTTTTGACGGAGAGCCGGTTGCCGTGAAGGAGTTTGGGGAGAACGATCCCTTCACAGATGATGAAGATGAAAACAACGGCGAGGGGCAGGAGAATACTGACGAAACCGGCGGTGACTCTGGCTGGGATGACAGCGATGATGATGGCGAGGGCGATGGTAGGGCAGACATTGAAGACGAAGGCGATAGCGGTAGGAAAAAAGGAAAGCGGAAAAAACTGTATGTAGACGGCGTGCCCGTTTCAATCGTCAATGAGATGGTCGAATACATGGATGCCAACGGGAATCTGATCACGATGTCCATCATCGACTACTCCCGTAACAACCTCCGACGCATCTATACATATTTTGAGAAATTCCGCGAGGTGTGGCTGGCGCAGAAAAAGAAGGAGGAGCTTCTCCAGCGCCTTGTCAGCGAGGGCGTGTTCATAGACTATGTGAAAGAAACACTGCCGTGTGAAAACGTGGATGATTATGACGTGCTTTCCTATATAGGATATGACATTGAACCCCTGACAAAGGATGAGCGGATCGACCGTATACTGGCGTCCGGGTATTTGGACAAGTTTTCCCCGGAGAACCAAGATGTCATCCGTCTGCTCCTGGAAGCATATCGCAGCCACGATATTGACGAGCTGACGAACCTGCGCATCCTGAATATGCCTGAGTTCATTCAGAAGGGTACGCCTCCGGCAATCGTCAAGGGATTCGGAGGCAAGGATAAGTACATGGAAATGCTGGAAGAGATCGAACAGCAGATTTACGCAGCATAATAACAGAGAGGACGAGAAAACATGGCGCTTGGGAATCTGATAAAAACCTGGGAAAACATCATGCGTGACGATGACGGCGTGAACGGAACCGTGCAGGTTCTTTCACAGTTGGTATGGATGCTGTTTCTCAAGGTATACGATATGAAGGAAGACCTGTGGGAGCTTTACGAGGATGGTTTTACCAGCGCCATTCCGGAAAAGTGCCGCTGGCGCAACTGGGCGAAGGGTAAGACACAGAAGGACAAAATCACTGGTGATGAGCTGGTGGACTTCGTGGACAACACGCTTTTTCCCACACTGAAAGGGCTGACCGTGACGGCGCAGAGTTCGAAACGCCTGAGCATCGTCCGGGATATGATGGCGGAATCCTACAACTACATGAAGGACGGTGTGTGCATCCGCAAGGCAGTCGATCTGCTGGACGGCATCCGTTTTGACGATCAGGAAGAACTTCACTCTTTCAACGTAATCTATGAGACGTTGCTCAAGGGTCTGCAAAGCGCCGGCCGCTCCGGTGAATTCTATACGCCCCGTGCTCTAACGGAGTTGATCACAGAAAAGGTCAATCCACAGCTCGGAAAGGTAACTGCGGATTTTGCGTGCGGGACAGGCGGTTTTCTCATTGACGCCGTTGAGCATTTGCGGAAGCAGGTAACGCGGGCAGAGGACGCGGCAACCATCGAAGCGACGGTTTTCGGTGTGGAGAAGAAGCAGTTCCCGTATATGCTCTGCACCACCAATATGCTCCTGCATAACGTGGATTATCCACGGATCACCCATGGCAACTCCCTGATGAAGAACGTCCGCGATTATAAGCCGGAGGAGAAGGTGGATTTCGTCCTTATGAATCCACCCTACGGTGGTCATGAGCAGGACATTGTACAGGTGAATTTTCCCAGTCTGTTGCGCAGCTCCGAGACGGCCAACCTCTTTGTGATCGAAATCATGTACCGGCTGAATGAGAGCGGGCGCTGCGGCGTGATTCTCCCGGACGGTTTCCTCCAGAATGATGACCAGAGCCTCATCAAAATCAAGGAGAAACTGTTCAAAGAATTCAATGTCCATACAATCATCCGTATGCCGGGAAGCTGCTTTGCACCGTATACGCCTATCGCCACCAATCTGCTGTTCTTTGACAAAACTGGTTCTACGGAGCAGACCTGGTTCTACCGCTACGATCTGGAAGGCGGTCAGAAGTTCAGCATGAAGCGCAACCCCATTACAAGGGAAAAGCTGGCGGCTATAGATGCCTGGTGGGATGACCGGTTGGAGATCAAGGATGAGAAAACAGATGAGTCCCTGAGTGATACCTGGAAAAGCCGCTGTGTAGGCATCCAGGAAATCAAGGGCAGAAATTACAACATCGACTTCTGCGGTTTTCCTGTGACGGAGAAGGTCGTTCTTTCGCCAGAGGAGACTGTCGCAAATTTTAAGGCGGAACGCGATCGTCTGGATGCTGCGCTGGATGAAAAACTCGACCAGATTCTTCAAATGCTGGGGGTAGAATTATGAGGTTGGCAGCGGATTTGCGAGCAGCAGTCTTACAAGCAGCAATGCAAGGTGATCTTTGCGAAAGAACAAATACGGATGCGCATGAGTTATTATTTCAGATAAAGTGCGATAAACAGTCTTCTTCTATCAGAAAAGACAAACGACTTTTCCCGGACGATACGGAACCTGATAAGAAATACTACTATGTGATTCCATCAAATTGGGTGTGGACAAAAATAGGAGTAATCCTTTCCAAGCTTACAGATGGAACACACAAAACGCCAAAATATGTATCGAAAGGCTTGAGGAATGCAATAAAATTTGTTTCAGTAAAAGACATGAGTAGTGGTCACTTGGATTTGACGAACACAAAATATATATCGCAGGAAGAACACGAGGACTTATATAAGCGCTGCGATCCTAAACCTAATGATGTACTGCTTTCCAAAGTGGGAACAACAGGCGTTCCAGCTATTGTCGACACCGATGAGCAATTCAGCTTGTTTGTAAGTGTTGCGTTGATGCGCTTCGATACTACTAAGATTCTTCCAAAGTTTTTGTACTGGCTAATCTACAGCCCTATTATACAACAACAGGCTGTTGACAATACAAGAGGAGTCGGAAATCAAAATTGGGTATTAGACAAGATAGCGAATACCTGGATTCCTATTCCCCCTGTAGAGGAACAAGCATTAATAGTTGAGCGCATTGACGAAATAATGCCAGTAGTCAACGAGTATGAAGAAATGGAGAATCGACTGGTTGCCTTGAAGGAGGCGTTTCCAGGAAATCTCAGCGACGCGGTTCTGCAGGCGGCTGTTATGGGTCAGCTAACAGAGCAGGATTTGGGAGAGGATTCTTCACGTCTTGTCGAAGAAATACAGAAGACCAAGAAGCAACTGCTTTCTGACAAGATTATCAGCCGGGATAATTCCTGCAAAACGCAGCCCATAGACCAATCTGATGATCTGCCTGAAATACCAAGCAACTGGACATGGGTTCGGCTGGGTAGCCTCTGCTCTAAAATTGGTGCGGGAAGCACCCCTGCCGGTGGAAGTAAGGTGTATGTCAAATCAGGCATCAAGTTTCTTCGGGAGCAGAACATCCATAATTCCGGCTTGATGATGGATGGCCTTGTCTTTATTACCGATGAAATCAACGCTTCCATGAAGGGAAGTCAGGTTCAGGCGAAGGACATTCTTGTCAATATCACGGGTGCGTCAATCGGGAGAAACGCCCTCGTTCCAGACGATTTTGACATTGCCAACGTAAATCAGCATGTCCTGATTGTCAGGTTGATTGATGACCGACTTCGTCATTATATTCACCTATGTCTGCAATCTCCGCACATCTTTAACCAGATGATGGATAAGCAAATGGGCGACAAGCCAGGTCTCAGTGCAACGAAGGTGGCAAATTTCCTCATTCCTCTCCCACCCATTGAAGAACAACAACGCATTGTTGACCGTCTTTATGCGATTCTTCCGATGTGCGATGGACTGGCAGAAGTAATTTGAACTGGCACGAAGGAGAAGAAGGAATTTGAAATGAGCAACTACATCACAACCTACACGGGAAAGCATTTCGAGCCGGCAAATCCAAACCCAGAGTGCATTCTCATTGAAGATATTGCGCACGCGCTGTCCCTGATATGCCGAGGGAACGGTCATGTGAAGACCTTCTGGTCGGTCGGGCAGCATTGCATCTGCTGCGCGAAGGAAGCCTGGGCAAGAGGACTCTCCAATCGAATGGCACTGGCCTGTCTCCTGCATGACGCCAGCGAATGCTATATGTCAGATATCCCGCGTCCGTTCAAGAAGAACCTTCCGGAATATCGGGAGCATGAGGATGCCCTTCTTGAGATGATCTACACCAGATTCCTTGGCTCCCCGCTCACCGATAGAGAGCAACGTCAGCTCAAAGAGATTGACGACGCGATGCTGTGGAACGATCTGGAGAACCTCCTGGATGAGATGCAGTTCGGTGAAATCCCGGAAATACACATCGATCTCGATTACTCCGTCCGACCGTTTCATGATGTGGAAAAGGAATACCTGGACCTGTTCTATCTTTACACTGGGGAAGAGCAGCCGAAGCCTGTCTATCTTGAGGACATCGCGGCAGCCTTTGAATCCTGCATGGACGAGTGGTCGCAGTTTCTGAACACCAAAACCGGAGAGATTGTTTCCGTCCCGGATGATCCCAGACTGACCGGGTTTGATGAGGATGCGGAGTTGTGGGAGAAAATCGAAGAATCAGACTATTTCATCCGGCTTCCGGATCAGCATGAGCTTCACGAGAAGCGGATCATGGAGGATTTCGCCGACACCTGTGTTAGCGGCAGCACCGCCAATCGACTCTGGCGGGCATTGAACGGCAGACACCCTTATCGATTTTTCAAGGACGCAATCAATGATACGGGTGTAGCACAGAAATATTACGACTTCCGGTCGCTGACATTTCTCCGCATGGCTGAGGAATGGTGTCGTGACCATAAAGTGCGGTATTGGAGAAAAGCATGAACATTAGAGGGCGGTGCTATGAAGATTGAAATGGGCGAATCCCTTTTCTATTCCTGGTTGCGGCATGTGAAGGAATGCCAGATTGTGCAAACGAACTGGAAAACGTCACCGCAGTGGACGCTTATCCATGAAGAGAAGCTTGAAGAGGTTAGAATCACAACATGAAGGATAAAGAGCAGGCCAAGCCCATCATCAAATGGGGCCACGAAACCGAACTCGTCGATATTGAGTGGTGCTGGAAGCCCTATCTGCCCTACGGAAAGGTCTCTATAATTGAGGGTGATGGCGGCGATGGCAAGACGACCATGATCCTGACAATAGCCGCGCTCCTCTCCCAGGGGCGGATGCCACCCTCCCTGATCCGCGGGCATCTGTCGGAGGAGCCGGACTGCGCCCCCATCACCACCTTTTATCTCACCAACGAGGACGAGGTGGCGGATTCCTCTCTGAAGCGGTTCATACGGGCTGGCGGCGACCGTTCGCGCTTCGCTTACTCCGGCGAACTTCAGCACCATATGACGATCACAGAGGACGAACTGCTCTCCGCCATAGAGGAGACAGGATGCCGCCTGCTCATCATCGACCCGTTCCAGGCGTTCCTCCCAGAAGGGACGAACATGGGCAGCATCACGAAGATGAGAGCCATCTTCACGACCCTCTCCAACGTAGCGAAAATGACAAATACCGCGGTAGTGTTGGTCGGACACCTAAACAAGAACGAGGGAAGCAAGGATATTCACCGGGGATTCGGCAGTGCCGACATCGCGGCTTCTGTGCGCAGCATCCTCATGGTGGAGATGCGCAAGAGGGATCGGGAGAGACGGTGGGTTAGGGCGATCAAGAGCAATTTTGATGAGAGCGATTACACGCCGATCCGCCTGATACTGGACGAGGAGAGGTGCCTTTCCTTCGCTGAATTTGAGGACGAGGAAGAAGAAGCTACCCCGCCGCAGTCCAAGACGGAACGCGCCATGGAGATCATAGCGGATATGATGGTAGACGGATCTGTCCCCGTTGCGGAGGCAACCGCCGCCTGCGCCGAGGAAGGGATCGGGGATAAAACAGCGCAGCGGGCAAGCCGGAAGCTGGGGGCGATCCGCGATTTTGAGAACGGGATCCCCGTTTGGAGGATACCGGATTAGCCGTTCCAAACTGGACAACTGGACAACTGGACATCGTTTTTGGGGACAGTCCGGCCCCGGCTCCATCCCCAGCTATCACTTGAGGATAGGTAACATGAGACGTAAAGACGCAGAAACGAAAAATATCCATAAGTGCTCTCCATTTTTCGTAGCTGCTGCGCTCTGCGCTCTCCGCTCCGGGAAGCCATGATTACGAAGCTCGGCAAGCCGCTGAAAACCGAGGGGGAAATCAGACCGACTGACATTACCCCTGTTGTCGCACCCGGATCGAAAACGCATCAGCCCACGGTGTATCCAATGCTCTGGGGCTTCACAAATCCTAAGGGGTCCGGCTCTCCATTGCTCAACACCAGGGTCGAAACAGCCGCCACAAAAGCCTTCCGGAAGGATGCCTGGAGATCCCACCGCTGCATGATACCGGCAAGCTACTATTTCGAGTCGGAACACCTCACGGCATCCGATGGCACGAAGAAGAGGTCAGAAGTATATTGAGGATCAGAGTGCAGTTTGTGCTGTTTTTTCTTTTGTTTCAGACACAAAGCACGCCACCAGGCCGTAGGTAATGGTGGGGCGGATCCAGATTTCCGTGAGCAGATAGTTGGTGTACTCGCTGACGGGTTCATGAACGATGTCGTAGTGGTAGAGCGCCGCGATCACCATATCGATAATGCAGATCATCCACAGGTTGCGCTTTGAGTAGGTTTTCCACTCCTTGCGGGCGTAGAAGAAGGTGAGCATGAGCAGCAGCAGCACGGACAGGGTGTGGCACACAAGCTTGATCCAGTAGATGGACAGCGGGGGTGCAAAGAGGATGTCGCGAAGCAATATCGTGGCACCCACGCACACGGAGCACCAGTAGTTGAACTGCATGGTGGTGATCTTGTATTTGAAGAAGTACATGCCCACCATCACCAGACAGGCGATGTAGAACACGTTGAGCACCAGCTCGGGCCATGTTTCGCTCAATCCCAGGCGCGCCACGCCATAGAGCATCGTTCCCACGGAGAAAACAGCGGCTACGGCGGTGATCCCTACATCAAAGATCTTCGATTTTTCCTTGAATCTTACTTTCATTACTCTACACTCCTTTTTCAATCGTTCTGTTTTCAAGCCTGAACAGCATGGGATAGATGCCGAAAAGCACAAAGGCGATGATGGCATAGCGCGCGCACCGCGCCATCAGCGCGGCGGTGCTGCCATCGGACAGGAATTCTTTGGAGAATGGCAGTTTGAGCAGGATGTTTACTACAAGATAGACCGCCAGTCCCCCGAGCAGACGCGTGACCATAAACAGTGGCTTGCGCGTATTCTCAAAACGCACAGCATGATCGTCCAGGAGAGTGCCGCCCATGAAGCCGATCAACAGCCCCATTCCGGTGAAATAATCCGTGGTCTTGCAGTAGAAGAAGCCGGGAACAGCGCAGATCAGCAGGATTCCGTACCGAACAAATGTGTTCTTCACCCGCTTTTGAAGCAACTGTACGATCATCACACTGATCAGGCCCAGAAGCCACCCCGCCAGCACGTCCGTGGGATAGTGCGCGCCAACCACAAACCGCGAAATGCCCGTGAGCAGCGGAATCACAATGGCAAGCACAGTCACCCACCGTTTGCGCAGATTGCTCCCCAGGGAGCCGAACACGGTCGCCGCGTTGGTCGAATGCCCGCTGGGAAAGGAATAGCCCTGCGCCGCGATGTCGTAGATGTCCGCGTTCGGTTCTACGACGCGCAGGATCCTGATGCCCTCGTGGTCGAAGTATGGTCTGCGCCGCAGGGCAATGTTCTTAAACATGGTGTTCCAGGTCAGGCCCATAATGGCACTCATGCCCATCGTCCTGCCCAGCTTCTTGTCATAGCTCCAGTATACGAAACCGACAATCAGGATCAGCATCAGTTCCTCTCCAAACGTGGAGAAGAAGGACAGAATCGAAATCCCCGTGCCGCCGATGCTGGCCTGGAGCCATTCCATCAGGCTCACTTCCCAGGGAAAGAAAAAAGTGTTGCCGGCTGCTGCCATCATATTCGCGCTCCTTTGTCTATTACTCTTTTTTGCCCCAGAACAGCAAGTCCGTGAGCCCACTTATTTATTATTTCTTCTGAATGATCCCTGGCGTTGATCCCGCCTGTTCTGAATGGTATACATGCCGCAGCCGACCAGGAAGCTCAGCCCGGTAACGATGATGAAGATGGCAAGAATCATTTGTGACGGAGCAGCTGTACTTCCCTGCCTCAGCAGCGCGATAAAATAGTAAACTATCGCATAAAGGATAACCGCGGAAAGCACCGGAAGAATGGGCGAATTCCGCAGTTTTCCCTCGTAGGCGCGAAGCGACAGAACGCCCGCGGCCGCGTACAGGGGGGCAACCACCATATCCAGGATGAGATCGACGGTGACTTTCTCACCAAATCGTTCGGGGTTGATGAGAATCCCGAGTGTTTGCAGCACCCAGGCAACCGTCACACAGATCAGGGAGAAGCCGCTGAACAAAAGCAGTCTTTTCATGAACAGTTTTTTGCGACTTATCGCCAACAGCGCAGAGATGCTCTCCTTGCTCTCACGAACCGCGTCTGTGCCTTTGTTTTCCTGATCAAAGCTGATGGAACTGATCTTATGTGATATTTTCTGTTCAAAAGCGAATTCTTCAGGTTCTTCAACAAAAGCCATGTAAAGACCTTCCCAGATCAGGACGCAGCCCAGGGTGTCCAGCATATAGGTCAGAATTTCACTGACGGTGTCATCGCCGCCCCACCAGCCAATCTGCCTGCCGATGGTCAGGATCAGGATCATGACTATGCCTGCCACGATCAGGACACCTGTTTTAAGTCCATTCTGGGTCGTCTCATGCAGGAATCGGCGGTGACGGAGAAAGAGGGTATCTTTGAACCCGTCCATCAACTGTTCTGGGGTATAACCCTCGTAATCATCAACCCGGATGGAAACATCAGCGCTGTATCCCTTCGGAATATCATCCAGCACTTCCGACATTCGCTCTGTAATGCTTTCTGAGACTCTTGACGCCTTATCGAGGTTATCGGCATTCTCTTCAAAGAGATCGCTTGCTTTTTCATAACGCAGGGCAATTTCAAAGCTGTTGGTCTCTTCGTTCAGCGGATAATACCTTGTCAGAGTCCTGATGGTTTGTTCCTCGTCTTTTCCGAGCCGGTTCCTGATATTGCTTTTCGTGGTGCTCATTGAATCATCCTTTCCCGTTGCCGATCGTCATTCTTCTTGATTCTCTTTCCGCATCTTCTTTTCTGCAGCATCGCAAATCCTGACCGCGGCAAAGCCGACCGCGATTCCCAGAACGATCCCGCAAAGAACGTCCGTCGGAAAATGAACGAAAAGGTAGAGCCTGCTGAACGCGACAAGCGCCGCGACGATGAACGCCGCCACGCCGGTCTTCCGGTAATTCATGAAGATGGCCGTCGCCGTCCCGAACGCAAATGCGGTGTGTGTCGATGGAAATGACGAGCTGGTCGGACGCTCAATCAGCATGGCAAAAGCCTGATCGATCTGGCATGGGCGCGTCCTTATGACCAGATGCTTCAAAAGCAGCTCACCAAACAGCAGGATGCCGATAAATGAAAGGAGAACCGCAGCCCCTGTCTTCCGCGTCCTCTTGAAGACCAGAAGCGCGATTCCGACAATGAGCCACAGCTGTCCGATTGACCCAGGGAGCTTTGTAAAGAAGAGAAAGAACTTATCAAGAAAGTCTGTTCTCGGTATGCTGTAAAGTAATGAAAGCTCCATTTGCTCCTCCTCAAGACACCTGTTGGATTTTAGAAACCAGTTCAGTTCTTCCCGGTAGTCGCCGTCTCCGCCCGATGGATTGCCTCGTCCACATCCTTTGCAAGCGCCATGTCCTGGAATACCTCATTGCGGGAGAGTGTCATCTCAAAGCCATCCGTCATGTCGAAGGAAGCCTCCGCCTCCGCGACGCTGACCTGCAGAACGTGTCCGCCCCGGGTCCGGTCCTCATTGATGAAGTGGAAGTGCCAGCCTACGCTGTTCAGTCCACCCATGTAATCCGGGCAGTACAGGCCGACCATTGTGCCGCAGATGTCCTGATAATCGAACTCCGTCTGGTCCTCGGCCAGCGCCTCGTCCAGCATGCGATAGGGCTTTTCCTGCTTATACTCGCTGCGCACCTTGATTGATTCAAACGTGCCATCGATCTTTACCATGTAGAAGCAGTTCGCGCCGAGCTCGCTCACAACACCGTTCATTGCCTCCTGCAGCGCCGCCATGTCCGCGATGCCGCTGAGCGCAAGCGTCTCATCCACATCAAAGAACGTCACGTTGCTGAAGGGCACAGTCTCCTCATCGGCCGGAATGGCAATACTGCCGTCCGAAATAGCCTGGTAGACGACGCCGTCCAGCACGATCATCTCGCCATTGACACCTTCGAAGGTACCGATGCCGGTGTCGCCGTGCTGCTTCAGCTCGCCCACGGTGATGATGCCGTCATAATAACCCTGAACCAGGGATTGCAGCAGCGCTACCTGGTAGAGCGTGTCGCCCGCCGAATCCTCCTGCACCCGGTCCTCACCCTGTTCCACGAAGTCTTCCTCCGTTTCCACTATGGTGCCGACACCGAGCGCTTCATAGGCCGCCCGCTCGTCCGCCGTGAGCTTGACAAAAGTCGAAGTATGCTCTCCTCCCTCATCCGTGTAGGTCCAGATGAGCTTGCCGTCCGCATAGGTGTACTTCTGGGGAACCGTGCCTTCGTCAGCGACCTGCATCGTCTCATCATCGTAAAAGACGCCCCTGACCGTACCCGTTCCAACGATGTCAGTTGAACCGATTCCGTCATCCCAGAGAATGAGGTAAGTCTTCAACCCATAATCTTCCATCTCAATCCACTTGTAGATACCTGCCATACCGTTATCATCTGGCAGGGTCACTTGCACCTCTTCCGCTTCGGCGCTTCCAACCTCCGTTGTGGCTTCTGCCGCCTCGGAAGTTCCTGCGTTGGCAGGGGAGTCAGTATCCAATGAGGATGTCTCTGCTTGAGCACAGGCACACAGACACATTGTCACCGATAGGGCCAGAATCACTGTCATAAGCTTTTTCATATGCTTTCCTCCTAATCATGATCACTCGTCAATAGTAGATTATATGTTTTTCGTTTATTCTTCTCCGAACAATAGACTTGCGAGCCCGCTTGATATCTGCTCGTCAGCCTTGCTGCCTGTACCGAAGCCTTCTCTGAAAATATAATCCATGGCATCATAGAAGGCCTTCAGAATTTGCTCTGAAAACTCCGCTTTAAGACATTTCGCGCTTTTATTTTCGGCCTCGTTTTTGGCACGAAAATCAGCATAGCTATCACAGATGGTTCTATGCCAGTCAGACCCCAACAGTTTGGCATTGTACTCGTTGTCAAACGTTTCGAGTTGCCTGCAGATATCCTGGGGAATATCCATGTAAAAATACTTCACCAGGCTTTTGGTTTCTCCATGGTATTTGTTCAGATCAGCAATCGTATCATCATTTAGCGCGTCAATGTCGGCAAAGTATTTCTCATACAAGCACATATACCGGGTATATATGCCGCGTAGAATTGTCGCCAATTCTTCTTTTTTCGGAGTCTCCTGGTGTAGAATCTGATCAACTCTTTCAATGCTTAATTCAATCATTGTGATGCTCCTCTATTTTATATGGCGATGTTGTAGAACGTATTAATACCTTTCAGTATGGCTCCCGGCACAGCTTCGTCCCCCTAACAATTCGAATGTGATTCCCCGTCATTTCACCATATAGTCCAATAAGCCTTTAACCTCTGTAATTTTGTCTTCAATCGTATCGCACACAAATTTCCCGTCCGCAACGATGAGCGCCTGGGGAAACGCCTTCCAGTCGAGGCCGTCGAAGCCCGAAATCTCGTTTCGATATAGCTGCATAGCTTCCCCGCTGACGAATTTCAGCAGCAGGGCCTGGAGCGTTTCGGACAGATCCGCGTTCATCACGCTGCCGTACATCTGCAACGCTTCGCCGTTTCCGAGCAATGCCGCCAGAACGTCTGCGGTACCCGAACCCAGATTCTCAATTAGCGCCTTTTCATCCCAGTACATCAGATGCACCTTGTTTCCGCCCTGCGACAGCATTGACGCGACTCGATAGACGCCCAATGCGATCCATTGCCCAACCAGCTTTGATTTCGCCTCGAGCTCGGAGGAAGCCGCCGTCTGGGCCTCGATATAAGCCCGCATCGCCTCAGCGGTGGAACCGTCCAAATAGCCCAGCAGGTTGTCCACAGCCGTGTTTACTGCGTCCTCGTAGTTCTTCCCGCCGACGGAGGATCGGATCACCTGCATTTCCCCGCTGGTAATCCCGACGATAAACTCGATACCCGAAGCGGCTCCATTCCGATATGCCTCATACACCTGCTTGGGGATCAGTTTTCCGTCACAGGTCGGTGCGCACATGTTCATCCAAAGCCTTTGCGCAGCGTTCTTCAGGGCTTCTGTATCCAGGTGCAAAAGCTCCGACATCGTCGAAGTGTTTGTTTCTTCCAACAGTGCTTTCGCCAGGGCTCTGGAGGCATCCGGCGTATCATAGGCAGACTCCGGGCTGCCATTGAACACGAAGGCCCTCTGGAACAAGCCCTTCGCCTGCTCGCTGGCCGCCAGCAGGCAGATGCAGGTCGCGCCGGACTCGAAGCCCAGCACAGTGATCCGCTCGGGATCTCCTCCGAAGGAACCGATGTTTTCCCTGATCCACTTCAGCGCCGCGATTTGATCCAGCAGCCCGAGGTTCAGGGTGTCCGGGCAGGCCTCCCCGCCGGGAATATCCGAAAAATCGATGAACCCGAAGATACCGAGGCGATAATTGAAGCTGACAAGTACGACGTCTTGATGCGCATTTACATAATCGCCGCCGTACAGCAGCGGATCGACCGCACCGCCGTAGGTAAAATCGCCGTGGTGGAACAGCACGAGCACCGGCTTTTTCGCATCAGTCTTTTTTGCTCCGGCGGCGATATTCAGGGTCAGGCAGTCCTCGCTCTGCCGGTGATGCTTGACAATCGAACCCTTGTGATCCACCTGTATGGCCGAAGCGCCCAAGTTCTTTGCCTCAAACACCGCCTCAGACGCAGGCAGCAGTTCGGGCGCCTTCCATCTGAGCGCACCAACCGGTGGCTTTGCGTAGGGGATTCCTGTAAAGATCAGGGTTTTCTTGTACTTCTCCCCGACGTAGACGCCGGTTCGCGTTTTTACCGCACAATCGGTGTCGTATTCGCTGCGGATGGACTGATTCTGCCGGTTCACTTCCTCAATGTCCTTATCCGTCACGTCGAACACATAGCCCTGGCTGCCGTCCCCGTAGTGCTTGCGGATCTTCCGTACCCGGTAGCCGCGGATGAGCAGGTTCACGACCAGGCCGAGAATGGGAAGACCTACAACCCACGCAAACTCCTCCTCCAGATCTTCCATCAGGGACGTGCCCAGCAAACGCGTGGAAACAAACTCGGCGATCAGGAAAACGAGCAGGATCGCCACATACGTGAATACCCGGTTGACCGTTTTTTGCTGGACGGTTTTGCTGAAAACGATCTTGCTGATGATCTCTTCCAGTGCGATCCCGAGTGCAAAGCATGCCACCAGACACGCAAGCTCCGGCCAGCCCAGATGCATCGGAATCGTATAGCCAAAGCCATAGCCCAGCGCCGAGATGAAAGCCACCATAAAATCATCGATTGTAAATAACTTTTTCATGATTTTTCCCGGTCCTCCCGAAGAGATTCATTTACTTCCTTTTCAATTTGATGATACAGCTGATCGACGTCGTTTTCCGTGTAATTCGGAGCCTCATAGCTATCGGAGAAAACGACCTTGATACTCGCGAGCCGTCCGGCCAATCTCCTTTGACAGCGAAGATCATACCCGGTCAGGAATATATAGTCGCACAAGGTTTCGCCCATAAACCAGAACGGAATAAACAACAGCTCGCGTGGTTCATCTGCCAGGGATTTCGTAAACCATAGCAACGCGCCTGAAAGGATCAGACCGATCCACAAAAATATGAATATCCGCCTGTGCCGTTGCTCTGCCTTTTCAACCATGCCCAGATCATAGGCCAAATCATCCCGGATAACCTCATCAATGGTCTGTTTCTCCTCCTGCGTAAGGCAATCCCCGATGATATTTAGAACCAGTGGACACTCAG
>Ga0256405_10004958_pt1 | contig 23915 bp, 15 predicted proteins | sample RumenRJG_02DNA_FD_189096 | JGI IMG/M metagenome (GOLD analysis project Ga0256405, IMG submission 189096) | Bovine rumen microbial communities from Lethbridge, Alberta, Canada - RJG_02 | ecosystem: Host-associated > Mammals > Digestive system > Stomach > Rumen | place: Canada: Alberta... | reverse complement strand
GCATCCGTCTGAACAGCCTCTGTATCTGCCAGTGTTATCTTTTCAGACGCTTCACATCCCGTTATTCCGATCCCTGCTGTCACCAGACTGACAAGGAGCATAATGATCATAAAACCCTTCTTTTGCACACGTGTATCCTTTCCCCGGAAAATAATCCGGTATAGTTTCCATCCAGTATAGTTTCCATCCCTGACACACTCCGATCATTGAATCAGGAGACAGGTGAGTCAAAAGAAACATCCCCCTGACTCACTTGGTAAGTGCTGAGGCTCATGAAGCCAGTATAAACCATAGTGAAAACAAGAATCCAGAGCACCTTCCATGGCGGGGAGAAGGATGTTGTGGAAAGGCCGATCACATCGTTCCACCGATCCGCAGAGTCGATGCTGAAACATATAAAAAATAAGAGTTATCTGAAAGAAGACCTGCTTCCATCTGCAAAAGAAGTAAAGGCGTTCTACGAAAGTCCGGGAGATCAATGTCTGTGAAGGATCTTCCCCTCGCATGCGGGGAACACCGATTACAGAATGTCTTACGGGATGCCCGATGAGGATCATCCCCGCGCATGCGGTGAACACGTACTCATAGAACCCGATAATATTTCTCTCATAGGATCATCCCCGCGCATGCGGGGAACACCTGACATCTCTTAACATGGGCAATAACACCCTGGGATCATCCCCGCGCATGCGGGGAACACCGGACAACCACTGCCCCGATATCCCTGAGGAGGGGATCATCCCCGCGCATGCGTGGAACACTTCTTGCCCAGGCCTGTGGTGAATACGTTGATGGGATCATCCCCGCGCATGCGGGGAACACCCATAAACTCTCCGGATGAGACTGCGTATCCGAGGATCATCCCCGCGCATGCGGGGAACACTCAAAAGATTTTTGTACGTTACCTGGAAGCCGAGGATCATCCCCGCGCATGCGGGGAACACTTAGTTTGACTACTTGGCGGGTTAGAACCACCGGGATCATCCCCGCGCATGCGGGGAACACATGCATCAAGTATCCCTCATCTGCCCTGACCCGGGATCATCCCCGCGCATGCGGGGAACACGACGGAAAACTTGTAATCGGACTGAGGAGATAAGGATCATCCCCGCGCATGCGGGGAACACATATATTTGCAGTGCGTCACCACCAGTTCCCCAGGATCATCCCCGCGCATGCGGGGAACACCAAAACCAGCAAATCCAAAAATTGAAAGACATAGGATCATCCCCGCGCATGCGGGGAACACCTTAATTTTTCGTGGGTCAGCGTCTCCCTCTTGGGATCATCCCCGCGCATGCGGGGAACACACTTCCGTATCCCCACAATCCGCCCAGATGTTGGGATCATCCCCGCGCATGCGGGGAACACGGCGTTTTGCGACGTTAAAATCTGTCAGAGCTGGGATCATCCCCGCGCATGCGGGGAACACACAAAATGTCCTGTGATAGAACCGTCATAGTCGGGATCATCCCCGCGCATGCGGGGAACACCCAGAAGGGATGATGCAGCATTATTCCCATAAAGGATCATCCCCGCGCATGCGGGGAACACAGCCCGTTGCGAATTAATAAGTCCAATCATTAGGGATCATCCCCGCGCATGCGGGGAACACGGACGCCGGAAGGTCGTCTGTCGTGCCTGTATAGGATCATCCCCGCGCATGCGGGGAACACTGTGATTGTGGATGAGTGTCACCGGTGCATCGGTGGATCATCCCCGCGCATGCGGGGAACACTGTATTACGATCAGAGATCCCAACAAGGACAGAGGATCATCCCCGCGCATGCGGGGAACACCCGGACGAAGTAGAAAAATATGGGCAAGAACTGGGATCATCCCCGCGCATGCGGGGAACACAAAGTTGCTGAGAAAAACAATAATGTCCATCAGGGATCATCCCCGCGCATGCGGGGAACACGCACTATGAAAGATCTTAAAATCATGGCTGAGAGGATCATCCCCGCGCATGCGGGGAACACACTGCTCAGGTCGTCCAGGGATGGATCAATGGAGGATCATCCCCGCGCATGCGGGGAACACCGTGCATGATCCATCGACGGCGAACAGCGATCAGGATCATCCCCGCGCATGCGGGGAACACCCCTTTTGCCAGTCGTTCATTTCGTCCCACGCAGGATCATCCCCGCGCATGCGGGGAACACCATGCAACACCGGTTGAACCGCTTCCCATGCAGGGATCATCCCCGCGCATGCGGGGAACACTTTCATGTGGTATACCTCCATCAGATAAACTTAGGATCATCCCCGCGCATGCGGGGAACACAGCCCGGTTGAGGATGATGCAAGTAGTTGTCCGGGATCATCCCCGCGCATGCGGGGAACACGAAAAAGACCCGGATCGTTAAGCTGACAAAGGGGGATCATCCCCGCGCATGCGGGGAACACATTTGAGCGTTACGGTGATATCTGTGATTCATAGGATCATCCCCGCGCATGCGGGGAACACCATGCAACACCGGTTGAACCGCTTCCCATGCGGGGAACACAATTTCCTGCCTGATCGCTTCGGTGCTTCTGTAGGATCATCCCCGCGCATGCGGGGAACACTATGAAAAAACTACAGAATATGTCACACGTACAGGATCATCCCCGCGCATGCGGGGAACACGTCGAGAGGCTCTCAGCCAGTTGTTCATATTTAGGATCATCCCCGCGCATGCGGGGAACACGAGAGTTGGGGAGTCGGTGAGAACTTGAGGCTCGGATCATCCCCGCGCATGCGGGGAACACAAAAGATGATTGGCTCAAATCAGCGTTGCCTGAGGATCATCCCCGCGCATGCGGGGAACACCCATATCTCCTTCATGTGCAAGATACGGGATCAGGATCATCCCCGCGCATGCGGGGAACACTTGGCTGCAGGGACGCCGTAATCAACAGTCAGAGGATCATCCCCGCGCATGCGGGGAACACAATCCACCCAGAAATCACCGTCGTTATAGTTCAGGATCATCCCCGCGCATGCGGGGAACACCGACCCGAAGACAAGGAGGTGCTGCAGGAATTAGGATCATCCCCGCGCATGCGGGGAACACCCGACAAAATACTGCCGCTGGTGCGGGTCGGCAGGATCATCCCCGCGCATGCGGGGAACACAAAAGAGGTACGGGTCGGGGAAGTAGTCAAGGAGGATCATCCCCGCGCATGCGGGGAACACCATTTATCATTATGCCGGAGGCGGCAATCCAATGGATCATCCCCGCGCATGCGGGGAACACAGTTTCATCTGTTTTCCTCCTGTTCTGTGATAGGGATCATCCCCGCGCATGCGGGGAACACGATCCTTCACCCTTGCCGCCGACGTAGCAGATGGGATCATCCCCGCGCATGCGGGGAACACCATAGGAGGTTTATAAGATGGGAACTTATGCAGGGATCATCCCCGCGCATGCGGGGAACACCCGACATGTGGTCAAGGGAATCTTTTATCGGTAGGATCATCCCCGCGCATGCGGGGAACACGTAGACACCGACCTGCGGGCCGACCCGATCGGAGGATCATCCCCGCGCATGCGGGGAACACCGTAAGGCTGGACTGGAGTCTGGAAAACTCTGCGGATCATCCCCGCGCATGCGGGGAACACTCACCCTGTACAGGAAATTCCGGCAGAAGGACAGGGATCATCCCCGCGCATGCGGGGAACACGTACAGTTACCAGTACCCGTATTCGTACGCAAGGGATCATCCCCGCGCATGCGGGGAACACTGTCCCCTCCACGTAAAAGCCCGCAGCCGGGAAGGATCATCCCCGCGCATGCGGGGAACACGCAGTGGTCACGCACACAGGAATGCCCCACAGAGGATCATCCCCGCGCATGCGGGGAACACACGCCCCTCTGTATCCACAACAGCAAGGTCAGAGGATCATCCCCGCGCATGCGGGGAACACTTCTTGCCGCTCTCGGGATTGAAAGCGAAAAGAGGATCATCCCCGCGCATGCGGGGAACACACTAAATTTTTCGCTGAAAACAAGCACTTTTTCAGCGGGATCCCTTAAAAAATCTTTAACTTCTCGAACAATTCAAAAGTAATCCTGCAGTCCGGCAGTGCTCTATGTATACCTGGATGTTGAATCTTCAGATATTCTGCAATTGTTTTTAATTTATAGTCTTTGACATTCCTTAACTTTTTTCTGGCAATATCCAATGTATCTATATATAAGTTATTTTGCAAAGATAATCCGTGTTTCAGGAATGCCTCATTTAGAAAAGCTCTGTCAAATCCGACATTATGACATACAATGATGCCATCTCCAACAAATTCACTTAATTCAGACAAAACTTCTTTGAGGTTTCTCCCAGATGTCTGAAGCATCTCATCTGAAATGCCCGTTAATTTCTTTATTTCAGATGGAAGGGAGTTTGTTTGTAATATTAGGCTCCCAAATTCATCAACAATCCTCCCGCCGTCTATATGTAATGCCCCAATCTCAATAATGTGATCTTTTTCAGCTTCTAGTCCTGTTGTTTCAATATCTAATACAATATATTCAGTAATATCTATTATTTCCAATCCCTTCCGTTTCTTTAATGCTGCCATCCTAAGGGACGCCGCTTTACTTCGGACGGGAAGAGTTTTCTGATCAAGGCTTGTGTTGTAACTATTGGTTTGCCTTTCATCAGACAAATGTCGAATTAGTTTAATACCATCAAAATCTTCAGGAACCCATCTTGAATTATGTACTTCAAAGCCAAAATGCTGCTCGCCGTTCGTACTGTATATCATTACTGCTCGACCGGTTTTAATGTTTTCACAAACTCTCTTCCATAATCCTTTTCTGACGCGGGCGCTGAAATTACCAACATATACACCTGTGCTAATCTCCAGCATCCATTTTGTAATGTCACCACGTAATTTAGGCGGACAATCTGAAAGCGTAATCACGACCACTTAAAACTATACCTCGTCAATATGATATTCCGTTATTAACGGTACCTCGAATATCATCCCATAGAAAAAGCTCTGCTTCTGGTGATTCAATTTCTGAGACATCTTGTAATTGTTCTTCTTCGCTCAGAATGATATGAATGTCTTTTACCATTCTTTCTAGAATGTGGTTTTCATATAACATATCTCTGGTTCGACGCCGCATTACATTTGGAAGATCAGGGGGTTCTTCTGCTGCAACTTCGAATGCCAGGGGAATAGTTGTTTCAACTTTATATAAATCCGCGATGTCATAAACAAAAGAATTCTCATGCCCGACATGTACGAAGCCCAAACCCGTTGAACATCCAAGCGCAACAATCACTGCATGAGCAAGCCCATAAAGACAGACATGTCCAGCAGAAAGAGCCTGGTTTACAGCATTACTTTCCTCAAAATTGTCAGGATTGTATTCCCTGCCATTCCATTGTATATCCCATTGCTTTGCAGCTTTTCTATATGCTGATCTTACCCGGCTGCCCTCCCTGCCGCGTAGCTGCTGTACAGTCAAGCCTGCCACATCTTCCTTGGGAAACCGCATTTGATACATTTTTCTGACAACTGCCGCATGACTTCTCTGATTGCTTACAAGCTTTGCCTGCCTGATTAGAAGAGATGATCTTGTAGTCAGGGCCCTGCCAAATGCATAAAAGCGAACTCCCTTCTCTCCTACCCACACCAAAGTAACTCCGGCATCGCCTATCAATTCCACCGCTTTATGAGTGATGCTAGTTCCGGGGCCGAGCAGAAGGACAGAAAACTGTGCCGCAGGAACAAAAATAGTCCCTCGCTGATCCTTTATTGTGATTGCACCATCTTGTCTGTTTAACTGGCAATGCTCCAAGTACAGAAAAGACATCCGGTCACTGATCTGCGGTAGATTAATAAGATCTGGGCTTTTCATTCCTGGTATTGGTCTAAGATTCATATCTTTACCTTCTCACTATCGTCAGCATCCCCTGTCCATAAGCCTTCTCTCTACCGATTCCAGTAGTCATAGCTTTTTGGAAAAGAACTTTATTTGTGATCTCCAGTATGCCTTCATAAGTGACGGACAGAAGCGTCACCTTATGATTTGTTGAAGATTTTTTTCTGAAAGAATACCACCGGGAATTAACAATTGAGACTTCCTCTTCTTTAACCCGAAAACCATTTTTTTCTGCATGCTGCAACAACCATTCCTTCTGATGCTTTATTCCAACGTGTGCATGCACCGTCCCTCTGGACGTATTACCGTTTCCAGAAGATATACTTCTGGTTGGATTTGCGGTTAATCGAAAATGCCAGCGAGTCCCCTCATTTAATTTTTCTAAAAATCTATCATAACTAAGGCTCTCCCATGAATGATCACTTTCGGGATAACCAAACTGGTGAACTGCCATTGACAAATCCGGTTCAGCACTACTGACAATCATAAGATAATAGATTCCATTTAGATTATCTATTCGCCATAATTTCCTGTCTGAGCTTCTTTCAAATGCCTCTTCTATTGCTCCATGGAGAAGATTAAGACAGGAAAGTGCTTTCATGGTATCTCTCTTGGCAATATTCAATTTCATTCTGGTCAGATACATTATATCCCCCTTAATGCCTGCAGTGGATCATGGTTGGTCATATACTCTTCTTCCTGTGCAAATACAGTCCCCGCATCCCTGACAAATCTGAATCCATATCTCCTGTCTCTGCTATCAAATGACACAGGAGCATCCTGCTGTACCCTTTCTGCCCCTGACTTCCCATCTGACTCTACATATAGCTGAAGTTCATTATCCAGTCTCGCTTTTCTCCAGGGATTCACCTGCCATGGTTCAGATTCAAGAATCCTCTCCAGTTCCCCTTCTCGAACGCCTAATACAAACGGATGAGTCGGTGGACAGGATCTTCTTCCCAGAAAAAGTGGGTATGAGGGAGCTTTTAAATGATCACAGATCATATTCAGGAATGCTTTGTCATCACTCTCCAGGCCTGCCAGGAATACGGCATCTTCTATGTAGTACCGATAGGTCAGGTACGATGTCTTCTTGTCTTTTTTGACCATATGGAAATCTCTGTGCAGTCTTCCTGGCTGATCGACACGGACACCAAAGCGAAGTGATGCCAGATCTTCCAAAGAATCTTCTCTGCTCCTCCCCATTGCTGAAGCTATGAGACCGATCACTCCGCTTTTTGTTGGCTCTCTCTGCGTTCTTCTGATATCGTATTTGGAATCAACACCCCATGACTGCAGGGGAGCTGCAAGCCGCAATAATAAAGTGTACATAGAATTACCTCTTCATTACATCTCTGTGTTAATCCAGGTTTTGACTTTTTCGAGTAATTCCGGCATCGTTGACTTTTCAGAAATAGCTGATATAGTATCTCCGACACCGAAAGCTTTCTCTGGTTCTCCAACATAATTTGCATATATCTTGCGAGCATAATCACATAATATAAGTTCAGACTTCTCTGCAAAACCATTATCACTCACTACAGGTTTCTCGAATGCGCCTGCAAGATTAATCGGCTGATCTCTCCGCGCCGTCACATATACCACATCAGGAAGAGTTCGATTTGCAAACGAGTTTTGTTTTCCAGTCGGCATAGAACGCACGAAAGCATCAATGAATCCGGCAATTGCATCGGCTGTTCTTTCATTCAATGCATTATAGACTTCCCTTACGTTTACAGTGGCATAGCGGTACATGGTAGATGAATTAAACTCAACTGTACCCAAATGCCCAGCACCGGCACTGTCCTCTTCACCACAATCATCCACCGCAGTAAAATAGTCATATTCATTATGCACTGCATGGGTGGAAATACTGTGTGCAACCTGAGCAGCTGCATCATAATTGAGGGACGGATCACTCGCAGCCATTCTCCCAAAAAGGATCATGTCAATTGCCGGGTTCTCTTTCATAGCCGCCTGGTATGCTTTTTTGTCTTCGCATCCTTCTACAACGAGCCTTGCAATTGCTTTTGCCTGTGCTCTGCTGATGAAGAAGAGGGCTGCAGCCTTATTGTCTTTAAGCTTTATTCCTGCATATGTAAGTGCTGTTGAAGCCTTTTTTTCCGCGTCAGACTCAGGAGAAAGAATCCTGATTTCTTCTGAGACCATCTCTACAAGTTTTTTTGTCCTGCTGCCAACTTCGTCTTCCTGAAACTGGGCTCTGAACATCTCACGCATCGCATGTTTCCATGCCTGGGAGGACACACGAGCACGGTTTACACCGCCGTAAAAGGCAGTTTTGGGACTTCCTGTATCATCTCTGTTTACACAACTGGGCGGCAACGTCTGCAGCACATGGATATCTATATACGCATTGTTCTTGTTCATTTTTTCTCCTTTCAGTCATTAATCTCAGTAAAACCAGGCATACACACTTCTTTAGCAGCCATACGTGTATCTTCTTATAGCTTTTTACTGCTGTGCCTTTTTCTTATTTGACTCCTCATTGGCATTTCTTCTGTAAAAATCCTGCCCCCATTTCAATCGCACACGTGACACTCGTTCAGGAAACTGATAATGATACAAGTTATCTGCAAGAAGTCCATAGTCTAAAGGAATTCCGGCTGATCTCATTAATTGAATAATGCCACGCAAATGATAAGATAGTTCAGAAATGTCTGAGGATGTCGCCACAATATTAAACCTCCTCCGGACTCTTGCAAGCGCATCCTCATCTCCGGGTGGTGCCAGTCTGCGTACTGCCTGCCCAAATGGAATTCCTTCCACATGCATTGGCTCTTTTTCAACATCATGTCCCTGCTGGTGCATAGCAAAAAGTGTCAATGCTATATAAAATGACCATTCCTCTTTAGAAGGGGTATCATTATCGCTCATATACTGCTCCGGAAAGTCCTCAAAAACAGACCACCATAATTCCGGTCTATCTCCAGGAATACCACCAATTCCTTTTCTAAGCTCCGCCAGTTCAGATTTCACCATAGGTTCATTTTGACTTTTCAATATTCTGTTAATTTTACTGTTCACGAGATTCCGGATTGTTTTTCCCCGTGATTCACTCATCAGTAATCTCCTCCTTTGACTTTACCGGATATATTTTTCTTATATTATATAAAAAGACATTGAAAGCGTCGGCAGATGCATAATAATGCGCCTTTTTATCACTTCCTTCTATTGTCCGTCCTGAGAATGCTACAATACCTGCTTCTTCGACAAGATCACGTCCCAAATTAATCGCAATTCTTGAAACAGTGTTTTCCCATTCCATAAACAGATTCTCCGAAGCCATAAGTGATCTGCCGGGGTCTAAAGACCGAAGCCACCTGCGAAACGGAAGATCTACTCTTTCAAAAAACTGTTCCGTGACAGTTGTTGATAAGTTGCGATTTCCTGCAGCAAGCTGAAGTCCTTCCTCCAGATAATTAAGATACCTTGCTGCATCCTCGGTTTTTTTTATCTCATCCTGAATCCTGATGATCCAGCTGCTGTTTTCAACAGCAAGCTTATCCAGCAAGCCCTGATGAAATTCCAGTCCATCACTGTATACATCTGTTACAAAAAAATCTTTATCTCCATATTGAACGGATGCAATTTTGAAACGGACGAACTCACTTGAGAAGACCTTTTCATCAATTAAAGCATTCATCCATTCAACTATGCCTGGCCTTCTTCCTACGTCTTGTTTCAAAAACAGCACCGGGAATTCTCGCCACATTTGAGTCGCAGGATTATGTCTTCTGGGAATATACTCATCTGTAGGCTTCCCTTTTTCTTTTTTCATTATCCAGACCGTCATCTGCTCAGCATCTGCATTAACACGATCAAAAAAATCTCCTCCAAGAAGTGAATAGCCATCAACTTTTCCATTCTGACGGTGGAGAAGAATCCGTCTGGACTGTAAAGTCAAAAGCGCAGATGGATTTCCCGGCATCACAATTTCTGAGCGTTCCTGAGATCTTACTTCTTCATTTTCCCAGATAGGAAATCCTTCTTCCCAAAGTTTTTCTCCGTTTTTTAACAAAGCAAGATTTAGAATCAATGTTTCAAACAGATTGTTTCCTTCAGGATAAATTAGCCCAAGCTTTCCAAGCCACCCTGCTCCCGGGGAAGGAAGGTTTTTCCCCTTTGGCTTTGACGATGTATCATCATAGGCGTTCAAATAAATCAGCCATCTGGCGGCTTCCGGATATGAAAGAGTTTCTCTGCTTTCCCCTGTTTTTACCGGGAACAGTTTCAGTTTGTTACTGCTTTCTGATAGTTCTCCATTCAGTTTTGCTCCAGTATATTTTGTTCCATTTTCTGCGGCAGGAACCTGAAAAAAAGGATATTCCGTGTGAAACAGCCAGAACCTCTCATGCCATTGATCAAGGTAGGAATTAACCGGTTCTTCAGGAATCCTGCCATAGTCCCACAGGGATTCCCACCGCTCAAAGGCCTGATCGATATCCTGAATCGGAATATCTGTCCCATCGGGATCAACCTGCAGAAAGACACGATAGAGGACAGCCAGAAGTATCCTAAGTATCGCTACATCCTGCGTTGGTAATTCACCTTTTAGTCCAGAGTAATGATGGGCATTAAGCAGAGCCCAGCGCAAGGATACTTCTCTCACTTCACATTTGTTATTTATTACCCTGATCCATGGTTCGTCAAGAAGATTAAACTCAATATCTTTCACGCATCGTCCTCCCTTCCGCAGATCAATCCTTCTTCAAAAGAGTATTGAATAGAAATGCCATCCAGCTTTGTCTTTAGATTATTATCCAAAAGCAATATCAGTTCCCTTCCAAGCCAGCTTGACTCTCTCCACTCAAAAAAGTATTTCCTATAAACCGCTTCCAACTCGCTGATCGTCCTGTCAATAATTCCATCATGGCAAAAACGCTGCGGAAGGCGAATCCTCTGCCTGGCTATCATCATGCATTCCTCCTCAGAAGGAATTGTATAGGTGGGAATGCAGATCCCGCCATTTTGCCAGGGGAGATATCTTATCTCTCCATTCTCATCTCTCATCAGTAAGAGAATATCGATTGAATTTCCTGCGTCCCGTACCGCAGCCTCAGCCCGATTGTCTCTGTCAAGAATTTTTTTCTTCAGCAGTCCCCTGAGCGAACTCCGGCGGTTGTAGCTTTCCCTCATATCTGGATCCGCAATCTGATAGACCCCTGCTTTTTGTCCCTTCTTTCCAACCTTCACCAGATAAGTTTCTTTTGCAGCTTTATACTTTTCGCCTGTCAGGCCAAAATCATTTGCGTCATCATAAGTTTCCTGTACTAAGTCCGGAATACTCTTTGGTATGAAAATCTTTTCCGGAAGGAGATGTTTTGTGCGCATCAGAAGATAATCTCCATAAATATTGCACCCTCCACTTTCCAGTTCTGGATCCAGACCACAAAGCACATGGCAGACAGGTTTCTCCAGTTGCTTTTCACGAATTGAGTCATGATGCGCATGCCTATGCAGTCGTCCGATTCGTTGTAACAGCAGATCCATCGGGCATAAATCGGAATACAGAACATCAAAATCAATATCAAGTGACTGCTCAAGAACTGATGTCCCTATAATAATAACTCTCGACCTGTCCGCTTTTCCGGACTCTTTCCCAACAAGAGTTGTAAGTAGGCGTTCTTTTTCGAGACGGTCAGGTGCCAACATCTGCGCATGACAAAGAATGATTCTCATCCCCATTGAAGCACGAACTAGTTCTTCATAGATTATCTGAGCCCTCTGGACAGTATTGACGATAATTCCGGCACAACCACCTTCTTCCAGTAGATGCTGCAATTCATCAGCAATATTCTCATCTCTACCCCAGTGAATCTCCACCTCTATTTTCCGTCCGGTGTCCTGTGAAACCTGCATTTGATGCACCAATCCGCAATCACTCCAGGTCAATAGAGGATATGCCCTGCTCTTAAGATCCGTCAGGCATTGAGTTCCTTTAACGCCTGTATATGCCTGGACCAATTCTTCCCTGCGGGCAGCCGGCAAAGTAGCCGATAAAAGAATCACAGGAATTCTATACGCTCCCAGCCATCTTAATGCTCCTTGAAGATAACGGCTCATATAGGCATCATAGGCGTGACACTCATCGACAACCACAATCTTCCCTGCTAAGCCAAGGTGACGTAACATGACATGTTTTTGCCTGAGATCAGCCATCAAAAGCTGGTCTACTGTACCCACCACATAGTCAGCTAAAAGTGCCTTTTTCTTTCCTGAAAACCACTCATGAACTATCAGTCCATATTCATTTTCTGATCCGTCAAAGATTTCTGAATCATCATTCATATTCAGAAATCCTTCTTTCAGAGAAATATAGTCTTCATTATATTCTGCCATGCCATGAACCAGACGAATTGAATGACTATGTGCATCAGAAAGCTTTTCTCCCCATTGGCTAAGTCTCAAAAAAATACCATCCGCCGTTGCCTGTGTCGGAAGTCCAAAGAAAAAGCCCTCTGCACCTGACTTTTCCGCACAAATCTCAACAGCTGCCAGTGCCGCCTCTGTTTTTCCAATCCCCATCTGCGCTTCAAGTATAAATATCCCCGGTTCTGTAGTCTTACTGACAATGTCAATCATCGTGGACTGGATACTATTAGGCAAAAAGCCAAAACGGCATTTGAAGTCTACCGCGGTTCGGGTCACTTCCGACCATCCTGTCTTTTCAGGAAGCTCAAGTCTGCTCAATGCCTTTTCAGTCCGCAAAGGATACACAGAAAGTTCAGGTTCTTCCTCCATCCTCACCAATGGAAAGTAATACGTGTTGCTGGCAATCCAGTCAGCCATGATCAGTAATCCGCTCAAGATCATCTGGGCACGCATGTGTACATCAGGAATCTCTGAAACTCCCGCATAGCCGGCATCATCTGATGCATACGCCAGCCAGTACTTCCAAAAATCTGTCCACTGGTCAGACCCATCTTCTGTCAGCCTGTAGTTCCACTGGTATGCCCCCATATTATCCTTAACTGCCCGATCATTATCTGACGGTTTCCCATGGTGAGATCCAACGATTAGTGCAGCACTTTCAGGAAAACCAAATAGCTGCATGATTGCCTCACCTGCTAATGCATGTTTCGTCACACCTGGTTTGAGGTTTTCCGCTTTTATACCCCACTTATACCGTGACAGTTTTTCTCTTAGTTCGATTTTTTTCTGTGTGATCTGATATTGAAACAGAGTCGTGCCTTTTCCCAGATCATGAATCATTCCTAAAAATCTGCAAAAACACCGCAGTTCTTCCCTTTCCAGTCCTATTGCCTTAATAGCGGAATCGCTCAACCAATGACAGCAGAGATATTCCATCACATCTGCAGTATCAGTCAGATGCATCCATAACGGCAGCCATAAATCCTCCTGCTTTCTGTCTGTCTTTGCGCATAATACTTTATAGGCATCAGGAATCTGTATCATTCCGTAATCCTCCTGTCCACAGCTCCAGGGTATATTAATTTGTTTCATATATGTAACAAGACAATGGCTGATCCACCCCTGCAGATGCAGGGAATATTTTTTTAACTGTACTATAATAGGGTCATAATTGTACTATAATATTATAAATAATAATAGTCAAGAAATATACCGGCTTCATCATACATTATGGACAGTAATATGATCTCAATATCAGGAATCTGCCGCTTCCTCCTGCTTTTATCCCGTGATCGTTATGGGTCTGTCTCCTCTTATCTATTGCAGTTGACACAGCTTTGCAAGTTAAATACATACTGTCGCCGCAAAGCATCATTTATTTTAAAAGCAAAAATTATTTGTATTTTATTTTGCAGGAACTCTATGCTGCTGATGAAAATATAGTTTTACAAATACAAAGCAACGCAGTTTATCTGCGTAGGCATGCTTTTTCATAGTGTAAGGAACGATTCCATAAAAGCAGAATCGTCCCATTCATTATTATTGGATATTCTTTATGGATGAATGAATCTGGCAGCTCCATTTCTGACGACTCATTGAAAAGAACAGGGGGATAGACGCAAAAGGACCGTCCTTTTGCGTCGAGACAAAAATGCTCAGACTGCCTCGTTCCGCATGCTTTTACGAGCACTCTTGTTAACCACGATCCAGAGCTTTTTATTATCGTCATCGCGATCGTGATCCAGCTGCAGAAGATGCTTGCTGCCCGTCAGCAGCAAGGAAATAATTTCTTTGATTTCATCTGTAACGGTCTCTTTGTTTTCAGCTCTAACAATTTCTCTGCTTTCATCTGCGATCTTGGGGAAAGAAGTCTCATTCACCCCCTGTCCATGGTATAATTGAAACAGTTGAATCAGAATTGTTACAGGCAAAGAAGGAGAATACGTATGAGTCAGATTGCAGAACAGAAATGCCCGGCCTGCGGTGCTCCGCTACGATTTGACCCTGCTTCGGGAATGCTGGTATGCGACTACTGCGGCACAAAGACAGCACTTCCCAAAGAGGTAAAGAAAAAGACCGGCAAAGAAATGAAAAAGCCGGGGAAGGAAAAAGAGACCGCGCAGACACACACGGCAGCCGGCCATACAGGACAAGAGGCCGCCAAAACCGACTCCGACGACATCGAAGGATTCGATTTTAACAGCCTGAACGACCTGGTCACGGATCCCAACGCCATGGATCTGCCCATCTACAACTGCGTCTCCTGCGGCGCCGAAGTCATTGCCCCTGCGGAGCAGATGGCTCTCACATGCCCCTATTGCGGCAACAACATCGTACTGACCGAGAAGGTTTCCGGCAAGCTGCGTCCCGACGGGGTGATCCCCTTCAAGATCCAGGCAAAGGATCTGCCGGCAGCCGTCAACCATTTCTACAGGGACAAAAAGCTCCTGCCCAGACATTTCTTCTCGGAGAGCCGGATGGAAAAGGTGACAGGCGTCTATGTTCCTTTCTGGGTCTTTTCCGGAGATGTGAAGGGGACCCTGACCTACAAGGCACAGCGGTCCTCTTCTTCCAGAAACGGCGATTATATCATCACCCAGACCAACTACTACCAGCTGGTGCGCGAGGCGGCCATGGCTTTTGACAAACTGCCCGTCGATGCCAGCGGCAAGGTGGAGGACCGCCTCATGGATTCCCTCGAGCCCTTCGATACCGACGAGACGAAACCCTTTGACATGCGGTATCTGGCGGGCTTTACGGCAGACCGCTTTGATCAGAAAAAAGACGACATTTCCGAGCGTGCCTCCCGGCGGATGAGAAACAGTTACTATTCCATTGCAGATACACAGACCGCAGCCGGTTACGTTGCAGCCAGCCGGACCGGCGGCAGGCTGAACATGAATATCGACGCCAAATATATTCTCTTCCCGGTCTATATGTTTGATATTTCCTACCAGGGCACTAATTATCATTTTGCCGTCAACGGCCAGACCGGCAAGGTCGTGGGCGATATTCCGACAGACGCAGGTGTCAGTTCCCTCTATTTCTTAAAGCGCTTTGCGATCGTGGGAGGCGGCCTCTTTGCAGCCTCTGTCGCCAAGTACCTGCTGGGATTCTGATCCTTCAAAAACCGCCCGCGGGGCTTTTGCAATGAAGAATTTCCAATTCATTCAAAACCGCCCGCGAAGCTTTTTGCAATGAAGAATCCCCAATGTTCACGTCCTCAGGCGGCGTGAGCATGACAGGAGGATCCCAGTAACAGTTACACCTGTCGATCAATGGAGAATCGCGATGAAAAACAGATCTTTTATCCCCGCCTGCATTTTCAAAAAGCACAGCCCGGGGAAAAATAATACCGAAGGCGGCTCACGATACGGGCGCCGCCTGTCCCTTGCCGCCCTGCTTCTGATCCTGATCCTGGCTGCGGCCGCCGCATTTTCACTCCCCGCGGGAAGTACCGGCGCATATGCGGCAGAAACAGAATCTGAAACAGAATCTTCCGCGGAGAGTGCGACGCTGACTGCATCCGAAGTACAGCAGGAAAAATCCGGAAGCGATGCCATGAGTGGAGAACTGGAGCTACTCACTGCCGAAGGCCCCCTGTCTGACCGCGACCGCATGCTGCCTGACGGAGAAAAACCCGATGAATCCCTCCGGGTCGGCGAAGGGGCCGATATGCCTGCCTGGTATCCCAAAGAGCCTAAAACCTTCCCCTTCTACCACGATCCGGATGCGCCGCGCATCGTCGATACCGCGGATATTTTCAGTGATGAAGAAGAGGCCTCCATGGAAGCCCGTCTGGCGGAGCTCCGTGAACAGCTCGAAAAGGATATTGTCGTATTTACGGACGTCTCCACCCATGGGCTCTCCCACTCGGTCTACGCCGCGGATTTCTACGATTTCAACGGCTACGGCATCGGTGAGGACCGCGAAGGCGTCTGCCTCATGATCTGTATGGATCCCTACGACCGCGGCTGGTGGGCCTGCTGCACAGGTCCCGAGACCATGGGCCTGTATACAGAAACCCTTGCAAATCAGATCGATGACCTTCTCTATGAGCACATGATAGCCGGCGATTATGGCACCGGCGTCGCGGACTGGATCGAAAACTTCCGTCGGCTCTATACAACAGGATCCCCCTACTCCGAGGACTGGGCTCTTCTCTCAAAAGAAGTGTTTAATCGCTTCCATGACGACACCGCTCCCCGCGTGATCGACGAGGCGGGACTGTTCACAGAAGATGAGATCCGTCTTCTGACAGAAAAAGCCGCCGCAGTCTCCGAAAAATACGACCTTGATATCGTGATCCATACCGCTCTCAATGAAGGAATCCTGGATAGAGAAGAGTACCCGGACCGCTTCTGGTATTTCAAGGGCTACGGCTTCGGCGACGACTACGACGGCCTGGAGCTGACCATCTTTAAACGCCCTTACGCTTCCGGGGATACCCGGGTTTCCGCCTTCGGAAAAGGGCTCAAAAAGTTTACGGATGTCAATAAAAACAGACTGCAGAGCAGAGTCAATGACATGGTCCTCAGCCAGGAGTACTACAAGGCTGCCGACAGCTGGCTGGACTTCTCCGGACATATGCTCAAGACCGGCCGCGTGCCCAGGTCTGCTCTGTCCTGGGAAATATTCACCATCCTGGAAATGCTGGCAGGCCTCATCTTCGGCGGCACCTCCCTGGCCAGGGCAAAAGCCCGTATGGCGACCCCGGAGATCAAGGAGGATGCAGACGCCTATATGGTCCCCGGGAGTCTGAAGATCAAAAAAGTGCATGAAACGCTCATCGACTCCGTCGTCAACAGACAATATTCTCCCCGGTCCAAAGGAAACAGCTCCTCCAGGGGTTCCTCTGGAGGGGGGCGCTCCTCCTATTCCGGCGGATACTCCGGTTCCAGCGGCAGTTCCCACTCCGGCTCAGGAAGAAAATTTTAATAAAAACACTTTTTGCCAAAAACATTTTTTATGAAAAACACTTCCCGCACCTTTCGGTGCAGGAAGTGTTTTTCATTATACCCTTCGTCCTAACAGGTAGGATCTGACGCCTGTTCATTTTTTATCTGATCTGCTGCAGGATATAAGGATCCTTGATCTTATGGTCCTCTGCGAGCAAGAGGATCTTCGACAGGATCTCGGCGGTCTTGGGGTCCTCATCAATAAAAGGCAGGAAGATCTTACCTCTCTGCTGCGAGTGCACGGGAAGGATATTGACCATGCCGCCGCTTTCTTTGTGGATCACGCCGCTCCCAAGCTGAATATTGTAATTGTTCAGGGTGCCTTTGATAAAGGCATGCGTGCCCTCGAATGTCACATTGGTGAGGCCGAAGAGTTCCATGTTGAAAGCAAATATCACTCGGCGCATTTCGATGGTCGAATGACTGGTCTCGGGATCTACACCGCCCACATGGGCTGTGCTGACCGCCAGATCCACATCTCGCATGACTTCCGAATAGAGAACGTCCGGCACCTGGCTGAGTTTCTTTTGTTTATAGGTTTTTCTGTCGTAAAACGAGACATACTCAAGAGTCGGGCTCTCTGTATCCGCCGGAGAAAACCAGTCCGCAAGCGCATAGATCGTCGCGGCGATCCCCTGGCGGAAGAAGGTTTTCTGCAGGCCTTCGTCATAGTCGGCCACCCACCTGCGGCCTCGGAGTACAGCAAGCGTTTTTTTGGGCTGGATCTGGTATCCGGCAAAGAGCCTGGAGTCCACCGCATCCTTTTCCTCTTCCAGTTTGGGATAAAACTCTCTGAACACCTGCTTAAAGGGCTGTTTTGTCCCTTCCTGCTTCTGTTTTTCAAAAAACACCCTCTGATACCCGGTAAGTTTTCCCAGCTTGCAAAGGGTGACCGGATGAGCCACCAGAAGTCCTTCCTCACGGGAAAGCGGAGGATGGGCTTTTTTCAGTTCCTCCATAGTTCCCGTCAGACAGTTCCCGCCTTCTTTTTGTGCCGCGCCTTCACGTATAAAGACCAGCCTTTCCAGTATTCCTGCTGTCACCGGATTGCGGCACAGATCCAGCAGTTCGCCGAAGCTGTAGACTTCCTCCTCTTCCATAGCCCGCTCAAACATGGCGGCGCACCGTGCATACTGATCCTTGAGCTTTGCCGCAAACTCTTTGACGGCAAGAAAACCCTCTTCTTTTTTTATGGCTGCCGGTACGGACTTGAGAACTCTGCCCCCCTCTTCTTTTGACAGCCTGAGTTCTGCCTTCCCGTCCCTGTCCACAAGGATCCGGACCTGATATCCTCCGATCTGCATTCCATCAAAATACTGCTGATTCGTCGTCACCAGCTCCGTCTCCATAGCCAGTGTCAGGCGCAGTTCATCGACATAGCCGGCCGTCGTCGCCATATTTTTGAGCGCATACCGCACACACTGGGCCTCACTCTGCCTGCGCTGGGCGCCGAACTGCCTGCTCTCCTTGAGGAATTTCTGCAAAAATCCGTATCTGTGCAGGGCGTCCTGCCTGTCCTTTACAGGGATCAGACCATAGCTCATCAAGAGGTCCTTGTTGCGCTTGTCCGCAATCGCTTTTTCCAGCTCGTCGCGGTCCACCTTGCCGGAAGCGGCATCCGCATATTTTCTGGCACGTGTGTGCTTACTTCCGTCAGCGATATATTTTGCCGCCTTGTAAAGCTTTGCAAAATTCTTCTCTCCGAGTTTTTCGTATACTTCGAAAAACCAGTTTGTATCAAAACAGCCGTTGTTGAGTTCTTCGGGCAGCAGCGGAGTATACCGCGCGATGACGGCCTTTTTGCGATCATCAAAGCGCTCATTCATATGTGCCATAAAATAATAGCAGCCGCTCTTGAGTCCTTCTATGCCCAGGGCCTCCTCTACAAGATCCAGCCACTGCGGCGCGTACATAGCCACCTCGACCAGGCGGTCTGTGGAGATCCTGTTCTGCTTCACCGCTCTTTTAAGATCCTCTGCCGTTTCTCTTTCAGGCGCAGATCCGTCTCTCCCGTCTGCGGAAGCCGCGGCGGCACCGGAGGCGGCGCTGCCGGATATTCCCTTTTTCTGTCCGCTTTCTTCAATCGGATAACAGACCTTGAGCAGATGGCTAAGGCACTCCTTTTTACTGGTTCCGCTGCTGAAAGAGTAATAGGTATTCCTGTCCAGGGGTTCTTTGCCAAGGGCGCACAGAATCTCCATCAGACGCGGTATGCCTTCGATCATGGAGATCCTGGAGACAGCTTCCGAAAAAACAGTCGGTGTGTCGCCGCGCTTGAGTTCCACATCCAGGATCAAATCCGTCAGCCTGCTGTAGACTTCCGCGCAGAGCCGATAAAAGCGGCACTCTTTATCAATCGTCCGCTTCTCCAGATCCACCGGCATATATTCCTGAACGTTGCGAAGTGTGCTGATCATGAGCGAAGGGCGGAACAGTTCGCCCAACTGGCCGACCGCAAACTTCAGCCCTATCATCTCAAAAGCCGCTTTGTACAGATAGTCCTCTGTGATCAGGCCAAGCTGGCAGGCTTTGACATAGGAATATATGGAAAGAATATTGCGGGAGCTATTGGTATAGTTCTTCGGTTCATGTGCATCGAACTGATAGACCCGGTCCACTTCAAACAGCAGCGGAAATACCTCCGTGAATTCCCTGTCATTTTCGTAATGACAGGCGCGGGACAGCATGGACCGGAACTTGTCTGTGCGCAGAAAACAAAGCGCGGGGCGCTGCTGTGTATAATAAGTCTGATATTTTGAAGGTGCCTTTTCCATCCAGCGGACCTCTTCCGGCAGATTGACGGCCTGCATGACTGCAGCCCTCGCGATCTCCGGCGGCAGGACCAGATGCTGCTGGCTGGAGATGATATCCAGAATAGTCTGGTAAGTACTGTGGCCGCCGCGGCTGCCGGTATATTTCGGATCCCCATAGTGATAGCCTGACCAGGCTTCTCCAAAGATTGTCTTTTCGGCCTTCCGGTAAGTCTCGACATCCTTCACATCCGTCTCGTCAAAGCCATTGCGGATGGCAAAGTACAGGTTGAAAAATACCCTGGGCTCCCGGATGATGGTGTTATAGACCTCCACCCAGAGCTCCGGGAAGGGATAGCGTGTCTCTATAGAGCCGCTGTATTCATAGTTGATCATGTAGAGGCCGTTCTCCAGCAGCTGCCTGTCACCGTTGGCACTGGTATATTCCAGCCTGCCGTGATCCTCAATAAATTTCCGGATCCTGTCAAAATACCCGTCCAGCTGCTCTGTGGAAAGACTAAAATAGGCCTGCAGGGATACCTTCTCTTCCGGAAGGACCGGTTCATACTCTGCCTGAGGGTCATAGAGTCCGTAGCCTTCCGTATTCAGAATACTGCCGGCGCCCCCGCTTGCAGCGATCTCACTGTACAGGACTTTCTCCCTGTCTGAGAGGCCGGTATCATCCGGCAGAATCTCACGCAGAAGAGCTGCCCCTTTCTTTGCTTCCTCTTCGCTCTTCTCGCAGCGCCGCTTGAGCATGTCCAGCCCGGCAAGGCGCATCTGCTCCCTGTCCGCAGCAGAAAGCGGCTTCTTTTTCCTGTCCGCAGCGGAAAGCGGTTTCTTTTTCCGTCCCCCGCCGGTTGAAGCTGCCGCATCGGTCTGTCCCTGTACGCCGCCCAAAAGTCTCCTGATACTTTCGTCCTTCTTCGCTTCCTCCCGACCTTCCAGCAGCTCGATCACATAGCGGCGGGTCTCTTCGTTTTTGAGACGCAGATGCATCTCCAGCTGCCTGTACTCGTCGTCGGTGATCCTTAGGTCCGGATCCTCTGCGCTCTGCAATTTCTTCAGGATCTGACAGGCCGCCATTCTGGTAAAGCTCTCTTTGTCCGCCGCGTAGCCGATCAGCGCTTCCCGCTGAATCTTAGTCCGGGGGGCATGCAGCAGGATCCTCAGGTAATTAAATCTGGTGTTGTAATAGGAATCCATGATATCCGTCAGCCGGACACAGACTTCATCGATCAGAGCCTGATCCTGCAGCGCATAAGCGATCAGGGCAATCCTCTTTGTCAGATCACTTTTGTCAAGCACCGCACCGTACCAGGGGAAGACCAGAGGGATGTATTCTATTTTTCTCTTTTTCATGCCGGCGGCAAGATTCTTCAGGATTTCATAGTGGCGCAGAGCCTGCTCCCTGCTGTCAAAATAGTTCTCCACCCGCAGCGGCAGGTAGGTCAGATCATCCTCAGAAACAGCATAGACCGCCTGTTTTTTTGCGTTGCGGATACAGTTCCGGACGGTCCTGTCTACTGCGTCCAAATAAGTGGGCATAAAGGCAGCTGCCATTTCCGGGTCCTCCGGATAGGTCTCCAGGATTTTCTGCGCAGCCTGTTCGCTGTACTCCGAAAACTGCATATATCGATTATAATAGGATATAGTCAGCCGCTGGTTCCTCGACCCGCTCTCCACGATCTCCAGCATGCGGTCCACCGCATCCCGTGCCTCATAAAAGCCCAGCGCCCAGAGGCCTGTGACGATCTGCACACTGTCATCGGTCCGCGTCATCGCGATTGCCTTGTGACGGTCACGAACCGCCCCGCCGATCCCGGACAGGAGTTTTTCCGATATTCTGTCCATGGATTCGGGATTACAGATCCCCGTCCAGGTGGCAATAGCGCGCTTGACCGCTGAAAACCGGAGCATGCCATTGTCCTCGATCGCCTTCAGAATCGTCAGAAAGGCCTCCGCCCTTCCGCAGTCCGCGTTCTCACAGACCGCCTGGCGAACGCCCTCCTGAAGCCTTGCGGCAACCAGGAACCTGGCCAAAATTTCATGCAGTCCCTGGTCGCGTGATTTGACGACCGCCCTGATGAGCGGAACCGTGACGATGACCGTGTTATTTTCACTTAAAAGGGCTTCCTGTACAGCTTCGATCACAGCCGCATCGCCCCGGTCGATCCGCGCGGCCAGGATATCGTCAAACTGTACCATATGGAGATCCCGGGCGTAATTGTCATTGTGCTTGAAATCGAGGAATTCGTCATTGATGCCGCTCTTTACTTCTGCGCTGCCATCCGCATCCGCAACCGTTTCTGCGTCCTTGGCCGAACCTTGCAAACTGCCCTTGTGACTGTCCGCCGATGCTTTTTCCGTCAGGTATTCCAGAGGCGTGACACCGTAGATCCCCAAGACCTTATAGCCCTGCATGAGGCCGAAGGCATCGAGCACATGCGCAGCCGGATCTGCCGTCCTCACCGTCGGCCGAAAGAGCGACCTTGTGTACTGAAAATCCACAAACTGCTCCAGCATATAGTCGAAATCCTCCCGATACTGGGCCGGCACCAGGAGCTCGACCATGTCCGCGCATCTCTCGTACAGGATTTCTTTCAGGCTCTGCGAACCGGCCTCTTTCTTTATATTCTCCCGCACCCACTTGCGGATGGCGGGAAAGCCGCAGTGAGGGTAGCTGCTGAAATTGCACACTTCATCAAGCAGCTCCTTTTTCCCGGGGCATGTTTGTCCTGAAATTGTGTCGATCTGGTGTTGATGGTCCCTGTTCCACTGATCAATTCTTTCCTTTTCCCATTTTGTCCTGGAGTTATAATCAAATGCCATCACACCCTCCCGTGTTCATGAAGTCCAAATCTATTCTTTCCCTGCCATATCTGCTCTTCCCTTACCACATCCGCCCTGCAAGGAAGGTCAGCCTGACAAAGGTCACTTCGCTCTGTTCTTTCAGAGGAATCAGCTCTTTTCTCTTCCTGTACCGCACTCCGTCCGCAAACAGCGCCACGATTCCGTCATCAAAACACTGCAGCGCGTTCTCTACCGCTTTCTCCTCATCCGCTTTTCTGTCATCCATGGAATCTCCGTACGTCACTTTCCCGGGCTGTATGCCGCTCTTCAGCACGTCCTCGACTGTCTCCCCTTCCTGCGCCCCTGAAAAAAGACGAAGTATTGTCCCCCGGTCTTTTCGCTCATTGTATTCCCTGACATTCTGTCTGACCGTCCAGGCAAGAAACTCCTCCACAGTCATTTTTTTATCCGGATACTCAGCGGTCTTCTGAATGATCGAAGCTTTTTTCCGGGATGCTCCCCTGACATTGATCCTGATCTGCATGACACACTATCTCCCCTTCTTCTATGGCTCTTTTTGGTATTATTATACAGCTGTGCCGGTCAAATTGAAGTCCCCGCCACCCGCAAAAACATGCTGAGCCCGCATATAAAAATGTGTACAGAACCTGTATATCTAATGTGTATATAACCTGTATATGTAATGTGCATAGAACCTGTATATGTAATATTCACATATTAGTCTGTATCTAAAAACCTGCAGACACTTCACGTGGAAATGCCTGCAGGTCCATTCGTTCAAATCATATGTGTGCGGTCAGAGTCGGGCCAGGCTGCATCAAACTATCCGCCGGCACGAATGCGTCCTTCGTCCGGAAACATGTCCTGAATACCCTGTTCTCATCCTCTGGCCCGGTTGCGGTTAAAGTTGATCAGGCAGCCGGCCTTGACGATCTCGCGCTCGTTCTCAGTCATATCCTGGATGTAGAGATCGATCTGCTCTGCCTTGCCGCCCTTGATGACATATCCCTTGATGTCGGACAGGTCGCCGTCCAGGGCAGCGCGGATACCGGGCACATAAATGTAGTCCCCGATTTCAAAGACATCGGGCTCCCCTTTGAGATGGAAGGGGATCATGCCC
>Ga0256405_10004957_pt1 | contig 23926 bp, 20 predicted proteins | sample RumenRJG_02DNA_FD_189096 | JGI IMG/M metagenome (GOLD analysis project Ga0256405, IMG submission 189096) | Bovine rumen microbial communities from Lethbridge, Alberta, Canada - RJG_02 | ecosystem: Host-associated > Mammals > Digestive system > Stomach > Rumen | place: Canada: Alberta... | reverse complement strand
GATGGACCTCGAGGCCGGCAAGATATCCCTTAAATCTCCGATCGGCGCCGCCCTGATGGGCAAGAAGGTCGGCGAAATCGCCGAGGCCCAGGTTCCCTCCGGCACCCTTCGCCTGAGAATTGAAAGTATCACGCTCGACTGAGGGTGAGGGTTGGATCTTTGGAGAATCCACAACATTTAAACAATAAAAACCATGTCCAACACAAAAAACTACCCGTGCGAGACCTGTAAATTACGGGCGCATTATGATCGCAATCCCAAGTCGCTCACCGGGAGGGTCTGGCGGTGGCATATCAATTTCTGTCCGGGGTGGAAGGAGTATTTCACACACCAGGAGCCCGAGACGCAGGCAGGATTGCGGGAGCGGTACGGGTTCGAGAAGTATCGGTAGGCGGCCTGCTGGTCTGGAGGCGTCTTTTGAGACGATGGTCATCGAGGCTTTCGGAATGGACAAAGTATACGGTCCAGCTTGACTTTTGAATTGTGGTGCACTGCTAAGAAGAATTCACGATAAGAAGTTCCATCCAACCTTGAAGATGACGCAGCGGAAGGTCATCTATCTCACCAAGGAGGAAATCGCTCGCGTCCGCGACATCAAGGAGCTGTGCAAGCTCGCCGGCATCAATGAGGAAATCCGCGTCACCACCTACAAGGGAAACGTCCGCACCGACAAGATCCAGCCCAAGTGGGAGCTCGTCGGCACCCATACCGGTCGCGCACCTTCATCGTCAACGCCCTGTCCCTTGGCATCACGCCCAACATCGTGATGAAGTGGACTGGCCACTCCGACTACAAGGCCATGAAGCCCTACATCGACATCGTGGATTCCATCAAAGCAAGTTCGATGACGAAGTTTGACGGGTTGATTTGAAATAATGAGGGCATCATCAACGCACGGTTTCTGAAAATACTGCGATATTCTCCATCAGTGCTGCGGTTTTTTTATTACATTTGTCAATAGCAATACTCTTTTTTATTCATTTGTTTGAACCAAGTATTTCAATATGAAGGACAACCTCGATTCGGAATCAATCTCCAATAGGAAGATTGTTATTGAACTTCGGTATTTGCCGATAGCTTCAGTACTAGACAAAAAAGGCACAATAGCAGACGCTGTTACAGATGCGAAATTATTTAGACCTGGAAACTTTTGGGAGATATCCAATAACACTGTTCGCTTTCAGAACTATTCAGATAGAGCACAATCTTTCACGACTGCCTCTGTAGAGTATAATAGGTTGTCTTTTATATGCACTAAAATTGACTCCATTGAGTCATATTTCAATACATTCGTCAAGTTCTACAATGTTGTTAAGACGATAATACCTTCTTGGACAATCACTCGCATCGGATGTCGAATTATCGGATCGTATAATACTTCTTCTAATGATTTCGGGGTTCTCCTTGACGGTATTAAAAAGTTGTTCCCAAGCAATTTCCTTATAGAGCCTTATAATCCTCAGAATTTGCAGTTTAAATCTGACTACGCTAATGGAATGTATCAGATAGGACTTCTTAAAGAAAACGACGAGTTCTTCCAAAGAGAGTTTCCCGTGAACACATGCAAGCCTAAAGTGGGAATAATGATTGACACGGACAATTACTTGTTAAGAATAGCAGAGGAGAGTATTGAATCTATCGAGAATATTAGGAAGGTCTTTGTGGCGTCTTTAGCTGTAGAAAAGTCTCTTTACGAGAACCTTAGGTTGCTATAATATGGACAAAAGGAAGAATCCATCCATTCCAAAAGATGATTACGACCTTAGCAGAGCTCTTCGAGATATAGCAAAAATAACAAGTAAGACAATCGAAGGTCGTAAGAATTCAGCAAAAGAAATTGGAAGTAGCCAATCGACAGATGCGTCTTTTGGAGTATTCAATTTGACTATCAATAATAATCCTGCATCGAGTGACTATCAACCTCAAACAGGTAGTGTTACTGAATCAGATGTGGATGCAAAGATTCAAAACTTTGAACTACGATATACCAAGTCTCAACAGGAGTTTCAAAATGAGATAAGAGACAAAATGTCTGGCTTCAAAGAAGAGTTGGGTAAAAAGATGCCCAAATGGGGTTGGATTCCTTTTGTCACCGTTCTTGTTTCAGTGCTGGTGTATTTTCTAAACAGATACGACAAGTTACAAGACAAAGAAACAGATATTATTGTTGAACAGAAGGAATTGGGCAATAGGATAGATTCTATTGAAGAAGATATTATTGATATTAAAGAGTATATTTCTTCAGAAATGGAGGTTTCCACATCTCCAACTGATACTGTTGCAAACAAACAATAGTATTGGCTCCCTTCCTATCGACGATCGGATTCTTATATATCCAATTTGTATATTCCCGGTAGTTCTTGCTTTTTCCGGATGAACGTGGCCATATATATGGGCAGATAAGTTTTCTTCCCATCTACGGAAACATTATCGTTGCAAAGGATGATGGCCTTATTTAGGTTGTACTCTACATTGTCGAGTATGTTAGCTAGGGCGTGGTGGTATTCATAATCCTTTCCAGACTTGACCTCGATGGGGAGTACTGTGCCATCACCAATCTCAATGACAAAGTCAACTTCTCCCTGTTTCTTGCTATTGAAGTAGTATAGTCTCTCAAATCCCTGCGCATAGAGTTCCTGTGCAACGACGTTTTCGTAGATCGCGCCATAATTGATATTAACTTCGCCACTGAGAATACGGAGTTGGATGCCGTTAGCGTATTGGTAGGCAAGAAGGCCTACATCATTTTGGAACAACTTGAAAAGATTACGTTGTTTGTTCAGAAGAAGCGGTATGCGCGGCTCTTCCACGTTGTACACCGGAATAGCGACGCCGGCATTCTTCATCCAAAGAAAGCTGTTTTCGTACTTTTGAAATTTAAGGTTCTTATTCAGTTCTTTTAAGATGAAGCGCTTATTTTTAGCGTTTAACTCTGAAGGGATAAGTTCGAAGATTTCATCTAGGTACAGTTTTTTGCCCGGATCATATTGGGCGATGTCCTTTTTGTAGAGATTTAGGATGGCCAACTGTTCGATGGCGACGCTCTGGAGGTTGTTGGTCTGGATATATTTCCAAACAGGGGCAGGCATACCACCCACAATCAGATAGAGTCGGAAAATGCGCATCATTTGGTCGTGCACTACGGGATCAACCGGAGAGGTATTGTCGAAGCATTCCCGGACATGATCAATAAGAGAAGGAGCCGCACCAACAGCTAGTGCAAATTCTTCAAAATCTAACGGATACATGGTCTTGATGTCCATATACCCCACAGGTTCCGACGCCTCGTCATTCTTTTGATGGACCTTCTCTTTCAAGTCTTCCAATTCTACACCCAATAAAGATCCGGTGAGGCCATAGCGATAACTACCCTCGTCTACTAGGAACTTAATCTTTGTCACACACTCCGGGCAGCGCTGGACTTCATCAAAAAGGATAAATGTTTGCCCAGGGACCAGCGGTTCGTTAGTAAAGGCAGTAAGCCGCAAAAGAATCTCCTTGGCGCTCTGTGCCCCTTGGAATATCTGCTTTGCATCGGCGTTTTCAATGAAGTTTATTTCAACATAGTGCTTGAACTTCCGTTGAGCCAGACGGCGGAAAGCATTCGTCTTTCCCACCTGACGTGCTCCCGTGAGCATTAAAGCTAACTTACTGCTGTCGTAAATGGCGTCAATCGCCGCGTCAATTTTCCTTGCCAACATAGTAAATCCGTTTTTCCAAGGCAAATATACGGCGTTTTGTCTGTTTTTCCAAGGTCGTTATGGAGGATTTTGCCCGTTTTTCCAAGACTGATGTTGGGGTGTTGGGATGGCATTGTTAAACGTGCTGGTTTATAGCGACTTATCAAACATATTGGTGATTGCCCGCATTTTTTCCAATGACTTTTCATGGTTTCGTCGCACTTTTTCCAACGAGTTTTAGGTGTTCCACCGCATTTTTTGGAACGAAATCTTCGATTTGCTACGTTTTCACAGGCAATGAAAATGTAGCAAGATGAATGATACAGTTAGAAGAAAATGGCTCCCACTTAGGGTTATATTGGAAGTTCGATGGCTTATCTAGGAAGTTATTACGCTTATCTAGGAAGCAAGGCTCATTAACTTGGAAGTAATTATGTCCATCTTTCTTTTGGAAAGTGGCAGAAAACAAGTAAAAAAGGTGAAAGGACAGAGAAAGGAGTGAAGGATATCACTTAGAATCAATATCTTTCTTTAATATTTAGTTGTAACTAAAGATTTGAGAAATCACAAAGGATCCGGATGAAATACCATAATGAACACCTATTATCAACGTTATTGACCAGGAGCGATCAAAGGACATAGCCGTAGCCAACTCATACTACTCCGCAAGAAGATAAACCATCCTGACGGCGCTGCCCGGCTACTTCAAGACCGACGACATGAAGAAGGTGGCGAAGAACGTCGGGAAAAGTCTGCGTACTGTACGGCGGCAGGTGGCGAGGGCGATCCAAGCCGGCGAGATACAGCAGGTGAAGCACGGAGAATACAAAAAGTTGTAGCTGGAAGGCGCCCCGGGCCACGGTTCGGGGCAAGCCTTTTGGCCTGATTTAACGGAAGTTACGTGTAAGCCGGTTACTTAAAATTTTAATTATGAGAGAAAATGAGTAAATTTGTTAGTTTATTAGGAATAATATCTCCCAAGGAGAAAAAATATGGCACAGTCTAAAAAGACGAGCAATATTAAATATACTGCACTTGACTTATTCTGCGGTTGTGGCGGTTTAAGTTATGGTTTTGATTTGGCCGGTTTCGACATTATTGGCGGAATCGACTTCAATAAAGAGGCTACAGAGACCTTTAAGCTCAACTTCCCTAAGGCAAAGGTCAGATGCACCGACATTACGAAAGTGACTAACGCCACGATAAACAAGTTGTACAATGGCGTCGATGTTATTATTGGCGGACCTCCCTGCCAAGGATTCTCTACCGCAAACCGTCATCAGAAAGAGGTTGACGACCCGAGGAACAAGTTGTTCTTCCAGTATATTCGCTTTGTCGAAGTACTCAAACCAAAGGTCGTACTGATTGAGAATGTTCGTGGCATTCTGACCAGGGATAATGGATATGCAAAGGAAAGGATTACAACACTGCTGAAAGAGCAAGGGTATGAGCTAAACATGCAGGTTCTCGATGCATCAGATTATGGCGTTCCTCAGAACAGAAAGCGAGCCATTATGGTTGGTATTAGGCAAGATTACTTGGAGGAAGTTTTTGATTTCGACAAACTACGCAAGCAAAAGAAGGTCACAGTCTACGAGGCTTTGAGCGATCTGTATGATGAAGAGAAGGATTTGATGAATAGCTGCCGCGTTGAGCCGAAGGCCACATGCAAATATCAAGAGTACCTTAAGAAAGGCTCTGAATTCGTGTATGATCACGAGATCCACTACCCTGCCGCAAAGGTTCAGGAAAGAATTAGCTATGTCCCTCAGGGAGGCAACTGGGCAGACGTGCCCGAACATCTTTGGCCATCAGACCGTAAGAACAGACATTCATCGGCGTATAAACGTCTGAAGGAAGACGAACAGTCCTGTACGATTGACACCGGGAATGCGCATAGCAACTATTTCCATCCTCTATACAACCGTATCCCTTCTATCAGAGAATCGGCTCGTTTACAGTCATTCCCTGACAGATTCCATTTCATGGGACCTCGCGGAAGTCGGTACAAACAGGTAGGAAATGCCGTCCCACCGCTTCTTGCTAAGGCGGTAGCCGATGCTATTATGTCCTACCTAAAACAGAAGAAATAATTTATGACGATAATCGATTTATTCAGTGGCATTGGCGGCCTCAGCCTGGGCTTCGAGCAAGAGGGATTCGACGTAATCTCAGCTATTGACATGTGGCCGGATGCCATCAAGACATACAACCACAACCGAAAGCAAAAGGTTGGTCAGGTCATTACAGTTGAAGAGTTCAACGAGACGGTCCTCCCCTCTTTGTTGAAAAAACACAAGGTCAACGGTATTATCGGCGGCCCTCCTTGCCAGGGATTCAGCACCGTCGGACAGAGGATTATTGAAGATCCTCGCAACAAGCTCTATCTCGAGTTCTACAAAGCAGTGAAAATGGCCAAGCCTGACTTCTTCTTGATTGAGAATGTCAAAGGGCTTACAACACTCAACAAAGGTGCCTTCGTGCAAGATATTCTTGACCGGTTTGGCGAGAAAGGACTTGGCTATACAATCAGCTATAAGCTTGTCAATGCCGCGAATTATGGCGTCCCTCAGAATAGAATCCGAGTGATTTTCGTGGGAATCCGTGGTAAAAAGTTTGAGTTCCCCGAGGAGTTTCCGTATATCTTGACGGCCAAGGATGGCATCAGTGACCTGAACGGGAAGGAAGGTGAGTATTGCTGCAAACCTGAAAACGACTTCCAAAAGGAAATGAGGGGTAAGATGAAGAAACCGCTCAACCATGAGTTTACTAATCACTCCGAACAGACTGTCTCCATAATTTCCAAGATTCCCGACGGAGGAAACATCAAGGACCTTCCCCCGGAGTACTGGTCTGTGAGAAAGTATAATAAAGCCTTCGAAAGGATGGGAACATTCAAGCCCTCCAACACCATCGATACTGGCCATCGTAACTATTTCCATTACTCTGAGAACCGTATTCCCACTGCCAGGGAATCGGCAAGAATCCAGAGTTTCCCCGATGATTTCGAGATATTGGGCACACGCGGTAGCCAATACAAACAAATTGGCAACGCCGTCCCGCCTATGTTGGCAAAGGTAATAGCAGAGCAAATCCGTAAAACACTGGAGAAATGAGAATAACACTTAACTCCAATACTTACTCTGGCGTCGCTGGATCAAGCATGTCCGACACACGGTGTGAACAGACACTCGCCCTGTATCGGTTCCTGCAGTCCCATCCGTCGCTTTCGTATACCGAAGTAAGGCGTCAAACCGTTCAGGAGCACCTGTACAGATCTGAGTCTGTTCTTCGTACATTCTGTCCTCTGCTGCGTGAACTCGGCTACGTGACCTATGGAACAAATGAGCCATTCCAGTTCACAACAGACGGCGAACTCTTCATTCGCATTCTCATGGCTCAAGAGAATGTAGAGCAGCTTGAGGATTCCAGTGTAAAGACCGCTGTTAGCGAGAGACTTCAGGATGCAAGGGCACGCATGATAGAGCTGGGCATTTTGAATATGAACCGTTCTGATGAAGACATTTGCCGCGAGCACAATATATGGATGGTCTTGCACATTCTTAAGAATCTCGGTTCAATTGATTGGGGTGAGTTTTTCCTGGCGTTAAAAGTTTTCAAGGAAGATCATTCAACGTTAGCTGATTTCAGTTCACAAATAGCTCAGAATCGCCCTAACGGTGTAGAGTACCAAACATACAACGAAGATGGACAGAATGTCGCCGATACCCAATGGTCATATATTAGGTCACTTTTAAGAGAGGCAAATTTGATCTCTGATAATGGCAGAACTTCGACATTAACTTCTGAGGGTCAACAATTCGTAAACAAAGTCACGTTATGGAATCTATAAAGAACAACATCAAGAGAAACCTGAATGATGCTCTCAGGATTTTGAATGGCACTTTCACGGGCTCTTGCAACCCCGCAATTGAAGGGGATGCCTCGTATAAGACCATCCAAAAGATTTTTTACGGTTGTCCAGGCACAGGCAAGTCTCACAAGGTCAAGTTTAAGACCGAAGGAGAGGATGGTGCTAATATCGTTTATTTTGATGAAAAAGGCGTCAAAATCGATGACATTGAAGCATATGAGGACAAGTCGAAGGTGACCACTAATATATTCAGAACAACTTTCCATCCCGATTATGATTACTCTACATTCGTGGGTTCCTACAAGCCGGTGATGAATCCCATTCTTGATGCCTCAGGTAATCCTACGGGCACAGAGGATTTGGTATACGAGTTCGTTCCTCAGGTGTTTACCAATGCCTATGTCCGTGCTTGGAAGTCCTTAGCAGACGAGAACCTTACAACTGCCGAAAAACAAGTTTACCTCATTATCGAAGAAATCAACCGAGGAAACTGCGCCCAAATCTTCGGTGACCTTTTCCAGCTGCTTGACCGCAAGAATGGCCGCTCCGAGTTCTCAATCATCCCGGATGCTGAATTACGCAAACATCTGGCAAAGGAAGGACTTGAGAGCAACAAACTTGTACTCCCGGAGAATCTGCATATTTATGCCACGATGAACACTTCCGACCAAAGCCTCTTCCCTATGGATTCAGCGTTCAAGCGCCGCTGGGCTATGGAATATGTTCCCATCAATCTGGAGCAGGATACAGCTAAAAAATTCACCTTCGTTGTCAACAAGAAAGAGTATTCATGGGTTGAGTTTCTGGGTAAAGTTAATCCTCTTATCAGAAAAGCGACTGATAGCGAAGACAAGCAGATGGGCGAGTTCTTCATCAAGGATAATGTGTCAGAAGAAGACTTCCTGAATAAAGTTATGTTCTATATCTGGAACGACGTCTGCAAAGATTTGTACTCTGCCAGCCGTATTTCTCCCCTATACTTCATGAGGAGTGCAGCAGGCGAAGATAAGAAGGATGTTTTCACCTTCGCCGAGTTGTTTGGTAAAGGTCGTTTCAATGATGAGGACAAGACCTATACCGCCCCTATTGACCTTCTTGAAGGCTTCATAACGAAGTACCTGGAACTTACTCCCAAAGCCGCTACGCAGTCTGAATAGCACGCCTGGCCGATGCGCATCTACTTCGAAGGATACCAGTACCCGCAGGACGCGATAGTTCCTTGCCTCACTGACAAGGAGACCGGCGACCTGATTGTTCCCGTGAAGTATGGGGACAAGGGACGGTATGTCGAGCACATCGGTTATCTCTTCGTGACCGGAAAGGACTATAGCGGTCCGTTGTTCCTGCTGCCGAAGTCCTTCCTGCAGATTGACCAGTCTGACCCGGAAGGCAAGCTGACGCTGCTGGGTATGCCCGGCATTGCTCCTGAAGGCATCATCGACACAGAAGACCCCGACAACATCCTTACTGCCCAGGGACGTGAAACCTTCCTCCCCGAACTGAGCCTGTGGCTCTTCCGTGCCATGACGCGCTACCGCGAGGACTGCATCAAGGAAAACGACGAAGACAGCCTGGAAGATCTGAACTACATCACCCCGGACAATAACTCGCGCGACCGTGACTTCCTGAGCACGGCAGTCCGCCTGATCGACTACTTGTCTGACCACCGCAACCTCTTCACGCAGATCAATAAGATAAACAACTCCGGCCGCGCTGCAGTGGACTGGCACAAGACCATCCAACAGCATCCGTTCATCAAGGACGGCAAGCCCTACTATCTCGATCTGCGCATCAAGGACAAGGCCGTGAACATCGACGAGGAACTCATCGTCCTCTATTACTCGGTGCTCAAATATCTCCGCGACAAGTTCCACTTCCCCATCGTCCTGGGCGACATACCTTACGACCTCAAGTCCCCGTCCGAGATCCAGCGCTACCTGGACACCGGCGTCGGCAAGCGCAAGATGCGCGATATGAAGGGGAAATACTTCCGCGACGACCTCAAGAACCTCTGGTACCTGCTGGACGCATTCTTCACCTTCAATACCAGCCGTGATGACAAGTCCCCCATCAAGGAAGCCTTGGTCGTCACAGACTTTGAAAAGGTCTTCGAGAAGATGGTGGACCACCTCATAGGAGATGCCGGCAAACTCGCCGACCTCAAGAACCAGAAGGACGGCAAGCTGGTGGACCATATCTACCTGGACAAGTCCCTCATCGGCAAGCAGTACAATATCTACTACATCGGCGACAGCAAATACTACCAGGACGGCTCGCACCCGGAAGGCGTCTCGCTCTACAAGCAGTTCACCTACGCCCGCAACGCCATCCAGTACAACATCGATCAGTTCTATCTCAAGCATAAGAAGAACCCCAACGCCATCCGCTACCGCGATGATGAGACCGATGGCTACAACATCACGCCCAACTTCTTCATCAGCCCCCGGATAGAAGTCGGCAACCTCGACTTCACCACCCCGTCCTTCGGCCCCACAGACTGGCTCCCCAAGCCCAACAAACACTTCGAGGACCGTCTGTTTGACCGAGACACCCTCCTGCTTCGCGAATACAACATCAACCTCATCTTCCTCATCGCAGCATACGGCGCCTACGAAGACTGCTGGACATCCACCCTCCGCACAACCATACGCGAAGACATGATTGCTCTTCTGAACAAGCTCTACGTCTTCTTCGAAGTGGTACCGGAACCCATCCCCCTCTACTCCGGCAACAACAAGGTCGGCGAAATCCCCTTCATCAACTACCATTACAACCGCCTCCGCGGCAAAATCTACAAAGTTGATGACGACTCCAAATCCCTCCTTGTCGCCTTCGAACGCGAATCCCGCGCCGGCAAAGACAACCTGGCCGACGCCCTCGAGAACCTCCCTTCCTCAGTTGTCGGTGAAACTCTCGGCGACCCCATAGAGTTGAAACCATAATATTACCTCGTCACAAATACATTGATGCTATGAACGCAGGCACAAATAAACTCCCGGATATTCTGAATGGAAACCGTGTCCTCGAAGTCCCTTATTACCAGCGTAGTTATGTGTGGAAGGAAGATCAATGGGCCCGTTTCATTTCGGACATGGAGTATATTACCAGCACGAACAAAGACTATTTTCTCGGCTCCATTATTCTTAAGCAGCAGCCAACGGGCATTTCTCAATTTGACCTGCAGAGCATCATTGATGGCCAGCAGCGTTTCACCACGTTTGCTCTATTCTTCAAGTCCCTTTGCCTCAAGACCAATGATCCCGAGACGTTCGAGAGTCGGTTTATGGTAAGGAATAGGAGGACAAACACTCGTCAAATCGCAATTCGCCATAGCATCAATGACAGAAAGGATTTTGAGGCAATCATAGCACTCAAGGAAGATGCTCCATATAACCCTGATGTACCGAGTAATATAACTCGCGCTTACAACTACTTTCAGGAGAATATCAACCCCGATAAGGTTGATATAGATTGCTTGCTCAATCATGTCGTATTCATTGGCATTTCTCTGCTCCAGGGCGAGGACGAGCAAGTCATTTTCGACACCATCAACTCCCTCGGCGTCCGGCTCACCACCGGCGAACTGCTGAAGAACTATTTCTTCACCGAAAGCACCCGCGAGGAATACGAGGAACTTTGGGCTCCCATCTTCGAGAAAGACCGCGAGATGGCCAACTACTGGGATGCAGAAGTAGTTTCCGGTCGCCTCAAGCGCCCTAACATAGACTTCTTCTTCGCCGCCTATCTCAACATCAAGATCCAAGATCCGGCCATCAAGGTCAGTGCTGATCACAAAATGCGCTACCGCCGTTCCGAGGGTCTGTTCAACAATTATAAGGACCTCATCAGCACCTATAATCTGGACAAGAAGACGATGATATACGACATACTTGAGTATGCGTTGTTATATCACGACAACATCAATCCGGATATTGCTGCTGGAGAGATACCGGGAACGCCGGGAATCGAACGGATGAACTTCCTGATATTCGTTCTTGAATATACGACCATCGTTCCTTACGTCCTTTATCTTCTTAAGAATGTCCCCGATGTTGCCGAGCGCAATGCGATGTTCGGCTACATTGAATCCTACATCCTTCGCCGTCAGATCTGCAAGAGCGACAACAAGAATTTCAGCGACCTCTTTGCCGAAAACCTCATTCTCAACCAGGTCACGACGCTGGAGGCATTAAAGGATTATATCGAGAACAAGGACGACTCCCAGGCCCTTGCCCTGCCACGCGACAAGAAAGTCATCAAGTCCTGCCACGACAAGTCCTATCCCAACAAGAAGGCGCTGGCCATCCTCTATCTGCTGGAAACCGCCATTCGTGAAGGCAAGCCACACGCGACAAAACTCTATCCCTTCGAGCGTTATAGCCTTGAACACCTGATGCCGAGAAGTTGGAAAGAGAACTGGCCCATCCCCGAAGGTGTCACCGAAGAAGACCGAGAAGACGCCATCTATTGCCTCGGCAACCTCGCCATGCTTCCGCAGAAACTCAACACATCCATCAGCAACGCCTCCTGGGCTACCAAGAAAGCAGGCAACGGCCGCAACCAGGGCATCGTTTTCTATGCCTCCGACATCGAGACTCTCGCCGATGTGGTAACAAAGCCGGAATGGAATGAGACCACGATTTCTGAACGTGCCGACTGGATCGCCGGAAAGGCAATCGGAATTTGGCCTTCTTACCTTCCCGAAGAAGACGAAGATCCGAATGCTGCCGCCGAGGGTGGAAATGCCACGACAAAGACCGGCAGGAACAGCAACCAGGACCGTACTCAGTACTCCCTTAATGGTAATCCGGCCACCTCAAAGAGCCAGTTTGTCCTCGATGTTGTGAAAGCTTATGTCGCAAAACACCCAGAGAAAACCTTTGAAGAGCTTGAGGAAGTCTTCCCTATCAGTCTCTGTTCTAAAGGATACAAGTTCCTGGGCCTTCTCTGCTCCGAGGAAAAACATGCCGCCTGGGACAATAAGTATAAGGACAAGCGTTATAGCATAGGCCAAGCCGACGGCACACTCACCTCCGCAGATGGCATCAAATTCTATGTCAATACCCAGTGGTCCATCGACGGGATGCCCGGCATCGTCAAGCTTGCAAAAGCCGAAGACTTCAAGGTTACAACCCTTTAGAAAAAGGACAAAGGACATGTCTGATACTATGATCCCCACCCAGCGCTCCTACAACATGTCCCGCATCCACTCCAGGAACACGACTCCAGAGAAGAATGTGAGGAACGAGCTATGGTGCCGAGGTTTCCGATACCGTATAAACGATAAACGCCTTCCCGGAAAACCGGATATTGTACTCCCAAAATATCGGACGGTTATCTTTGTACACGGCTGCTTTTGGCATGGCCACAAGGACTGTAAGTATTATACTGTCCCAAAGACCAACACCGAATTTTGGAAGGCAAAGGTTGCCCGGAACCAGGAGCGGGATCAGGAAGTCTGGCGGAAGTTAGAGGCGAAAGGATGGAGCGTCATCATTGTCTGGGAGTGTCAGCTGAAGAAGGCGAACTTTGAAGAAACCATCGACCGGGTAGCCGGTGAGATTGTCCGGAACGGAGAAGCCTATCGTGCCGCCCAAGAAAAAAGGAGAAAAGTTCGGGAAGAGTATCGACAGGAGAGAAAGGAGCGGAAACAAAGAGAAGATGCGTTAATGAAGGCAATAAAAAGATAATAGTTAATGAGAAGGACGAGAATTCGGAACACAGGTCATATGTCAGGATCCCTTAGCCTTGAGGTTTTTGCCATTAGAAAAAGCTTCAGTATTGGTGACAACGATTGTTCGGAACATTCTTCAAAATAGTGTTATTTCATTAAATCTTCATACGTTAAGTATTACTTAAATGCCAATACATTTCAAATCCAGTAAAATCGTGACTCCTAACAAGAAAAAAGAAAGGAGTGCGATTACAATTGTCCGAAGTATTCTTGGGGATGAGCATGTTGATTATCATCTTGGAGAAAATGACAAAACGGCGGACATTGATGGATACATTGCAATAGCAGACAGCGACTCTTGTTTTGAGGCGAAAATAGAAGTGCAGATAAAAACGCTCCCGAAGAAATACTATGAAAAACCTGCTTTTGATTGCCCAACCACCTTGCTAGGGTACGCAGAAATTAGCGTTGTTCCAGTAATTCTAATGGTTAGCGATGCAAAAAGAAACATCGTATGGTGTAAGCATTTGAAACGGTCATTAATCAAATCTCTTCAGGAGAAGGCTTCTCAAAAGACAATCAAATTGTCTTTTGATAAATCGAGTGAAAGCCTTGATCGGTCAAACGTAAAAGAGTTCTTGGAATCATGGAAGGAGGAGTATAATTCAATTTATAGGAGAATTGAAGACTATGAAAACAAAGAAGAAAGGGTCAAACAACTAGAAGAGCTTTTGTCTAAATCAGTCAATCCTAATTTAGACTTACCTGAACAGGAAATAAAGCTTCTTCAAGGTTTGATAGATCGTTACAATTATTTATTGGATTTTGATTTTCAGTTTATTAAGAAGCACAATTATCTCAATTTGTGGAAAAAGGGACTAGCGCTATTTGATTACCGGCAGAATTCTTTAGTCTATTCTTTGTTCCCTATTAAATATGGGGAGAATTCTTTGCTCATAAAGAGAATCCCATATGATTCAATAAAAGGGATTATGGGGATTGATGCAAATATTCTATACACGCATGACGGTGTTTCTCAATGCTTACTGAGTAATCCTATTAAGAAAGATCCGTCTATTTTTATTTCTAACTTGATTAAGGCAGAATGCGAGAAGATGCTTAGAGCACATGATATCCTGCCAGAAGACGAGATGTTCTATACTGAATACATAAAGGCCTTATTGGGCGATCGCACGTTTGCCCGTCAATATACAGATGATATTGATTCTTTGATTTTAATTGTTAGTCGTAGAGGTCAGACTACGCGTAAAATAAGTGGTTATTCAATCAACTCCTTTAGGGCTCTTCACTACTTAGAATGGCTGAAACAAAAAGGCTTAGACAAACTACCCGAATTATATCCCCATCGGGATATAAAGAATCCCACGCAAAGCTCTTATGCGAATTATTATTCTTATGAATGCGCTAAAAGTAAACTTCAGATCGTTTTTACAAAAGCAATCGAACAGTATTCTTCATTTATAAACAAACATTTTGCTCGAATAAAAGACAAACTGCTCATTTATAAAGGCGCTGACTACTTAAGGGTATTTCTCAATCAGTCAAACGAACATCTGATGGCTATGGCAATAATGTATAAAAGAAGGGATGGGGAAAAAACAGGTTCGATTATTATAGATTATGAGTCCGGCGATCCTTTTGGAAACAAAGAGCAAATTGTTAGCAAAAACGGCGTAGATTATGTGTGTATAGGGTTACAGTCTCTTCAACCAAGTGTCCTGGTGTATCAAGATTTGAATCTTATCACGGCATTCGACCTGTTTTTGAAAGAGGCTTTTGATAATTATTTTGGTCAAGCGTTAAACATAACGCCTTTGGAAGCCATTTTTTGAAGATCGTAATTTTGTTCAGTACTTCGGAATATACTCGGTTCTTCCACTGACAGCATCATCCAAGATCGCCTCCACAAAATCGTCGGCTGCAAGGTTCAGGGTTGTTTCTTGGACCTTGCTTTCGTATTCGAACTTCACCTCACGAATCCTGACCTGCCCCCAGTACCGGGACTCCACCCAGCCATCCTCGAATGGGAAGATTATTTCTGTACCCGGCTTTGGATTCTCCGGAAGCTGCCGTTCGAGCTCTTCAAGGGAGGTTATCTTCTTCCCCTTGGTGTTCCGGATGAAGTGATCCTTCGTCTCAATGGGAAGGTGGGTTGCGGTCTCCCAATACTCGGCCTTTTCAAATTGGAAGTTTGCGTAGAAGCTGCGTATTTTGTCTAGATCGAAATTATGTTCTTTAACCCATTCGTCATCAAAGAGGTAGAGGGTATGCCTGATATCGGCATGTACAACAGTAGTGATGGAACCTATTACCTCATTCCTCCCCGGCCGGCGTAACTCCTTCAGTGAAATGCCGTACTCGGCCGCATATTTCTTAGCGCCTTTTTGGAATCCCTTTTTTGAGACCATAATACCATTGACATTGTTGAGATCAGAAAGAACTCCCTGGAAGTCGCGGATTTTCCCCACAGGAATCAGCGAATCATAATTTTTGCACTCGATGGCCACGCGGTGCATAATGCCGGCAATCTCATATTCCCAGTACACATCAATCTGATGCTCGCAACCAGACTTCCCTTTCAACTTCACATTATGCTGCACCGTCGTTGGCTTGAGGACATCATTATCCACAAGCTTTTGATAAATTCTTTGGGTGAAAAGTTCGAAGTCCGTGTTTGGGTTCATAATCAAGCCTCTTTAATCCGGCATTCAAAGTTAGGAATAAACCTTATCATCACGAAATTGGGCCACGATATAAAGCCTTCAATCTGCGTATAACGGTGAGAACCTATTTCTAGTTTGGATTTTGGATTTTGGATTTTTGGGATATTTTTTACTAAAAATCCCTTGCAGAACGTTCTGCAAGGGATTCCGACGGAGAGTCCCGAGATTCCGTCGGGCCGGGGGCCCTCCGGCAACTCGGTCTGTCCGTGAGCAATCAGTATTTGAAGGCGAGGCTTAAATAGCCTCTTTTTGTCTTGCTGCCAGCCCGTTTACGAGCAAGCTCGCACGGGCGGCATCCAAACAAAAATGCCGCTCCTTTTGGAGCGGCACCTTCAATGCTGATTGCATTGCGCGGAGAGGACGAGATTCGAACTCGTGGTACGCTTGAGACGTACGTCGGTTTAGCAAACCGGTGGTTTCAGCCACTCACCCACCTCTCCAGGGGTTGTGCCGATGGGTTTTGTCAAACCTTGATTTCGGTCAGGACTGCAAAGATATGAAAATTATTTTAATTTCATATCCTTCGTCAAGAATATCCGGTTGAAGATACTTTCCAGGATTGGTGCGGGGCCTTGGAGGTGGAGGGTGTACTGAGTGTGAGTGAGGGTTTGGCCAGGTTGGAGGGGTGCGGCTGGGGATGAGGTTTCAATCTCGTAGAACGGGCCCATGATCGTGCCGGTTTCGGTGGGGCCGTCGTTGTAGGAGTTGATGACATCGCCGTGGTATGGGTCGTCCTGGGGGCCCCACTGGGAGTTGACGTAGTCGCAGTTGCCTTCCGGGACGGTATATTTGAGGATATTCAGTACTCCTGCTTCGGGGTCGTAGCTGCCGCAGATGTCCTTGGCGCTGCCGGCCGGGAGGCCGATCTTGGAGCGGTATTTCCCGTCTATCTTGAATCGGATGAGGCCGTCGGCGACTTCGAGGCGATCGGCCGGGACTTTGCCGAAATATTCATCATTGACGATCTTGCCGGCGTGGGTTTCATCGTAAGGGATGAATACGGTGGTGGTCGGTGTCGGTGGGTACATTCCGAGGATCCAGACGGATGGCATGCCGGTTTCCTTGGTCCAGGCGGTGGTGCCGCGGTTGATGAGGGAGTTCTCGGTGCGGTAGGCAACGACACGGACTTCTTCAGGAATATCCACACCCAGAAGTTCCTCTGTCCCAGCCTTTTCAAGAATGGTGACCACCCGACGGAGGCCGATATTGAATTCATTTCCGGAGGCATTGCGGAGGGTCTGTTCCTTTACGAATACAGCCTGGGTGCCGGATGCGGATTCCACGTCATACGCCTCGGTATCGAGGAGAGCCGGAACATTCCAGTTGGCATACACCTGCTCTTCTCCTGGCTTGAAGAACCAGGAGAACGGACCGCCCTCCGGGCCTATCCAGAAGCGTTCTTCGCCTCCGAACGGATTGAACTGGGGGTTGACGAACCCGTCGGCCAGAGCCTTGTAGTTGAGCCAACCGAAGCTGGGACCTTTTTCTCCCCCGGTGGTGGATGTCATCACCCTGCCCTGGAGGGTCGGGGCAAGGAGTACCCTTGCCTGGCCGTCTTCGCTCTTGAGTTCTATCGTCGGGATGCCCTTGGAGGCAAGATACCCGGAATCATAACCGTATGTTCCCATCTTATTGCCGTCATAACAAGCAGATGCTCCCGCTGCAATTGCAGCAGAGAGCATCGCTATGGTAAACCTATTCATAAACGTTTATTCCTGGGAGATCGGGCGGATGTCCAGGTTGAGCTCGTCAAGCTGGACCTGGTCGATCTCGGACGGAGAATCGATCATCACGTCGCGGCCCTGGTTGTTCTTCGGGAAGGCGATGAAGTCGCGGATGGACTCCTTGCCGGCGAAGAGGGCGCAAACACGGTCGAACCCGAAGGCCAGACCTCCGTGAGGCGGAGCTCCGAAGCGGAAGGCGTTGATGATGAATCCGAACTTGTATTCAGCCTCCTCAGGGCCTATTCCGAGGACCTGGAACATCCTCTCCTGGACCTGGGCCTCATGGATCCTGATGGAACCTCCGCCAAGTTCGGTGCCGTTCAGCACGAAATCATATGCATTCGCGCATACCCTTTCGAGGTCTTCCTTCCTGTCGCTGTTGAACCAGTCCATATGCTCCGGCTTAGGGGCGGTGAAAGGATGGTGCATCGCATAGAAGCGGTTGTCCTCGTCGCTCCATTCGAGAAGCGGGAAGTCCACTATCCAAAGCGGCGCGAATACCTTAGGGTCGCGGAGTCCGAGCCTGTTGCCCATCTCGATACGGAGCACTCCGAGCATGGTCTGGACCTTGCGTACATTGTCGCCGGACATCACCAGCACGAGGTCTCCGGTCTTGGCTCCGGCTGCCTCGGCGATGGCCTTGAGGTCTTCTGGGGTGTAGAACTTGTCGATCGAGGACTTGGTCGTTCCGTCGGCGTTGAGCTTGATGTAGATCAGGCCCTTTGCACCTACCTGAGGCCTCTTGACCCACTCGGTGAGCTCATCGGTCTGCTTGCGGGTGTAGTCGGCGGCTCCCGGGACTGCGATAGCGCCTACATACTTAGCTCCGTCGAGGACTGCGAAGCCCTTTCCCTTGACCTTGTCCGTAATCTCGTGGATGGTCATCCCGAAACGGACATCCGGCTTGTCGGAGCCGTATTTGTCCATGGCCTCGTACCAACTCATCCTCGGAAGCGGATCAGGGATATCGACATCCAGGACGTTCTTGAACAGGGTCCTCATCATACCTTCGAAGGTTTTCAGGACATCTTCCTGCTCCACAAAACTCATCTCGCAGTCGATCTGGGTGAACTCCGGCTGGCGGTCAGCCCTCAGGTCCTCATCGCGGAAACACTTGACTATCTGGAAGTAACGGTCATATCCCGCAACCATGAGCAGCTGCTTGAAAGTCTGCGGAGACTGCGGAAGTGCATAGAACTGTCCCGGGTTCATCCTGGACGGGACCACGAAGTCGCGGGCTCCTTCCGGGGTGGACTTGATCAGGTACGGGGTCTCGATCTCCATGAAGTCCTGGGAGTCGAGATACTGCCTGATCTCCTGGGCCATCCTGTGGCGGATCGCCAGGGCCTTCTGCAGCGGGCCGCGGCGAAGGTCCAGGTAGCGGTACTTGGCGCGGATATCCTCACCGCCGTCGCTTTCGTCCTCGATGGTGAACGGAGGAGTCACGGACTTGTTCAATATGTTGATGCTTCCGACCTTGATTTCAATCTCGCCGGTAGGCATCTTGAGGTTCTTGCTCTGGCGTTCGATCACTTCTCCGACGGCCTGGATGACATATTCACGGCCGAGTGAGGTGGCGGTGGCGACCAGCTGAGGGTCGGCGTCTGCCTCGACTACGAGCTGGGTGATGCCATAGCGGTCGCGAAGGTCGATGAATGTCATTCCTCCGAGTTTCCTCGACCTCTGCACCCATCCTGCGAGGGTGACTTCCTGGCCGACGTTTCCGATGCGGAGTTCTCCGCAAGTGTGAGTTCTGTACATATGGTTTTCCTTGAATATTCTGATAGCCTGCAAATTTAGCAAATTATCGCGAAGGTTGCTATCTTTGTACCATGGAAGTTAGAGCGAAGAAAGGTCTGGGGCAGCATTTCCTCACCGACCAGGCGATAGCGCAGAACATTGTCGGGGCACTCAAGGGCAGTCCCGTCCTCGAAGTCGGCCCTGGAATGGGAGTCCTCACTAGATACCTTTTGACACGATCCGATGGTGTCTGCAGGGCCTCGACCGCCTCGCAGAGCTCGGCCCCACCGTTCGCTTCGCTCACGGTCCCCCCTCTTAACGTGCCGAGGGTGGCAGTGGTCTCGCCACCTGCAGCACCATCGGATCGTGATGAGACACCGGAACTACAGCTTAAAGCTGTCGAGATCGATAAAGAATCTGTTGACTACCTGAGGAAGCATTTCCCTCAACTGGGGGACGGGCTGATCGAAGGCGACTTCCTGAAGATGGACCTGGCAACGGTATTCCCGGGAGAATATTCAGTGATTGGAAACTTCCCGTACAACATTTCTTCGCAGATATTCTTCAAGATCCTGGACCACAAGGACATAATCCCCGAAGTTGTGTGCATGATCCAGAAGGAAGTGGCTGAGCGCATAGCCGAAAAGCCGGGCACCAAGACCTACGGCATCCTGTCCGTGTTCCTCCAGGCCTGGTACGACATAGAGTATCTTTTCACTGTCGGTTCGGGTGCCTTCAATCCTCCTCCTAAGGTTCAGTCGGCGGTCATCCGCCTCACCAGGAATTCCCGCACCAGCCTCGGCTGCGACGAGAAACTCTTCCGCTCCATAGTCAAGGCTTCCTTCGGACAGAGGCGCAAGACTCTCAGGAATTCCCTCAAGTCTCTGATCCCTGCCTCCAAAAAAGACGGACCGGCCAGCATCCTGACCGATCCGGTATTCGATCTCCGGCCTGAACGCCTCGGCGTGGAGGACTTCGTCAGGCTCACGAATCTGTGTACGCCTACTTGATCTGGAACCAGGTCGTACGCCACTGCGGGCCTTCTTCGAACGGAGGCATCATCGCAATAGGTTTCAATGTGAGCCCGCCCACGTGGAGTTCCGGGCTAGGGTTCATTATGGAGCTGCCATCCACCTTGACTAGCCTGGCGGCACCGATTTCATCGCGGGTAAGCTTGAGCGGATCCTGCTTCTCGAAACTGTCCGGGTGGTCGGTCGCGAACACCAGAGGGCCAGCCGAGAAGGTAACGTAGTGGTTCGTGAATCCGTTGTACCAGTTAGGGAAGTTGTGTTCCTTCGCTCCTGCGTTACGATACTCCCAGGTCTTCTCCAGAGTGCGGATCTCGAACGGGAATGCTACCGTGAGCCTGTCCCCGTCCTTCCAGGAACGCTTGACGGCGATATATCCGTCCTTGACCTTTGCCTTCACTTCCCTGCCGTTGACACTGGCCTTGCAGGAAGCCGCCCATTCGGGATTGTGGACGGCGATGGTGAAGGAACCCTGCCCGCCGACGACATATTCGGCGACACCGGTCCTGGCATAGTCGGATACCTGCTGTAGCCGTACCTGTTTCCCGCGGACGGCGGTTTCATATGAGCTCTCGCAGATGATATTCACGTATATACCGTCCTTGCGGGTGTCGTACATATAGACCGGCACGTCTTCAAGGGCGGTCATGCCGCTGCTCCAGCAGCATGCCCAGTCGCCTCGCGGAGTCATCTCGCCGTTGGTACGTACGTAGTATTCCCATCTGAGTCCGTCTTCAGCGCGGGCAGCCATGAGGGCGTTGTAGGAAGATTTCTCGATCTCGGCAGCATACTTGCCGTCGCCTGTGATCTTGAGCATCTCCCAGGTGAAGTGCATCCATTCCATGACGGAGCAGGTCTCGGTACACTCATACGGAGCCCATTCCGCAACTCGGTTGAATATCTCCCAGCAGTAGTTGATGCCGCCCCAAGGCCCTCCGAGGGTGGTTAGATGGTTGGCCCTGATGCTCTCCCAGGCATTCTTGCAAGCCTTGAGCAAGCGCTCGTCTCCGAAGAGCTGGTAGGCCTTGGCCATGCCGGTCAGGCACCGGTTCATCTCGTATATCTTTCCGTTGCCGATCAAGGACACATCGTAGTCCTTGCAAGCCAGGGTTATCAACTGAAGGCAAGGAGTATCGTCGAGTTCGAATATACACCTGTCTATCAGTTCCTTAACCTCTTTTACGGGCCTCTGGCGATAAAGATCGCAGAGCGGGTCGAGCATGCCGCATCCGGCCATTCCGCTGTGCATCCCCGTCTGGGCGATCTTGATGCCCTGGTCGAATACGGTCCAGTGGAGGAACCGGACGATGTTAAGGGCGCAGTCGGCATATTTCGGATCGCCCGTGGCAACGCTGGCTTCGGTGAAGCCTTTTATCAGGTAGGCCATTATCCAGGTGTCCCAATCCACCGTCATGGCTTCCGGAGAAGGCCTGTGATAGTAGCGTTTGTCTTCGCGGTAGCACCCCAGATAGCCGTCTTCTTCCTGACGGGAGACCAGATAGTCGGCCACGGAAATGAGCCGTTCCAGGACTGCGGGGTCTCCGGTGCGTTCATAGGCCTTGGAGGCAGCGTACATCCACTTACCGGCGTGCTCGCCCTGCCAGCCGCCTTTCCCCTGTGCAATCACCTCCGGAGAGAACAACTTGATAGCGTAACTGTCGGGACTGTTGATATACTGCGCCAGGCGTCCGTCATATCCGGCGTCTATCGCGTGGCCGAGCATACCCCCGACCACAATGCTGAGAACTATGCTAAGCATGATCGTTTGGAATATTTATCATCGGAATAAACTGAGTACCTGCATGCAGGCGCGGGCGTCGTGCATCGGGAACATCCTGAAAGCCGTCGTATCGACCGTGTCGTTGAGATGGTCCTTGATGAAGTCCCATATACGCAGGGCATAGTCGGCTCCGTCGGTGCAGGACTGGTATTTCCATGCGCACAGGTTGGCGACCAGCGCCTCCGCCTGGACCCAAGGCTCCATCTGAGTCTCGATATTCCCGTCCGTATCCTTGCCGAAGGCAACATATCCCTCACCAGTAAGTCCGTTCATTCCGGACTTGTAGAGCTGCAGGCAGATGTCCTTCACGCGGTTGATCTCGTCGATGTCCTTGAGGGCGTAGGCGGCATCGAGTATGGACCAGGAAGCTTCGAGGTCCAGACCGAACATGCAGCCCTGCGGAACCGGACTCCAGTTCCTGGCCGCAGAAAGTTCCAGATGGCCGGTCGAAGGATTGTAGAACCTGGTCACGATCGTATCCAGCAGGCTGGAGATCACTTCTCGGAGCGTCTCATCCTTCCACACGCGGTACATGTTGGAATATGCCTCCAGCAAGAATATGTGGGAGAGGGCCACTTTGCTTTCGTCCTTAGGGGTGAAGTCCCTCGCCAGGATGTCGAAATATCCGCCCGAAACCGGATCGCGGAATTCCTTTTCGACTATCTTGAATATGTTCACGGCCTGCTTCTGGGCCTCTTCGTCCTTGACCGCTCCGAAAAACTCGCTGAGGGCGTATATCGCCATGGCCTGGTTGCACAGGTGGGCATCGGTGTCCAGTTTCTCACCCCAGGAATCCACCGAATTGTAAGCCCCGCCGTATTTGTGGTCCAGGAAGTGCTGCAGGAAATAGTCCTTGGCATTCATCGCAGGCATAAGGTATTCCTTCTTCCTAAAGCGCCTAAAGGCACTCGAGAACGCCCAGAGGATCCTTGCGTTCAGCTGCTCCTCGCGTACGTCTTCCCTGTTGTAGAAAGCTCCACGCGGATCCTGCATCGCTGCCCAGAACTTGAGAATATCCCATTCGAGCACTTTCCGTACCTCTTTCATCAAAGTATCAGTCCTTCCAGTCATATTGGTATTGTTTAGAATTATTATGATTTGTGTATTACAAAGTCTTGATGTGGATGTTGCGCCAGCGGACCTTGATTCCGCCGCCGTCGTGGATCTGCAGGCAGATCCGGCCGTGTCCCTTTCCGATCTTTGCATCGGTGAGGTCGGTCATAGGTTCTCCGTTGAGCCAGGACTGCAGATGGTCGCCTTCCAGGCGGATGCGCATCGTGTTCCAGTCGCCGTATTTGAGGATGCCTTCCTTCTCGTCCGGAATCTGGTACAGCCAGCCGCGTCCGTATGACTCATAGACTCCGCCAGTGTCGCAGTTCGGAGGAGCGACCTCGACCTGCCAGCCGTTGACCTTGACACCTTCCGGGACCACCGAACGGATGAATACTCCGGAGTTGCCTTCGGCCTCCTGCTTGAATTCCAGGGTCAGGTCGAAATCATCGTAATATGCGCTCGTGCCCAGGTAGCCGTAGGCCTTGTCCGGACCGCTCTCGCAGACCAGGCAGCCTTCCTCATCGACATACCAGAGTTCAGTTCCGTACTTGATCCAACCTGAAAGGTCGGTGCCGTTGAAGAGGTCTTTCTCAACCGGCTCTGCGTCAGGCAGTTCCTTTATCTTGATG
>Ga0256405_10004956_pt1 | contig 23930 bp, 31 predicted proteins | sample RumenRJG_02DNA_FD_189096 | JGI IMG/M metagenome (GOLD analysis project Ga0256405, IMG submission 189096) | Bovine rumen microbial communities from Lethbridge, Alberta, Canada - RJG_02 | ecosystem: Host-associated > Mammals > Digestive system > Stomach > Rumen | place: Canada: Alberta... | reverse complement strand
AACGGATTAATGAAAAGCAATGGTTGGTTCCCAACAATGTTTGATGATTTCTTTAACACTGATTTCATGCCTCGTGCCAACAGTACAGCACCCGCAGTCAATGTCAAGGAGAGTGAGAAGGCCTACATGATGGAACTTGCAGCTCCAGGCATCAAGAAAGAATATTGCCGCGTAGCCATCAATGACGAGGGCAACCTCACCATCGCTATTGAGAACAAACAGGAACACAAGCATGAGGACAGTCACCATCACTATCTGCGCCGTGAGTTCAGCTATTCTAACTACGAGCAGAACTACGTATTGCCAGACGATGTGGTGAAAGACCAGATTTCTGCCAAGGTTGAGGACGGCATCCTGACCATCACCATGCCGAAGACCGAACCGAAGCAGAAGGTCACCAAGGCCATCAAGGTATCATAAGCCTCGCAGGGCTTTGTCTAAATAAGATTGAAACATCTAAAAACAGTTGGGAGCAGCATCCATTGCGGTGTTGCTCCTCTTTATTTATTTCTCTGGCCATGGCTCAAATTCCAATTCCAACTCAATCCATTGATTTTCTTCCTGTGGTGTGGCAATCTTTTGATTGGAAACGCCCAATCCTAACAGTCGGATGGGGTGTGAGTGGAATTCCACTTGCTGCATCAGTTGTTTCGCCAACGGCAGGATCTCATCTTTGGTGCGGAGAATATGGTCAACGGTGATGCTGCGGGTGATTTGCTGGAAGTCTAAGAATTTTACTTTCAATGTCAACGTCCGACCTTCGAAATCGTTCTTCTCTATGCGCCTGACCAGTTCGAGCACCGTGTGATACAGATGAATGGTGACGGCAGCATTCTCGCTGATGTCCGATTCAAAGGTCTGCTCACAGCTGACACTCTTCCGTTCCCACTCACTGATAATAGGACGGTTGTCGATGCCTCGCGAGAAATCGTAGAACACCTGTCCCATCTTGCCGAACTCCTGAGTCAGTCTGCTCAGCGACATGTTTCTCAGGTCAAGACCCGTAAAGATACCCATGCGGTGCATCTTTTCAGCGGTCTTTTGACCTACTCCCCAAATCTTCTCCACCTTCAGTTGTGCGATGAAGTCCAAAGCCCTGTCTGGGTGAATCACCGTCAGTCCGTCGGGTTTTCGCCAATCGGAAGCAATCTTTGCCAGGAACTTGCAGTAGCTCACGCCTGCCGATGCCGTCAGTCCCGTCGTCTCACGGATGCGCTGCTTGATTTCTCGCGCAATATCCACGCCCAACTCAATTCCCTTCTTATTCTCCGTCACATCAAGAAAGGCTTCGTCGAGGGATATAGGCTCTATCAGGTCGGTATAGTCGTGGAATATCTTGTGCAACCGTGCCGACACCTCCTTATACTTTTGGAAATGCGGCTCCACGATGATGAGTTGCGGACACAGCCGCTTGGCAACCTGAATGGACTGTGCAGAATGCACGCCAAACCGCCGTGCCTCGTAACTGGCCGTTGACACCACACCCCGCTCCGCATCGTGTCCTACCGCTATCGGCTTGCCACGAAGCTCCGGCTGGTCACGCTGCTCTACAGCTGCGAAAAACTGATCCATGTCCACATGGATGACCTTCATAAGCTAATTCTTTGCCTATTTCGCTTCGATGTTAATCACTCCGTCATAGTCGCTGATGGCCTTGCGCCATTCGTCGGGAAACGGCATGGACAGCTTCTGTTCCAAGTCATATAGCACCAATATCGACAGGCAGCGGCTCTTCACCTCCTGCGTGTCAGTGTCAAAGATTTCCTGTTCCAGATGGAAACTCTTGTTGCCGAGTTTGGCAGTACGGGTGCGGACGGCAATACGGTCAGTGCCTTTTATCTGGGCAAAGAACTCCACTTCTATCTTCACCACGAAGATAGCATAGCGATCCCAGTCAAAACCTTTGCATACGGTGGAGACATAGTCAGTCTTACCAGAGTCGTAGAACTGAAAATATATGGTATTGTTCACGTGCCCGAACTTGTCAACGTCGTTGAAACGTATCTGCAGCGGCACCACATTGTGAAACTCGTTATTACTTTCTTCTGCCATCTTATTAGGCTTAATCTCTGTATAAATCGGCTGCAAAGATACAAAAAGTTTTGGAAAGTTATACGCATTTACAACATTTTTCGTATCTTTGCAATCAGATTAGAAAATCGTTCCTTCAAAAACGGAGGGGGATAGGCATTCTCAAGCGAAGAGGATGTTTCTAAATTTGAAATTATGTAAATTACAACTCTGCGAAAATTCGTCGCAAAATTGGCGCAAAAGCAAAATGCAGAAACGCTGAAATGCCGATATATACAGGGATTCCGACAAATTTGACAACTTGCTTGTGGTTCTGAATGTCGTGGGTTCGAGTCCCACCGGGCACCCAAGAAAAAAGCTTGTAAGGCAAACACTTACAAGCTTTTTTGTTTTCTCGCCAGATATTCTATTGCCAATACAGGCCATAGAGGCACTTTGCGGATGTTGGTTCGCACGGCGGGGATATCGCACAACAAGAAGATGGAGGCCAGAAGCAAGGAGAACCAGATGACGTAACCATACACCTGTTTAATAGCCACAAGCATCATGGAGTGGAGATAGCTGTCGCCCATGAACGCCCCGAAATCAAATTGTGAGAGGTCGAGGTTTGTGAGTGTCAGCTGGCGACCATAGTTCATCATGTCGTCGTTCAGAAAATGCGAGAAGATGGTGGTATAGAAACCATAGCCCATAGCACCACCAAGATACATGTGCAGGATATTGAACACAAAAAGCCCCATGAAAAACATCTCAAGACTGGGTACCGATTCGTTCAAAGCCCACATCAGGGTTGGTGCCAGCACACCATAACCAAAGCCGCGGAGCATGATGGCCAGTCGGTATTGCTCGATGTTCACCGCCATACCCAACGTGGAATACATCAGCAAGGCGTAAGCGCTGATGGAGAGGAAGGCTATACCTATCAGTTTCCATACCTTCCACTTCTGAACCTTCAACCAGTAGAGATCGAGCGCTATACCCAGGAACATGCCTGGCAATGCCCACATATATTGACTCTCCTTAGTGAGTTCTTCCAGTCCGACGACCTCTGTATAGAGTATCTCTTCAAGTGTATGCTCGGCACCGAAAGCCAGCTCTGCCAATATGGTAACAATGAGAATGGGTACCACGTTGCGGCATTTCAGCAGGCGAAGCTCGACGTATGGATAGCGATTGTGAATCAGTCGGTAGAGGGTGAGTCCTGCAAATACAAGTGCAAATGCCCCCACCATTCTGATATGCCGGTTTGCGAACCACCTGTAGTGATCGCCACACACAAAGATGTACGAGAACAGAAGCATCGTGACGCAGATGAGCAATGCCCCCTGCCAGTCGGTTCCTTTCAGCGAGAACCTGTTAGGCATAGGACAGAACGGACGACACAGCACTATCTGTGACAGCAGCACGAACGACATGGCGCCTACGGTAAAGGCGTGCATCATCTGCCAGGTAAAATGATGCCCCATCCAGGCTGCAAGCCATCCACCGCCTTCGATGGCTGTAAGAAGTATGATGTGGAGCACGGGGAAGAACACGGCGAAGTCGCGCTTTGGCGTAATCCACAACTGGATGTTGCTCATACACTCGAATGTTCCTTGAATCTTGGCAATGCCTGCAATGAAGCATGTTACACCGAGTACAGGCATCGACTGACTATGCATCGTGATAACGTTACAGATGCCCATGACGATGGCCGAGGTGCACAGCAACTGCTGATTAGTGAAGCGGAACTTCATCCTAAATAGCATAGGAAACCACATAGCCATGCCTGCAAGCGTAGCATAGAGCAGGAACATAACATCCTCAATCATGAAGTTGGTGGTGCCGCGAATCTCGTCGAGAGCACCGAGATACATACCTCCCGAGAATTGGAAGCACAGAGCCGTAAGGACGTAAATCCAAGGCTGCAACCTACGTGGCACCCATCCTTTCATCATCGGCATACAGAAACCCATGCCAGCAGGAGGCGGCGGTGCCTTCATCAAAAATTCAGTCAGTTTTCCCATTATTCTTCTACCTTGCAAACGACATTATAACCACCGTGCAGCTTCTGCAGTTCATCGCACGCATCAATCCGTACACGCACCGTCACGCGCTGCTCCACCTTGACGAAATTGCCTGTGGCATTGTCGATAGGGATCAACGAGAACGCACTACCTGTAGCATCGCTGATACGCTCAACCACACCTGTATATTCAACATTGGGAACAGCATCGGCAGTAAAAAGCACTTTATTGCCAACCTTGATATTCGGCATCTGCGACTCCTGAAAGTTGGCCTCCACCCATTTCTCATGCTTATCGACGATGCTCACCATTGTCTGACCGGGATTGACCAGCTGCCCCACATGAATATCCTTGCTACCCACCACACCGTCACAAGTGGCAATGATGTAACAATACGACAGGTTCAGTCGGGCAATCTCCACCTGTGCTCGTGCCAGTTCAATGGCAGCTTCTGAGGCTGAGAGATGATGTCCTTGCTCCGCCACAACGGCCGTCTGCGTATTGCGCGAACGAAGTGCCTGCTCATAACTGGCCTTGGCACTCAGATAACCCGTGTGGACATTGTCATACTGTTGCTGTGTAACGGCATCTTGCTCCAGCAGCTTCTGAAAACGAGCATCCTCCCTCTTTGCATTCTCCATCTGCACACGAGCGGCTTCAATGCCAGCTTCGGTCACGCTGATACTGGTCTTGGTGGTATGGATGCTGCTTGCTGTACCCAGCGAACCACGCTCGGCACGGGCAAGATCGGCTTCTGCCTGAGCTAGACGAAGACGAAACTCGGCATCTTCAATGACAACAAGTGTATCGCCCTTTTTCACCTCCTGAAATTCGGTAAATCGCACCTCGCGTATAAAGCCCTGCACACGACAATTCTGTGGCACGATATTCTGGCATACACGTGCATTATCCGTGACTTCGCCTCCACCGAAATGCATAAACTGACTGGCGGCATAAACAGCACCGCATACGATGCAGAGTATTACTATTGTATTATAAATATAGGTCGTTATCTTATTCTTTTCCATCTTATTATAGGGTATTTGTTATATATTTAAGTTTGAAATAATTGTAAAGCATATTGATGCGGGCATTGACCAAAGCCATATCGGCAGAGAGCTTCATGTTTGAGGCATCAAGCATATCGGTGAGCAGAGCCAGGTCATTGTCGTAACGGTTCTTCACCACCGCATAGTTCTGGTTGGCCAGTTCCACCTGTTTCTCCTGTGTGTTAACCTCTACCGAGCTGGTCAGCAGATTGGTGTAGTTTGCCTGTACACCATTCTCTATGCCTTCACGCGCCAGCATCACACTTTCGCGTGCCTGGGTGTTTTCATGCTTCGCCTTACGGATAGCATGCTTGTTCTTCCAGAGACTTGACAGATTGTATTTCACGCCAATGCCTACAAACCACACGTTGACGTTGGCATCTTTTGGAATCAGGTCGGAGGTGTATGGGCCAAACAGATTGTTTTCTGCCACTACAGCCACTGATGGCCGCGAGGCTGCACGCGTGTTCTTGACTTTCTGTTCCGATATTTTTGAGGCAAGCGAAGCCTGACGGATATCGATATTGTTTTCTGCTGCAGTCTGTTGCCACAACTTCTCTGAGGTGAGTGTCTTGAGTGCCATTCCCTCTTCTTCAAGCGACTGCGTATCCACCTCAAAATCCTCTTCCTCTGGCAGGTGGATGGCTGTGCTTATCTGATGTCGGATAATCTTCTGTGCATCATCAAGTTGTGTCTTTGTAAGCAGAAGACTTTGCAGTTGCAGTTCGTATCTGGTGATGTCATTCTTCAACACCGTTCCCTGTTCTCGGCGAGCCTTCATCTGTGCGATGACTTTCTTTGTCAGCTCCATGTTTTTCGCTATCACCTGCAGCTGGTTCTGCAGTTTGCTGAGGTCAAGGTAATAACCGGTAAGCAAGAAACGTACCTCTTGTCGATTCTTCTCTACATCAAGCTCTGCCAACTGGCGCCCCAGCTTTGCCATTTCAATGCCTGAACGAATGGCTCCACCTGCATAGATTACCTGACTGGCCTGAGCTGTAAAGCTGTTGCCCCAATGTGGTGTGGGCTGTTTGCCATTCTGCACCTGTTGAGGTCCCAATCCGGGGACAATATACTCTGTAGTGCCACTGGTAGAAAAGCCTCGCGACATCAGGAAAGCATTGCCCGTATAAGAGCCTTGCAAGCTGAATTCAACACTTGGCAACATGGCAGATTTTGCCGATGCCACCACCTCGTCTGCAGCCTTCAATGCCACTTCGCTGACCTTGATGCGCTGATTCTGACGGTCAGCCAGGTCAAAAAGCGACTGAAGACTCATCTTGTGCTGTGCATACGAAGGTACACAGCAACTTGCTCCGACTATCATCGAGACTGTCAGAGCACAAAAATTCTTGTGACTACTCATTAAAATGTAATTTTTACTCTTACAATTCATTACTCGTACTAAAAATATTCCTTCCCTCGGAAATACGAATAATGAACCTTCTGGTTCGGACAAACCTCACGTTTGCCACAATGCGCTACAAACCTCTCTGATTAGGGAATAAATCAGAAGATGAATTTCGAGCACTATTAATTGCGAAATCCTCAAAACGGCTGCAAAGGTACAAAAAAAAACGTTAAATACAATACGCTTTTCATCTTAAAAAATCAAAAAAATGACGCTCTGTAGCGTTCGTAAAATCGACTTTTTTTGTTAATTTTGTAGTGGAATTATACTGTAAAAGTATCATTAACAACTTCATTTTAAGCATTATGTCAAAGACAACAGAAATTCAGATTGAGAAGTCGCGCAACCTCATTGAGGGCCTGCGCCGTCATGTGAGAGAAATGGGTGAAAGAGGTGTCTCTAACAACGAGATTAACGAGATGGAGAAGACAGTGGCAATGCTTTCTGAAGCAAATGCCGAAGTGGATCGTCTGCGTGAGGAGTTGACTCCTAAGGTAAAAAAGATGAACGATCTGATGGTCCTCGTCAAAGCATCCTACGCCGAGTCAAAAAAGACCCTGAAGGGCTACTATCCGCAGGAACGCTGGCCAGACTACGGCATTCCCGACAAACGATAAAAGTGTGATAAGAACAGTTTGTAAGGAGCGACATTTGCCGCTCCTTTTTGGTTTGGTCGCGAAGTCTCTGCTCAAACAGCGAGGCTGCAAAGAAACAAAAAGTTTTGGAAAGTTATGCGGATTTAAAAATTAGTTTTTATTTTTGAGACTTTGTCTCGAAAATACTTTCGTTCGAAAAACCAAAAAACATTTTGATTTTTGCTCACTTATTCGTATCTTTGCAATCAGATTAGAAAATCGTTCCTTTAAAATGGAGGGATAGGCATTCTCAAGCGAAGAGGATGTTTCTAATTTTGAAATTATTTATATCAATAGTTCGTTAAAAATTCAATATACGGCCTAACGTCTACGCCGCACAGCCAAAGAGTTCTTTGAAAATGTGATTAATTAAAGTTTGGTTCGGTCGGTATCGGGACACGTCAAAAATTCTTTTCGTGAGGAACGTGTTGGTCATCAACAACTTGAAGTTAGACATGGAATACTGCATTCCCCTTTCCTTCATCATGACCTTGGCCACGTTCAGCGAGGCAAACGATGCGTTGAAAGCGCAGTCGAGTTTGTTAGACTTTTAATGACTCTTGTTTCCGCCTCCGTCCCAATGGGGATGGACGTGGAAATTGTGTCGTTATCATAAAAAGAAGCCCGGCTTGCAAATTGCAGGTCGGGCTTTGATTTTGTTTTGAGTCAGCATGTTATGAGACCTCAATGGCCTTGGTGACCTTCTCCTTCGGTTCGGTCTTCGGCATGGTGATGGTCAGGATGCCGTCCTCCACCTTGGCAGAAATCTTGTCACGAACTACATCGTCAGGCAGCACGTAGTTCTGCTCATAGTTCGAGTAACTGAACTCACGGCGCAGGTAGTGACGATGACTGTCCTCATGCTTGTGTTCCTGTTTGTTCTCAATGGCGATGGTGAGGTTGCCGTCGTCATTGATGCCTACGCGGCAATATTCCTTCTTGATGCCAGGGGCTGCAAGCTCCATCGTGTAGGCTTTCTCACTCTCCTTGACATTGACTGCGGGTGCTGTACTATTGGCACGAGGCATGAAATCAGTGTTAAAGAAATCATCAAACATCGTTGGGAACCAACCATTGCTTTTCATTAATCCGTTCAACATAATCATTACCTCCTAATTATACTTTTAGTTTAACTTATTTGTTCTGATTGCCTCGGCTTGTTTGCTTCGGCTCTCACTAACAGATAAGCAAAGTACATGCCTATGGAAAGAATCCGTGCCAGAATGACAATCGCTGAAGTCAAACTGGCACGGAATTTAAACTCGCTTAAACTATACTGACAATTTATTAAACTCGGTTAAACATTGAGGTGCTAAGCCAATTCTTTCCCAAAAGGTGAAAGGGCCAGCTTTGCCAGTCGGAAGTGCATCTTTCCGAATGGGATACCGATGATGGTGATGCAGAATATGAGGCCGTAGAAGATGTGGGTGAGCCATATCCAGATGCCGCCAACGAAGAACCATAGCACATTCATGAAAATGCTCAGACAGCCTGGCTGTGACTCCCGCCATTTCACTTTCGTGCCGAACGGCCAGATGGCCAGCATACCTAATTTCAGGCTCAGCAAGCCAAAGGGGATGCCGATGACGGTTATCATCAGTATCAGTCCTGCAATGAAATACTCCAAGGCTATGTGCAAGCCTCCGAATATGACCCAGATGATGTTTCCTAACGTCTTCATTGATCTGATTTAGATGACAACAGCCGTTCCACTGGTGGCTACCATGAGCATTGAGCCATTAGCTCCGACAGTCTCATAGTCGATATCGATGCCTACGATGGCATTCTTGCGTCCCGTTGGTAGCAAGCGAGCAGAGCTCGAGCGGGTTCCAAGAGCCTGAGCACGCTGCATCATCTCCTGCATGGAGGTGTCCTTGGCTTCGGAAAGCGCCTTCTCGTAAGCGCCTGCACGACCGCCTACGATGTCGCGGATGCCAGCAAAGAGGTCTTTGAACATGTTGGCGCCAATAATGGTTTCACCTGTCACAATTCCCTTGTATTCGCGGATGGTGTGACCTTCAATCTGTGGGGTTCTTGGACGAGCCAAGCGTCTCCTTCGTCGCCGAGCGGTTGAGAGTATCATAATCGTTATCTTTTAAAATTTTCTATCTGTTAGACGTATACATTATTCTATGTGTGTTTTCTAAAAATCTTAGAAATTCACAATGACGGTTCGAGTCCGTCCGGGCACCCAAGCAAGAAAACAAAGGAAATTTCCGAGAATCCCAGTAAATAAAGGGGTTCTCGGAATTTCAATTTAAAGGGGACGAGTTCCAACTTTTTGGTCTGAGACCAACTTTTAGGGTCGAAAATCGACGCAAAATCGACGCAAAAATTTGCAAGATTCAATACCAGATGGAAGCACCCATAATGTATAATTAAAAAATTGGCATTATGGCAACCAAGGGTGAAGGATAGTGATTATTTTGCACAATACAAAGAAAAAAGGGGAAAATTTGGGAAGTTACAGAAAAAGGTCTCTAACCTAAAGGTATAGAGCGATAAATCGATGACTCTAACCTAAAGGTTTAGAGCGATAAATCGATGACCTATCTTTGCAGGTGTGTTCTTTAAAAGAACAGCAAAGGTAGCGAGTTCTTCTGTTTTTGCGACAACTCGCCCTTCATACGAGTGATTGCTGTCTTGAAGAAGAATGCAATTAGGTGTTCATCTGTGCCTTCTGTCCTGATTTGTTTTAGGGCAGAGATATAGGCAGAACGATCTTCAAGACGGATAATGAGCAGGGGGTGGGAGGCGCGAAGGAGAATGAAGTTAGAGAGCAGACGCCCCGTTCTGCCATTACCATCACGGAAAGGGTGCAGATATTCGTAATAGCCGTGCCATTTGGCTGCAACAATCATAGGATGTTGACCAGCATCGAGAGCCTTTTGCGTGGAAGCCATCAAGTTAGGCACTCGTGCTATCAGCATCTCATGGTCACCAAAGACGGTGTCGCCAGCAGCCATATCTTCTGTGGTGTATTCGCCAGCTATAGCACCTTGGGCACGATAGCTGATTGTATGCTCTGTTACCAAGCGGTTTGTCTCTTTTAACAGACTCTCGTCAAAGGGGACATCCAGATGGCTGACCATATAGTCGAAAGCACGGAAATGGTCTGCCATCTCTGTACATTCCAGCAGGGAGCGTCCCACAGGAATCATTGCCATTCCTTGTTCTCGAAGAATGCGCGTATCGTCTACAGTAAACGAGTTGCCCTCAATGGCACATGAATGGGCAGAGAACAGAATCTCATTGTATTCCATCCACTGCTGTCGTCCCATCCTGTCAGCTATTTTCTGCTGATATTCTTTGCGGACGCTCTCGTACTCTTCAATTTCCTTCTCGAACATGTGTGCAAATATACGAAGAATTCTTGAAAGTAATACGCTTTTGAATGAAAATTTTCAAGAATATGCTTGAAAATTTTGGAAGTTACATAAAAAACGTGACACACTGCGTCACGAATTGACATGGTCACACTATCGCCGACTGATTAGTGTTAGAGAAGAAGAATTCAAACACATGTTGGAATCAATAGAATGATGGGACATATGGTGACACTGTGATATCATCAAGTTGAAGTAGGATTGAAACTGGACGATTGGACGTTTGGACTTTGGACGTTTTCCCAAAATTTTTTGGTACAGAAGAAGAAAACGGACTGGAAAAGTTGACTAAAGAAGAGAGTAATTATTAAATGTTAAATAATTTAATACTTATATATAATATATATATTATATATAAGTATTCTTTCCGTTTGTGAAAATAAAAATCACCAAAACGTCCAATGTCCAAAAGTCCAAATGTCCAATTCTCGCCAGTTTATAGCCCTTCTGATTTTCTTGCAAAATTAGCACGAAAAATACCCCTCAAAAATGGCGGATTTTGGACTGAAAATTTGCGCGCCCGCCAAATTTTTCGTAACTTTGCCGTTGCAATGAAGATGCAACGGCGACTGCGGGCTGCGGCTCAGCGAAGGCCAAGCGAGCTTGCCTCCGCGTTCACCTTGCACCGCAGTTGTCATTGTCAATCAGAAATACAGCTGATACGCTGAAAAGCCAGCCTGATACGCGTACGGGCAAGCCTAATAAGCAGCAGTTGTAAGCCTGATAAGGAGGCCTTACAAGGCTGGTAAATCCAGCGGGAAGGCTGACAAGACAGAGAGTAAACAACCAAATCATTAACCATTAAAAAAATTACTAGTTATGTCAGTATTTTATCGTTTGCATCAGGACCAGTCAACTGGTACCAAGCGTTCAGGAAAGTGGTATGCACGTGCCGTGCCCACCGCAGTAATCGGCACCCGTCAGCTGGCGGAGATTAGCTCAGGGGGGTGTCCTCTGGGCGATTCTTTAGCTTAAATCCTTTTTGTTTTTTAACGCGAGCTCGACGAAAAATCCGAAGTAGAATCGTGTCGCCTTGGGATTTTTTACACATTTTTCTTCGATAGAATGTGAAATTCAGGGAAAATATCTTTTATATAAGATAAAATTAGTATTTTTGCACCAAATGAAAAAGATATTAGTTGACGCACATACGCATACGGTAGCATCGGGACATGCTTACAGTAGCTTGCAGGAGATGGCGAAGGCCGCTGCCGACATGGGGTTGGAAGTGTTGGGAATCACTGAGCATGGGCCGAGTGTGCCTGGGACTTGTCCGACACTGTATTTCAAGAATATGTTCACCGTACCTCGTCAGATGTATGGCATTCGTCTATTGATGGGCTGTGAGATTAATATCCTCGACACGAAGGGTAGTCTTGACCTGACGGATGAGCAAATGGGGTGGCTCGACCTCGCCATTGCTGGCATTCACGCTGCATGGTATCAAGGTGGCACGAAGGAGGAGAATACGGAGGGGATGATCCGTGTCATCAAGAATCCCAAGATACACATCATCAGTCATCCAGGTGACGGTTCTTGTGAACTGGACTTCGAGCAGCTGGTGCTGGCAGCGAAGGAGGCGCATACGCTATTGGAGGTGAACAACCATTCACTGGCTCCCCAGCGCAAGAAAACTGTGGCGAGGGATAATAATCTGGAGATTCTGCGTTTATGCAAGAAGTACGAGGTTCCCACGATTCTTGGCAGCGATGCACATATCTCGTTCCAGATAGCCGACTACGAACGCCTTTATCCACTGTTGGCAGAGACGGATTTTCCTGACGAGCTGATTATGAATTATTGGCCTGATAAGTTCTTCGATTATCTAGGGATTCAGAGATAATCAGGAGTTTACTTCCTTATCATAGAGTCTTTATTACTTTGCAGGGGTTGCCCACTGCAATGGAATTCGAGGGTATATCTTTCGTTACAACGCTTCCTGCACCAATTGTCACGTTATCACCAATGGTCACACCAGGTAAAATGGTGACGCTGCCACCAATCCACACGTTGTCGCCTATGCGCACGGGCTCTGCCCACTCCCTACGGCTGTTGCGCTCCACAGGGTCAGTACTATGACAGGCCGTGTATATGCTGACATTCGGGCCTATAAAGCAGTCATCGCCGATGGTGACTGGGGCTTCATCGAGGACTGTGAAGTTGAAGTTGGCAAAGAACCGCTTGCCTACGCTGATCTGCTTACCGTAATCGCAGTGGAAAGGCTGGATAATCAGAATCTCGTCATCGGCGATGTGTCCCAAGAGACCTTTCAGGATCTCCCTTGCTTTCTCCTTCTCTGACGGACGAAGCAGGTTATAATCATGGATTATCTCCTTCACTTCCGTCAGCTCTTCTATCAGCTGCGGGTCAACGGCGGAATAAATCTCACCCGCCAGCATCTTTTCTTTTTCTGTCATAGCCTATTCTCCTATAATTGTTACTACCAACTCTCTTGCACCACCGAAATTCCTGTACTCGCAAAAGTAGATACCTTGCCAGGTGCCGAGATTCAGACGGCCATCGGTGATAGGGATGGTGATGCTGACACCGCTAAGTGTCGATTTGGCATGAGCAGGCATATCGTCAGCCCCCTCCAGCGTATGCTCGTACTCAGGGCGGTTCTCAGGAACCAGACGGTTGAAGATGGTTTCCATATCCACGCGAACATCCGGGTCGCAGTTCTCGTTGATGCTCAGTCCACAACTGGTGTGCTTCGTAAAGATGTTCACGATGCCGGTCTTAGGAAGTTTCGGCAACTGGCTCACAATCTCGCTCGTCACCAAATGGAAGCCGCGACGTTTCGGCTTCAGGGTTATTTCAATTTGCTGTACCATTTAACTAAGTTATCTACTATTTTACTGGATACTTGAAAAGGTAATGTTTTTGTTCGTCATATTTTATATCGACATTGAGATATTCCACTCCTGTCGGAATGCGAATCTCCGTTACACCATTTGTTATAGCCTTTTCTGCAATGATTTTATCATCTATAGTGGAGACGGAGACGTTCTTGCCATAATTTTCACCGAATATCTTAAGCGTAGTTCCTTCATTATTCAACATGATTTCATTTTCCATTCCCAAAAGAAGTTGCACACGCCAGGCGTATAAAGTATCGGAGTCCTCATAGCCCTGTTTGTGGAAAACGAATTTCTCGACGAAAACACCAGCATAGGAAGTCGAATCGACAAGTTCTTTTCCATTAGTGCCGACATCATGTAGCTCCACTTTGACATCGCCCATCTCATTCTGAACCATCTCCATCTGATAGTAAAAGATACTGTCATAGTTGTCTGTAGCTTTTATATCGTAAATCTTTGATGCTTCATCGCTTGCAATGAAAACAGGTTTTTTCAGTTTCCGATTTGCATTGGAATTTTCTGCAAGACAATATACTATACAAGATAATGCAAAGAATGTTGTAAGTAGAAAGATGTTTTTTTTCATTTTATGCCTCATTTGACGAAACGTCGAACTCTGTCGCGACTCGGCAGAGTCCAAACAGGCTTGGCTTCGCACTCGCTTGATTACCCTCACTCAGCACCTTATAGTAGATGCCTTTAGGCAGAGCCTTTACGCCTTCCTCTTTGGCTTTCGCCTCCAGCCAATCCTTGTTGGCCTGTATGTATTCTCGCTTTGCCATAAATCCTAAACTATCCTAATAATCGGTGCAAAGGTAGCAAATATTCATTTATTTTCCATATCTTTGCAAATAAATTTGCCAGCAATGATTAGAAAAGCTAAAAAAAGAGACATACCAACTATCATCGAACTGCTGCATCAGGTGAATATGGTGCATCATGTACTGCGCCCTGACCTGTTCAAACCGAACACAACCAAATACGATGAGCAGGAATTGGAAGCGATGTTAAAGAATGACCGTAAACCCATATTCGTCTTTGACAACGACGCCGTTCTGGGTTATGCCTTCTGCATGGTGACCGAGGTGAAGGACGATAAATTGCTGCAGAACATCAAGACGCTGTATATTGATGACATCTGCGTGGATGAAAAAGCTCGCGGCCAACACGTCGGTAAGGCATTGTATGAGTATGTGCGCGATTATGCCCAGTCCATAGGCTGCAACAACGTCACCCTGAATGTGTGGGACGGCAACGATGCCGCTTTAAGCTTCTATAGGAACATGGGCATGAAAGTGCAGAAAACGACGATGGAAATTGTATTGTAAATTACTTCGAGGCAAAGCTATTACGAGCGTTGCATCCTCGGCCCAGAAGAAATACAAATAGAGATTACGGTATAGCAGGAAATGAGCAGGATTGAGCGAGAGAAGCGAACAGTCCGTAAGATAGCGGATTAACAATTATTATGTCCTAAAATTGGGCAGTTTGGAATATTTTCCGTATATTTGCGGCATAAATAAACTACTTACCTATGAAGCTAAAGGACTTTTTTGCTTTTAAGGACTGGCTATCGTATCGTCAAAAGGTGGGTTTGCTGGTGATTGCGGGTGTCGTATGCGGCCTCGGCGGATTGTTTATGTATCTGCTCAGGGCGCATACTTATTTTATAGGTGACAACCCGTCGGCCTGCGTCAACTGCCACATCATGACACCTTATTATGCTACGTGGAGCCACTCGTCGCACGGACGTATAGACCATCAGTCTAATGGTGCCACCTGCAATGACTGTCATGTGCCCCATCAGAATCTGGCCGTTTATTATGGTTTCAAGGCGGTTGACGGCTTGAAGCACACAGCATACTTCGTAGGCCACATGGAGCATCAGGCCATCAAGGCCGAGACACTGACAGGACAAGTGGTGATGGACAACTGCATCCGTTGTCACACGCAACTGAACACAGAGTTTGTAAAGACGGGCCGCATGGGTTATATGACACAGCAGGCTCAGGGCGGCAAGGTCTGTTGGGACTGTCATCGGGGTGTGCCTCACGGCGGTATGAACTCGCTGATGGCAACACCGAATGCTGAAGGCGTCACACCACTACCGCCATCGCCAGTTCCTGAATGGATTCAAAAGTTAAGAGTTAAGAATTAAGAGTTAAGAGTTAAGAATTAAGAATTTGAAGATATGGCAAAGCAATTGAAACAATGGCAAGGTTGGGTACTCTTCGGAGGCTCAATGGTTGTGGTCTTTATTCTGGGACTGCTCGTTTCGTCGCTGATGGAGCGCAGGGCCGAGGTGGCCAGTGTGTTTAATAACAAGCGCACCGTGTTTGAGGACTCCATCGTGGCACAGAACGAGAAGTTCAAGGCCGACTATCCGCGTGAGTACGAGACGTGGGCAATGACGGAGGACACCACGTTTAAGTCGAAGTACAACTCGTCGCAAGAGGTGGATGTGCTCGAACAGCGTCCTGAAATGGTAGTGCTGTGGGCTGGCTACGCCTTCTCGCGCCACTACAACACCCCTCGCGGACACAAGCACGCGCTGGAGGATATGCGTAAGATTCTGCGTACTGGCAATCCAGGCATTCAGATTACGCCTGACTCCATCGCCGCCGATATGCAGCCTGCTACGTGTTGGACGTGTAAGGGTCCTGATGTGCCTCGCATGATGCGCGAACTCAGTGGTACGAATTCTGTCTTCAATCCTGCCAACTTCTACGCCAAGAAGTGGAGTGAGCTGGGTGCCGAGGAGGTGAACACCATTGGTTGTAGCGACTGTCACGATGCACGCACGATGGATCTGCGCCCTGCCCGTCCTGCGCTCTACGAGGCCTTTGCCCGTCGTGGTCTGAACGTGAAGGATGCCACCCATCAGGAGATGCGTTCGCTGGTGTGCGCCCAGTGCCACGTGGAGTACTACTTCATCAAGCCTAACGATGAGAAGAACCCTGGCAAGGCTAACTACCTAGTATTCCCACACGACAAGGGGCTGACCTGCGAGGCTGCTGAGGAATACTACGACGAGATAGGTTTCTACGACTATATCCATCCACTGTCGAAGACCAAGATTCTGAAGGCTCAGCATCCTGGTTGGGAGATGTCGCAGCACGGCATCCATGCCCAGCGTGGTGTATCGTGTGCAGACTGCCACATGCCGTATAAGCAGGAGGGTGGTGTGAAGTTCAGCGACCACCAGATTCAGTCGCCATTGGCTAAGATTGACCGCACCTGTCAGACCTGTCACCGTCAGGATGCTGAGGTGCTGCGCCAGAATGTCTATGACCGTCAGGAGAAGTGCAACGAGGTGCGCAACCGTGCCGAGCAGGAGTTGGCTCGTGCCCACTTCGAGGCTAAGTTCATCATCGACAAGGGTGCTACCGAGGCTGAGATGGCGCCCATCCAGGCCCTGTTGCGTAAGAGTCAGTGGCGTTGGGACTATGCCATCGCCTCGCATGGTGCTACATTCCACGCCCCACAGGAGGTCACCCGTCTGCTCTCCCACTCTGTCGACTATGCTCAGCAGGCCCGCTTGCTTATTGCTCGCGTAGCTGCCAAGCACGGACACACCGATGCTATCCCTGTGCCCGATTATAGCACGAAGGCTAAAGCTCAGGCTGCTATCGGTCTCGATATGCAGAAGTTGAACGAGAACAAGCAGAAATTCCTGCAGGAAATCGAGCCCAAGTGGATTGAGGAGGCGAAAAAGAACGGCAAACTCATCGAACTCTAGATGAGAAAAGCAAGTAGAGAAATGGATGCCGCCTTCGCATTGGAGGTGTTGGATAAGGCTCCATACGTGACAGTTAGCATGACGCAACCTGATGGGAGTCCATACGGATTGCCCCTGTCGTTGGCACGCACAGACGAGAGAACATTTTATTTTCATTGTGCCTTGGAAGGCGACAAGTTGGACTGCATAGCCCACTGTCCGACAGTATTCCTGTCGGCTGTTACCAAATGTGCACCTACGGTTGGACCGAAAGACGGGAGTTTTACGCTACAGTACAAGTCTGCCACAGCCATCGGTAAGGCTGAGATTCTGACCGACCGTGAGGAGAAAATATTTGGTCTGCGAGCCATCTGCCAGCGTTTCCTTCCTCACCATATGGACGCTTTCGATGATGCCATTGCCCGTAGTCTTGAGCGGACAGCAGTGGTTCGCATCACCCTGACTGAGCCTCCCGTTGGCAAGCGTAAACAGTATGACAAAGAGGGCGAGGAAATGAAATGGGGACGAACTGAATTCCCCAAATAATCAAAGCCCCGACCTGCAGAAATGCAAGGCCGGGGCTTCTTGGAATATATATAGAATGACAAACAATTATGCCATGGAGTGCTTGATGTTACGGGCTGACGTAATCTTGGCATCGTAGATGACTGTCAGTTCATGAGTACGCGGATTCCACTTGGTATCCATCACGCCCTTCATGTTCTCTACCCTAGCCCGCACGTTCTTCTGATAATCGTGACGACTCAGGATGATGGTGCACGTCTTCATATCAGGATGATAGGCATTCTTTTTGTGAGCATTCAAATGCGGCAGCGTTTTCTCATTTCTGTCAAAATGAGAGTCACCTTTATGGTTATTCACTACGACAACTTTGTCGTTCTTACCATTGTTATGGTTCTGACGACTGGTGCTCACCGTCGTCTTACCTGCCATTGCTGGCATTGCTGTTGTGATTGCCATTAACATCATGGCTGCGATCACCTTATTCATTGTTTTCATAATCTTCATTTTTATAAGTTAAACTTCTGTTCATCGAAAGGCTTTACTAACCTTTTCACGATGCAAGGACAGTGCAAACCGAATGCAGAGAGCTTGCTCTATGCTGAGGTGCAGCCTGTTCTCGCTCTTGATTTCGAGGGCAAAGATCAGAAGTTTTGGCGAAATATAAAAATGAAAATTCCTATAATGAAGGGGTAAGATTCCTAAAACTACATAGGGATTTTCCTCATAAAAATTTGGCTTTTCAGTCACTTATTCGTACCTTTGCAGTCGGTTATGAAGAAAATCTTGTTCCTGCACGGATTCTATGCCAGTGGCCAGTGCATACCTGCAATGGCTTTGCGCGACGCTTTCGAGGGTCGTGCTGAGGTGATTACGCCTGACTTGCCGATACACCCAAAGGAGGCTGTCAGATTCATCAGTGAGTTGATAGAGGCTGAGAAGCCTGACCTCCTGATTGGCAATAGCTGTGGCTCGTTCTATGCGCAGATGTTGGCACCTGTCGTAGGACTACCTGCATTGTTGGGTAATCCACACTTCAAGATGACGGAATTCCTAAAGCAGCGCATCGGCGAGCATCAGTATAAGTCGCCACGCATAGATGGCAAACAGGACTTCATCATCGACGAACAGCTGATAACCGAGTTTGCAGAATTGGAGGCGCATCAGTTTGATTACTGTACTCCTGAAAGCAAAAGCCGCATTTGGGGAATCTTTGGTGACAATGACACGCTGGCTCATTTCGAACCACTATTCCTAAAGCACTACGACACGACCTACCACTTCCCAGGTGCTCATACACCAACAGCCGAGGAAGTCCACACTTGGTACATGCCATTAGCAGAAAAGATGCTGATGGACTATCCCTTGCCCGAAGACGGCATCCGGTGATTCAAAGAGATAGACAAATAATACTTATAACGACATTGATATGACAACGATGAGAAAAGCAGAAACAAGAGTTTTTCCTAGCATCAAGATCTGGTTGCTGATAGCCGTACTGGCAATTTGCGGAACGACCAGTTTCGCATCATGCTCTTCAAATGAGGACAACTCTACAGAGCAAAGCAACATCACAAATATAGCTGATAAGGTTTGGGCTTTCAGTCAGTCCCATCCTGACGGATTCACCATCGACATCCGTACGATGACGGAGCCGACGGAAGGGATTGCCGTCAGTTATGCAGCTACCCAGAACAGCCACTCGCGCGACCAACTCGACAAGGTCGTAAGCCATGCTTTGCAGCACGAAGGCTATGTAGGCGGCTGCTACAACAGCGAGGATGGCCTTTACTACTTCGACAGTACAAAGCTGTTTCCGGAGAGTGACTTGAAGGGGGCTGTCCAGTTCGGAAAGGAGAACGGTCAATACTCAGTGTTTATCCTATCTACCTATACGGACATTCCCCTCGATGGAAAAGTTGCAGAGATTATTGAACGTGGTACAATCCTCTTTGGCACCACAGGTGACTACAGACCGCTGTCTTTCCGTGAGGCCGACGGAACCTATTGGGGCTTTGGCATCGAAGTGGCTAACGAGATTGCTGCACGATTAGGAGTAAGCATAGCGTTTGTACCAACCTCATGGCCTACGCTGACGGCAGACGTATTGGCTGAACCTCAGACTTTCGACCTCGCCATTGGAGGAATAACCATCACCGATACCCGCCGCGAGACGATGCTTATGAGCGAGGGCTATCTGGCTAACGGCAAGACCATCCTTTGCCGTGCCTCGGAGGCCGACCGCTACCAGTCGTTGGCCGACATCGACAAACCCGAAGTCCGCGTGATGGTGAATCCCGGTGGACTGAACGAGAAGTTTGCCAACGAGAACTTGACGCATGCCACCATCGTCATCCATCAGAAGAACGAGGAAATCCCTGCTCTCATAGCCGAGGGCCAGGCCGATGTGATGATAACGGAGATAACGGAGGCTCCCTACTACGTACAGACCGATGCCCGACTTGCCGCACCGTTGTTAAACAAACCATTTACCCACGGCGAGATTGGTGTGCTCATGCAAAAGGGACAGGAGGACTTGCTACAGATGGTGAATAATGTCATCCGTCAGATGAAGTCCGACGGTTCTCTCCAAAAACTGCATGAGAAGTATGGATTAGTATATGCCTACGAATAAAATATGTACAAAACAATAACAAATATGCGAAGACTTTTTTTCTGCTTTATGGCAATGATGGGTGTGCTGACCCTTTCGGCACAAAGTGTTTATGGAAATGAAGTGATTAACAACATCATGACGCGCACCAGCATCCGACAGTACACCAATGAGCCTGTTTCAAAGGCTGATATAGAGACGATGCTTCGTGCAGGCATGGCTGCTCCCACAGCCGTCAACAAGCAGCCCTGGCATTTCGTAGCAGTCACCAACAAGGAGAAGCTGGCAGAACTTGCTGGTCGAAGAGGCATGATTAAGCAAGCTGGTGTGGCTATTGTTGTTTGTGGCAATCTGGACAAGGCGATGCAGGGCAAGGCACAGGAGTATTGGATTCAGGACTGCTCGGCAGCCACTGAGAACATCCTCCTTGCAGCTAAAGCCCTTGGCCTTGGTGCCGTATGGACAGGCTGCTATCCTATGGACGACCGCGTTACTGAAGTCTCCAAGGTGTTGAAGTTGCCTGAGACCATCATTCCTCTGTGCGTCATCGCTATAGGCCATCCAGCAGAACAACCTACACCAAAGAATAAGTGGAAGCCTGAGAACGTGTCATATAACGAGTTTGGTGGCAAGGCAGAGTAGTTGGTTTTATCGGATAAAATGTGTTTCTGTCAGTTTTTCCTGAATCTTCGGCGATCCATATTGCTGGAGAGCGAGACGGAAGGACTTAATCATGAAAGCCATGTTCAGTCCGAGCTGACGCATTGTCTGCATACCCTCTTCGTCGCGGACGACCTCGCCTGGAGCTGTACCGTGGGCTATGCTCCAGTACTGCGAGGGCACGACGGGCATGTTCGTCTTCAGGAAATACTTGTTCAGTACGTCAATCGTTGTTGTGGCGCCACCACGGCGGGCGATGCTCTGCTGCTGCAACGTACGCTCCACTTCATGCAGCGCCGTTGCCGTATTGCCGTGCGCCTTCGGGCTGCCATTAAGAATAATTACTTTCATTATACCGTTGTTAAGTCTCATAATCTCTGTTTTGTTGGGTTTGTTTATAAACTATCCTAAATCTCGGTACAAATATAGCGAATTTTCTCGGATTTTGTGTAAATTTGCCATCTGATTTAAATGATTTTATGAGCATTGAGCCGATTCTGCATAAGAAAACGTTTCAGGAATTGACTACGGATGAGCTATACGAACTCCTTAGAGTGCGTAGCGAGGTATTCGTGGTTGAACAGAACTGCGTCTATCAGGACATAGACGGCGATGACCAGAAGTCTATCCACTTGTGGCTGACTGTAGACGATAAAGTAGTTGCCTTGGCTCGTGTATGTCCTGCCGGTACTCACATGAAAGAAATCTCGATTGGCAGAGTTATCACCACTGTGCGTGGCAAAGGATACGGCAAGCAGATTATGCTACATGCCATCGATGCTGCCATAGAACATTTCGGTGCAACACTTATAGACATTGAGGCACAGGAGTATGCCAAAGGATTCTACGAAAGCGTAGGATTCAAGCAGTCATCCCACACCTTCATGCTCGACGGCATTCCTCACATTAAAATGACTTGGGAAAATAGATATATATGAAGCAAGGCTGGTCCGTTCGTCGAGCATTAGAGATAAAGGAATAAGCATTCAAAAAGCAATGGTATGAAACTGGAGGTTGCATTATTGCTACAGGTTCTTTTACCGACACTGGTAGTTTACGCATTTACACTCTTTGCACTCCGCATTCTTACTAACTCAATGGCTTCCTTGCCTGTCAGGTGCTCGATGTCGAAGCGAATCATCAGCATACGAGAGAAGCCACTCTCAATCTCCTTTTGCAGACTCTCATCATCGTTTGGATTGTAGCGGTTGCCAAGCATACGGGCAGTTTCCGACTTCTCCTGTTCATCTTCGATGATATGGATTCTGCCAAATGCTATCACACTACGGAAGAAAGTGGTGACCAAAAATTTATTGTTGTGTGATTAAAAAAGTGCATTTTTAACATATTTATATAGGCGCAGGCAAAAAATGCAATCTGGGAGTTTGCAAAACGACCCCCATTTTTGTCATCAATGAATAAGTCCTAAACTACGTGCTAAGTTGTTTTCAGACTTGTCATTTAATTCTTTCTCTATTCTTTCTTGCTCCTCACGTTCTTTCTTCCAAACGTCTGGCTGGTATCTGAGTATATTGATACCAAAGCCGATAAAATTGTCATTGCTCTCAAATTGCAATAACTGTATATAATCATTGTTGACTGTATATCCTTCTGACAAACTATCACTATATAACTTGAACTGCTTGCAGAAATGCTCGGTGCTCTCAAATAGTTTTGTCATCGTTTTAAATTTGCTCTTATCTTCTGTTTCTACACGCATAAGCATTTGTGTCAAAGTGTCTTCATGTACATACAGATATGTTTTTACTTTGATATTGTCAAATGAGTCAGTATGTAGAAACGTAGGAAACTCGCCAACATAATTGAACTGAGTACCGAACTTGTCTTCTATGCTGTCTAACAGAAAAGAGATTTTGTCTTTGTCTTTCAGATAGTCGAATAATTCGAGACTCTTATTATTGTAATCAGTCATCAAGTCTTCATTACTAACAGATTTTGAGCAACTGCCAAACGCAATTGCAAAGACTACTATGATAAACAGTGCTAATTTCTTCATTGTCGTATTTGTTTAATCTGCTTGCAAAGTTACGAAATATATCTGAATGACAGCGTTTTTCAGAAAATAATTTTTCTGAGATAAATAGAGTAAACGACAAACGAAATACTACAATGACAGAAAAAACAACAATTTCAAGAAATTTCTGGCGCCCGAGCGTTACGTCTCAGTTTTGCGTCTGCCCGATTCCGTTTCATTTTGATACATATCGCGGATGTTCTTATGGCTGTCTGTTCTGTTTCGCACGTGACTTTATTGAGTTTTCACGTCGTAACCAAGATGCAGACAAACGTAAACAATCATATCTGGAGGGAAACAACCCAGAAGGACTGCAAAAGTGGCTCGACCGTGTTATGGCTTCGACTGACTATGACTACACGAAAGCAGAAGAGGTTGCAATTAAAGAGCGCATACCTGTAAAGATTGGCGCGACTGCTGACCCTTTCCCGATTATCGAAAAGACAGAGCGCATAACGTATGACTGTCTGAAAGTCTTTGAAAAGTACGACTACCCCGTACAGATAAGCACTAAAAACCCCGAAATATTTCTGTCTTATGCAGAAGACTTTATCGGTGCCAACATTGCACTGAATGTTAGTTGCTCATTCTGTGACGATGACATTGCACGTTAGATTGAATGCGGTGCAATCAGTCCGACCAGACGTTTTGCTGCAATCAAGAAACTGTCTGAAATGGGCTTTAAAATCACTGCACGCTTGCAGCCGTTTATATTGCCATATTCAGAGCAAGTTGCAGAAAGATTTGTGAAGACTTTAGCAGACTGCGGAGTCTGGGCGTTTCAGACAGAGGGCTTGAAACTTCGTGTCTGTATGAGTGACAAAGAAAAAGCCGTGTACAGTCGAATCGGCAAAGTGCTCGGCTTTGATATTCTTTCCTTAATTCCGCAACACTATTACAAATATAACTTTTTAAGTACCTGAGCAACAAAAAGTTGCCCAGGATTTTGCCATGTCGAAGAATTCACTTATCTTAGTGTTGCAAAAATAAACAAGCAAAACT
>Ga0256405_10004953_pt1 | contig 23933 bp, 39 predicted proteins | sample RumenRJG_02DNA_FD_189096 | JGI IMG/M metagenome (GOLD analysis project Ga0256405, IMG submission 189096) | Bovine rumen microbial communities from Lethbridge, Alberta, Canada - RJG_02 | ecosystem: Host-associated > Mammals > Digestive system > Stomach > Rumen | place: Canada: Alberta... | reverse complement strand
CTAAGGTCTGTTATATGGCGAGAGATACAAAACAGGCCGAAATGCCCGGAAAAGGGCGAAGAATGGCCAAAGATAACTGGATATACACGTACTATCAGGGCATCCGGAACGGAAAATACACCGTAGGGCGCTGGATCGAGCTGGTTTATGAGTACATCATCAAAGGACTGGAGGAAAAACGGTTCTTTTTTGATGTAAAAAAGGCGGATGAGGCGATCGAGTGGATGGAAACGCACTGTTTTCACACCGAAGGACCTCTTGCGCCGGGAAACATCGAGCTTGAGGTCTGGCAAAAGGCGCTCGTTTCGTGCATCTACGGGATCGTGGACAAAAACGGCCTGCGCCAGTTCCGCGAGATCCTGCTGGTGGTCGGCAGAAAGAACGGCAAGACCAAATTGGCGAGCAGTCTCGGGTCGTATGAGTTCCGGAGCCAGGAATACGGCTCCAGAGTGTTCTGCATCGCGCCGAAACTGGAACAGGCCGACCTGGTCTACAACGATGTCTGGATGATGACCACGTTGGATCCAGAGTATAAGCGGCTCAAAGAGATCCTGTCAGAGAAGGACGAGCACAACAAGAAGATCTATGACGACGGGGAGCTGCCCCGCCACAGGATGAGCGACCTCGCCATACCCGGATCGAACAGCACTGTAAAGAAGATCGCGTTTTCTGCGAAGAAGAGCGACGGCTTCAACCCGAGCCTGTGCATCTGTGACGAGATAGCATCATGGGAAGGCGACGCCGGTCTGAAGCAGTACGAGGTCATGAAATCCGGAATGGGCGCAAGGCCGGAAGGGATCCTGCTCAGCTGCACGACGTCCGGATACATCAACGACAGCATATACGACGAGATGCTCAGACGGGCAACTCGTTTTTTATTAGGTGACAGTAAAGAGACGAAACTGCTGCCGTTCCTGTACATGATCGATGATATCGATAAATGGAGCGACATCAACGAGCTCCGGAAGAGCAACCCGAATCTCGGGGTATCGGTATCGGTCGACTACATGCTGGAAGAAATAGCGGTCGCGGAAGGCTCGCTCAGCAAGAAGGCCGAGTTTATCACGAAGTATTGCAACCTGAAGCAGACGAGCTCGCTGGCGTGGCTCGGTTCGGAGATCATCGAGAAGACCACAGGCGAGCCGCTTCACATGGAAGACTTCCGTGGATGCTACTGCGTCGGAGGCATCGACCTGTCGAGAACCACTGACCTTACAGCTGCAACGGTAGTTATAGAGAGGGACGGGGAGTTATACGTCTTCGCTCGGTTCTGGCTTCCAGCGGAACGCATCGAGGAACTGACGGCGGCCGACGGAGTGCCGTACAACATTTACGTCCAGCGCGGCCTGTTGCATCCGAGCGGCGAGAACATCATCGAATATTCGGACGTGTTCGACTGGTTCCGGATGCTGGTAGAGCAATACGAGATTTACCCGCTGAAAGTGGGTTATGACAAATACAGCGCAACGTATCTGGTCCAACAGATGGACGGGTACGGTTTTCATATGGATGACGTATATCAGGGGTATAACTTGCACCCGGTCATCCAGGAGGCGGAGGGACTGCTGAAGGACGGCAAGATCCATATCGGAGACAACGATCTGCTGAAGATCCATATGTTCAACTCCGCGCTAAAGGTAAGCACCGAAAAAGGAAGGTCGAAGCTGGTAAAGATAAAGCCGACCGCACACATCGACGGCATGGCCGCGCTGCTTGACGCCATGACAGTCAGACAGAAGTGGTGCGGCGAGATCGGCGAGCAACTGAAAAACAACCGGAGGGAAAATTAATGTCGTTATTGGATAAGATATTCCGACCGGACGAGGCAAAGAAGTCAAAGGACGCGCTGACGCGGGCGAATTCCTTATTTGAGACGCTCACAGCCTACGCTCCGGTCTTCACTAACTGGGGCGGCGCGATCTATGAAAGCGAGATCGTGAGAGCCGCAATCGACGCGAGGGCGCGCCATATCAGCAAGCTGAAGGTAGACGTTAATGGAACGGCAAACCCGTCCCTACAGGCGAAACTGCGCCTCGGCCCGAACCAGTGGCAGACGTGGAGCCAGTTCCTGTATAGAACATCGACCATACTGGACGTCAACAACACGGCCTTCATCGTCCCTGTCTTCGACGAGCGCATGGTCATCACCGGGGTCTTCCCGGTACTGCCGACCATGTGTACGCTGGTCGAATACGATGATGAGGTCTGGCTGCGGTATCAGTTCGCAACCGGACAGTATGCAGCAGTCGAGTTCCGGAAGTGCGCGATCCTGACGAAGCACCAGTACAAAAATGACTTCTTCGGCGACACCAACAGAGCACTGCGCGAGACCATGCAGCTGATGCACATCCAGAATCAGGGCATAGAGGAAGGCGTGAAGAACGCAGCGACGTTCCGCTTCATGGCACAGCTGAATAATTTCGCAAGCGCCGACGACCTTGCTAAAGAGCGCGAGCGGTTCACAGCGGCGAACCTGTCGACGGAATCCAAATCCGGAGGCTTCCTGCTGTTTCCGTCGACTTATAAGGATATCAAACAGATCGACGTCAAGCCGTACGCGATCGATGCGGATCAGATGGCGCAGATCCGGGAGAACGTGTTTAACTACTTCGGCGTGTCGGAAGACGTCCTGCAGAACAAGGCAAAGGCGGAGGATCTGGAAGCATTCTTTGATGGTGCTATCGAGCCTTTCGCAATCCAATTCTCTGAAGCGGTAACAAGGATGCTCTTCTCGGAGCGTGAGAGGGCACAGGGTTCACACCTTATCGCTAACGCGAACAGATTGCAATACATGAGCACCAGCGCGAAGGTGCAGATGGCGAAGGAACTGGGCGACAGGGGCGCGATCCTTATTGATGAGATCCGCGAACTGTTCAACTACGAGCCGCTTCCGGATGGCGCCGGACAGGTAGCGCCGATCAGAGGCGAGTACAAGGCAACGGATGAGTTAGGAGGTAACAACGATGCCAGTGAAGAGTGATAGAGAATACAGAAATATGACGATGGAGATCCGGCAGCCTGTCGAGGGCGAACCGGAATCCAAAATCGTTACAGGATACGCGAGCACATTCGAAGAACCGTACAAGCTGTACAGCGGCGAAGGCTGGGAACTGTGGGAAGTCGTGGATAGAACGGCCTTCGACGAGACAGATATGTCGGACGTGATCATGCAGTACGACCATGCCGGAAGAGTGTTCGCCAGAACCAGAAACGAAACCCTGACCGTCACACCGGACGAGCGGGGTTTGTTTATATCCGCTGATCTCGGTGGTACAGAAATCGGACGCGAGCTGTACGAAGAGATCGCAGGAGGCTATACCGACAAGATGAGTTTTGGTTTCGTGGTCACAGGGGAATCCGAAGAGCGCGAACAGAACGAGGATGGCATCTGGATCTATACCAGACACATTACCAAAGTCGGCAAGCTGTACGACGTTTCAGCCGTATCGATTCCGGCTAATGACGGGACAAGCATCGGAGCGGATGCGGTTACCCGGTCCATTGGCGATCTGACCGACGGAGTGATCGAGAGGATCCGGGCGGAGCGACTTGAGGAAGAGAAACGAGAGCTGGAACGCAAGAGAATCGAATTAAGAGTCAGAGCGTTAGGAGGTAACAACTAATGACGAGAGACGAAATCATGGCACTGAGCATGGAAGAGATCGAGACCAGGCGCGCAGAGATCGCCGCAGAGGTCGAGACTGCCGACGCTGAACAGATCGAAACACTCAATGCCGAATTAGATGCCATCGAGGAAAGAACAAAGGCTCTGAACCTCGAGGCGGAAGAAAAGCGTAAGGCGGCTGAAGCAGTAGCGGCTGGCGCTGGAAAAGAAATCGAAATCAGAAAGGAAGAGCATATCATGACTGAGATGGAAATCAGAAACAGCCACGAATATATCGAGGCATTTGCTAACTACGTTAAGACAGGCAACGATAAGGAATGCAGAGCGCTGCTGTCCGACAACGTACAGAATGGCGTCGTTCCGGTACCGGAATTTGTTGCGGGAATCGTCGCAGAGAGACTGAAGGCGTCCGAGATCCTGAGAAGGGTTCGCAGAATGAACGCTGCTGGCAACGTCAAGGTCGGCTTCGAGATCGACGCACCGGCTGCAGGCGTCCACACTGAGGGCGGAAATGCGATGACAGAGGAAGAACTGGAACTGGGTATCGTCGAGATGGTCCCGAAGACATACAAGAAGTGGGTCAGCATCTCCGACGAGGCACTCGATTCCATGAGCGGAGAAGCTTATCTGCAGTACATTTACGATGAGGTCGCTCGCGGCATCATCAAGGCAGAGGAGAACGCTGTCGTTGCTGCTATCCTGGTAGCTCCGCAGACTGCTGACGCTACTCACCCGGCAGTCGCTGCATACTCCAACGGCGGAACAGCAAACGTCGCTGACTTCGTACAGGCAAGAGCACTCCTGAGCTCTGCGGCTGAAGATCTGGTAATCATTGCGACACCGGCACAGTATGCGGCTTACAGAGCGCTTCAGATGGGCGCTTCTTATGCAGTGGATCCGTTCGACGGTCTGGAAGTTCTGTTTAACGACACAGTTACAGCTCCGATCATCGGCGACCTGGCTGGCGTCATGATGAACCTGCCGAAGGGCGAGGCTGTCGAATTCAAGTATGACGACAGAACCAGAATGAAGCAGGATCTGGTCGACATCCTTGGACGTCAGCCCGCTGCTATCGCTGTCGTTGGCAACAAGTTCTTTACTAAGGTCACTGCTTAATGAAGGTCAAACTGACCCACGACACCGCTGTACGCTTCGCACAGGGAACAGTTCTCGAGGTCTCCGATCAGGAGGCTTCGAGGCTGATCGCTTTTAACAACGCGGTCGAGGTCAAAGATAAGAAATCCGCAGCGAAGCCGGCGAAAACTAAGAAGTAACCAAGAGGGTATACAGATGCTGGAAAAAGTCAAAACTGCGTTAAGAATCAAAACAACTGCATATGATGACGAGCTGATGGATCTGATCGAGGCGGCAAAGCAGGATCTCGGTATTGCCGGCGTGGTTCTCCCTGCGGATATGACGGAAATCGTCCTGCGGGCGATCATCACGTACTGCAAGATGTCTTTTGGTATTCCGGAAGACTACGACAGACTGAAGCGGTCTTATGACGAACAGAAAGCGCAATTGTCAAATGCAACGGGGTACACGGATTGGACGGTGAACAGAGATGTATGATTCTGTAGCCATCCTGAAGCGGTACACCGACCCGACGTATGACGAATATGGCAACGAACAGCACAAACTGGAAACGGTTGAAGTGTTCGTACAGCCGCGGAGCGTCTACGCATCCGAGTTTTATAATGCGGCGCAGTTAGGTCTGAAACCGTCCATCACGCTCGTGATGACGAACAGGGAAGATTATGACGGGCAGAAACTGGTCGAGTACGAAGGCGTTGATTATAACGTCATCCGTACCGACTGGAACGCCCAGCGCGACAGCATCAGTCTGATATGTGAGGAGCGTGTAGGAGATGCATGAAACGATACAGGCACAACTGCAGGAAATTCTTGAGGATTACGCTGCGGAAGTCAAAAAGACCGTAAACGAGGCTATGGACACCGTCTCCAAAGAAGGCGTCCAGAAGCTGAAGAGCACTTCGCCGAAGCGTAACGGCAAAGGCAAACACTATGCGAGCGGCTGGGCGGTCAAGAAGGCCAGAGGAAGTCTTGGGATTGATGATGTGCTAATTTACAACAAGACCAAGCCACAGCTGACGCACCTGCTCGAGAACGGCCACGTTATCGCCAACGCACACGGTACATACGGCCGCATGGACGGCGTCAAGCATATCGCACCAGTAGAGGAGTGGGCGGCGGAAGAACTGCCAGCAGAAATTATAAGGGGGCTCGAATGACGATATATGAGACACTGAGAACAACGGGTTTACCGTGCGCATATTCGCACTTCAAAGAGCCACAGGAACTGCCGTATATCGTCTATATCGGCGCCGGGCAGAATGTGCTCGCGGCAGACAACACCTATCACTGGACGCGCAACGCATACCAGATAGAATACTACTTCAAAGTTAAGAACGAAAGGAACGAGGCGGCCATCGAGTCAGCGCTTCTGGCCGCCGGGTTCCCTTATCAGAAGAGCGAAGACACCTATCTTGAAGATCAGGGTGTCTTTTTGATTTATTACAATGTTTAGGAGGCAAAACAATGGCTGAAAATAAAGTCGTATTCGGCGTCAGCAATCTGCATTTTGGCACCTACACGATCAACGATCAGAACGAGGTCGTGCTGGGTACGCCGTATCACCTGCCGGGAACCGTCAACATCTCGCTGGATGCGGAATCCGAGCAGAATACTTTTTACGCGGACAACGTCCAGTACTGGGTCGGATACTCCGACAATGGTTATACGGGGACCATTGAGAACGCAAATTTCACGGACGAGTTCAAAACGCAGTTCCTGAATTATGTTGCACCGACCGGCGGCGGCATCGCGCAGGTCAAGGGGATGCAGAACAAGACCGTGTATATCGCATTCCAGGCCGAGGGTGACAAGGAGGCCCGCAGGGCGATCCTGTACAACGTGTCTCTGGGAGCGATCTCAAGAGAGTACGCCACGACCGAAGACACCACAGAGCCGCAGACGGCTACGCTGGACTTCACGGTCTCCGGCGACAACGAGACCGGCATCATCAGAGCATCTTATAAGCCGGCAGACACCGCTTATGCTACGCTGTTCACTGCTCCCCCCGTACCGGCACTGTAGGAGGGCGTAAACCATGAGGAGGACAATAAACATCGACGAACACTCCATCGAGGTCAACACTTCGATGGGGTGGCTTTTTATTTACAAGAACACTTTCGGGCACGATGTCCTTCCGGATCTGATGCCGCTCGTTGAAGCGGCGCTGTCCGGACTGGCCGAGATCCTCGGAAGCGGAGCGATAAAGGGCGACAAAAGCATCGACCCGGAAAAGGCGCTGGATCTGATGAACGCGGACGCATTAGTGGAAATGTTCATCAAACTGGCGGGCATGGAGCTGACGACCGTGCTGCAGGTGTTCTGGGCGATGGCAAAGAATGCGAACAGGGATATTCCGCCGGCGGAAATCTTTTACGGCGCGTTAGAGCGGTTCCCGATGGACGAGATCGTCCCGATGCTGTTCTATGCTATCGTCGAAAGTTCGGTAAGCTCAAAAAACGCGAAAAGCCTTCTGGAGAGAATGAGAAAACAGATCCCGTCTCTCTCGACGTGGTCACAATCGCAGGAGTCGACAGAGGGCTGACAGTAGACGCGATTAAGGAAATGGAGCTCGGGCAACTTGTGGACTACGTTACCGAGTATAACCGGATGCACGATTATGAGCCATCCGGAAGCAAGAAAGAAAACAAGCCGAAGCGCCGGATGGCCACACAGGCCGACTGGGATGCTTTCTGGGGGTAATTATGGCAATTGGCAAAAACGTCAAAGGCATAACAATTGAGTTTCAGGGCGATACCACAAAGCTCGGGAAGGCGATGGACAGCATCCGGAAGGATGCGAAAAACGTCGATACGCAGCTGAAGCAGGTCAACAATGCGCTGAAGTTCAATCCAAAGAATACAGAGCTTCTCGCACAGAAGCAGCAGCTGCTCGGGCAGAAGGTCGACCTGACTAAGGACAAGCTCAACGCTCTGCGCGAGGCGCAGGCGAAGATGGACGCGGATCCGTCGGTCGATAAGACCTCACAGGATTATACGGAACTGCGACGGGAAATCATCGTCACCGAGAGCCAGCTGAAGAATTTCAATAAGCAGCTGAAGGAAGTCGAGAACATCAAATTCACACAGGTCGGTGAAGGGCTCCAGAAAATCGGCGGAAAGATGCAGACCGTCGGCAAGGGCATGACGAAGTATGTCACAGGGCCGATAGTGGCTGCGGGTGCCGCGGCGACAGCGGCGTTCAACGAGGTCAAAAATGGCTTGAACATCGTCACGCAAAAGACCGGGGCGTCAGGCGAAGCGCTGGAAAAGATGCACGAGACGGTCAAGCAGATCGCGAAGGACGTGCCGTCTGATTTTGATACCATCGGGGCGGCGGTCGGTGAGGTCAACACCAGATTCGGATCCACGGGAGCCGAGCTGGAGAATCTCTCCACAGCCTACGTCAAATTCGCGAAGGTCAATCAGGTAGACGTCTCGGATTCTATCGACAGTACCCAAAAAGCGCTGTCTGCCTTCGGTCTCAGCGCGAGCGATGCAGGAGCACTGCTCGACAGGCTGACGAAGGTATCGCAGGATACCGGAGCGGGCGTCGACTCGCTGACCGAGGGGCTAATCCAGAATGGGACGGCCTTCCAGCAGTTAGGTCTGAACATCGATCAGTCGGCGGTCCTGATGGGGCAGATGGAGAAGTCGGGAGCGAATTCAGAAACCGTCATGCAGGGGCTCAGGAAGGCGCTGAAGAATGCGGCCGCTGACGGGATACCGCTCAACCAGGCGCTGACGGATCTGCAGAACACGATCCTGAATGGGACGGGCAGCATGGATGGCCTGACGGCAGCGTACGATCTCTTCGGAAAGTCCGGGGACCAGATCTACGGAGCGGTCAAAGCCGGTACGATCGACTTTACGCAGCTCGGAGCTGCGGCGACCGATGTATCGGGGGTCCTTGACAGCACATTCGAGAATACGCTGACTCCGGCGGAAAAGTTCCAGACCACGATGAACGCATTGAAGGTCACCGGCTACGAGATCGCCAACACGGTGTTGCCGATGATCCAGCCCGCTCTGGATAAGATATCGACGGCCGTGCAGAATCTGGCGGCGAAATGGAAAGAGCTGTCACCGGAGACGCAGAAGATGATCCTGATCTTTGCGGGAATCGCTGCAGCCATAGGTCCGGTGCTGATCATCATCGGCAAGCTGGCGACCGGGATCGGGGCGATCATCAAGATACTCCCGATGCTCGGGAGCGCTTTTACGTTCCTGACGGGTCCGGTCGGTCTGGTGATCGCGGCCATAGCAGCGGCCATCGCAATCGGCGTCCTGCTTTATAAGAATTGGGACAAAATCAAAGAGAAGGCCGGCAAATTGAAGGAATACGTCATCGGTGCCTTTAAGGCGCTCAAGGAAGGCGTAAAACGGCTCTTCGGTGATATCAAGGACGCCATGATAGCGCCGATCGAAGCGGCGCGGGATGCGATCAAGGGGATCATAAAGAAGATCAAAGGCTTCTTTGACTTCGACTTCAAACTCCCGGATCTGAAGACGCCGCACTTTACGATCGATCCGCCCGGGTGGTCCATTGGTGACCTGCTTCATGGTGTGATCCCGGACCTTAATGTGGACTGGTACGCTAAGGGCGGTATCTTCCGGAGCCCCAGCATCATCGGTGTCGGTGAAGCAGGAGCAGAGGCGGTCCTGCCGATCGAGAAGCTGCAGGAAATGCTAGCAAATATGGCGGACAGCATCGTCAACGGGATCCTGACCGGAAACCAGCTGCAGGCAGCAGGGACCGGCGGAGAGATCAAGATCGTTAACTACTTATATCCGAATGGCCCGGCAATGGGCGAGCAGACTGTACGGATGTATGACCAGTATAAGAGGATTCTGGGATGATCGGAGTATTCAACAGTATCACAATAAACGGCGTAGAGATCTACCGGAGCAACGGGTTCACGCTGAGCCGGGAGTGGATCTACGCAGGCGAGATCGTGACCTGTACCGGCAAGGTATGCGCGGATGTGGTCGGATGGCGATACAGCAATCTGCAGCTGCAGTGGGATAATCTCCCGCAGGACCAGCTGCAGGCGCTTCTGGCGCTGGACGGCACAGAGGTCAACGCAGTTTTCACCAACGAACAAAACCAGACCGTCACCGAGGCGGTCATTCCCATCGTATCGACGGCGACTGTGACTAGGCTGACGGATCCGCAGGGTGATGTCGCATGGTCCGGCGTAGGTCTTGAATTGAGGTTCATCAATGCCCACAACGATTGATCGAGAAAATGCAAAGCAAATCAGACAGCCGATGGACGTGCTGATTACCATGCAGGTACCGGATGACGATATCACGCTGTCCTTCAGCGGGTACACATCGACGTCGAAGGTATCCGACGGCAGGCTGACTCAGCCGACATGGCCCATGCGGAGACTGGCGGACCTGCAGGGTGACGGATTCGCCCTGAGCGGGTCGTATGCCCTGTATGAGTCTCTGACGCCGTCCGCTACTAATGGCAAACTGGGCGTCAGGGGACACGTGGGGCAGGCGGTCAATCTGACGGTCACGGGCAGTCAGCAGATGGCAGGACTGACGCTGTTGGTTACTGGCGCGTCGGCGGTGACATATAACGGGGTCGCACACGAGGTCATATCTGGGCGTGTGTCGTTTCTCGTCGGAGCGACTACGGCTTCGCTGACTCTGACGCCCGCTTCGGAAGAGACACGTATCGAGATATCCGAGGTGCAGACGGGCGCGGATATTACCATCAATAATGATAATCTTATATCGTGCGTCCTGTCGCTTCGGTCTGATCTGTCACCGTTCGACCAGACGTTACCAGAATCGGAACTGAACATCGACGCATACTTCGACGAAGATGTGTCCGAGGCGGTCGCGATGATACCGGACGATACGCCGATATACTACCAAGCAGGGTACGACAGCAATATGTCGCCCTTGCGGAGCTTCTACGTAGCGGGACAGGTCACGTGGGCGGATAATGTGCTGAGTATCCATGCGGTGGACGCGGTGCATTTTCTGGATGACATCGAAATCGGCGCGCCGATAACAGGGGAAGACTCAGATTACACCATGAATGCGACGTTTTACCTGCTCGACCTTGCCGGCATAAAGTGTAAAGATTATACGTCAATAGGCTGGTGGTCAGGTGCCCAGCGGTGGATTATCAAAGAGGGCACGAAGGCGCGCGATTTCATCGCGCTCCTGAACCAGTGCTTTAACCTGACCGATGATGACGGTAATCTATACGACGGGACCGGCAAGCTGCAGCAGGAACTCCAGTACGCTTATGTTGACGCTGGCGTCCCCACTCTTACAACGAGAGCACTCGACCGAGAAACCCACTCGGTGTATGAGCATGACTGCGCTGATGTCAAAAGAAGCATAGATCGCTTACCCGGGTCTGTTTCGGCGGAGCATCTGCGCATCACAAATCCGGGGATGCCTGGCGGCGAGACATACGCACAAAAGATCGGCACAGCCACATTTATGAAAGGTATCGGCACGTCGTTATCCTTTGATAAGTACGCGTATGAGTGGATCCTTGGCTTATATTTAGGGCCGAATCGAGATAATGATACTGCGAAAAAGCTGACGAACAAGTTCGGCGTCCTTTTTTCGCTTTACAACATGTATATGGTTGTTCCGGCTAATGATTCCGGTTACTGGTACACAAATACATATTCCACGCAGGTCATGACAAACCACGGCTATGTCGGAAGCAAGCTGGCAAAAGGGGAAATCCCGCAATCAAAGTTTGGAGGATACCCACCGAATAGCGGCAACAGCGGCAACTTTTCCGCTTTCGTGCCGTGGTCGCAAGCATATCACGCCAACTGGAGATATGATGACAACCCGGCGCACCAGATTCGGACAGCGGCGCAGATGTGGAGCGTCTTAACAGCTGCGGGGGTCATCGCTTCGGACGCACAGACCATCGACCTTGATATCTACGGGTGCGCTTTCAACCTGGAGACTGACACCTACGCGAACACCATCGACGAGAAGGGCGGAATGTATGTCTATGGCGAGCTTCCTGTTATCGGCAGGATGGCGGCGAAGACGGATGCGAACACGGACACGCTGATATACCCGAGCCGTATGCTGTCGGTCGGTATGTACCGCTCACCGATCACAGGCTCCTTCACGTGGAAGGGCGATCCGCGCATGCAGCCGCGCGACATCATACACTTCCATCGTCTGGACGGCACGGTCGAGGACATCACCATCGAGACGATAACACTCAAGCATGAGGGCGGCGGCACATCCGCAGAAATCGTATACCGAAAGGGGGTCATCTAAATGGCATGGATCACACCAGTAACAGACAGAACGAGCGGCTCCGCCATGATGACCTACGAGGACATGATACGTATCACAGGCAACATCGGCTACCTGTACGACCTGTGCCGCTCCGAGGGCATCACGATAGCGGGCTCACGTATCAGCAAGACGGCATGGACGCGGGACGATATCATCTACAAGACCAACTGGGCGAACCTGCTGACGTGCCTCAAGAATGCGCGGGATGCGGTCGGATACGTAGCGACCGACCCGACGTATCTGATGACGTGGGACAATATCAACGAAGTCGAACGGCAAACGCAAGCCGTCTATACCATCATCAACGCATACGAAAACCTGCCGCGTATCAATCACTGGATCGGCGACCCGTACTATACGGGCGACGCAATCAACGCTGGCGGGCGGTACGAATAGGAGGATTACATGGCAGATTATTTCGTAGACCGCGTGGTAGAGCATCCGGGTCGGGTGCAGATGACAGCCGTATCGGGTCAGACCGACGTATACGATATGGAGCGAGCCGAAGGGGCGGTCACTGAAGCGGGCACACCGTTCAACGCGGCGACGTTCAACAACATCGCTCAGGACATATTAGACAAAATCACCGCACAGGCGAACCGAATCACCGAGCTGGAAAACCGCGAGACGGTCAAGACCGTGACGGTATCGTCCGGAACGGTATCGATTTCTGCGAACGCTTTCGGCGCGATCCGGATCCCGTTCACACCGCCGACAGGATACAAGGCGGTCGGCATCGGGCAGGTCGTCCTTACGGCGTCCGGTGCACTTATCCTGTACTTTACCATCAATTCGCAAAGTCAGCTGACAATCGGCTGTCGTAATGTCACTTCGGCGGCGGTCAACCAGCAGGCTACCGTAACAGTACTGTGCGTACCTGACGTATAAGAGAGGGAATCACATGAGACTATTCACACATAACGGAGCGAAATACCGCCTTCTCCGCACCATCATACAGGGCGTCATCGGTGTTATCATCGCCAATCTGGACACCATCATCGCACACGTGGACATCCTTCCGATGTGGGCAAGGGCAATCGTGGTGGCGGTGGTCATGGCTATTTTATCGCCCGTCATGGCGGCCATGGGCGGCGAGGACTGCGATAAGGCGGAACTTCCGTACAACTTCTGGGAAGACGGTGATGACGAGGAGGTCGACGATGACGAAGACGAGTGACGTGGTAAAGGTGGCGGTCAGCCAGATCGGCGTTAAAGAGTCACCTGCGAACAGTAACAACGTTAAATACAACACTTGGTTTTACGGGCACAAGGTCAGCGGGTCTGACTATGCTTGGTGCGCGTCGTTCCTTGACTGGTGCTTCGATAAAGCAGGGGCAGGCGCACTGTTCCCGCACAATGCGAATGCCGCATACGCACAGGACGAAATTGTATCATCCTGCAAGGGCGTCTGGGTCATGAAGAAGAACACGAGCCGAGCCACACGCAGGGCATATCTGGCACAGGCCAAACCCGGCGACGTTGTGACCTTCGACTTCGGAAAGATGGATGCGTATCGCAGACATATCGGCATCGTGGAGCGTGTCAGCGGTTCGGACATCATCTGCATCGAGGGCAACACGTCAAAGGACGGCTCGCAGAGCAACGGCGGCATGGTATGCAGGCAGACGAGACCGTACACGTATATCTGCGCGGCGGCTCGTCCTGCTTACAGCGATGCGGTAAAGCCAGTTAAGCCGACGCCTGACCCAGTCACAAAGCCGCTTCAGGTCGATGGTATTATGGGATACCAGACCGTCTGCCGCCTGCAGAAGTGGCTCGGAACGTCCGTAGATGGCGAGATCGGGCCGAACACGGTCCGCGCGCTCCAGAAGAAGGTCGGAGCGAAACCCATCGACGGCAAGTGGGGAAAGAACACCAGCAAGAAATTCCAGAAGTATTTGAACCAGCACGGAGCGAAACTGGCTGTTGACGGCGTCTTCGGCAAGGCATCCGTAAAGGCACTGCAGACGTACCTGAACGAAGTCTATTCCGATAAGCCAAAACCAGAGCCAACACCGAAACCGACCAAAACGGCTGCGGAGAAAATAGCGGCCGTGGCTAAAGCGTGTGCATGGCCCGCCGGGACCAAGAAGAGCAAATATGCTTATCCAGGCGGAGCGCCGACGCCCGAATTCAAGGCGGCTATTGAAAAAGCGTACCCGGACCGGCGCGGATGGGGCAAGCAGACGAGGGCAGGGGCGTCCTGTGACGTGTTCGTCGGGACGTGTGTCAGAGCGTGTGGTGTGGATCCAAAATTCCCGAGAGGATTAGATGGTGTGGAAAAGCACTGTAAGAACTCTGACAAATGGCAGACAATCAAAGGCATCACCAAAGAAAGCCAGCTGAAGCCGGGTGACGTAATTTTCCAACTGTTTAACGGCGGCGGCGGCCATATTTTTATTTATCTGGGTAGCGGCAAGATTGCCAACGCGCACTATGTCGGGAAAACCTACGGCATTACCCAGAACTTCAGCACCACGACATCACCATCGAAATGCAAGACTTATAACGTATACAGGGCTAAATAATGAAACAGTGCATTGACATCAGCGCATGGCAGGGCGAGGTCTCTGTCGGCACACTCATGAAGTCAGGGATACCGGCTATCGTCCTGCGGTCGTCATATACGTCGCAGAAGGGCTTTTCCCTGCATAAGGATAAATACTTCGACCACAACATCGTATCGGCTTATAAGGCCGGCATGAAGGACTTGGGCATATATCATTACTCACAGGCCATCAGCGAGACCGAGGCGATACGGGAAGCGCGGTTCGTGATAGACACGGTAAGCAAGTACCGGACATGGATTACGCTCCCGATCTGGTTCGACTGGGAGTTCGGCGGCAGGCTGAACGCAGGGGTCGCCCGTAAGATGGGCAAACAGAGATGTAAACAGATCTGCGATGCGTTCTGCAGGACCATCCGGCAGGCGGGTTACAAGGCAGGCGTATACGCGAACCTGTCGACGCTGAGCGGATACATCGCAGACGACCTGTACAAGTCGTGGCCGATCTGGGTGGCCCAGTACGCGAGGAAGTGCGATTATAAGCACCCGTACATGATGTGGCAGTATTCCAGTTCCGGTAAGGTCGCGGGCATTCCGGGACGAATCGACATGAATTACCTGTACGGCTCGGATGACGTCAAACCGCATGGCAAGACGTATTCCGGGAAACTTCCGGTGCTCCCGCATCGAGGGTGGTTTACTTCCGGAGACAAGGGCGAACAGGTGAAACTGTTACAGAAGTTCCTTAATTGGTACTTTGGCTACCAGCGGCTGGCGGTTGACGGCGAGGTCGGGCGGCTTACAATGAACGCGGTAAAAGATTACCAACGTAACGAGGGTCTGCATGTGGACGGGGCGTTCGGATCTGAATGCCTGAAGCACGCTCGGATTGTTCGGAGGTGATATCATGCTGACAGAAGGTATTATCATCGCATTCATCACAGGCGGGCTGGCAGTCGCGTCCAATATGATAGTCGCATGGGCGCAGAACTCCAAGACCATCTACCGGATCGACCAGCTGGAGAAAAAGGTCGAAAAGCACAATAATCTCGTGGAGCGCATGGTCTCGGTCGAACAGTCCGAACAGGCGCAGTGGAAATGGATAGACGAATTTAAGGAAAGATTACCATAACATCGCCACCATCACGGTGGGCTTTACGTCCTCCTTTTTGGCATACGGCTCCGGACACGTTCCGGGGCCATTTTTTTATTGGTGAAAGTGTTTTCTGACGCCAGACATGTATCGAATCAGGTCGGATTCGGTGCTATTCAGCATCACCAGTATCGTGAAAATATCCATAGGTATAAGTTATCGGCAAGGGTAAATAAAATCGCTTAAATCGAAAATTAGGCGGTCCATTCAAAGACCATCATGGCGCGGACTTCGGAATTCTCGATTCTGACCACATAATCCTTCGGATTGTATTCGCACATCCAGTCAGCGCCCGGTTCTTTTTCTTCGATGACCTTATACTTGCCGCCGTAGATCTCGACGTGCATCTCCAGATCCGGATGGGACGCGATCCGCTTCAGGACGTCCAGATTGCCGCGCGGCACGTAGCCGATAAGAACGCCATCAGCAAATACCTGGAGCGCGGCCGGGTCGTACTGGTTGCCGGGTTCGTGTTTGATATCTAACAAGCATTTTTCGATTCCATACTGGTATATACGGTCATCTGCATCAAGGCCTTCGGCGAACATTTCTGCCTTGGATAGGGAGTAATCATAGTTTTCTTCAGTCTGTAGTGATTTAAGAGCCTTCTGATGATAGTACGTGCCGGCTACGCTTATCTTATAATCTTTTTTCATGATTGCCTCCAATATAATGTCAAAATCTGCAAATTTTTGTTGACGAGGTGGTTGTCATCCTATATACTTACTTTAGGCGGTGAACTTTTCCTAAAATTATGAACAGAGGATATTTTCGCAGGGTAAAGCGCATATAAGCGATACAATTTTCACCGTCTGACAATGAAAGGCGGTGATTTTTTTATGAGACATGAGAAGGTTGTCAAGATAGCGGCGATTCACGCTGATACGGCAGAAGAATTCGAGGCGAAATTCAATAATCGCATCGATGAACTTGATACGTTCAAGATCGTGGAGCGCAAAATCGAAATCGGCGGCGGTTCATTTGACGCCGTTCTGGTCTATGAGGAAACCCATTATATCGCAGATTCCGTTAAGGATGAATTCCACTTCGAGGGCATCCGGTATCTGTGCAAGCACTGTCCGTATCTGGACGATCCCCACGACAAGAGAGTCAAGCACTGCACCTGTAAGTATGCCGAGCTGGGCATGACGCACAAAGAGCAGGAAGCGTGCGAAATGTTCTACAGGCACTTAAAGGCAGGTCGCATCACACCATTGAACGATTACGAGAGATAGGAGGAATTATGGACAGACCGTTACTAATGTATTATCTCGCCCAGCACGATATCAACCCCATCGAACTGGAGAACGATATCGGATGGAGCCCCGGAACGAGACTGGCACGTATCACGCACGGGCGCGGATGGAAGGTCGACGAGCTGCTGACGCTTATGCGGCTCGGGCTGACAGAGGAAGAGATCGGAAACGTATTCTTTAAGGAGGTCCGGAAATGATTACCAAGAAAGACGTAGCAGAAATGATTGGCGCGTGCATCACGTTCGCCTGTATTATGGGCGCGTTCGCGTGGGCACTTAATTCAGTATACCCCATGTACCAGTAAGGAAGGAGGTTAACGCATGTACGTGGAGAACCTCACCAGATGCTTCGAGGGCGCTTGCCCTTACGGCCAGACCGGCTGCTGCTTCGAGTGTGACCACAAAGTCCGGAAGACGTGCACGGACAGGTGCGACCAGATCGGGTGCCATGTCGGTCAGATCCGGAGCAGGGTAGAGGCAGAAATAAAAAGAGCCGCCCGGACAGGACCGGAACGGCACTCATAGAAGAACATATCTATTATATCAGACTGGAGGAACTAATGGCAAGTATCAGATTATCAGACATAACCTTCGACGACCTCGACGAAATCCTCTTCCGGAGCGACGAGGAACCGGACCAGACGGAGATCGACGAGGAAGCATGGAGCGACATTGTAAGCGAGTTCGAGGGGGTGACAGTATGAAGTATTACCACGATCCGGAATGGCTCATGGATGAGATCAAGCTGGTGCGGTCGATAGCGACCGGCCCGATCTACGGAGAAGACCCGGCTACGATGGCAGGATACTTCAAGGGTACCAACAGGGCCGTTACCATCTTGCTGGAGAGCATCATCGATGCGCTGGAGGATCAGAAGGACGATGCAGGAAAATTTATTAAGGAAATAACGAAGGAGATAAACGGATGACAGGGATGACATTGTACGAGCTGACGGAAGCCATGAAGGGCTTCGACTTCGAGATAGACGAAGAAACGGGCGAGATCCTGAATGGGCCTGAACTTGATCAGATCCAGATGGAGCGCGACGAGAAACTGAAGAACTGCGTTTACTACTACAAGAACGTGCTCGCTGAAGCGGCCGCGCTGAAAGAGGAGAAGATGAAACTGCAGAAGCGCCAGCAGATAGCAGAAAAAAAGGCGGAATCCATGAAAAAGTACATCGCCTACTGCCTACAGGGCGAAAAGTTCGCGCCGAAGGACGACGTTCGCATCAGAGTGACGTACCGCAAGAGCGAAACCGTCCAGTGCGCAGATATCTACAGGGTGCCGGACGACTACCTGCGGCACAAAGAGCCGGAGCTGGATAAAACGAAAGTCAAGAAGGCACTGAAGGCGGGCGAAAAGGTCGAAGGCTGCACACTGATAGAAAAGCAGAACATACAGATAAAGTGAGGTGAATGATATGGGAGAAGCAATTTTCGTATATGGAAAGAGCGGTTCTGGTAAATCCAGATCCTTGAAGAACTTCGGGGAAGACGAAATATTCCTGATCAATGTAAACGGCAAAAGATTACCGTTCCAGAATAAGTTCAAGTACGTCGGAAGATCTTCGGATTATAAGGTAATTATCGAGAGCCTCAAGAACATGCCGTGCAAGACGGCCGTGATCGATGACGCAGGGTACATCATGACGAAGCTGTTCATGGCGGGCCATTCCGGAGGGGATCAGTTCAAACTGTACAACAACATCGCCGACGCGATGTATACGCTCGTGGCCAGCATCCAAGAGCTCCTGCCGGACGACGTCAACGTCTATCTGACGTTCCACGAGGAGAGATCCGATACAGGCGACTCCAAACTGCTGACCATCGGGAAGCTTCTTGATCAGAAAATCTGCCTTGAGGGACTGGTAACAATCGTGCTGCATTGCATGGTGAAGAATGGAAAGCACATTTTCGTCACAAACTCGGACGGCAATGACATCGCAAAGAGCCCGGAGGGCATGTTTGAGGAAGAGATTGATAACGACCTGAAGATGGTCGATGACACTATAAGAGCATTCTGGAAATAGGAATGGAGGAATACATGAAACCGATCAACAGAAACGAATGGAACGAAGCGAAGGAAAGCACCGGATTCAAGAAGCTTGTGGCGGGCGGGTACGTCTGCCGGATCACGAACGTGAACGATGTCGAGGCTAAAGGCTACTTCGCTATCCGCTACGACATTGCTGAAGGCGAGTACGCAGGACATTACTCCGACGACTGGGGCGAAAGCCATCCGTATGCACACGAATTCAACAGGTCGTATACGAAGGCCCTCGGGATGCTGAAGACCTTCCTGGGGGCTGTCGACAACACCAACGGTACGAAATTCAGGAAGCAGATAGATGAAACTGGCATGATCGACCCGCAGGATCTCGTCGGCAAACAGATCGGACTGGTGCTCAAAGGTGTCCAGAAGACCAGCAACAGGGGCAACGACTACGTCCAGTTAGACGTGGCGGCGGTATTGCCTGCGCAGGACATCAGAGACGGAAAATTTACTGTTCCGGACATCGAAATCGATGGGAGCACGAGTGGGAGCACGGGAGCATCTGTGGCGGATGACATTATCCCGACAGGGTTTCAGCCGATTGAAGAAACAATGCCGTTTTAGTCATGAAATTTATCGAAGACACTCGACAAAAGCCGGAAAAACATCTGGTAAAAAACGATTGGTGGCGGGAGCATGGGGATTCCGTGCTCCGCTGCAAAATCCCTTTCGGAGACTACTGCCTTCCGCCTAAAATATCGGTCGATACAAAGGCAGATATGGCTGAAATTGCAACAAATATCGGCGGGAGCACGGCGGAGCACAACCGATTCAGAGAGGAATGTAAACTAGCCAGGGAATACGGGTGTAAGCTTATCTTTCTTATAGAGAATGACGAGGGCATCCGGAGCATCGAGGATGTGGGAGCATGGAAGAATCCGAGGCGGTTCGAGTCTCCGAAGGCTATCGACGGAGCACGGCTTTCAAAAGCGATGGCAACCATGCAGGAGCGTTACGGCTGCGAGTTCCGTTTCTGCGCTCCGGAAGACGCGGGCAGGATCATCGTGGAGATACTGGAAGGGGGTGGATGATGGCAAAAGGCTGGGTAAAGATATGGAGAAAAATCTGGGCGTCTGATATCTGGGACGACGAGGAACCGTTCTGCAAGCGTGCAGCCTGGATCGACCTGATACTGATGGCGAACCACGAGCCGCACGAGATCATGATAGACGGCAAGCCGGTCACGATCGAGCGGGGGCAGCTGCATACCAGCGAACGAAAACTGGCAAAGAGGTGGCACTGGAGCAGGGACAAAGTACGCAGATTTTTAGCAACCACTTTCCGCACCACTATGCTTACCACTAACCGCACCACCAACGGAACCACGATAACCATTGAAAATTACAGCGTTTACCAAGGTGCGTTAGAGGCAGACAATACCACTGGCAATACCACTAACGATACCAGAAGCAAGACACAAACAAGAAGAAAAGAATATATACCCGGTCGCGCTAAAGGCGCTCCGGGTCCATTAAGGGCTCCCGATCCGCCTATGGAAGAGCCGGATGTGATCGATTGGTAGGAGGGCGACGTGCTTAAAAGAGATACGGCAGAAATAATCATTGGCACGTGGCTCAGCGGTGAACATCAGGAGGACGCGAAGCTCATACCGGTGAACGACTTCGGAGACGATACGCTCGCGGCGATTGCCAGAGAGGTGAGAAACGGCGAAAAGGATCCGATCCAGATCATCAGAAGGGCGAAGGCTCCGCTGACCGTTATGAGCGAACTGATGCCGCTTGCCAACGAGACCTTATACGAGTCGGCACTGGCAGACATCGAGCGGCAGAACGTGACCGAGTGGCTGGATAAGCACCGGAGCGACGACCCGAAGGATATCATCGCTTATCTGCAGAAGCACACGCGGGAACAGAGCAAACCGGTGCCGGAGCTTCCGGATCTGGCCGACCAACTGGTCAACTACGTGGCGAACACGCTGGAAGCAAGAGCCAACGAGACGGTGATGCTTACCGGAATCAAGGAACTTGACGAGATGTCCGGCGGCATCCACAAGGGCGACCTGACCGCACTGGGCGCGAGACCATCGACCGGAAAGAGCAGTTTTGCATTACAGGTAGCAATGAACGTGGCGAAGTCTGGCGGCAAAGTTATCTTCTTCAGCCTCGAGATGTCGCAGGACCAGAACATAGACCGGATGCTCCTGCGGTGGGTGCAGGGAGTCGATCAGAAGACGCTCCGGTCCGGCAGGCTGGCAGACGAACAGATGGACGAGGTCGGCAGGGTATCGGACGAACTGGCAAGGCTGTCCGGAAGACTGTCGTTCTTACCGGAACGGAACTTAACTACCATCGAGGCGATAGTGCAGAAGCATAAACCGGATCTGATCGTCATCGACCAGCTGACGCAGATGACGGACGACCAGACCTTCACGGACGTCCGGAGCCGCTTCACGCACATGACGAGAAATCTGAAGCGGATCGCGATGGAGAACGACGTAGCGGTGTGGCTCTGCTGTCAGCTGAACCGGCAGGTCGGCGGCATAAGCAGACCGAGCATGGACTACTTAAAGGAATCTGGATCCATCGAGGAAGACAGCGACTGTGTCATCCTGCTGAGCCGTGACGAGGAAGAAGAACAGGCGCGAGGGCTTATAGGCAACCGCATCGTAACGGTAGATCTGTGCAAGCAGCGTCAGGGCGAACTGGGCGCGTTCAATGTGAAATTCGTCGTGCAGCGGTTTATGTTCAAGGAACTGGAAGACGTGCCTGGATTTATAGAGACGGAGAACGAAGTAGATTTTTAGGAGGGCGACATGAAACCAACATCAGTAATGAGAGCAATGATTACGGCCATGGGGACTGACCAAATTCTGGATGAGGCACTGCGCACGGCTGCGCTGGCCTATCTGGATGCAGTCGAAGCAAAGACGGTCGAACCGAAGCAGACTAAACCGAAGAAGGCCGACACGGAGGAAAAGGGTTACAGCCCTGCAGGAAAAGCAAAGGCAAAGATAGACGACGGCACCATCAAGGCGCTGTACGAGGGAGGATGGTCGCTGACGAAGATTGCGGAGGATATCGGCTGCAGTACGCAGACAGTGAACAATCACTTAAAGGCGATGGGTTTGAAAGATTAGGAGGCAGACATGGACAAGACATATGGCGACATCATTGACGCATTAGAGAACTTACTGAACAACGTGCAGGCGGAGATATGCGATTATTACTGCAAGTTCGCCAGCCAGAACAGGAGCGAAGAAGAGATGCGTTCCCTGTGCCGGAACTGCCCGTTGAACAGATTGGATTAGGAGGTGACACCATGCCGAAGCGATACAAGCCGAAGGAGCTGACCTGCAAGATATGCGGAGCGAAGTTCATGACGCAGGGGACGCATGCGAAGTACTGCCCGGAGTGCAGTTATCAGAGAAATAAGGAACTGCAGAAGGAGCGCATGAGACGTTACAAAGCGGGAAAGGCAAAGACGATGCGCAAACCATCGATATGCTGGAAATGCCGGAACGCCGTGCCGGAAGTGGTAGACGGCATCCAGTACGGCTGCAGCTGGTCGATGGAAGCGAAGCCGATACCGGGATGGACGGCGGAGGAATCGAAATATCTGGTAGATTCCTGGCGGGTATGGGAATGTCCGCAGTTCGTACCAGAAGAGAAGGAGATGAAGCGATGAGGAAATTAGTAATCGTTATGGTGATGCTCGGACTGATGACCGCCACGGCATCCGCATCCGAGATGCACATGATCGTCCTGACGCAGGATGACACCGAGATAGAGGTGAGCGTAGACAAAGCCGACTGGCAGACCGAGACGCTCGATAAGGGCATCAACTACAGGTCATACCAGACCAAGGCCGACACACCGACCGCCGAGATTATGAGTTACGGCGATGTGATACCGCTGAAGACGGTGCAGGGCAGAAGCGGTGATTGGTATTGCGTTGCAAGGATCGCACCGCCGAGAGATGGAGATGGGGGTGACTGGAGATGAAAATAGCGGAAATAATCGAAACGCTCGAAACAATAGACAACAACTACGAAATATTCGTATGTGAACGTCAAGCGTTAGATTCGGCGATCGAGTTATTAGAACGGAGCGAGTGGATTCCAGTAAGCGAGAGGTTGCCAGAGAATAACGGGTGTATGCTTGTGACGATAGATGATGCCATTGAGTTCGGCAAGTACGAAGACGGAGAGTGGAGCATCTGGGTATGTGAGCATTGGGATGAGTGGGACGCTAAAGGCGTTATCGCATGGATGCCTTTACCCGAACCCTACAAAGGTGGTGGTACAGAATGACAAGGGAAGAAGCAATTAAATTGCTCTGTGTTGAAAAAAGCGTAATCATAGAAGTTGACGGAAATAAGGGAGCAGAGAAAATTCTACAAGCCTACGACATGGCAATAGAAGCACTGGAAAATTCGGAGCCAAAGGCGGGGAAGTGGATACGCAAAGAAAACGATGTCGAGCATTGGCTTGAGTGCAGTGTGTGCGGAGCGAGGCCACCGAAAACGCAGTGGGGCAACGAGTGGGAATCGCCATATTGCCCGGAGTGTGGAGCGAAGATGCTCGGAGAGGATGGTGAAGCATGACCAAAGACAAAGCCATAGCCGAGTTAGTCCGCATCTGGCACTCGCCGCATCTGGATCTGATCCTCAAGGCGAGACTGGGCGAAGTGATAGAAGCACTTAAGGAAAACAATCTGAACGATGCTTTAGTTAGAGATGAAGCGGATGACTGTAAGAAAAGCAAAAGCAAGTTAGACCTTATCAGCAGACAGGCGGCGATTGATGCCAACACCAGAGCCGTGGAGAGGTGACAGTATATGCAAATAGATAGTAACAATCTTATACGAAAACTTCCTGCCATGATTCAAGGGAGACGCAAGTTTGCCAAAATCGCAGACGGTGGCGATTATCATATTGGAGCAGTAGACGATTGGTGTCTGACATACAAAGAGGTTGTGCAAGCA
>Ga0256405_10004952_pt1 | contig 23934 bp, 37 predicted proteins | sample RumenRJG_02DNA_FD_189096 | JGI IMG/M metagenome (GOLD analysis project Ga0256405, IMG submission 189096) | Bovine rumen microbial communities from Lethbridge, Alberta, Canada - RJG_02 | ecosystem: Host-associated > Mammals > Digestive system > Stomach > Rumen | place: Canada: Alberta... | reverse complement strand
CCTAATAGGCTTCAATGTTGTTCTGAGCCATTTCTAGCTCCTGTGAAAGCTTTATATTTCTGTTATGGGTATTTATACCCCAGAGCAATAAAAACGCAACAGAAGCCACGCAAATGCCCTTAACGGCTACTTTCCAGTGGCTCTTTAGCCACGTCAGTATCGTTATTATGTTCATTGTCTAAATCTATTTCTATTCCAGTATAGTCTTCTCCCTTTTTCTTAAGGAATTTGCCTAATGCTCTCCACGGTCCTTTTGGATCTAACGTATTAAGATTCTCTAATATAGACCACAATTCGGTTAAGGTTATGATAAAAGTAATACCTCCGGTAAGTACAAATACTCCATGTTGATCTAATACAGCCCATTCTAGACCGTGCGCTATACCAATAAGTACAAGTTCGGCTTTTATTTTAGTTAAAGTCCCAGACCAGGTTTTGCCACTCTCTATCTTCTTATTATTTTTTAATGCTACTTTAATACCATATATCATGTCTACTACAGTAGCAACAAAACATATAAGAAGTAGATACACGATTGGAGAAAAGAACCCTACTATAGCAGATCCAACACCTATTAAGAATTTACCAATACTACTACCCTGGGCCATTCCGTTTACAGCAGAGCCAATACTAGCAAGCATTTTAGTTAAATGTTTTGTCATTCTATAAAATCTACTAATGCGTCATCTCTAACACCAAGATAAATAGATTCTCCACTAGCAACGTCTGTCACTTTGTAAAAGTCTAACCATCCACTTGCTCCACTACCTTCTTTGCCGGTTCTAGTTCTAGTTATTGCAAAGGTATTATCTATTTTAGTCACCTTAGAGAATTGCGGAGTAATTTGTGCGCTTCCATCTGGTCTAAATTGGAAATATTCTACAGTGAAATTAGTAGACCCAAACACATCTACTATAACACTATCACCAACGGCAATCTTTTGTAAAGAAACCTCACCTTTGGATAAGTAAAATGTTTTATTTTGATCTACTTCAACGTGATATATAATGTTATAGTTATCGATATAGTCGTTTAGACCATATATATTTGCAGTATCATCGTTTATTTCTAAAGCACAATATTGCCATCCAGGTCCTTCTGAAGGTACCAAATATACTGGATGTTTTGTAATTCCGTTGCTAAACATATACGGTGTTGGATAACCACTTCCTACATAATAAACTATACTATCAGGAGCTGTTTCTACACTAGAATGCCATCTATTTTTTCCCAATACGTCTATTTTATTTCCGCTAGTAAAATAACCAAAGGCATCCCACTTTCCCAAAAATTCTTGAGGAATAGGCTAACCGTCCAACGTAGTTTTTGTCTCGAAATATGTCCACTTTGTATTCTTTGGAACTTTTATATATATTTCTGTACCTATATCGTTACCATTACTATCGACAAAAAAGTGTCTTATTCCTGGAGCAAATGTAGCTTTATAAGTATCATCTCTGTACGCTTGAGCAATAAACTGCTTTCTATCTATAGTAGAAAACCATCCGACAAATTCTTTGTCACCATAAGATGGTGTAGGAGGAGGAGTTATTGTTTCACCTTTTTCATACACACCAGTCTACAATTCAGATCCATCATAATTTATAAACGTAACAGTAAACGGGCCTTCTCCACCTCCTTGTTTCTCTACTACACTAGCAGGAACAAGTCTTGCGTTATCAAAATTAGCAAGTGGATCAGGATTGGCTCCATTATCAATAGCAACAGCTTTAGACAAACAACGACTTGAAGGGGATAGTGAAACTTCTAATACAGAATTAGCTTCACTATATGTCATCATTTTTTCCATGTTATTCAATCGTTATTGTAACTTTACCTTCTTTACATCCTTTCTCGATGATTGGATAAAGTTTATTTACTGTAGCTCTAGAGTTGATTACTTTGCCTACAACTTTATTTTCTCCGACTATAATACATCCTAAAGAATCGGCGGCAGTATTACCGCTATGAATTCTTATACCGCTAAAACTAGGTACGTTCAATATCTCTGGCATATACTTTTTGAAGCGAGGAGAATAAGTCCACTTAACTTCATATGTTCCATAAGGAATCGCAGTTTGCCCGTAAACCTTCTTCTCCTCTCCATCAAATTTACCATTCTTATTTATATCTCGTACTTTATCTTCAACAGTATCACAGATATATTTGCCGTCTATATAAAGTTTTCCTATAGTATAAGTATCTCTAAGAGCTATTCTTTTTAATACTATATTCATACCGTAGAATCATAGAAGCCTGCACCACGTACAGAACGTCCATCTTTAGCATATACAGTAGATCCATCTACTGCCCAATATTGAGCGCCTTCAAGTGCACCTACACGACTAGCAAGTTGACTTAATGCACCGCTTAAATTAGTAATAGCAGCAGCATTGTTGCTTATTGCTGTTTCTGCATTCGCTACTCTAGTACGAAGTGCAGCAACCTCGTCTCTAAGAATCGGAAGCTCGTCAAGATCTACAAGATCTGCCCAATGTTCTATCGTAGCAAGTCTATTATCTTGAGCTTGTAAATCACTTTCGAGTTGTGTAATTCTCTCCTCATGATTTTCTACATCAGCAGACAAGTGAGCCATACCATTAGCGAGTTCGGCAATATTATTTGCGTTCTCGTTAATCCTGGTATTCATACCAGCAGCGTCTTTGCCATTAGCAGTAATCCAAGCTGCGATCTCAGAAAGCGTATCAAAGTCTTCAGGAGCAGATGCTACAACTTGAGCGATATAATGTGCAGTTGTATTCCTTACACTACCTGGAGTTTGTTCTGATGCATTCAAAAGATCTACGTCACTTCTAAGTCTAGTGATATTAGGAGCTGTGACATCTCCAGTAAATGTACCTGTACCATTTACAGTAAGATTGCTGTTAATGTTTACTGGGCTTCTAAAATTAGCTGCTCCAGTAACATCTAAAGGTCCAGCAAGTACAGTATTACCAGTAATATTAGCTCCATCGCTTACAGTTAAATGCCCGCTTACAGTAGCATCTCCAGTTACACCAAAGTCGCCATTGTTTACAGTAAGGTCGCCATTATTGATAGTAGCATTTCCTGTAACAATAAGACCATTTGATGCTTCAAGTGTCTTACAATTGATATTATCTGTAGTAACGTTCTTAAGATTAGTGTGACCGTTTACAGTAAGGTCTCCTTGAATGGTCTCATTACCTCCAACAAATACACTTTCAGAAGTATACAAAGAAGACATTGTAGTAGGGCCAGTTACGGCTAAAGTTCCACCTACTTCTGCTTTATCACCTACAGTAAGATCGTCTCCAACATTTAAATCTTGAGCAATACTTGCATTACCAGTTTGTACGAAGAAATCTCCTCTTTGTACGGTAAGATTTCCATTAGTAACGATTGCTCCATCATTAAGTGTTGTAAACCCATCTACCGTAAGAGTGCCGCCTATAGTTTCGTTTCCAGCAACAGCAAGATCACCCCCTATATTTGTATTACCGGTAATATCGCTATTTCCAGTTATCGTATTATTTCCATTAAGATGAGATGCACCTTCTACAACAAACATGTAAGGAACACCGTCAGCTACGCCATCTCTATTTTTGATAGTAGTAACTCCATCAGCATACTGTATTGCGGTGACACGCTTATTTATAATATCTTGGAAGTTATCTACAGATACAGCTTCACCAAATTTATCATCGTATAACTGGTATGCATAAGCTAAGGCGTCGTTGTGTTCAGCATCGCCAATGATTGCATTTACTGTAGCATTCAATAACGTGCCATATATTTTAATTTCTCTATTAGCTCTCATTACGCAAATTTAATTTTAATATTCATTGTACCATCCAAGATAGGAGCTGCACTACGATAACAATAATAGCCGCCGTGTATAACAGCATCTGTCATAGGAACTCTAAAACCAGAAGAAAGTTCTGCAGCAAGTTCACTAAAGTCATCTGTAGACTTAATATAATGAATTCTACGCTGTGAGAATATCCACAAATATTGAGCGCGAGTATTGTTTGGTAATGCATACCACTTGTCTTTTGCGCTATATTCTACCAAGAAATCGTCTGAAGGATCTACTTGTTCTATATCTTCTTTTGGCGAGAATCCCATAAGTAATGTATCCATATCTTTTACAGTTACGTTGAATGTATATGATACGTTATTATCTATATCTCTAACAGTAATTTGTACTGTCTCTTCAAATCCACCATTCTATATTTCATAAGCATATAAAGTACCGTCTGCACCAACACTCAGAACTTCAGGATTAGAAGAACTAAATATAAGTTCATTAAAGTGCCAATCTGATGGATTATATAATGCTACAACACCATCCTTAAGTTTAGCATATATATAATAATCAACGCCATCTACGTCATGTTCGCCGATCATCATCCTACTGCGAGTAGCCATGAGATAATCATCACTCTCTGCATATACACTTGCAAGAACATTCTCTCTTGCTCCTGTAGAATCGGTGTTTATAATAATGTTGCCAGATTCTCCACTATCATCGTCAACAAGCTCAAATACATCACCTCTATCAATAGTATATGTGCGAAGATTATGTCTTCCCCAACCTTGTTCAAATACAGTAAGAACTACAACAAGCTTATAAGTACCGCAGAACTTCTGTTGTACTGCAGGGAACATGCACGTCAGAGTATTAGTCTCGTGAAGAACTTGAGAGTCAGCAAGATAGAAAGGCTCCATCATATGTGTTCCATTAAACTTAATTCCATCTTTACCAAACGTGTCTATAGCATGCTAGTCTGGCGGAAGGACTGGAACCATTGGATCTGGCATAGGCATATGACCATGGAAATGCTCTGGATAATGCCCAAAACCACGATAGCCGGGCCACCAATGATAATCGTGAAAATCAGGTAAGAATCGGTTATAGTTACAAACGTTAGCAGGCATCATGTGATAACTAGGAAAACCTGCGTTGTTTATATTATTTTCTGTAGGATGATAGAAATCAGGAAAACCAACTCTCTTAAAGCACTTCGGATTTTCACACATAGGTGGCTTTGAGAACGAGGTGTTAATTAAATAACATCTCAATTGTTTGACACTAGACTAATCAAGGTCGTCCATCTTATAGAAACCAGCGGCTTCGTTTGGTTCGATCTTAAGCTTAAGTCTAATATCATTACCTATTCTAATTTTTCTCATATTGCAATATGTTAATAAAAAAGGCTAGAGACGGGCGAAGCCCACCCCCAGCCAGTTTTATATGTTTTGATTTTTTATCAAGCAACGAAAGCGTCGAGGATAGTCTTCAGGCTAGCCAGCTGGCCAGTCAGACCATAAACCTCAAGAGTCTGCTTTGTCTTACGGAAGATATCATCGGCAGCGCGGTACATATTCTCAAACTCAAGAGTAAGAGCGTCGTACTGTGCGTTGATGTCCGTCTCCATAGCAGGCTTGATGATAGGCCATGTGCCCTCACCACGGTTCAGGATTCCCAGGTAACCCATAGCCTGTGACTCGCGGTCACGAACCAGTTTAGCAGAAGCTTCGTACTGCTTTCCAGGAACCTTGGCCACTGTAACGCCCGTTGGGAAATGCTTATTCTTTGACTCCCATCCGTCTGCAGCAGGATCGGTGTAATAGATATTAGCATTGAAACGAACCTTGTTAGCCCAGTTCAGGGTATCGTTAGACTCATCGTCGTCGTAAGGAAGTGCGGTCAGAACAACCTTAGAAGCAGCGCCATTAGCAGATACGCGTGCACGCTTCCACTCAGAGTTGATCTGATTAGCGATGTTCTGAGCAATAGTAGCTGCAGTATCGCCCTCCTTCGTTACATACTCATAAGACTCAGTCCACTTGCGGAAGCGAGTAGGCAAATCCTTGAAAGTAAGACGAACGATGATACGCTTACCACCCTCAGCGAACTTGTTCAGCAGCTGTGCGTCGATATTGGTGAAGTCGATAGTAATCTGATCTTCAGTATCGGCAGCATAAGTAAGTGCATTGAAGCTCTTGATGTCAGCAGCCTTAATCTCATTTGACCACTTGATGATCGGGAGATAAGCTACGCTACCATCCTGCTTACGGAGAACAGTGTTCTTCTTGGTTACGATACCAACCTTAATGGTATTGATATCACCAGCGTTAGCAGCTGTAACATTATAGATCTTATCAGAAGCAACGTCTGGATCGCAGTTCATGATAATAAACTTGCCAGCATCAGCAGAAACGGCATTCATAGAAGCTGCAGCAGCAGGAGCAGCATTCAGCACAGCACCTGAAGCAAGATTGCTAACAAGTACAGTATTTACGTATGTAATCATATTTATAAATTAATTTTTTCTACTTCCCCTATACATTCTAAAAAGAATAACCGGATTGTGATCTACGCGGTATTTTTAATGATCAAAACTTTATAGAGTCTAGACCTAACTAGCTGGGGTTTCCACGTTAAAATTATTCTTGTGTGAGTACTTCGTTTGTTATAGTACGATATCTTTGATCGCCTTGGTTCTCAATATACATCTGAGCGGCCATCTTAATAATCTCGTACATAACATCATCATCGAAATCCTAGTACTCAGCTTTAGGATTATCGAGCGTTAATTCAGTAGGCTTTTTTAAGTAGCCTAAAGTATAGGATTTAATTGTATAATTCTTATCTGTTAAAAGCTTACATCCACCATCAAAACGTATTCTAAGTGGTCTTGCTCTATGGTGCTTATAGTGAAAGTCAGTAAGACTATTGTTTATTCTATACATGAAACTATCTTGTGTACATTCAAATACGCACGTATCCATTTCATGTCCACCGTCTATAGAATCTATTACAACATCTTCATTAAGAGCATAAAGAAAATCACTAGGATAACTAAGACTGTATCCAGTATAATTAGCATGTTCGTCTGTGGTGAATTCTGTCGTAGCATATGTCTTAAACAACGACACAAGATCTTGCCTACGTTTCTCAGTTTGTTCATAACCCATACGGTGAGTAAAATCACCATTAAATCTAAGTTTAACAAATTTAGCAATAGCTTGGTTTAACCAAAACAAGGAATCTTCAGTAGCAGGCTTATTAACAGCATCGTCAAGTTTGTTTATTTCTCTTTCGAAATTGGCAACGGATTCAATATTTGTCATTATTCAGCCTCCTTTTTCTATTGTTTTGGTTGTGTAGCAGTTAAATGTCTTACATAAAGATCAGTAGCCCCTGCCACAAGATCTTCGAAACACTCGTATGGCAATTCACATGGAGTGTTGATGTTGAAATTTGCTGGTATTTTAATATAAGTAATGTCTATAGAACTTACATTCGTATATTCGTCGTGAATTATCTTTATATTACTTCCTTCGAGTGTAGCAATCGGATTGCGAAGAATACGGTGTTTATCGTAATTCTAGTTAATAATTCTATTAACATCAGACTATTTCAATAGTATGTTGGAGACAATGCCGTCGTTATTAGTGTTATAACTTCCTGTAACTCTTGACACTGAACGTATATATTGGTAGTAATCTCCTGGTAATCCAAATACCTTATTATCATAATCGAGAGTAGAATCAATAGAACCGTTAGTGAGATTACTATGCCTTATTAAAGGCCTTAATATATCTTCTCCTAAAATAGAAGTTCTAGTACCAGATTCTACTTGATCATCTTGTCTATAGATAGCATCAATATACTACTTCTAGAATTGATTTAAGAATGCATATATATCTTCAGTATCTATTTTATTCTCTATCTTAAAAGTTGGCAGAATGGTTTGAAGCCTGCGTTCAACCTCTATGCCCAATTGCCTAGTTTGTTCTTTTGTCATGCTTCAAGTCCTCTCATTTGTGCTTTAGTTTGAAGCCTTGTAGACTCTACGTTCTCAAGAGCCATCAATACTGCAAGCGATATTAATTCTTCTGCCATAGTATCACTAAGTTCAAATGTTCCATTAAATGAACTACTGAATGCTGAAGGTTGTTTAACATAAGTTATATAAAATGCACCAGGAGCACCAGCGCCATGATTCATATTTTCTACATTGTCATATAAAACTATTATCTAGTTATTTTCTATATACGCCACTGCATTTTTAATCCACGGCCTATTTGATACTGTTTGCTTAAACTTTTGTGCATTCTCATGACTTAATAAAGTAACAGGTGCTTTATTTCCAAATATTTCTACTGTACCAGATATGTAATACATAAAACTACTAGGAAGTGAATACCATCTAGAATTTATAGCACTTGAATGTTCTCCTGCCGAAGACACTCCAGTTGTGGTAACTAATGGCTAAATATCTGATATAGATTTACTATCACTCTCAAAAGCAGCTTGTCTTGGATTATTTCCAGTTACTTTCTAAGATATTAAAGCAAGGTAAGCTTTATTAAGAATTGTAGCAATTTCAGTTGGTGTAAGCGACGGATATGACGAAGTAACGTTAGCTTTGTCATATTCTATCATGAATTTCGTATATATATCGTTGTGCGTCATATCTCGTTGTTTTGATCATTAGATCACTTATTCTCTACTTCGTTTATAATAGAAAGCTTCAGATCCTGGTTCTTCTTACTATCAAGATAAGCAATGGCATCCTCAAGAGAGTCTGCAAACATATCTGTACCATAGAAATAGTGAGTCTTATCTTTACGAATAACGCCCTTAGCAATAGCGTTCTCAAGCAAGAACTCTGTCTCCTTAGACTTGTTGTTAACCCACTTATCAAAGAACTTCTTAGGGTTCTTATCTACAAGACTAAACAGTGTAGATTCTACAAGCTCGTTTGACATACGATCTGCACTCATACCAAACAAACGCAAGCACTTGCGCATCTGCTCAAGACTAAGAGAATCGAATTCCTTAATAGCATCACGACGAAGCTTATTCTGCTTGTTCTGTTCTACAGCCTCTGCTTCACGATTAATTAACAGATAATCTTTACCTGCATCAAGATGATCGAGAGACGTAGCAACGCGCTTGTGACCTGTAAGGAACTTAATAATCATAGCCTGACGAGGAATTGAATCGTCAAGAATGAGTGTCCTAGAACCAACCTTTACACAGAAAGTTGTCCAAAAGTCTGATGACTTAGACAAATGTCCTTCTGGATAACCTAAAGCTTTTTCAAAATATTTCTCATCTTCTGGGGTGAGACCCGTATAAATCGACCCGGAACGAGTAAAATAAGGAGCGATATAATCAAAACAACTCTTATACTTAATCAACCCTGCCCAGGGATTCTTCTTCTTAATTTTAAGTTCAACTACCATAATTAGTATAATTAGTATGTTGTGATGCTGAACGCCGGGGCCGAAGCCCCAGCTCAGACATCATTTATCTTTAAATGAGATTACGCACCTACAGCAACACCGCCGTTGTTAGAAATCTCAGTATCCTCAGCATCGCAGTACAGGATACCGCAAGACAGCGGGTTACGCAGCATGATACCCTCCTCACCGAGGAAGTGAACCTGGTAACCATCACGGCTGTTAGAACGCAGAGTGTTGATACTGTTACCGTAACCGCTAGGAATTACAGAACCACCAGTAGTCCACTGTACGAACTCACGACCCTTACGACAAACCTTAACTACATTAGCCTGACCGTCACGTGAACCAAGGTCAACGAACAGGAAGGTATAAGACATCAGAGGCTTACCTGTCAGAGGATGCAACTGACGGAACATCTCCATGTTGTCGAACATAGGACAACGCTTCAAAGTCAGCTCGATACCGTTGGTCATCTTGTAAGTAGTGAACTGACCACCGAGAGTCAGCTCCTGACCAGAACCAGTTACAAACTTAGTATCAATCAGGTTAAAGGTAGCAACCTTTTCCTTCAAGATACGGTCAAACTCACGGATACCCATCTCACCGGTCAGAGCGATGAACTTACGCTCGTTGGTACCGAGGATGTTGTAGCAGAGGTCAAACAGATAGTCCTCAAGCAGCTCTGCAGTCAGAGTAGTGTAGTAACGAACGTTAGCTGGGCTAATCTGCTCGAACAGACCACTCATCGTAGGAGCGGGACGACCATTTGTACCCTTGGTAAGATATGTACCATCGCTCAGACGGTTGCTCTTAGAGAACAGCAGAGCCTTCTCCTCACGCTTCTTCCACTCACGGAGAGCAATCCAGTACTGATAGTCAGACCACAGGTAAGATGTCTTACCACTCTCAGGATCCTTCAGAGCGATAGCCAGAACGGTGCTATAAGCATCACCTGTGATATCGTAGCTCAGACGGAGAGTCTGGAGGTGGTTACGCATCTTAAACGGAGTCTGATAGTTGATGATATCAGCCTCATCACTGTACTCCTCGTAAGCTGAACCGATACGGCTTACCTGACGACCAGGAAGCAGGAACTCCCCAGGAATATAAGCAGCCTGTGAACCATCGATCACATAGCACTCATATACCCAAGCACTACCATCCTGATAAGGCAGACCGCTTACGCGAACCTGGAACTTATAGTCATCAAAGCTCAGGATTGCACCAGGACCATACCAACGCTCCTCAAGAGCGAGGTAGATAGGAGTGCCATTCAGACCTGGAGTCTCAGTAGCATAATTTGATGTGTTGATCTCTTTACCGTTCCACTTAGCCCAACGAATGTTAACAGCGTGCTCGCTATCAATCATTACAGACCACTCGAATTCACGGTTCTCGATAATCATTGTCTTGCCAAGACCACCGGTGATCATGTCGATAGCAGTTGATACGCCATCATCCTTTGTACCAAATACCAGTGAAAGCAGACCAGATACCTCATGGGGCTTGGTCAGCAGCGCATTAGAAATCATATTCTCATCTACCAGGTCGCTGAAACGACGTCCGCGATACAGCTGGAGATTATTAAGCAAACTATTATTCATATATATTTATAATTGTGTGCGTCAGAACATACCACTTACAATGTCTGTTACTGACTTTGTTTTATCATCGGCATTATAAGTGCTATGATTCTTTGCACTATGCCTTAACATTTTCCTAAGTTTTTCAGCAGCGGACGTCTCTCCGGTATTCTTAGCGCTAGAAATCAAAGCATCAGCTTTCATAGTGAAGTATGCCGATTCGATCAGATTCTTTGAAAGATTCTTGTTGAAATCTTTTGTGTATTGTGATTGTCCATTCTGATCTACTTTGAAAATATAATCAAACAAAGCCTTACGATCTTCTTTAGGAATAGCAATACCGCGAATGTTAGTCAACGAATTGATATCATTTGTAACAGTATTAAAGAATTGTCTTGATTGCTCTTCTTGCTGTTTTGCCATCTCTTCTTGCTGTCGTGTAGCTTCTTCTACTTCAGCCTGTCTAAGCTGCTTCAATCTATCTAGTGCATCTTCTGATTCCTCATACAGCATATCGCTATCTTCATAACGAGATATTTTCTTATTAATCTGCTCGTCAGTATAGCCACTGCGTTTCATAAGTTCACGTACTACTGCCTTTTGATTATTCTCATCTTCGAGATCAATGTTGTCAAGAGTAAGTGCTTCTTGCTGTCTAGCATAGAAGTCCTCAAACTTACCTCCGTTCTTTACGTACTCGTCGAGCGCCTGTATACGCTCATCGGCGTATTGAGGTACGGAGTTTTCAGCCACTACGTCTTTCATATATTCAGTAAGCTGATCTACTGTAAGAGGTCTATCTTTTTCATCAATCTCATCCATATTCCAACCAAGTGAATTACCAAGAGCATCGAAGAATAGACCAACTTGCTGAGCTTCAATTACATCAGCTTCTGTTGGATCTTCTTCCTCCTAATTATCTACAGGAGGCTCTGGTGTTGTTACTGGCGGAACCTGGTTTGCAGGAGGTTCCGGAGAATTATCCTCATGTGCATTTGGATCATCAGTGTTGTGATCCTGGTTATCGCCGTCCTCAGGAGTGTTATTCACTGGCGGCACGTCATCATCTTTATCATCTTCAACAAGTGGTACGTTAGGCTCCATCAGGGTATCCATATCTGTAGTTCCTTCGCCTTGCTCGGCATTAGAGTAGATATTACCGAGGATGTCCTCAAATCCACTTGGAATTGTATTCTTTTTCTTTGCCATATAATTATATGTAAGTTATTTTATTCAGACTTCATTGTCTGTGTTTTCTTTTGGTTCGTGTATCATTTCACTATTACCATCAACCCATTTTTGAATCCAGAATTTAGTATCGGGGAACCGCGTTTCTATTTCTTCAAATATTCTTCCTATTTCTCGCATACCTTCATCTGTCAATTTAGAACTTCCTAAATCATAACTAAGTCTATGGTCTTTCCCATCCGAACACTTAATGCACGTATGTATTACGTAATTGTTCATAATTTGTACAGTTTATTCTGTTATATTAATGTTTCCACTTCTTAGCATTCAAAGCGAACACTGCCATCTTCTTTTGTGCAGGTGTGCCGTTCTCTTTAAACCAAGAAGCAGAGTGTCCTGTTCGTTTCTTTAATGCGGTAAATTTACCACGATTGGCAGGTTTAATGTGTATCTTTCCATCCGCATATCCAGGAAGCTTGCCGTTTTTAAATCCTTTGAATTTAATAGTATCAAACCATCCAAATTCATTTGGTTGTAATCCGTATTCTATAGACTCAAACGGAACAACTCCTGGACCATGCATAACATCACGCCCAGTTAAATTTATACCGGCTTCAGATAGTTTCTACAAATTTGCAACTATTGTTCTTGGTATATTTTTTATAGTTGGATATCCATACGGACTATAATAAGCAGATCCTTTATTCCACCATATTTCAGGTTCTCCCTATAAACTAGAATTCCATATACTTTTACTATTTGTTGCATCTTTTGGAACAAATCCGTATCTATTTACTGGCTACAAACCGCTATCATCCATATGTATAAGCATATTCATAGACGGCCTATCTTCTCCCTATAAAGATAATTTTGCTAAAGAATACCTCTAGTTCGGAGTGAGCTCAGAAAGTAATTTATCTCTTCCTCCGTACAAACTATAATTAAAGTCTACAACGTCTCCAACCGTCTGCATATTTCTTTCTCCAACTCTAAACGGCGTTTTAAACGTTGTCATATTATTGAAATATTCTTTTGCGTATGAATCAAAAATACTATTTGCGTTTTCTTTATTTTCAAATTGCTAGTTTATAATATTTTGTAATTCTTTCTACAAATTAGTTTTATTAATTTGTTTTACAAAATCTGTTGCAATCTATCTTCCACCAAGCAATAAATCAAATTCTGGAGAAACAGATTCCAATCCCTTTTCGTTTGTACCAGACGACATAAACGGCTTCATCCAGTCGGTACGATGTTGAAGATAGTACGGAAAATTATTTAAAGTATAACTACCTCGTTTAAGATCTGTCTTCTGTGGAGTAACATACATATCTTCAAACAATTTAGTATAATCATCTGTAAATGTACCGTCGTCATTCATTTCTGCATGAGATACGTTATGCCCAATCTTACCACCTTTATACCCAGGCAACTTACCATCTTTAAACTACATAGGAGCTTTCCACTATGATTCTTTATGTAATTCTACAACATTTGGAGTTTTAATCTCTTTCTTTAGCTTAAGTATTGGTTTGCCTGTAAGATATGGAGAAACATTTTCAGCCCCAGTCCACCTAGCTCTAGTCTTAGCTTTTGGTATAGTTTTTCTTACAGTAACTGCATCTCGCTTTTCTACTATAGGACGTAATGTAGATTGAATTGGTACATCGTCGAGATTTATAGAATGATTATTACTCCAATAATTTTCGTCGGATTGTATTCTTGCAGCATATTTTTTTGCATTTGCAGGGTGTCTGTAATAAGCATCAAACACAGTATCCAAATCTCTATCGCCAGATTCTATTGCATTTAGAAACGCTCTCCCTGTAATACTATCTGGAGTTATTGCCATTAAGAACGGGTGTCCCTACCATTTCATGCCAGCAAGTCTAGCATATCCTTTACTAGATATCTATTCTCCGTACTTATCGTGCATTCTTATTAATGCAGGAAGCATTGTGTCGTTGAATGTACGTTTTCTCAAGTCGTATTCTTCTTGCTCAGTTAAATAAGGATTGTTGAGCCTATTATTATCAGATAGAAAATTATACACAAGAGGGTTGTTTTTATATCTAATATCTAATCCTCCTCCTATAGCATTAATATCCCACTTACTAGAATCAGTAGGCGGTCTCCATATTCCATCAACGAGACCCTACTTTGTTGGGTTTTCTAATGCCAGAATATAATCCATAGTATAATCGGGAAGCCATCCTTCAGTACCTTCTGCATACTTAGGAAGCCCATTCTCATATGGCATTTTGCCTTCTTTATAAAGCTTGAATCTGTTTCTAAAATTAGTAGGATCTTTTGCCATAACCATCTATTCTATTGCTAAGTAGATTAGCAACGACGTTGGTCATGAAATCATTCCCTTCGTCGTGCTAAACTAATCTTAGTATAAGTTTTAATAATTGATTGTTCTCTCTAGTAAGCTCTAGAAGTTCTTTCTCTTCAGCGTGTGTCATGGTGTATATTATAATGTGTTTTATAAAATTCACTCTGCACAAATTCCTCTTCTGAAATATAAGAAATGAAGCAATTTATCTTTTTAATATATCCATTTGTATACCGCATTGCATACTGTATTGCTCCTTTATCTATTCCAAAGGTTCTTGCAGCCTCTCTTAACGATGGAAAGTATAAAATACCATTAGAGGTTTCAACTTTCAAAAAGTTACCTTTTGGTCTATTTGCGTAATCTGAATATCTACGTTTATTCGCTTCACTTGAATGTTTAGACCACTCTTTTTGTTTTTCTTCGGACACTTCATTATACCTTGGAAACGTTGATTCTCCATTTGCGTATTTACGCCGCATTGTTTCTGACTATTTTGGTTTCGAAATACCTATTTGAGCCTATCTACATTTTTCTATTATTTCTGGAGTTCTTTTCTTTCCAAGATGCGCTTTTGATAGCTTTTCTTTCGTTTCGTCGGATAAATGAAATCCTGGGTTTGTATGATCTGCTACGGCATCTATATTATATCCAAATCTTCTATCTGCAGAATTATAAAAATCAATATAATACTACTCGAGTTCTAACAAATATTCAGGTTCGCAATATTCGAGTGGTTCGAATATAAGAATGTCCTTATATTTATTCCATGCATTCTAAAGATGTTTATTGTGGTGACGATTTCCTCTAAGAGAACTTTTATGTTGTTTAAATCGTTTTTCTATGTTTATAGAACTCCCAATATAACGTTTGTTATTGTATGGATTAAATATCTAATAAACACCTGATTTCATCATACGCCTGCACTAGTTTTATTACGTAACGCATAGCGGCCTTTGACTTTTTCACGTTCTAAAGCCGCGTCATCTTTCTGCTTTTGAAGAGCCATTTCGTGCTTCATCTTCTCACGCTCAAGATCGATCTTCTTATTTTCAATATCCTTCTTTTGCTTTGCTTCGTATCTCTTAGTATACTGTTCAGAATGTAATTTCTGTTCTTCTATTGCATTCTTATACATGACTTCAGGATCTATCCTACCGTCCATATCAACGTCTTTGTTTTCAGTACCTCTGTAAGTAGATATCTCAGCTACTGCAATCTTAGTCTGATTATCAGCATCAATCTTGTAACGCTCAAGCTCCATCTTAGCTTCCTCAAGCATAAGCTCTTGCTCACGCTGCTCATTCTGCATTTGCTGTAACTGTACAGCTCGCTGTTGTTCAGCTTCCTGAGCCTGTTGCTGCATTTGCTCTTGACGCTGTTGCATATCAAGGAGTTTCTGCTTAATGATATTAAAGTTGTCATTTGTAAGTACCTCAGCGGCCTCTAAGAGGCTGGCTCCATTCTGCATAGCCGGCTGAATAAGCTGCTGCAACTTCTAAATGTTCTCCATGTCTTTAGAAGTGTCACTTACAAACACATCCATATCTTCATAGTAGAACTTATCTGCAATATCTATATATGCACGTTCTCCGTTATCGAAGATATAGCTAAGCTTCTGCTTACCTGTCTGTGCCCAAGCACCTTTTGCTGTATTTAAAAGCATGTTGAGTACATGACGTTTACATTGGTTGTGTGCCCAGAACAAAGGTTCTGTAATGTGTGAAGATTGTACTACACTACGTTCTACGTTACCTACAAGCTCATTAGAACTAATAGCACCTTCGCGTTGTTCTGTAATACCAGATATAGTACCAGCAAGCTGTTCGATCTTGTCCATCAGCTGAATATACTCAGCAATGACGTTAGACATAGTAAGATCAAGGGCAGTAATCTGATTAAATGTAGCAGGTTTACCTCCCTCTCGTCCAGGAACATTCCAGCCCTCCTCGTAAGGATTTATGAAGTTTACACCCACGCTAGACAGATAATGCATCCAGCGATCTGGAGTTATGTTCATAGACTTAGGAATCTAGGTAATATCCATATTTACTACTTTTCCTTTATCTCTTGCTATAGCCAACTCTAGTCTATACCAAAGTACTATGTACATATACTGTAATGGTTTAAGAATACTTACAAGTGACCTAGGCCTAGAGTTAGTATTGCTATAAATACATCCGCAATAAGGTAACTTTTGAGAATTAGGATTGTCAATTGAAACGTGCTGATACTCAATAGGCTGAATACCAAAGTATAAATCAGTACCTGCGCGGTAACCTTCCCAAACTTCTACAATCCAGTCAGGTTCTATTGAGATTTCTTGTCCTGTTTTCTCATAAGACTCATCCATTATCTCGACTTGAGCTTGACCAGCTTCGTCGAAGTATGTAACATAGTAAATCTTCTTAAAAGACTTCCAACAACAATGCCAAACGTTGATAGCATATCTAGTCTTTTGATCCATCAAAGGATTATCATAGATATGCATTTGAATGCTATTGAAATTATCTACAGGGTCTTTCTCTCCTATATCATTAGAAGGACGTCCTGTGAGCATTTCATTGAGTTTATTTAGATCCTTCTCAGTAAGTTTATTATAGTAGCGATCATAGATTTCAGCTACCGGTAAGCGCATTCTACGACAACACCAAGAGCCGTCTTCTATAAATTCCAGATCGGGACTATGATCGTACGAGAAGTACATTGGATTTACCCTCTCCATATAAGGCTCATCGTTCTACACACCCACATAGTATATCTCGGCGCCAGCGATAAGAGCATCTTTCCAACCTTTAATAAATTCATTGTCGATGTTAAGTTTTTCCCTTAAGTATGTGAGAGTATGATATGCAGTGTTCTCCACAACGTCTTTATAATCCTTTTGCATGTATTTAGCAATTGCTTCTGGTGGCATTACTTCACCACTCTAAAGCTATTGCTAGAACTGCTATGCCTCCTCTGGACTCATACGAGCTGTAATAGATGCCATAATATATTGCATAAGCATCTCTTTCTCTTTGTCCATTAACTCAGAAGCTGCTTCTTGCGATGTTCTCACTACCCTGAAGTTCATTGGCCTCTTTGTCTCTTCACCTATAAGGAGGTCCACCTTAGGCCTAATTATATTGAAATCTTGAGGAGTAGCGGGGAACCCATCTTCTACTTTAAACGGGTTTGTAATACGCTTGAAGTCTTTCTCATCAAATATAGAATTATAAAGGTTGTAGTAGGTCTATATCTCTCCGAAGCGTGTCTTGGTCATTCCACCAGACACCACGTTTCCCTCGCCTATGATATAGTTAACACAATCGTGCTGCCACTGTTCATTCTTCTTCTTGAGTGGCAACTTCTGTTGAGGGAATGTTGCATTATATAAATTATCTTCTACTCTAACCATTGTTAAAAGCTAAATAAAGGTATATCATCTTGCACACCACTATCGTCTTCAGCATCCCAATATCGCTAACTGAATAGTGGTAATTCGAAGAGTTCAACCTGTTTGTTCTTTTCTTTTGCAGCGGACACTTTAACCTAATAGAGCTCTTCTCTGTATATCATAACCATACATAGAGCAATAACGCGGTCTACGTTTCTTACACCATCATTCTCTATTAGCTCTTCTATAAGTGGTTCGCTGTATATTCTTTCTAGATTAAGGTGGCCTTCTTCATATTCTTCCATTAGCCATTCGAGGATTAATCCTTCCCCATATGCCCTAATCTATTTAGTCATGTGACAGCCTTTACGGCGCTGTACTTTACTGTCTTTAAAGACTTCCGTAATAATCTTATCGGGTTGATCAGCCAGTAGGTAATCGCAATGCTTGTTTGTGAAGTAAGGGTAAATACCCTTACGTTCATTCTCAAACAACAGACGTGCATTATAGAATATCAATAGTTTACGCACGTTTTCGTAATATTCTTCCGCAGTATTAGGTCTACCTGTATACTCTGCCACGATTACGTCGTTCCAAGCCTCTCCTGCTCTAACGCGTTTAAATATAAACGTCGATCCTAGGGAGTTAGTGAAGGACTCATCGTGATCATAAGGATCACAGTTATGTGTCATAATACATCTGCAAGCAAATGTATGTGTAGCGCACTCAAAATTATATACATTTCCTGTATATATATCGTGAATTATGTCGTCAACTTTCAACCAAACAGTACCATTTATAAACTTAATATTCATTTTACTTTTCTTACAATAAGTAGACTATTTTAATAATTTAATCTTTCTACTTTCGTATACAGCAAATTCTGACAATTTTAAATTATCTTCTGTCGCTATATTTATTCTATAAGATTGTAAAGAATGTATATTATGTTTACTCGTATACTCTTTTTGGTGAACTACAATAGAGTTTTTTATTTCAAGAGCATATAATAAATCCTGTATATCTTCAAGTAATTCTAGATTTACACTAGTAAAATTAACTCTTATGTTTCCTTTATCTCTGAATACAGATCCATCAGAATCTAAAAATCCTTGTAAATACGCAAGTTTTATTCCGTAACTCCCTTGTTTAACCCATTCCGGAACACGTTTAGTATAAGCAGAAATTCCTACAGATTTATCAAGTTCTTGAACTAATTCTTTAGATGTAAATCTTCGACTTTGTTCAGTATTCTTATGAATATGTATACATGTTCTACCAAACAATTCTAATACAAGCTTATCGTAAAATTGTGCAAGATCTTTTTCATCTTTACCAATCGACATGTATACATCATAAGATTTTCCGTTTATATTGGTAAATCCGTCTCCTGTAAATAAGCCGTAAAAATATGCGAGTTTTCTTTCTTTATCGTCTTGAGAACCCCTTGTCCATAAATATTTTTCTTTATCAGAATAATACACGTTTGGAATCTCAAGCCAATCGTCTTTTAATAATTCGCTAGCTTTTACAAATCCTCTATTTCCCGTCCATATAGGATGTTCTTTTGTGAAGTTAGTAGTCCTAAAAGATCCGTAAGGCTTTATCCTATATGTGTCTTCGTTTACTTTGTTTCTTATTTGTATATTTTTAATATCGACTAATTTACCATCCTTGTTTACCAGCTTATCTCCTAGATCCACGTCTTCAACGTTGACTAATCCACGCTAAGTCCAGACTTTTTCGCCTGGCGTAAGACAGCCGCCAATGTATAATCCAAATGGCGGATCTGTAATAGGGTATTCCCAGATGACTACGGATCCTTCTGGTTTGTCATCTTTCTTTAAGTGATAAGTAGTTATATCCCCAGATTTCTTTTCTACTGCTTCTACGCCACCTTTACCATCCCACTTTAGATCTACTATATGTTTCATGTTCTAAAGCTTCTTATTGGTTCTAATGCGGGTTAATTGGTCCATTAGCAGCTTTCTAGGGAATATGTTTTTACCGAGCTCTAAGACGGCTTCTTGTGGCTTTATAGGACGTTCTGATATAAATCTATCTATAGAACTCTATGAGGCACCTCCGTCTTTAATTTTATTGCGTTGACGAATGAGCTCTTCGATAGCTAAGTCTTTTAGACTATTGCCATCTTTATCCATCAACTCATTACCATTAGCATCGACACCTTCCATGTTACTCCAAGAAGGTACGAAGAATCCACAATTAGTTTCTTCTGCTTTATCGTCCCATATATTAGGGAAGCTAAGCACGTTGTATGCTTCAGGCTTGTAGAACAGCTCTTTAAGTCCTTCGAAGGACGAGTTGTGAGTAATTATTCCGTTTACAAGATATGTATGAGTATCGTCTGCAGCAAGATTATATACAGTTTGTAAACCGATATCTTCTACAGATTTTATTGTTTCATACTCAAAATCATTTTTATACCAACGTTTCTTATTCTTACAAATTTCTGCAATAGCATCTAGCGCTGCCTTTTTGTATTTAACTCTTGGCTTTACATTTCTTTGTAAATTCAATAAACTATTTTTATCTGTAATCTCTACATTATAATAGGGATGTAAATCACGAATAGTTCGTTCTGTACGGAATTCCTGTTTCTTCTGAATAGCTGCGTGAACTCCTATTTTCTACAATAAATCTCTAATGTCTTTTGCTAAATTTAAACTTACCGTAGTTATTAGAGCGTTTGTAGAGGGTAATCTATTTCCGTATTTGTTTCCTACTCTAATACATCCATCCGTGTCAAACAATCCGGCAAGTAGTTCACAGCATTGTTCTTTAGTACAAGAGAATATCTTTTGTGGTAATCTTTTATTTACTCCGGTTTGTCCTTGTATACCTAGTTCGCGAAGATGAGTTATTACTTTTCTCAATCTAAGAGCCTTAAATACTCTACCATCTTTAGTAATGTGCGATTTTCTAAACGGTACACAGTCATAATTATTTTCTATATACGAAGTAATTTCTTCATCGGCGTTGAATATACAAGGCGATGTTCCTCCGTATGTACCGTCTCCAACAAGCAATCCAACTAAATACGGATCAAATATTGTTTCTGTGCCAAACACAGAAATATCCTATGAAACAGCAATGAGATCTCCTGGTTTTAATTCCCCGGCATCGATCCATTCCCACATTCGGCATTTATTACAATCGTATTTATTACTTGCATAAATAGGATGATCTGTACTACATTTTATTTCTCTATATTGTTGTGTATTTATACAAACACATTCTTTTTGTATAGGCTTGTTTATATGTGAGATGTCGTTTCCATATATCTACTGAGATTCTACATCATACCCAATGATTCCATCTGACATATGCAAATCCTCAATGTTAATTTGCCTTCCGTCTCTAGTATAAACTTTATTTCCAGCCGTAACACAACCTTCGGTACCACCGGTACCAAAGGCTATCATAAGTCCGAATGCCTTACCATCGTCTGTTTCTACAGCAGGTTGTTCAATACGCCATGCAGTAAGTAGGTTGGGGAATTTACCACCCTCCTCCCATAGCACAAGCTTACCACGAGTACCACGAATACGTTCGGGATCGTTCTTCAAAGTAACACCAGCTATACGAGACATATAACCTTGTTCAGTCTCTTTACCAAACTCATCTTTAATCTTAAAACCTGCTACACGCTCCATACGAGTGTTTACAAGACGTTGCTTAGACCACTCTGTGTTCTTATCTATGAAATCCATGATCTACCAAGCTTTAGTTAATAGACCATCTCCAGTTAAGAACTTCTGTTCAGATGCTACAGCAAAGTTTTGTGAACCTTTTATCAATGTGTAATTTCTTACTAACATTGAAGCTCCTTTAAACGAGTAACCTCTTTGACGAGATTTTAGTACAGCTAGATGTTTTCCTTCTATCTCAGCTTGTTCTACTGCATTGAAGTAATAGTAATCCATGTCCCAGAATCTTGGGAAGCCAAATATACGTTCGCGTCTTTTGCGCTTATTACCATATCGGTCTGTATATTCTACTTCCTCAAGTTTCATGATAGGACAATAGTTTAAATAGAAATAATGGTAGCCAGTAATAGAATCTCCATCTGGAGCAACATATCCATTCAAACACCGCTCCGTTTCCTGGTCCCAGTATTGTATATAGTCTGTAGTGCCTCGCGGAGCCAGTGTGTAGCATCCATGTTCTTTAAAGAATCTAGCTGCTTGCTAAAACTTCGCGGAATTTCTTATTTTCTTATTAAAGTCTACCATTGTATATTAATTAATCAAGAAGCTCTTTTATTGTTCTTGTTATTTCTTCTACATCATTATAGTATGCAACATACTCTTCGTCTTGCGGATTTAATATGCCATGACGAAGTAATTGCTGCTCTTTTCCGTTAGGATACTTCTTGGATACTATAAAGTTAACCATCTCCTTATATGTAGGAGCATAATCAAAATCAGTAGGAATATATGTTCCGAGTAAATGTGTTTTTACATTTCCTTCTTCATCCTCTTTCTCAATAGGTTCTGCTGAAATGAAGCATATAAACCCATTTTCACCTGGTTGAAGTTTTTCTACGTCCTCCCACTTTACAGGTCCTAACTCCGCAGTTTTTAAAGTAATGTTTTTTAAATTCATAATACAAGTCTTTAATATGTGTTTTCAACAAATGAATACCATCGCAGTGTATAAGCCATCCATAATAAGAAGCGATTCTTTGTCTGAACGATTCAAAAGGAATGCCATTATATTTTCTTAACATTCTTTTGAATCTAAATTTTAGACTCTTTCTTATTTTAGTATAGGTGTGTTTAAAGACATACCCTGCGAAGTCTATTCCTTGATCTGTTGGAAATAATCGTATTGGTTTTAGATGCAAATCAATAAATGATAATTTTTGATTTATTAATCTAAATATCTTATATAAATGTTTCTTTGTTTTACCTAATATTACGATATCATCACAATATCTATAATAATGCTTACATCTTAGCACTTCTTTTATATAATGATCTATCTTAGTAAGATATGCATTTGCAAAGAATTGGCTTAAGTAATTTCCTATAGGAACACCAGTATTAGAAGAATATATTATCTCTGAAAGTATTGTTATGGCCCATTTATCTTTTATCTTCCAACTAATCATTTCTAATAGCTTAGACTGATTTATAGAAGGATAAAACTTTTTAATGTCTAATTTCAAACACCATTTTGTTCCAGAGTAATCTTTTCTTAAATCATGTTCTATAGTATTCTGCATTTTATGAATACCTCTATTCTTTATACAAGAATATGTATTCTTTATAAACCAATTTTCAAAGATTGGCTCTAGAACTCTCATCATAATATGATGTACTATTCTATCAGGATAATACGGTAACTAGTATATCAATCTTTGTTTTGGTTCAAATATTGTAAATATATGATACGGTGATGTTTTATATGAACAATCGTTTAACTTCTACTATATATTTTCTAAAGTTAAATCATCCCGTCTATCGAATCTTTTGACGCCATATGTTTTTGTTTTATTCTTCCTAGCTCTCTTTTCTGCCCAGAAGATATTGTTCATATCTAAAATCTTTTCTTTTAAATTGTTATACCGTTTCATATTAGGTTGCTATAGCCCACAAAATACCGTTCGCAGTATAAACTGTTACCTAGGAATCAACATGGGATATATGTGTTATCTTTCACGTCTTACAATACTAAGACCGTTATACAGACCACCATTACGTGTCATGTGTATAATCGCGCATACTCATCATTGTATACGGCAGAGGTTGACGGCGGCGAATTTTTAGTTAAATTAATTTTTTGTATAGCCTTAAACGACTGCCAATATTAGCATTAGCATTAGAAGAATCATTATTCGCATTAAAGTAGAAGAGACTGCATTTCGTACCATTATTCGCATTACTGCTAGAGTTCAATACTCGCTAACTGCTTTTTTGATCTGTTACTGAAACGCTGCATCTTGTTACCTGGAATAATTTCCCAGCCTACTAAACACTGATCTAATAGACAGTAACATGTCCCCGTAAACCTTGTATTAATTCACCGAGGGTTTTGTGTTCTGGTAATATTGTATTGATACTACCAGAACCCCTCTCCCGATTTTTACAACTTGTCTGTTGTTATTTCATTACTTTAAAATATTATTCAGATGGAGTGTAGTACAAACGACCGCCAACACTAGCATCAGCAACAGA
>Ga0256405_10004951_pt1 | contig 23937 bp, 31 predicted proteins | sample RumenRJG_02DNA_FD_189096 | JGI IMG/M metagenome (GOLD analysis project Ga0256405, IMG submission 189096) | Bovine rumen microbial communities from Lethbridge, Alberta, Canada - RJG_02 | ecosystem: Host-associated > Mammals > Digestive system > Stomach > Rumen | place: Canada: Alberta... | reverse complement strand
ATAGGTCTATTGAAAACATTAAGCAAATAAGATATAATTTTTATATGGAGGAAAAAGAAAAATGAATAAACGCAAACATTACAACAACATTAACAAGGTCATTTATTGCGACATGGACGGAGTTTTGGCGGATTTCAACGCGGAGCCCGACGGAATTAATCGCTATGCAGTGGAAGAAGGATTTTTTGAAAATCTTCAGCCACTTGCACGCAATGTAAAAACTATTAAACAACTCATCGCCGACGGAGTAGCGGTTAAAATCTTAAGCATTAGCCCAAACGAGAGAGCCGACGGAGAGAAACGAAAATGGTTGAGAAAATACCTTCCACGACTTCGCAAAAGTGATATAATTATATTACGCAAAGGGGCGACTAAAAGCGTTTACGCCACCGCTAACAGTGTTCTATTTGATGACTATGGTCGCAATATTAGGGAGTGGGTCGCCGCCGACGGAATTGGTTGGAAAGTGAAAGCAGACGGAAATATAGCGGATGCCTTAGAGGTAATTATAAACCTCTGAGAGCCGTCGGCTTCGCAGACGGAAATAAAGGAAGTGAAGCACCGACGGAAAAGGTATATATGGGGTTGCATTACAGCCAGCCATCTGATAAAATTAGTAGTGTGAGGAGGACAAAGGAAGAAAAAGAAAAACGGGCAGACGGAAAGAAATAAAAATGTAGCATTATTATGCTAAATCGTGTATAATATATATAGAGAGGAAAAAGAAATATGAAAAAAGCAAACACAAAAAATTACACAGTTAGGTCGGACGGAAAAAGTCTTACAGTAAGTATGTTAGAAAAAGGGACAGACGGACGCTATCACTCTATGCAAGTACCTTTACCATATGCTGAAAGGGTATTTAATGAGGAAACTCATGAAATTGAAGTTAAGGTTTTACGTAGACCTACGATTATAAAAAGGTGCCTGACGGAAATGAGTAAATACTACGGCACGCCCGACGGAAACAAGTAAATAGGTACTTGAAGCCACGCTACTAATATGATAAAATTAGTGTACTGATATGGAAGGGGTGATTACTAAATTGATAGGATAGAACGCCGACGGAAGGCATAACTTAGGGTATTGCAAAACAATTAGATATTTGATAAAATTATTACAGTAAGGAAAAACTTAAACCTTCCGGGACAAGCCCGCCGGAAACAACAAAGTGGCTTGCATCGTTCTTAAAATTATGCTATAATATATATGTAAGGAGTTAAGGAAATATGGAAAAAGTATGGCAACCAAATGAAAATCAAAAGAAGTTTTTAGAAGTTTTAGGAAACTACCCAGACGGAGCAACCCTCCAACAAATCAAACTTGATACTGGTATTGAGTTTAAAACTGGAAGTTTAAACAATGCTCATATGAAAGAAAAATATGAGACCACCGACGGAGAATTCAAAATTGATTTAGTCTTCAATGGTGTAAAAATTGGCGAAACTACTAAAACTTGGAAGGTCTACAAATTAAAATAGACCTTCCCGACGGAACCCGAATGGTTCTTTCTCTAATCGGTCTACTGCTCTCTTCCTCCTCAGTGGACTGATTAGAGAAAGAACCAGACGGATGGAAGTAATTAAAGTATTGCAAAATATTATATTAAATGATAAAATATAGGAAAGAGGTAAAACATTATGAACTTTATAACTAATAGAAAAATTAAAAAGACAATAAAAGAAAAATTTAATAATGTAATGGTAGAACTTACAATGGCAGACGGAACTACTAAAACAGTGAACGGCAAAGAATGGCTTTCAATGGATAGTAGATTAATCAAACATTTTAAAATGATTAATTAACCAGACGGAAATTAAAAATAGTGCTTGAAAGCATCCACTAAAAATGTTAAAATATATATACAAGAAAGGTAAAAGAAATTATGAAAAAATTTAAAATCACAGACGGATTTATTCGCAAAGTAGAAAAAAGATTTCTTAAAGTCGCTAAAAAAGAATATCAGCAACCAGACGGAATCTTCGTAAATGTAAATGGAATTAGTATCACTTCTTGGGGAGATAATGATTTCTCTCTTGAATTAACGGTTCATTGGGGACAAATGGCGGACGGAAAATGTGTCTTCCAACATAAAGCAATTATTTGGATGGGAGACGGAAATCTAGATTTTCTTACTGGTCAATTCTATGAAAGAATGAATATGACAGACGGAAATGAGTAGAAGGTATTGAATAAAACTTCTAAAATGATATAATTATACTATAAAAGGAAGAAGGAAATTATGAAAAGAAAAAGTAAATTAATCCCAGACGGAACAAAAATTATCGTATTAGATACTGAAACATTAGGCGTATTTGATAGTCGTATATATGATTTAGGTTATGTAATTGGCAACCTCGCCGACGGAAGTATTATTAAAACTCGTGATTACATTAATAGCGAAATTTATGATAATGATAAATTGATGAAAACCGCCTACTATGCTAATAAACGCCCAATTTATGAAGATAGATTAGCCGACGGATATTGTAAAAAGACTAAATGGAAATATATTATTGGTATGTTGTCCCGCGATATTAAAAAGTATAATATTCAAGCCATCTATGCTTACAACTCTCGTTTTGATACTCGTGCCATCGCGATTACTTGCGATAAATCAGGAGTTAAGAGTAATCCAACCGCGGACGGAATTAAAGATATTTGGAAAGGTTTAACTGACCCACATATCACACAGACGGAAGAATATCAAGAGTTCTGTAGAAAACATGGCTTTATGACTAAACACAAAAAACCAAGACCACAAGCCAAAGCCGAAACCGTTTATAGATACCTAACTGGACAGACGGATTACATTGAAGAACATACTGCACTTGAAGATAGCAAAATTGAATGGGCAATTCTATTAAAGGCATTAGAATTAATCAACTAATGCCTTCTTTTTTTTACATGCACGTCCGTCGGGGTGTTCTTCCGTCTGAGCGGACGGATCCGTCGGATTATACCATTCTGAAAAAATATTGTCAATACTTTTTTACCGTTTCCGTCTGGTGCCTTTTCCGTCGGGTCGGGGTCCCCAAAGTCAAGTATCAATTTCAGTAAAGAAGCAGCAGCAGCAATCTTTAATACCATCTTAATATTATCTTAATGTAAAATTAATTTGACTTGCCGAATTTTTCATGCTTATGATCTTGGCGCCGAGGTCTCCGGTTTGTCAAGAACTTTTTTCAAGCAGCAGCAACATTTAATATGATCTTAATTTTAGTAGTTATTTAGTAGTTTTTTAGTTAAAAATAATTATATTTTTTAGGTTGAAATTAGTAGTTATATATGATAAAATTTTACTGTGGTTAGGGAAAAGAGAAAAGATACTTAGTTAAACAAACTAATGTAATCTTAATAATAAAGTTCTTGAACTACCCGACCACATAGTGTATAATTATAGTATAGAGAGGTAAGGAAAAATGAAAGTACAAATGACACCAAAAAGAGAAAAAATCGTTAGCGCACTTCGTGGTGCAGATCGAGCTTTAACACTCGCTGAAATCAGCGACATTATCGGCGAGACCGTAGTTAGTGGCACAACCAACTCAATGGTCAGCGCTGGTATTATCCGCAAAGCAGGTAAAACCAAAGTAGCAAAAGTTGTCTACGTTGAAGTTGATACCTACACAGTAGGTGAATAACCTCACGACCCGGGCAAGTCGTTAAACTGCCCGACGGATCACTATTAGTTGGCAACCCCAGATAGACTAATAGGTAAAGGGCTGGGTCTAGAGCCGGATGCTGCACTCATAACTGAGTGCTTTTATTTTTGAACAGACGGAAGTTAGTACGGTCGCACCGCATGATAACTAGGAAGGCCGACGGACGTTGTCAAGTATCAATTTTAATTACTAAGCAGCAGCTGCGAGGTCGACGGAAAAAATTTATTTAGCACCCCTTATATTATAACATATTTAATTTTTATTATCAAGCAGCTTTTTCAATATTTAATAAAAATTTTATGCTTGCATAAATGAAAAACATAGTCTATAATTATAGTATAGAAACTTAAAGAAGAAGAAAAAGTTTTAAGGGAGAAAATTGGAAATGGTAAAAATTTACAACGCATATTCAAAAGAAGTTGTCAAGACTTTTGATACAAGAGAAGAGGCCGATCAATGGATCGGGCAACGCGCCTATGAGTGGAATTACGGCCTCATGCGCGAGTGGACTATTGAGGGGATCACCTACTATGATTGTGGTCCTCGTGTATTTTACATCTGTGAAGAAAAAGCAGATGCCTAAAAGTTATAAGTATATAGTTAAAAACCTATTGACTGAGTCGAAAATATGCTCTATAATATATATGTAAGGTAAAAAAAGAAAAACAATTTTACCTCTTACAAAAATCTTCTAACTTAGGTTAAAAAGTTATTGACCTAATGCAAAAGATGGTCTATAATATATATGTAAGGTTAAAAAAGAAAGTTAAATCTTACCATCGTTCTAATAGTTCACCACACTAAGTTAAAATGGTATTAGGAGAAAAATTATGGAAAAGAAAAATTGGCAAATGAATGAAAATCAAAAGGCTTTTATTAACGCACTTAAGGAAAATGGCGGCAAAGCAACACTTTTTGAACTTAACCACTTTAAAGGTTATGACTTCAAGTCAGGTTCAATTAACACTCTTGTCAGCAAGGGTCTAGTTGTCACTAAAGATGAAGTAGTTTATGACTGCGACATTGTATTTAATGGCACTAAGGTTGGTTCTACCAAGAAAACCGCTAAAGTCTACGAATTAGTCAGTAATGACTAATTCTTCTTGACTAAGGGCGAAGAATAGTTTATAATTATATTAGACAAAGTTAAAAGTCTTTAAAACTCTAGTCCAATTGCGGGACCAACGGAACCAGACCGTCATACTGGGACACGCGAAAGCGACAACCTAAGCAAGTCTGAAAACTGCTTGACTAAATGCAAAAAATAGTCTATAATTATTATATAAGGTAGTAAACTTATTAAGTTTCCTCTCCTATATAAATTGCACCAATTCGAGCAACATCTCCCTCCTAGGCGTATACCGCTCGTTAAAAAACAAAGAAGTAAGGCGCAGTTCGGTGGAACTATTCGACAGCAAAATCCACCACTCTCTTGTGAGTTGGAACCTAATGACTAATGATTACTGGCTTAATCGCAATGATTATTAAACAGGGCTTAAACTCCCGCAGCAAGAGGCAGGGAAGTTACCTGCAACTCTTCCTCACAAGACTCAATATGGCCTCCCTCAGCAGGGTCGCGGTCAATTCGAACATATACGGATTGAGTAAGTATTAACTTACTGGGTGCAACTCCCACCGAGGTCCCAAAACTCCCACGCAGCAGTAATCAGGTGAGAAAGCGAAAGCCGTCGAAACGGGAATCGATCTGCTGCACCGCGGGACGACAGCCCCAAGCTTAACAAACGCGGAATATAAAAAATTGACGGACCTTGGGAAACTTGACGCCGTACCAAGTATATTGAAGGCCGCCGCAGATGAAGTCATTCTGTGGGGAGAGCCTGTAACTCCCCTTATCCAAACAGCCAGACCAGCCGTCACGTGGAGAGACGTTAAAACGACTAATAGCAGTGGTGTAAAGGTAGCATACCCGTCAATGGACGGGAGGTGGAGAGTTCGAATCCGCCCCTATTAGCATATGAACAGCAGATGGAACGTAACAGAGCAAGACACCATAAGATTAATCCCTGTTCATTGAGCCTACGGATGCTAAGTGGCTGAAGCATTCCACGGAGTGGGCAGTATCCCACTGGGTAGGATAGACCCCAATCATTCCGACGCGGCAGTCGTGCGCCGCCGCCTTGGCTTATAGGGTTAGGGTGTAGGCTAGAAAATACAAGGCGGGAAGTAACGCTCCCTTAAACAACCAAAAAGGCACAAAGTCGAACCTTCCGGTAGTACACAGGAAACCGGCGCGAGCACACGCGTAACATGTGTATCTCGGTCGCGAGAAGACGCCTCAAGAAATGAGATCCAGCAGCAGACTGGTGAGACTGGGAAGGACATGGTGCATATAGAAACTGGAACTCCAAAGTGAAAACTGTCACGACCGGAAAGTAGCGATGCCGGTAAGGTGTAGGATGATGCGTACCTACTGGGGTAGACTGAAACTATCGTTAGATTGAGGAGCCGCTGACGTAATGGGTAACTCCGATGGCGATTAATAGTGCCTTAAAACTAATTCCAGCAGACATGACCTGTGGCGATCGCAATCGTCTAGGGTCAACGATGGTCTGACGACACCTGTGGACTCAGGCGCAGTACTCCTTGTCAGTGGTTGCGGTTAAACTGATAGAGAAAAGCATGCGTGACTGCCACTCTACAAACTTCACGCAGGACTGATAGACCAAGACCGACTATCAATGGTCAGTCGGGTGTACGACATTAAATAAGACGCAAGAGGAATTGGCCACCTTTGGTTTACAGATTATCTAGGCTGTTAGTTGCGAAATAAAACTAAAATATCGCTTGATCACGCCATCCACAGCGTGTAATAAATGTATACACTGTCGTAATTCAAGGGCAATACCCATAGTAGAATCATCTCGTATGTTGGTGCAACTCCAATCGACAAGTAGGGAATCCGCGGAGACGCGGGCGCAAGATGATAACCTTGCGGCAATAGATTGTTAGCAGTCATCAGAAGAAACTGCACTAGACCTCACATAATATGAGGTCTTTTTAATTAGAATAATTTCCGTCGGCCATTATACCCTCCTGAAGCCCCGCTGTCAAGCAAAATTTACACGATATTCTCAATCTTTGCGCTATACTCTAAATTCTTGCGCTACCCTACTTCCTTTTGCATCTGCCGCGGGCCGGCGGGCCGCGTCTTTTAAGTAAGCAAGGAAGCAGCTTGCTGCGACCGCCGCGCGCAGTTAATTTACGTCCCGTTAAGGTGAAAAGTTATACTATTATTGTGAATTTTTTCAAAAAACGTTAATTTTTATCGTAAAATGTGAATTTTTTCGTTCTTTTTGCTTAAAAATGTATCAATTCTTGTTAAAAACAGATGTAAATCAACAAATACGCGGTTAAAATTGCCGTAAATAAGCCATTTTAGTAATAAATTAGTAGGTATGGACTGATAATTATGATGAAAACGTTTAATAATTCATCAAACGCGGCCGAAAATTCGGATAAAGTCAAGAAAAATAAGCAGCAGCGATTAAATGGGACGGTAAAATGGTGATACATTGGTATAGGATTAGTAGAGGATTAGTAGAGGATTAGTAGTAAAATGGTAAATAATTAGTAGTAAGTTGGTGGCAAATTAGTAATTAATTAGTAATAAATTAGTAATAAATTGGTGAATGGAATTGATGATTTTATTGAATAAGTCGAAGTTTTTGTTGACAAGTAAGAAGGGAGGAGCGCCTCAAAGCGCGACGACCGACCAAAAGGAAGTTAAAAAATTTCAAAAAAATTCAAAAAATAATTAAAAAATTTCAAAAAATTCAAAAAAATTTCCAAAAATTATCGAAAATTTTTCTTTCCATCGATTTTCCTTGACGACTGACCTTCCGATTAGCCCAAAACGCCAAGTGGAGGTAATTTCGGGTATGGTAAATTTTATTATCTAACCCCAGCGCTGGCGGTAATCCTAAGGACGGCACACGACGAGAATAGCAATAGAGTAAGAATAGGTGATAAAAGAAATGGAATTAAGTAATGAAGATTGAAATAAATCATCATCATCAATTAAATAATTATCCTCATCAATATCACCACCGTTCTCACCCAATTAATCACCACCACCATCGTTAATTTCCTTGACGCATCACTTAAAATCATTTATAATAAAGGTATAGGGAACAAAGTAAACGAAGGTATGTTGCTTAAGTTCCATTTAAGGAGTTTAGTTATAAATGAATAATTGAAAATTTGTAGAGTTTCTACATGAAATTGAAGAGGCCGTTTTACCAACTAATGAAACGACAAAAGGGGATATCACCATTCAACAAACACCTCGTAACGAGTTAAGACGTAAGGGGTTAGACGCATTAAAGCAAGACTTACAAGTGATTTATGGTGATGAGTTTGATATTGTTGAGACGAAGGAAGGCATCGTCATCGTTGCGGAAAATCAAGCAGATGATTGGACGTTTAGTTGGGAGTTAAAGAGTACCATTAAGGCACTTAACTTCGACCCTTTTCTTGAGGCTGGCAATTGAGATGAAGATCAAGCCGCAAAGCGCGCCAAAAAAGAACGTATCGCGGCTGAACGTGCTACCAAGGAAAAGGCGTTAGCAGAAAAGCGTGCTAAGGCAGTAGCGAAGGTAAACGAATAACGGCCTATATCCAGTAACGGCACCCGACCTAAACAAAGATAACGGCACCCGCACTCTCGCGTTTCGCAAGCTCAACGCTTCGTGGTGCCTACCCCATCCCCTCAGCGCATGCTCAATCTTCAGTTGGGATAAATCCCAACTTCAGCGCATGCTAGGGGCACCTGTATGCGGCCGCACGCACCTAAAGGAGCGTGCTTCCTTATATGGCGGTGTCATAAAAAGGCTTAAGCCAAAGAAAGTTTAAACCAAATGGTATGGCATTGCAGCGCTCGATGCGATAGTGAGCGTAGCGAACATCGTAGGAAAATTAAGTCAAAGAACCTAACACAACTAATGGAATAATTACTGTACTGTGAAGGAAAAATGTTCCTATATTATATATGTAAAGTTGAGTTTTTTCGTTGCACCTATGACAGAGATTTTATGTTAACACAAGATTTTTATTTACCATTAACACAGTCTATTTTAACACAGTATCCTAACTTATATATCTATCTAACGGTAATGCGCTTTCAGACAGAAGAGTTCAATTTTAACATTGATAAATACTCTCATTATGCCTATTATAAACTTAATTCTAACATTGCACTTGGCCGCAATGCCATTGGAATGCATAGAAATAATTTTAACACCGTCGCGAAGGCAATTCCATTAGAACAGATATATTCAGATGAGGCACTATGTTTAATGCCCTTACAAGTTTGAGATGCTTGATTAAAATGAGTACAGCAATTTGAAATGCGCGCCCGTAATAGTTGGACACGCCTTTTTTGCTATATATATTTCCATGCGGACCTCTTTCATAACATGTATTGCGGCGCGGTTAAAAACATCGCTGCGGAGCTAAAAATGGATGCTAGCGACGTAAGTGCTAAGTTGATTAAACTTGAGGAAGACCATTGAATTGAACGTTCCTTTTATTTAATCGAACGCGCGGCTCGCAGTTATGCGGTGGCCGATCCGTGGTTAAGTTGGGGCATGAAAATTAAAACGAAGAAATAAAAATATTTATAGACATAGTGCACAGAACGCTCTATAATATATATATAAGATATAAATAAAGGAGAAGAAAGTATGACTAGAAATTTTGCAGATGAAGAAAAATATATTTCAGTAGTAGGTTTAGATAACGCATTTAAAGTTGCTCGTGTACTCTTAGAGAATGACTATGAAGTTTTTATTGAATTAGATGACTGTAATGTTTATTGCGTACATTATGCGGAAGCCAAATATAAAAGATTTGGTAATGCGGCTTTTTATCGTATCACTGAAGAACAAGTTGAGAAATTAGAATTGGAAGAGTATGAAAAAAGTTCTTCTAATACTGAAGAATAATGTGGATTTAATGCCTTATATAGTCTATAATTATATTATAAGGTAAAAATAAAAAAGAAAAAATCATATATAGGGAAAGGAGATCATATGGCACAAAAAGTTAATACATTAAGAGATTATTTAGTTAGTATTGGTAATTATCCAGTACTTACAGCAGAAGAAGAAAAACAACTTGCTTATAAATATCGTGCAGGTGATACAAAGGCACGTGAAAGATTAATTCAATGTAATCTTAAATTAGTTGTTAGTATTGCTAAAAACTATAAAAACCAAAAACTTTCACTTCAAGATTTAATTAGTGAAGGTAATTTGGGATTGATTAACGCTGTTGAGAAATTTAATCCAGACTTGGGTTATAGATTTTCTACATGTGCTACTCCTTGGATTAAGCAAGCGATTTTAAAAGCACTGACTGATAATGGCAAAACTATTCGTTTACCTGCTCATATGTTCCAACTTATGAGTAAGTATAAGAAGGCTATTATTGATTGCCAAAATAACAATGAAACCATCACAGATGAATTATTAGCATCAAAAATTGGTACAACGGTTGATAAGATCGCTCTCTTACGACAATATAAACATGAGACCTTATCTTTTGAAACTCCATTAAGTAAAGATGATGAAAATGCGGATACTCTTGGTGATTTAGTTGAAGATAAGGATACAGAAACACCAAGTGATTATGTCGAAAATAACGCGGTTCAACATATGCTTCAAGAAGCAATTAAGAAACTTCCTGAAAGAACTCAAATTATTATTAAAATGAGATATGGATTAGGTACAGCCGATGACCCGGAGGAATATCGTGAAGAACATACCTTAGAGGCAATTGGTGATGCCATTGGTTTGACCAGAGAAAGAGTAAGACAAATTGAGAAAGAAACTCTAATTAAATTAAGAAACATGCTTGGTGATATAGAACTTTAATAGTGGCAAATTGTATAAATTTGAAGATTTAAAGGGGAAAGAAAATGAAAACTAAAGAAGAGATTAAGCAATGGTTATTAGAAAACTGTTTAGATAAATTTGGCAATTTGGATTTAAGTGAGTTAGATTTTTCCGACTTTGATGGAGAGGTCTTACTATTTAATATGAAAGTCAAAGAAAACTTATATCAATATGGACAAGAAGTTTCTGGTGAATTATTTCAATCAAATCAAAAAGTAAAAAGAAGCTTACATCAAGACTACCAAGAAGTTAAAGATAGTTTATATCAAGATAATCAACAAGTTGGAGGAAGCTTGCGGCAAGATTACCAAAAAGTTAAGGGTGATTTATATCAAGACGATCAGAAGGTAGAAGGAGCTATTTTTCAAGATAATATAACAAACGCTGATATAGATGAAAAAATTAATGCACTCAAAGAAATTATATCTGAACTTGAAAAACAAAAAGTTGTCGATGCAGAAGAATGCGCGATAAGTGATTGTTCTACTAAATTAGGTCAATTAGAAGACATCGAAGAAGAACTCGGCATTGATTTAATCACTTTCTTTAAAGTCATATCACAAGGTTATATTTTTGTTGAAGAACAAAACACTGAAGACAAAGAAATTGTAGCTGAATATGTCGAACCTAATTTTTTAAAGCATACTTTTGATTTTAAAGAACCAAGAAAAGAAATCGGTAAAGGTAGACCATTCTCAAGAATTGGTAAAACGTGGGCTTTAACGAAAAAGGAGTTAGAAAATGGAATCGACAGGTAAAGTGACAAGTAAAGGGGCAGTCATAGTAGCGAGAATAGAATTTCAAAGAGATTTTGAAGATGGAGAAGAAACTAATCAATGGCTTACAACTATTATAAATGGATTACAACAAGCAGAAAAAGATTTAGATAAACTCGGTCAAGTAGAAAAAATTGAAGAAGAACTCGGTATTGATTTAATTACTTTTTTTAAAGCATTAAAGTATGGTGTTTATTATTTCTCAAATGGAACACAATTAACAAGAGATTATGTTTATTTGATGAACAATTATATAAGTGTTAGGATTTATGATAGACTATCTTATTCATTCATAACAGCATTTGAAAGGCAAACACTATCATTTAATGACTATGGTAAAACTTGGGCTTTAACTAAAGAGGAGTTGGAATAATGGAAGAAATAGCAGAAACAGTAGAAATAACAATATTTTATAGAATATACAATGATTGTGAAGGTAGACCAACACAATATGAAAGGTATATAACAACTTTTATTATTGACTCATGCTACTTATTAGAGTTTTTGCCTTTTCTTGTTAGGGAAGATATTGAAAGAGTAGAGGTATGTAAATATGACAGATAGAGAATATATTTTAGAGAATCTTACTTACGAAGCACACGGTTTACAAGGACCAGAAGCGCATTTTACCTATGCAGATGGATATGGTTTTACACAGGTACACTGCGGCGAGCAGGCCCTCCGTACAGTTAAAACTCGTTTAACAGAGGATGCTATTAACAATATTATTAAATATGCGGGTTCACATCCTATTCAACCTAATGTAAAATAATTGCAATTATCATAGAAAAAATTGTTGTATAAGTCAACGAATTGATCTATAATAATAATATAAGAATTAAAGAAAAAAATTCTATCGTATACGGGTGTAGCGAGCCCAAAGTCGCACTTGAAATAATAAAGGAGAATGTTATGGACAAACAAATCAAGTACACAGACAACGACAGAGCTATCGTTAGCGCATTAAAAAATGCACCAGAAGGCTTAACAATTGCAGAGGTTAATGAAGCAACCGGTTTAAATATTCAACCAGGCTCATTTACAAGCGCAGTTAGAAAAGGTTTAATTGCAGTCGCAGATGAAAAAAGAGAAGTTATCAGAATGCAAAAAAGACCAGCAACACTTTATCGTTTTATGACAGCAGATGTTTTAACAACTGTCGATAAGAAAGGTAATACTGTTCCTGCTAACTATACTGATAATGAAAAGAAAGTATTGGCTGCCGCAGCATCATTTGGTGATCAAGAATTTATGCTTTGCGAATTAGCAGAAGCTATGGGAGTTGAAAAACTTTCTAGTGGTGCTATTACCGGTCTCGTTAGAAAAGGTAATATTGCAAAGAACGAAGAAAAGGTCATCAGAGAAGTTCCAAAACCTTTCCCAGTTAATGTCTATTTATTCGTTGCTGACATCCCATCAGCAGAATAATTGATGCTAAGGGCGAGATCAAAAACTTGCCCTTAGATTGAAAAAATATGTAGCATAAGCCGTAAAACTTATGTATAATATATATGTAAGTTAAAAAACTTATTTATTTTGAAAGGAATTATAAATCTAATATGGAAAAAGGTAAATTTTATACAGTTCTTGGTATCGATGGTATTACCATCTCTCATTCAAAAGGCATGACATTAGCAATTGATGATGAAAGCGCAGATATTGACATTGACAATATTGAACATGAACTCTTTGAAGAAATTATTTCAGATGTCCATTATTTTATGGATAATGGAATGGATGCTTTAGTTTCAGTTAATTTTAAGGATGAATATCCAGCCGCAGATGAAATTTATGCTATTGGTACACAAAATGAATTTGAATTAGATACTGATGATATTGAGCCTGATTCAAATGCTGAAAAGGACGATAAAGCCTTAGCATAATCTACTTTTGATTTTTAGAATAGTTCATCCTATTCTAATGATACATTAACCAACCTAAAGTAAAATGCAGGTTTATAAGGTGGTTACTGCAATTGTGAAAGACCCTCTATCATTATTGATCTGACTAAGCCTCTTCAATAATATCTCATCACATCTTTCACGCTGGTTTTAAAAATTGAACCATATTAATCAATTTTACACAACCAAAAGCGAAATAATGTTGTAAAACTTGCTTTGCCGCATGGTGTGCGATAGATCCGTATCTCAGCTAGTGAGACCCTTAAGACACAATCTAGCCGACCTTACACACAGAATGTGTAAGTTTCTACAAATGCATCTCTCATTTCGCCATTGTAGAAACTAAGAGAGTGAGATGAGAAAGTCAGGACTGGCAGACTTAAAAATGATCAGTGCGGTTGGCAACTCCACTTAGATAAGTTGTATAATGGGTTGTGGCATACCAATACACGTGAATAAAGTCATCGTATACTTCGTCCGCAGGATTCGAAAAAGAAGCGGCTAGAAGAGAGCATGTAACTCTGAGGATACACATGTCGTCATAATGAACGAATCATTAAACACCCACACTTAGGGTGCCTAAATATATAGTGTAAGGTCTGGTTTAACCGATGATAAACTAAAAGGATTGAAATGTCAATCGCCCTCATACGGAAATATGCATCCATAGACGGAGTAAGTCATGCGACACGACGCTTCGCAAGTTCAGGTGAATACTAAAGAGAGAAACTTGCCCCTTTCAATTAGAAAATATGTATGTGTTTTTTAATTGAAGGGGAAACCCTTCTAAGATTTTTTCTTTTCCTTTCCTTCTGGGACAACTTAAAAATAATAATTAAGTTGTCCTTTTTTCTTGCTAAAAAGCATAAAATTAGTTATCCTATGTATAGATATTAAAGATATAAGGAGAAGATTATGATACAGTGTACACGCAAAGAATTAGTTTGGGAAACAAGAGTCAATTCATTTGGCGAAGAAGAATGGAGTAATGTTATTAATTATGCTAAACAACACACCAACACTGAATATTACAAAGTATTATATAATACTATTAAGGATATTGCATGGAAAGATGCTGAAGCCGCATTTTGGCGATATATTAATGGTAAACAAACTGATAGTGAATTAATAATTATACATAAAAATCAATATCATTGTTACGATCTTCCATTAGGTGAATTTGTTTATGAGAACGTACTTGAAGATAACTATCAAAGCGATATTACTGATGTAGATTATGTAGATGATTATGAACAAGAGTTCAGAGGTGAAGAGGATCATGATGAATCAGTTGGTGACTAGTATAGCAGTGATAATTGGCATCATCGCGTTGGTAGCATTATTATATTATGCTTTTAAACATTTCAATGGTTACGAATTAGTTGAAGACCCAGAAGCCACTAAAGAATGGGCAGAACAAATAGGTCATTATCGACAATACCATGTACAACAAGTTATTGAGCATTTGTTTTTATGGTTAAATTGGCAAGACGATCAATGTCGCCATGAATTTACAACTTCTCCTAATGATGAAAACTTAGTACGTTTAGTTTTTGATAATAATGAAATTTTTATGGTCTTTCAATGGCAATCTCAACATATAGATATTCAATTCTTATCATACGATGATGACCAGACATTAATTGTAAATCGCCGCACAAAAATTAATATGCGTGATAATCAAATTGATTATGCTCAATTACAAACTTTTATTAATGAGTGTGTTGATGAAATCATGGCGGACGTCTCACCAGATGAATTAATTGCTACTGTGATAGAATATGCTAAAACAGATGAGAGTAAAATCGTTATTGATGAAAAAATGCTTTATACATCTGCTCATGAACTACAAAAATTTATCATGAATAATAATATTAAAGATCAAAAGGTCATTCGCGCGATTTCTTTTTTGTTATTATATATTACCAAGTACCATAAAACAGATTTTATACAATATTTAACACCAAAAGAAAAGGATGAATAGTCCTTTTTTTATTTACTAAATAGAAAAAATTAATTATACTATTTATATAAGAGGAGAATAAGGGATATGAGAAGTAAGAAATCGAAGTTAATTAAAAAAGGAAAAACATATAATTTAGTTATTGGAACTGATGATACACGTAAGACTCGTGATATTTCTCATTTTCAACACCAATTAACTACTCGTATGCAAGTGGTAGAAAGTAAGAAATACAAAAAACCTCGTTATAAAAAAGATTATACACGAGATGAAGAATAAGAAGGAGGTCGACGGAAATTATGAGATATGTATGCGTAAGCGATATACATGGTTGTTTTGATAAATTGCAAGCGGCTTTGCAGTCTGTTAATTTTAATAAAGAAACTGATACTTTAGTGAGTGTTGGTGATCCTTTTGATCGCGGACCAGATAATATTAAAGTATTGAAGTTTTTAATGTCTTGCCCTAATCGTATTATTATTTGGGGTAATCATGACTGGCGTTTAATGCAACTTTTAAGTGGTTATGATTATAGTTATGAGGCAGATCGTCTTAATGGTACCTTGCGCACAATGCAACAGTTTACCAATTTACCTAGTCCTGCTGGTTTAACTAATAGACATCATGCTCCATTAAATTTTGTTAATGCAGACGATATTAAAGCTCTACTTATTCAATATAGTAAAGAGGCAGTATATGCGGTAGAATTTAAGGATCTCATTATTACGCACGCTTGGTTGCCTTATTTTAAGTGGTCTAGTATGCGTATGGTATTAGATCCTAATTGGCGTACGGCCTCAGATCGTGATTGGGAAGACTGCATTTGGGCTTCTACTGATGAATGCATTCAAAATAATATTTTCCCAGACAAATGTTTATTAGTAGGACATTGGCATGCATGGCGTTTAGCAGAACAATTTGGTAATGAACCACGATATGATCCTGCAACAGAATTTTTACATACAGAAACTTTTATATTAGACCATAAATTAATTGCCATTGACGGATGTGCTGTTTATGACAAGGGTGGTCAGGTTAATGTATTTATTTACAATACAGAAGAAGTGCCACAAAAATTTTATTCCACTAGACGCTATTTTTAATGGCTATAGTGGTTTTTTTATTGTATAATTATTATATAAAGGATAAGGATGATGGAAAGGAGAAATCATAATGAATAGATTAAGTGCAATACAAGAAAGTGAAATTCTTAATGCTATCGTTACAGAGTCATGGGAATGCTTGGGCGGAGGCTCTTCACGTTTAGTTTTTCGTATGCCACAACATTGGTGTGATCAATATTCTGGCAGTCAACCTGCCGTAGCTAAAGTAGCTATTGGCGCCGCGGGCATTAGACAAAACAATACTGAAATTACTACTTTTGAAAATAAAGAAGATACTTCTACATATGCCGAAATTTTTACTACGGGCAGCGCAGTTGAAATTATGGAACAAGTAGAAAGTCATGATGAATTTCGTGAATTAGTTGATGATTATGATGGTGATGATAGCGCAATTGAATTTTTACAAGAGGAATATGATTTTTCTATCCAAGAAGCCAATGATATTGTTGATTTAATTAATTATTTACATGACGTATTCGGATTTTCTTCTGATAATGGACAAATCGGACGTACTTGGGATGGTCGTTGGGTTTCCTATGACTATGGTTTTATTCCGCATATTGGTTGCACTACTCAATGCTCTGATTTATCTGACTATCTTGAATGCGATGACTTTCATATGAGAGGATACTTATTAGCATTAAGCGATTTATACGGTTCTGCTGATTTTGTTAATCAAATGGATAATATTTTGGTATCTATGGCAGAATTAGAAAGACAATATATTAGAAATTTTCTTGACAACGATGAGGAAATATTATAAATTAATTTAACAAAGATAAATAAATAAATAAAAATACCTCTTGTCCGCAATGACATTAAACTAGCAGGAGGTATTATTCTTATGTTAGAATTATTTTCATCAAGTTGGGGTGCATATGCCTACACTCTTGCGGCTACTGGAACTAAATTTAAAACAAAGACATTCGCATCACGTCAAGCCGCACAAAATTATATGTATGAATATTGTGGAAAACATCATCATATTATAGACCATGTTTATGATGACAAGCACTTTAAAACATACATTTGTTCAGATGGTGTCAGATTTTACATTAATAGAATGTAATTATTGTTGACATAATCTGAATAATAGGCTATAATATTTATATAAGATAAGAAATATAATTATCTTTATGTCGCAAGCCAAGGTTATGGTTCCCTTCAACTAATGCGACTAATAAGATATTGGCAGAGGAAACCTTCGTGTCCAGTGCTGACTGACGCCCGTTAATTGCAAGTTGGGTTGGCTGACCTTAAAGCCATCGTGGCGGGGCAACGTGACCCTTAATGGGAAAAGAGTTCTCTCAAGACCACGACGGTGATGGTTCGCAGTCCTAGTGCATTCCCGCATGAATGAACGACTGCCGTGATAGCGTATGAAATAGGACGACACGTTACTCGTATGACACCGATGTTACAGGTGTCCGTGATTATGGTTTATAATTAGTTTAATCCTTACCTACGACAGAGTGAGAAAACAAGGAAGCTTGGCGGATTGTCGTAACCACCCCAATCTCAATGGGTTTGAGCGGACTATAAAACGAAACCCACGTTATGATGCAATGCCTAATCGTGTAAAGGCGCGCCTGTGAAGTATAGACGTCGAGCTTCACTAGTAAAACAGACAAACCTATGAGAGCAAGGCAAATGTGACCCCGAGAGGCTGTGGGTGCTCTCCCCAATTTTCCAAGGGATAATGGATTGGAACCACGCAAGGATGTGGTGGCTTTTAAAGGTTGAAGCGAAAAAAACCTAAATTCATAGAAGGAGCTTGATATGCAATATACAGATTATATCCCACAATACAGTATTCAAGACCATCATAATGAGGTATACACCAATTGTAATCAATGGGATGCTACTTCTGATTTTATGACATATCAAGACGACTTTATTGAATTAAATAATGAATATGTAATTTATCTTACTAAGTGGATTGATTAATAATATTAATTAGGAGAGTAGCTCAATGGTAGAGCATTCGGCTGATAACCGAAAAATCTAAGTTCAATTCTTGGTTCTCCTACCATTACAAATGAAATTTGACATCTCAAGCCATTACATACATCAGAGGACTGTTAACACCTCGTATGAGAGACTCAAGCAAGATGGAAAGCTCCCCGATAAAGGCGGCAGGGGATAACGAGATTCGGAAATCATGATAAAAACCAAATAACAAGATACCGATTGGTTAAAGAGAGAGAAGAGATGTTAAATATAATAACTCTTGGTTAGTCAGAGGACGAATAAGGTCTTTACAAGACGGCCTGTTGAATAAGCACTGACATAAAGGTAAGGTCGGCCGTTAAACCTTTACAAGAGTTTATATCACGGTGAAGTGTAACGGATGCATCTAAGGCTCATAACCTTAGGGTAGTGAGTTCGACTCTCATCGCCGTAACCAGACAATATATAACGACCCGAATGTGGCCGGGTGCAAAATACCATTCATTCATTAGAATAACATTTATGATTAACTTTGGTAGAAGTAGATGTATTAATCTATTTGCTATATAACTTAATCATTTAGCAGAAGATGAAATATTCAATAGCTAAATGATTATTGACCGACAAGTCATAAAACTGCTGTTAGACAAACATGAAGACCTAACTTAATTGAGAATAACATGTCCCAAATAGATTCAACCAAAGGGTTAGGAATCTTGAGTAATTAGTTGAAGTGGATAGATTAATTACAAGACTGTTCAAGGCAAAGAATTAAAAATATGCCTTCCACATTTATATCCTCCAGCCAAGTGGAGAAAGTAAAGCACATTACGAACAAATCTTGGATACCTCATCTATGGCTTGTGACTGGTGGTATAAACCAATGCGATAGATTGAAAATTGGGATAACGCAGGACCCTCTTTCAAAAATTTATTAAGTATATTATGCTAGACACACTGTTGTCTGCTGATATAACCAAAGTCCTAATAGAGAATCTGTGATAATTGTAGCAGTTGGGGCTCTGTGAATATAAGTTAGGTTGGCGTGCTTATATGGACTTAGACGGCAATAGTATTCTCACATGTAGTAATGTTATTATCGTTGAAGAAGCAAGACAAAAGCAGAACTATTCAAGAGCACGCAGTACTCTATTCTAGACAATGAATAGTTAGCAAACAAAACCTTTTAATTAAAGTTAGGTTTCCATTAACCTTTGGTGAAAGACCATAAAGAGATGAACATTAAGTTCCACCATACATGGTACTGAATGTTGTTTGCAAAAGCAAGTCAGTGGACTACCTCCGCCTCATGAAGGTAATTAACCAAACTTAGTATTTGGTATAGATGAGCGACAAAGCCAGTAGAACTCCAGGATGGGTTGATAAGTGTATATGAAAGAGAATGACTAAGCATTTTCCCACTTTTTATAAAACTGACCCAAGTAAATCTATGTACCTGCAGATAAGGTTGTGCTTATCTATTGACTTTATAAGGTCAATATGCGAAATTCGTATAATGGTAATACGCCTATACAATAGGAAATAAAAGTTCGATTCTCTTATTTCGCTCTAATTTTCATAATTTCCCTCCAATAAAAGTCGCCTAAGAATTAATAATTAGGTGATTTTTATTATCAATATATTCAAAAAATCTATGGCTAATATGCAAAATATAATCTATAATATATATAGATAAGGAGAGAAAAAGAATTATGACAGCTTACAAATTAATAACCTATTGGTCTACTGGACGTACCGAACGTAGATATTTTAGAACATTTGAAGATATGATGAAACGGAAACGTCTTACTGAGGCGGATCAGCTGTATTATCATGTGGAATCTAAGTGGAGCGACTGGGATGAAATTGAGGACGATGGTACAATACAATACACAAATGTCGCATAAAAAATATTTTAGTATTTATTAATAATTGTTATATTATATTATATTAGTTAAGAAAGGGAAAGAGACTATGAAAACAATAAAAATAGAACCAGCAGGAACAAAAGAAGTTGAAGTGATATTAGGAAGATTTAGATTAACTAACGCATTGCGCCTTTCTTCTGTTAGTCCTATAGGATGCGAATATGTCCCCACTGTAGAAGAATTGGCTCTTGAATGTGGAGAAAAAGATCATTACCATGTAATTGCTTATATTGAATATGATAGCAAAGAAGACATGTGTGAGATGCGCACAGTTGGTTCGCGCTTTCACCAAGAAATCATAAACTATGAAGATTGGATTAATGTAAAAACTCTAATTAAAATGGCTTATGATATAATCTTAGCAGCTAATAATATTGAAGATTAAACGGGGAGTATATTGCTAAAGACGCAAGTCAGTCTGTAAAACTGATGGCTATTGCCTGGCTGGGCGCACTACCCAGCTCCCCGACCAATTTCGAACTATTTTTGATTTGAGTCCATGATACTGGTGCCAGAAAGTTTATAATTATGAATGTTGAAGTAGAAAAATTAACCAAAAATAAAAAATTACGAAAAAGATTACAAAGCTTTATTCCGATGCTTATTGAGTATAATGGACAATGTATGTCCTTTAAACAGATACGTACCATACAAAGTTGTAATAATACAATAATTATTAGTTGTTTTCAAAGATTATCTAAAATTAGTAAAGTGCAATTTTTCAATTATGAAGATGACTGTTATGTTCGCTGGTTCCTAGTGCTCGGTTAGTATAGTGATAATACTTCTCCTTACCAAGGAGATATCGTCGGTTCAAATCCGTCACCGAGTTCCAATTGCCGCCTTAGCTCAACTGGCAGAGCAATCGCCTTGTAAGCGGTAGGTTATTGGTCCGATTCCGATAGGCGGCACCAAATATGCACCAATAACTCTGTTAATAGCGTAGCTAATATCTTGGAGAGTAGCCAAGTAGGTAAGGCATCGCCCTTTGAAGGCGACAGTTCGTTGGTTCGAATCCAACCTCTCCAGCCATTTATGGAGGAGTACCCAAGCGGTAAAGGGGACTGTTTGCTAAACAGTTAGTAGGCGCAAGTCTAGCGAGAGTTCGATCCTCTCCTCCTCCGCCAAATGCCCAGATGTTGGAACTGGTATACATCAAAGACTTAAAATCTTTGGCTCTTGCGAGATTGAGGGTTCGAATCCCTCTCTGGGCACCATATATTGGGAGTTGGCTCAGCTTGGTAGAGCGCTTGATTTGGGATCAAGAGGTCAAGGGTCCAAATCCCTTACTCCCAACCATTAAAAAATTTATACTAAACACCTGATATTAGGTGTTTTTTATATATCTATAAATCTTGATATTTTATTATTAAATCCATATAATAACTGTATATAGGAGGATTATGTATTATGAGTGAAATAATTCCTGTTGCAAAACAAAGTCCTAGAATTTCGGATGGTACCATCGCATGATATGTAGGTGATGCTTTTATGATTGATTGACAAGTACATCTCACAGAAGAAGGCGTACCTGTCATCTTCCAAGAAGGCGATCAACTTATTTGAAGCTTTTTTAACGGCATGGATAAAGTTAATCCAGTGCACACTTTTTCTTTTGGTTATGAAGATATTGCAGATAATACTGTAACTTTATTTTTTACTAAAGAAATTAGTGCTAAATTCGCAAAAAGGCTCCTATACTTATTGTGTTAAATTCATCTGTCATGATGGTCGTATTGTAACATTAAACGCAAATAATAAGATTAAAGTTGAATCATGTCATTAAAACCAGATTCTAGAGCTGATGTCACCCATATTGATATAGTTAGTAGCGGGGATATAGCTCAAGTTACAAATGATCAAAACGTAGATACTAAAATTATATCTACAACTACAGATGTAGCCTTAACGACAATATCAGCAGATGTAGCAGCAGCCACAGTAGCTAATTTAGATTTAACTGAAAGTGCATCTGTTGATAACTTAGTATTTGATACCACACCAGAAATTAAACGTGCAATAACTCCAAGTACGGGCCAAACCACAGGCGAACACGCGGCTTTACATGGCTTGGATTACAAAAATAGCGGCCACACTGGTTTTGCCTCTGCGGAAGATTTAGAAGGCAAACAGTCCAAATTCACTCTTGGACCAACATTACAGTGAGCCAGCGCAACAGAATTAGATACTAAATTCATAATCTCAGACGTAGTTATTGACTATTAGGAGGGGACGCCATGGCAAATGTTAATTTAAAAGAATTAAAATATGATAACCAGCTAGTTTTGGTTGAAATGGCACGTCGTGCCCTAGCAGCAAAAAAAGACATTAATGGTAATGATATTATTACAACCTATGCTACAAAAGCAGAAATTGGTCAACTTAAAAACTTAGAACCAATATTCGTTAATGAGCTTCCTGCGGCAGGTGAAAGTAAATATTTATATTTTGTATCTAAAGCGGGCAGTACTACTGATGATGCCTATGACGAATTTATTTGGGTAACCAGTACAAGCAAGTATGAGCGCATTGGTAGTTCAACCATTGATATAAGTGGCAAATTAGATAAAGTAACTTCAAGTGGTATCGGGATTTATGCGCATAATGGCGCAACACAAAGTACATTAGGATTAGTAACTGCCTCAAGTAGTACAGATAATCATGACTTGATTACATCTGCTAAGGTAAATGAGTTACTCGGAAATAAACAAAATTCAAGCGCAGTATTAACTAGCATCGCGGCGCAAAATAGCGGCACTGGCTTAGTAAAGCTTACCAATGGCGTAGCAAGTTTAGATACTAATCAGTATGCTTTGGCTAGTGATTTAAAAATTACTGCAACTGATGTAATGATTGATTGATAAAAAAAGGAGGCCATTAGGCATATGAGTGAAACACATAATCTTAAAAAACTACAATATGATGGTAAAGAGATTGTTGCCGAAGTGGCTAATAGGGACACGAGTGGTAAAATCATTAAGGATACTTATGTAGATAAAAATACAGATCAAACGATAATTGGACGTAAAAGATTTGATGTTACGCCACAAATTTTTGACCATTATGAAATAACAAGCAAAAATTTATTTAGAAAAAATTTTAATATTTTTGATAACACAGGCGGAACTGGAACAGCTTATGCTTATTTTAAATTACCAGACGATGGTAAGAATTATACATTATCTGTTAGATTAAAAGATAGCACAAAGAGTTTTGGTCGTGGTAATGTATTTGGTTGGACAACTTATGGAGGAACTTCAGGTGGGTCACTTGGTTGGCTTGCTCAAGGCGATACAATTAATTCACAATATCACGTATTTTATGCAAATGACACAGCAAGATTTATTAGTTTATATTCAGGCAATGCAACAACATTTGATAAACTATTAGCTAGATATTATATTCAACTTGAAGAAGGAACCACTATGACGGAATATGTTGATCCAGATAGTGGCATTGAAAATATATATGTTGATGTAGCAAAAGTAAATGAAATCCCTACCAAAACCAGTGAATTAGTAAACGATAGTGGATATATAACTAACGCATATCACGATTCAACAAAAGCGAATCAAAGTGAAGTAAATATTATTCAAGCAAAAATTCCTAGTGCTGCATCAAGTTCAAATCAACTAGCAGATAAAGCATTTGTTAATAGTTCAATAGAAACAGCAACTGCAACATTTAGAGGAACCTATACAACTCTTGAAGCATTA
>Ga0256405_10004950_pt1 | contig 23939 bp, 18 predicted proteins | sample RumenRJG_02DNA_FD_189096 | JGI IMG/M metagenome (GOLD analysis project Ga0256405, IMG submission 189096) | Bovine rumen microbial communities from Lethbridge, Alberta, Canada - RJG_02 | ecosystem: Host-associated > Mammals > Digestive system > Stomach > Rumen | place: Canada: Alberta... | reverse complement strand
GAGGTGAGCGGCGTGGGCGGTATAGAATGCTATGCTTCCGACTCGCTGAAAGCATCGGTTTCGGGTGTGGGGGCCTTTAGGTATGCAGGAAAGCCCAGTAAGAAAATTCTTGACGAGAGTGGCATTGGGAAAATATCTGAACTGTAAAAAAAAGGATTTCGACTTGATTTAAATCAATTTTATTGCGGATTGAAAGAAAAAATGCAAAAAAAGTTTGCATCTGAAAGTAAAATGATGTAATTTTGCATCGTGTTTTTCATAGTATTAGATTTAAGGTTAACAAAGGTTGGGTCACGGCGGTGACCCTTTTTTATTGTCAGAGGTTTTTAACATTTACGTAATTTCCCGATGAATTGGCTGTTAAAATCTATTAACTGATATTTTTTGTCTATCTTTTTTCTATATGTCAGAATAAGTTGCTACTTTTGCACCGAAATAACGTGATAAAAGGTAAAATTTGCTTATGTACTTTAAATTGATTTTATTTTTCCTCTTCACTTTTTTGCCCATGAGCGCTCAGAAGCAGTGGACGATGCAGGACTGTATAGACTATGCCATGCAGAATAATATTACGCTGCAGAAGGCAAAGCTCAGCCAGCAGTCGGCCGCAGAGGAAGTGAAGGGTTCAAAGGGGGCGTTGCTGCCTACGGTCAGTGCCTCGGCAAATCAGAGCGTAGGCTATCGGCCTTGGCAGAACTCTGGTGTAACGACAGTGACTAATGGTACGGTAAACACCAAGGTGGACAAGGCCTATATCAACGGCTCGTATGGGGTGAATGCCCAGTGGACGGTGTGGAATGGTAACAAGAATATTAATAATGTGAAGCTGAGCAAACTGTCGGGACAACAGGCAGAGTTGCAGGTTGCCGAGACGGCGAACAGTATTCAGGAGCGCATAGCCCAGCTCTTTGTACAGATACTGTATCTGGACGAGAGTATTAAGGTGAGCAAGGCCAGCCTGGAAACCAGCCAGAAGAACGAGGAGCGCGGCAAGGAGATGGTCGAGGTAGGCAAGATGTCGAAGGCCGACCTGGCGCAATTGACCGCCCAGCGTGCCACGGATGAATATAATGTGGTGGATGCGCAGGCACAGTTGGCCAACTATAAGCTACAGCTGAAGCAACTGTTGGAACTCACTGGCGAGGATGCTTTCGATGTAGCCATCCCCCCAACTACCGATGATCAGGCATTGGCAGAGATACCCTCCTTACAGAATGTGTATCAGCAGGCTTTGCTGTCACGCCCCGAGATAGAAAGTTCGAAACTGGCCATAGAGAGCAGTAACCTGAACGTGAAGATAGCCAAGGCGGGCTGGCTGCCCAGCCTGAGTCTGACGGGTAGCTTCTCTACCAGCACCAACTCCCTGTCGGCCAATGGGTGGGGTAATCAGATGAAGACCAACTTTAACTCTCAGGCAGGCCTCACATTGAGCGTACCCCTGTTTGACGGACGTCAGACTCGCACGTCGGTGAACAAGGCAAAGATTCAGCAGCAGCAGGCCATGCTCGACCTGAAGGATCAGCAGAAGACCCTGTATCAGACCATTGAGGGCTACTGGCTGGATGCCAACACCAATCAGCAACGATTCCGTGCCGCACAGACCACTGTGGAGAGCGAACAGCAGAGCTACGACCTGCTGTCGGAGAAGTTCAACTTAGGGCTGACCAATATCATAGAACTGATGAGCGGCAAGGATAAACTGCTGTCGGCACAGCAGAACCGTCTGCAGTCGAAGTATCAGACCATACTGAACCAGCAGTTGCTGCGCTTCTATCAAGGCACTTCGCTAAATGATAAATGATAAATGAAAAACAAAAGATATGAATAACAAGAAAACATGGGGCATCGTTATAGCCGTTGTGGCTATCGTGGCCATTGCAGTCTATTTCTTTATGGGCGGCAAGAAACAGAGTACGGTATCGTTTGAGACAGCGAAGGTGGAACGTACCAGTATCAAGATTTCCATCACCGCTACGGGAACCATTGAACCAGTTACTTCAGTTACCGTGGGTACGCAGGTCAGTGGTATCGTGTCGAAACTCTATGTGGACTATAACTCGGTGGTGAAGAAAGGGCAGGTGATTGCCGAGTTAGACAAGACCAACCTGACCAGCGAGCTGAAGACGGCACAGGCCAACCTCTCGTCGGCACAGAGCACACTGAATTACGAACAGACCAATTACAACCGCTATCAGACGCTATATAATAAAGGACTGGTCAGTGCCGATGAGTACGAGACCGCCAAACTGTCGTATCTGAAGGCCAAGGAACAGGTGAACACCTCTCGCGAGAGTGTGCAGAAGGCTCAGACCAACTTGGGCTATGCCACCATCACCAGTCCTATCGACGGCGTAGTGTTGTCGAAAGCCGTGGAAGAGGGACAGACCGTTGCAGCCTCGTTCAACACCCCTGAACTCTTCACCATTGCTCAAGACCTGACCGATATGCGCGTGATTGCCGATATTGATGAGGCCGACATTGGTGGCGTGCAGGAAGGCCAGCGCGTGTCGTTCACTGTGGATGCTTTCCCTGATGATCATTTCGAGGGCCATGTTACCCAGGTGCGCCAGCAGGCTACTACCGAGAGTAATGTGGTGACCTATGAGGTGGTGATCTCTGCTCCCAACAACGACCTGAAGCTGAAGCCGGGACTGACGGCAAACGTCACCATCTTCACGTTAGAGAAGAACGATGTGCTGGCAGTGCCTGCCAAGGCTTTGCGCTTCACGCCCAACGAGGCCCTGCTCACGGAACAGCAGAAGGTGGATGACTGCGAGGGCGACTTTAAGGTGTGGACTAAGGATGGCGAGACGTTTAAGGCCCATAAGGTGGAGATAGGTACGACCAATGGACTGCTCACGGAAATCATCAGTGGTATAGCCGAGGGTACAGATGTGCTCGTAGACTTCAGTATTGATGGTGGCGATGCCCCTGCACAGGAACAACAGGCTCAGAACCCGTTCATGCCGCGTCCGAGAAACAATAACAAGAATCAGCAGAAGAAGTAATTATGAGCGGAAAGGTAGTCATAGAACTGCAAAATGTGAAACGCTACTTCAAGGTGGGGAGCGAGACGGTGAAAGCCCTCAGGGGTGTCTCGTTCAAAATCTATGAAGGCGAATTTGTCACAATCCAGGGAACATCAGGCTCGGGCAAATCGACGCTGCTCAACCAGTTGGGCTGTCTGGATACACCTACCAGCGGGGAGTATTTCCTCGATGGCATCTCCGTTCGCGAGATGTCGAAGACCCAGCGAGCCCATCTGCGCAACCGTAAGATTGGATTCGTGTTCCAGAACTACAACCTCCTGGCGAAGACAACGGCTGTAGAGAATGTGGAACTGCCCCTGATGTATAATCCAGAGGTGTCGGCCACAGAGCGCAGGGAACGGGCTGTCAAGGCCCTGCAGGCAGTAGGCTTAGGCGACCGGCTCGACCATAAGTCGAACCAGATGTCGGGTGGTCAGATGCAGCGTGTGGCCATTGCCCGCGCATTGGTCAACGACCCTGCCGTTTTGCTGGCCGATGAGGCTACGGGTAACTTGGACACGCGTACCTCGTTCGAGATGTTGGTGCTCTTCCAGGAGCTCTATCGTCAGGGTCACACCATCATCTTTGTGACCCACAACCCTGAGATTGCCGAATACAGCAGTCGCAACATCAACTTGCGTGACGGCAAGATTCGCGAGGATACATATAACGAAAACATCAAGTCGGCAGCCGAGGCTTTGGCCGCACTGCCTTTACCACAAGACGACTGATTATGAACTTATATAACTTGTTTAAGATAAGCATCAAGGCCGTAGGCAATAACAAGATGCGTTCGTTTCTCTCCATGCTGGGTATCATCATCGGTGTGGCTGCAGTCATTATCATGATGTCGATAGGTCAGGGGTCAAAGGAGAGTATCAGGTCGGAACTCTCCACGATGGGTACCAATCTGCTCACCATCCGTCCTGGTGCCGATATGCGTGGTGGCGTGCGTCAAGACCCGTCGGCCATGCAGACCTTGAAGATGGCCGACTATGAGCGCATCATGCGTGAAAAGAAATTCGTCACGAAGGTGTCGCCGGAAGTAACGGCCAGTGGTCAGGTGATCTACGGCAATAACAACACCAACACCTCGATGTATGGCGAGTCGATAGAGTATCTTGACATCAAGCAGTGGCCGGTGGAGGAAGGCGATTGCTTTACCGAAGAGGATATCAAGAAGTCAGCCAAGGTGTGTGTGGTAGGCGCTACCGTGGTCAAGGAACTGTTTGGCGAGAATGCCGACCCCATAGGCAAGACCATCCGCTTCAAGTCTATCCCTATGAGAATCGTTGGCGTATTGAAAGCCAAAGGCTATAATTCGTGGGGTATGGATCAGGACAATGTTATTATTGCGCCCTATACCACAGTGATGAAACGTATCGCAGCACAGACGTGGTTCTCGAGTATTGTTTGCTCGGCGATTACCGAAGATTTGTCGGATGCAGCTATCGAGGAGCTGACCCAGATGCTGCGCGACAATCACAAGTTGAAAGGCGAGGCCGCCGATGACTTTACCATCCGTTCGCAGGCTGAGATGATGGAGACAATGTCTACAACGATGGATATGGTGACGCTGATTCTTGTTGTTGCTGCTGCTTTCTCTTTGCTGGTGGCAGGTATTGGTATTATGAATATCATGCTGGTCAGCGTGACTGAGCGTACCAAGGAGATTGGTCTGCGTATGGCTGTAGGCGCCACGGGTGCTGTCATCTCCCTGCAGTTCCTCATTGAATCGGTACTCATCAGTGTGACTGGCGGTCTGCTCGGCATTATTGTGGGATGTAGTGCCAGTGAATTTCTGGTTCCGATGTTTGGAATGCCAAGTAGCGTGCCGGCATGGAGCATCTATGTATCCTTCCTGGTGTGTGTCGTTATTGGTGTTGGCTTTGGCTATGTCCCTGCGGTGAAAGCCGCCCGTATGGATCCTATAGAAGCTATCCGTCATGAGTAAGTATAATTTCAAGATTTCCATGAACAGGAACATTGCCGGTGCCTGTCATCTCACCTTGTGGGCATTCATGTTCCTGTCGCCACTGACGTTTTGGAGAGGAAGGGAGTTTAATTGGACTCACTACATGATGACCTGTATGCAGCCCCTGCTGCTCATGGTGGTGTTCTACGCCAACTACTTGTATCTGGCACCGAAATACTTCGTGTCAGGAAAGCATCGCTACGACTTGATTATCAACGTGGTGATGATTACGACGTTAGGCATCTTCCTACACTATTGGATGAGCTTGGTAAACAATACCTTTGTGCCCCAAATGAGCTGGCGAAGCGAGGACGCTATTGGTACCGTGGCGTATATTCTGCGTGATAGTCTGAACCTGTCAGTCTTCGCAGCAGGTGCTACTGCACTGGCTGTGGCGCGTCGATGGGTCACCACAGACCAGGAACTGCAAAAGGCAGAGGCCGCACGTGTAGAGGCCGAACTGACCAATCTGCGCAATCAGATTAACCCGCATTTCCTGCTCAATACCCTGAACAATATCTATGCGCTGACGGCAATTGATTCGGAAAAGGCGCAGGATGCCATCATGCAATTGTCGAAGATGCTGCGCCATATGCTTTATGACTACCAACAGCCTACGGTGCCGTTAAGGGATGAGGTGGATTTCACCAGAAACTATGTCGGCCTAATGAAATTGCGCTTGCCGCAGTCTGTCGATGTGTCGTTTTCTGTCAATTGCTCTTCGTGTAATCTGGAGGTAGCTCCTCTGATATTCATCTCTGTCGTAGAGAATGCCTTTAAGCATGGGGTAAGTCCAACGGAACCAAGTTTTGTACATATCAAGTTTGAGATAGATAAAGAACAGAAGCGTGTAACCTGTGATATCCGCAACTCCAATTTCCCCAAGACGGCACAGGACCGTAGCGGGCATGGTATAGGACTGCAACAGATGCAGCGCCGACTGGAACTGTTGTATCCTGACCGGTATGAATGGAAAAAGGGTGTCACGGAAGATGGAAGAACTTATTTTTCGCATATAGTTATTAATACTTAAATCTAATAGAGAATGATATTATCTTGTGCCATTATTGATGACGAACCACTGGCAGCAGGCCTGTTGGAGAGCTATGTAAAGAAGACACCTTATCTGGAACTGAAAGGGACTTATAACAGTGCGGTAACGGCAATGCGTGACCTAAGGGAGAATCCCGTCCAGTTGCTGTTCCTGGATATTCAAATGCCAGAACTCAGTGGCATAGAGTTTGCCAAGATCCTGCCACGTGAGACAAAGATCATATTCACTACGGCCTTTTCACAATATGCCATCGAAGGCTTCCGTGCCAATGCCCTTGACTATCTGATGAAGCCCATCAGCTATCAGGACTTCCTTAAATCCACGGATAAAGCCCTCGACTGGTTCTCTGTGCTGGTAAAGCAAGAGACGAGCAAGCGTGACCGTTTCCTCTTTGTCAAGAGCGAATACAAGTTGCTGCGTGTTGACCTGGACGATATCCTGTATATTGAGGGACTCAAGGACTACGTGCGCTTCTATCTGGAATCGGGCGAGAAAGTGGTGTCGCTCATGTCTATGAAGCGGTTGGAGGACTGTCTGCCCCATCCTGAGTTCCTGAGAACACACAGAAGTTATATCGTCCATATGTCAAAGGTGCAGTCTATCGATCGCTTGCGTGTGGTCTTCGGTGACCAGTACATACCCGTTTCCGATAACTATAAGGATGAGGTCATGAGCTATCTCGACCAGCATACGTTGGTGTAGGGAAGTGATAAATGAAAAGTGATAAGTGATAAGTGGGTTTGACAAAATCAGAAGAAGAGACTGCCGGCATTGAAAAAAAAATAAAAAAAAACTGTGGCGGTAGCAAATTCTTCATTCTTCACTTTTCACTCTTCACTTTTTTTTGTATCTTTGCGCTCGGAAAATTCAAATTCATTATTTTATAATAAAATTTTATTATGGTTAACTACAAGGATTTGGGTCTCGTAAATACCCGCGAGATGTTCAAGAGAGCAGTGGCTGGTGGCTATGCTATCCCCGCTTTCAACTTCAACACAATGGAGCAGATGCAGGCCATCGTGATGGCTGCTGTTGAGACAAAGTCTCCTGTTATCATGCAGGTTTCTAAAGGTGCTCGTAACTACGCTAACGCTACTATCCTCCGCTATATGGCAGAGGGCGCTGTGGCTTATGCAAAGGAACTGGGCTGTGAGCATCCTGAGATTGTGCTTCACCTGGACCACGGTGACAGTTTCGAGCTCTGCAAGGACTGTATCGACATGGGCTTCTCTTCAGTAATGATCGACGGTTCTTCACTCCCATACGAGGAGAATATCGCACTGGCAAAGAAAGTTGTTGACTACGCACATCAGTTCGACGTAACCGTTGAGGCTGAGCTTGGCGTGCTGGCCGGTGTTGAGGATGAGGTATCAGCTGCTGAGTCACACTACACCAAGCCCGAAGAGGTTATCGACTTCTCTACCCGCACAGGTTGCGACTCTCTGGCAATCTCTATCGGTACTTCTCACGGTGCTCACAAGTTCACTCCTGAGCAGTGTACACTGGTGAACGGCGTGCTGGTTCCACCCCCATTGGCATTCGACATCCTCGCTGAGATTGAGAAGAAGCTCCCCGGATTCCCCATCGTGCTCCACGGTTCTTCTTCAGTTCCTATGGAAGAGGTTAACACTATCAACAAGTACGGCGGTAAGCTCGAGGCAGCTATCGGTATTCCCGAGGAGCAGCTCCGCAAGGCTGCAAAGAGCGCTGTTTGCAAGATCAACATCGACTCTGACAGCCGTCTGGCCATGACTGCTGCTATCCGTAAGCACCTGGCTGAGCATCCTGGAGACTTCGATCCTCGTCAGTATCTGAAGCCCGCTCGTGAGAACATGAAGAAGATGTACATCCACAAGATTGTGAATGTGCTCGGTTCTGACGGCAAGCTCGCTCAGTGCTAAGCTAAGGGAAAAGTTAATTGTGAAAAGTGAAAAATTTGCTACCGCTGTCCTAATTGAAGGTGCGCGGTAGCAAATTTTTCACTTTTCACTATTAACTATTACCTTTAATTAATCATTTCGGTTGTTCAGCCTCCAAGCGTTCTACGGCACCTGTTGTTGGATTCAGCCAAAGGTGGGTGGTGTAGTGCTTGTTGAAGAGATCGCCGCTGAGCAACTCCACGTTGCCAAACTGTGCGGCAGGCAGTTCTGTGTTAAACACGGCATCAATGCCTTGGTACAAGGTAATGCGCATACGTCCGGGAACATTCACATAGACACCGGCCTCGAAAGCCTTTTTCTTAGCTTTGGCACCATTGTCTTCAATTGTTTTCGGAATGCTCCGCAAATCTTCTACACTGATATAATAAGGTGCGCCCGACAAGTCGTCTGTATCAACAAGGCCATCGACTTGTGACAGTCGGAACAGCAACTGGCGGTCAAACGATCCGTCGGGACATACTGTCAGTGAATGTTCTGTGGTATCGCAATCGTTGGTACCCTTGAACAAACTTGTCAGTGCTTCGTCCTGAGTGTCTATCTGATGGAGCATCAGGCGCAGCTGGTCGCCATCCTGTGGCATGAAGTCTGCCTGCCCTTTAATCAGCAGGTTGCGATTCTCGCGCAGGTCGTAAATCTCCTGTGCCGTCAACTGTGCCATCTTTGCCGTACTGCCAGCCGACAAGATCTCTTGAGTGAGGAGCTGACGTGGATTCGTGCGCTGCTTCTTCGGGTAAGACTGAAAGGACTTTGGCTCCTTGATGGCTGTTGGCTCTGCGTTGATGGCCAGCAAGCGTCCGTCATCCGACAGCGCCACGTTGGCAGCTACGGTCTTGGCGTTGAATCTGATGGCATATTTCTTGGTTGTGTCAGGTATTGCTACGGGAATCACCTGGTAGTTGATGATGCGATATTGCGTGCTGGGTTCCTGTGCTATGTCCTTTAATCTCATGAACCGTTGCGCATAAGCGGCAAAGTCACCGGGCTTGTAGGTGGTCTTCTCAATCTGCATGGTAATGCGGAATGCCGTCTTCGGCAGGAAATAGATGGCTCCCTCGGGAGTCACGCCTGGCTGATAATCCGTCAACTGTGTCTGAGCGTTTAGTGCTCCGCTAAATAATAGACAAAGAATAATTGATGTAAAATAGCGTCTCATCTTCTATTTGTTAATACTTTTTACTTTTTCAACTTTTCACTTTTTCACCTTTAAAAACGCCTTTGGCAGGTAGTCAATGATATCGCTGGCTATGAGGCTCTCTTCGCCCAGTTCGCGTGCAGCTAAATCACCGGCCAGTCCGTGCAGGTAAACTCCCAGTATGCAGGCTTCGCGTTGATGGTAACCACGTGCCAACAGCCCTGTTAATATGCCGGTAAGCACATCTCCGCTGCCGGCAGTAGCCATACCGGCATTGCCGGTGGTATTGAATACCACATGGCCGTCGGGCATGCAGATGGCGGTGTTGTGACCTTTCAGGATGACATATCCTTGCAACTTCTCAGCCAGTTGGCGTGCTTTGTTCAGTCGCTCATAGCTGTCGATGCACTGTCCCTCCATTCGGTCCAGTTCCTTGGGGTGGGGGGTCAGAATGATACCCTTTGGCAACTGTTGTATCCATGCGTGTCGGGCTGCCAGGATGTTCAGTGCGTCAGCATCGGCTACGGTAGGACACAGGGCCCTGCGCAACTGTGCTATCATGGCAATCATGGTCTGTTCGGAAGTACCGATGCCTGGTCCCACGCCCACTGCCTGGAAATTGTCGGTAGGTACCGCTTCGGAGAATGTCGTCTCTTCACGGTCCAGGTTCAGAATGGCTTCAGGGATGGCGGCCTGCAAGACTGGCGCATTACGTTTGGGCGTGTGGATGGTCACCTTTCCTGCTCCAGCCCGCATACAGGCCTTGGTAGCCAAGACGGCAGCCCCCGCCATCCCATAGCTGCCGGCCACCAGCAATGCGTGCCCCATCTGTCCTTTATGTGCAAAGGCGTTGCGTGGCTTCAGCATCTGTCTGATGTCGCTTTCCTCTATGCAGGTGAAATGGGCATCGGTATTCTCGATTCCCTCTTTGCTCAGTCCGATGTCCAGAGTCTTTAGTTCTCCAATGTACTGCTGGTTCTCGGCAAATAAGAACGACAGTTTGGGCTGTTGCAGTGTGAGCGTGAGGTCGGCGTGTATGATGTTGGCTCTGACATTATATGCGTTGTCCTCTGTCATCAGACCGGAAGGCACATCGATGCTCACGATGGTGGCTGCCGATGAGTTGATGTATTTGACCAATGCGGCGAACCCTCCTGCCAAAGGCTTGTTGAGTCCGGCACCAAAGATGCCGTCGATCACCAGTGTCCCCTTCTCCAGATGTGGCGGGTCGAACTCCACCGTCACCTCAGTGAACAGGGCTTTCTTCTTAATCAGGCGGTCTTTGTTCTCGGCACAGTCGGCAGAGAGATGGCCGGAGATGTTAAACAGATAGGTCTTCACCTGATAGTTCATTTCTATCAGCATACGTGCCACGGCCAGCGCGTCGCCGCCATTGTTGCCTGGTCCGGCAAAAACAACCACAGGCACGTCGTTCATCCATTTCTCGGTGATAGCCTGAGTGATGGCATGGGCAGAGCGTTCCATCAAATCAATGGCCTTGATGGGTTCGTGCTCGATGGTATATTTGTCGATTTCTTTTATCTGAGAATGCGTAAAAATCTTCATAACGATGCAAAAATACTAAATAATTGGTAATATATGACCATTTTTCGCATTTTTTTTTGTAATTTTGCATCAAAATCAATAAAATACGGTCTATGAGTAGAGTAAAGGTTTTAGATAAGACGTTCGAGACGTCTATGCCCGAGGCACAAATAAAAGCTCGTGTAAAAGAGGTGGCTCAACAGATTTCCAAGGATATGGAGGGTAAGAATCCTTTGTTCCTGGCAGTACTCAACGGTGCCTTCATCTTCGCTGCCGACTTGATGCGCGAGATGACCATTCCCTGCGAGATATCATTTGTAAAGCTGGCATCCTATCAGGGTACGATGTCTACGGGTAAAATCAAGGAGGTGATGGGTATCAACGAGGATTTGTCCGGACGTACTGTGATTATCCTCGAGGACATTGTGGAGAGCGGCCTGACTATTCGCCAGATGATTGACTCGCTCGGCACCCGTAACCCAGCTTCTATTCATGTATGCACGCTCTTCTTTAAGCCGGAGAAACTGAAGGAAGACGTGAAACTCGACTATGTGGCCTTCGAGATTCCCAATGACTTCATCTTGGGCTATGGATTGGACTATGACCAGCAGGGACGTGGATTGAAGGACCTGTATACGCTGGTCTCGGAATAACGACGTAACGTCATCACGACGTAACGTCATCATGATATAACGTCATTACGACATAACGAAATAACGACTAAAAACGACTGGATTATGAAGAATATTGTGATTTTCGGTGCCCCTGGCTCAGGTAAGGGCACACAGAGCGACAAACTGATTGAGAAGTATGGCTTAGAGCATATCTCTACTGGCGATGTGCTTCGCGCTGAAATCAAGAACGGCACCGAGCTGGGCAAGACGGCCAAACAGTTCATTGACAATGGACAGTTGATTCCCGATGAACTGATGGTCAGCATCCTCGCATCGGTTTATGACTCGTTTGGCCGTGAGCATAAGGGTGTGATCTTCGATGGTTTCCCCCGTACCATTCCACAGGCTGAGGCTCTGAAACAGATGCTCAACGAGCGTGGCGATAAGATTGCTGCCATGCTGGAACTCGACGTTCCAGAGGATGAACTGATGAAGCGTCTTATCCTGCGCGGACAGCAGAGCGGTCGTGCCGACGACAATGAGGAGACCATTAAGAAGCGTCTCGTGGTTTATCACAACCAGACGGCACCCCTCATTGAATGGTATGCCAAGGAAGGCCTGCACTATCATATCGATGGCTTGGGCGAACTGGACCGTATCTTCGCAGACATCTGCAAGGTGGTTGATAATATCTAGTCTGACTAGTAGAACTAGTAATTCTAGTGTTTTATGGAGAGTAATTTCGTAGACTACGTCAAGATTTTATGCCGCTCTGGTAAGGGCGGAAAGGGCAGTATGCACCTGCGCCATGTGAAATACAACCCCAACGGCGGTCCCGATGGCGGTGACGGCGGTAAGGGTGGTAGCATCATCCTGCGTGGAAACCATAACTTCTGGACGCTGCTCCATCTAAAGTACGAACGCCATATCTTTGCAGAGCACGGTGGAAACGGTGGGCGTGACAAGTGTCACGGCACTGACGGCAAGGATGTCTATATCGACGTGCCGCCAGGAACGGTGGTCTATAATGCCGAGACGGGAAAGTTCGTATGCGATGTGGCCTATGACGGACAGGAGGTGATGCTCTTGAAGGGCGGACGCGGTGGACTGGGTAATTTCCAGTTCCGTACAGCCACCAATCAGGCTCCCCGCTATGCGCAGCCTGGCGAACCCATGCAAGAAATGACGGTTATCCTGGAGTTGAAACTCCTGGCTGATGTCGGACTGGTGGGTTTTCCCAATGCAGGCAAGTCAACGCTGGTCAGTGCCTTAAGTAATGCCAAGCCAAAGATAGCCAATTATCCCTTTACCACGATGGAACCCTCGTTGGGTATCGTCGGTTATCGCGACGGCAAGTCGTTTGTGATGGCTGATATCCCAGGAATTATTGAGGGTGCTTCGGAAGGAAAGGGCTTGGGCCTGCGTTTCCTGCGGCATATTGAGCGCAACTCTTTGCTGCTCTTCATGGTACCGGGAGATGCCGACGATATCAAGCGTGAATACGAAATACTGCTCAATGAGTTGCGGAAGTTCAATCCAGAGATGCTCTCTAAACATCGGGTACTGGCTGTCACTAAGTGCGATTTGCTTGACGAAGAGCTTATCGAGATGCTTCGCAAAGACTTATCCCCCCTTTCGTCCCCCGAGGGGGATGCAAATGCCCAGCAAAGTGATGAAGCCCCCTCGGGGGCAGTAGGGGGGGCTACTTCCGTAGTCTTCATCTCGGCTGTTACAGGCTTTGGTCTCGAAGAGCTGAAGGATGTGCTGTGGCGTGAGCTGAATGCTGAAAGCAATAAGCTACAGGCCATCACCAGTGAGGATACACTGGTACACCGCGACAAAGATATGGCTGTCTTTGCTCAGGAACTGGAGGACGAGGGCGAAGATGAAGACATAGAATATGTTGATATTGAGGACGTTGACGACCTCGAAGACTTTGAATATGAGGATGAAACAGAAGATGGATGAAGTCACTCCCGCGATTTGTCATAACCGTTTTCCTGCTGTTGCAGGCCGCTGTGCCCTCATTGGCTCAGTCGCCTCTGCAGCCCCCAGGCTATCGGTCTGCGATGATTGACTTCGATACCTTCGAGAGCTTTCCCCCATTCCCTTTTAAGACTGACTTCTCGATGCAACGGCCCGCCTTTCGGCCCGTTGTATCGGGAAGTGCGGTTTACGACCCCTTTGGTGGTGGTGAGCAGTTCACCGTTCATCTGAGAAATTTCGCAGATAGCGACTGGTGCTACCTGTTGAGCTCTTCTTCCGTCATCAGCTCTTATGGCGGGCGTGGTGGTGGACATCATTCCGGCACCGATATCAAGAGTTTCCCTAACGATACCATCCGGGCCGTCTTTGCCGGTGTGGTGGTGATGTCGGAACCTTTTGCTGACTATGGCAACTGCGTGCAGATCCGTCACATGAACGGACTTACCACACTCTATAGCCATAATGCCAGGAATCTGGTGCGGACGGGCGATTACGTCGAGGTGGGACAGCCCGTGGCATTAGAGGGTAGCACAGGGCGTGCCACTACCCATCATGTGCATTTTGAGATACGAGTTGCTGGTCGGCATTACAACTCTCAACTGCTCTTCAATCACGACACCCGTCAGCTCCGTCGCCACTCTTTACAGTTCAATCGGAGTGGTCAGGTCACGATTATCAAATAATACTGAAAAAAGTCTGTAAGAAATGCAAAAATATGGAAATTTTTCCGTATTTTTGCAGCAGATTTTTGATAACCGTAAAAACAAACAACTTTATGCAGAAGAAACTATTTTTTCTGGTGTCGTTACTGTTAACTATTTCGTTAACGGCTATGGCACAAGTAACAACTTCCAGTATGACTGGTAAGGTGACTTTCGATTCTGAAAAAGGAGAGGAAGTTATCGGTGCAACAGTAGTGGCCGTACATACGCCTTCTGGAACACGTTATTCGGCAGTGACTAACACCTCAGGTCGTTACACCATCCAGGGTATGCGTACCGGTGGCCCATACGAGGTGACAGTATCCTACATCGGCTTCGAGTCAAAGACCGTTAAGGGCGTTACGCTTGTCTTGGGTGAGACTTACAGGCTTAATGTATGGCTTTCTGAGAACTCTACAGAGTTGACGGAGGTGGTCATCAGTGGTAAGGCATCAAAGTTTGCTGCAGAGAAGACAGGTGCGTCAACGAACATCACGGCAGCACAAATATCGAACTTGCCAACGGTGAATCGCTCTATCACCGACGTTACCCGTCTTTCACCTTATGGGGGCAACGGCATGAGCTTTGCTGGTGGTAATGGTAAAATGACCAACTTTACTGTTGATGGTGCCAATTTCAACAACAACTTTGGTCTTACAGAGAATCTTCCTGGTGGTGGTAACCCCATCTCGATTGATGCTATTGAGGAAATGCAGGTGGTTATCTCTCCTTTCGATGTACGTCAGACCAACTTCATCGGTGGTGGTGTAAACGCTATTACCAAGAGTGGTACCAATACCTTCAAGGGTTCGGCTTATGTCTATCATAAGAACGAGAATATGCAGGGTGACGCTATTGACCGTGAGCAAATCGCCGGTATGCGTGAGCGCGACAAGACCACAACCTATGGCTTTACGCTTGGTGGCCCTATCATCAAGAACAAGCTGTTCTTCTTCGTGAACGGCGAAATGATGAAGTCGCCTACTGTTATCAACCGTTGGCGTGGCTCTGACAATGGCTCTTACGATGAGAAGAACTATATTTCTCGTACATCACTTCAGGACCTGGAGGCTGTGTCCACTTGGATGAAAGACACCTATGGCTATGATACAGGTTCGTGGACAGACTATACACGCGACAAGACCAACTACAAGGTATTGGCCCGTGTTGACTGGAATATTACGGATCGTCACCACTTGTCGGCACGCTATAATTTTACCAAGAACCGCAACTGGTCGATGCCAAGTGCCACAAGTAATGATGGTGTTACTGTACCTTATGGCCGTAACTCACTTTATTCTATGGCCTTCGCTAATTCTATCTATGGACAGGACAATACTGTAAATACTTTCGCACTTGACTTGAATAGCCGCCTGACCGACAATCTTTCTAACGAGCTGATGGTGACCTATTCATATATGGAGGATCCTGTCCGTTTCTCGGATTCGGCTGAGTTCCCCTTCATGGATATCTTTGATGGTGCGGATGGCAACTATATGTCTTTGGGCTATGAGTTGTACACGTTGCACAATGCCGTATATAATAAGGTATGGACAGCTAAAGACGATGTTAAGTATTTCTTGGGCAACCATACGATTACCGCTGGTGTGAACTATGAGTTCCAGCGTGCAGAGAATCACTATCAGCGTAACGGTACAGGCAACTTCAGTTATGGCAGCATTACTGACTTGATGACCTTTGCTACACCTAAGGCGGTGACCTATACCTATGGTTACAATGGTGTTGACGACCCCGCCAGTCAGGTGACCTATAATAAGTTAGGTGTTTACCTGCAGGATGAGTGGAACATGACCGACCGGTTCAAGCTGACTTATGGCTTGCGTGTTGATGGCCTGTTCTTCGATAACAATGACTTGAAGTTCAATGAGGCGATCTATAATTTGGACTATAATGGCCGCCGTATAGATACAGGCAGTTGGCCCTCTAATAGCTACACGTTCTCGCCACGTCTCGGCTTCACATGGGATGTGTTTGGCAACAAGCGTTTGAAGGTTCGTGGTGGTACCGGCCTCTTCTCTGGCCGTATCCCCTTGGTGTTCTTCACTAACCTGCCTCAGGGTTCAGGTATGTTCCAGAACAACTTGAAGATAACAAAAGCAGCAGACTTGGCTCTCTTCGGCGGTCAGCCGCTGAATAATTTCGTAAGCGGTGGGCAGACCTACGACCTTACCACTCGCACGGGCTTACGCCAGTTTATCATTGACAACGGTTTGGGTGAAGAGAATGTAACGACGGGCTCTAAGAGTATCGACACAGGTATCGTGAGCGATTTCAAGTTGCCTCAGGTTTGGAAGTCATCAATAGCTATTGACTACCAGATTCCTGTAAGCTTCCCCTTCACCGTTACGGGTGAGTTTATCTTCAACAAGACGATTAATGGTGTGTATATTTCTGACTGGAGTGTCCGCGACCTTGGTGGCTACGCACGCTTCAATGGTGTTGACAACCGCGCTATCTATCAGAATTACAAGAATACTTATGTCAATGACGCTGGCAATACTGTAGTTTTGCCAACTTCTTATGTGCTTAGCAATACGAGCAAGGGTTATGGATGGACAGGAACCATTGAGTTGAATGCCAAGCCTGCAGAATGGATTGACTTGTTTGCTGCCTATACCCATACCGTTCAGAAGGAAATCACAGGTATGCCAGGCTCTAATGCAAAGTCGGCCTTCATCTACATTCCTTCAGTGGAAGGTCCAAACAATTTGAAACTGCACAATTCTCAGTTTGTTACACCCGACCGTCTGATTGCTGCAGCAACCATTCACGACAAGTGCAGTAATCACTATAGCTTCGTCTACGAGGCCAGCCGTGGCAACTGGGCCTATTCTTATATCCTGTCCAACGATATGAATGGCGACGGACAGCCCTACGACTTGATTTATATTCCTACCGACGGACAGGTTGGCTACTACGATGCCAACGGCAACCTGCAGGGTGGAAAGGACTTCCGCTTCACCTCCAAGGATGATATGACCCGATTCATGGAATTTGTTCATCAGGATGACTATCTGAGCGACCATCAGGGTGAGTATGCCGAGGCATATAGCGGCTATAATCCTTGGGTTCACCGAGTGGACTTCAGCTACAAGCATGACTTCAAGGTTTGTCTGGGCAAGACTACCAATACGCTGCAGTTGAGTCTTGATGTGAAGAACGTACTGAATTTCTTTAATTCATCATGGGGCGTGGCAAAGTATATGAATCCTGCCATTACGGGAACAAACTATGATGCCAAGGTGCTGAAGTATGAGGGTGTAGATGCCGAGGGCTATGCCACTTTCTCTACACCGAAGGCAGTTAGCGGTAGCACTGAAATCTGGCAGCCATATCATAGTGCCGGTCAGTGCTGGTATGCCAGTGTAGGTGCGAAGTACATCTTTGAGGGCAAGCGCGATGCTGATTGTGATTGTGACAACGGTTTGAAGTCCATTGTTAAGGACAATTCTGAGATTGAGCGTCTCAATTCCGAAGTGAATCGCCTGCGTGCTCAGCTTGACTCCCAGACAAGGTAATGGCCGATGTATGCTTGATTGAAGAAAAAGAATAAGTAACCAGAAACAATAGAAGAAAATGAAAATTAAATATTTTTTCCCGTTTTTGCTGGCAGCCTTAGCAATGGTAGTAGTGGGCTGCGATGATGATGACGATGTGGCTCAACTTGGCGACTTGCGCGTGTCACAATCCTTCGTCTCTCTGGAAAAGACCGGTAGCTCTGCCTCAATTACTTTGACGGCAGCAGCCGACTGGACCTTTGAGGCTGACGATATCCCCAGCTGGCTAACTGTCAGCCCTACTTCGGGCGGCGCTGGCCAGACAGTGATCAATTTCTCTGCCCCTGAAACGCTTGAAGGTCGTAATGCGTCGCTTCGTATTGTCAGCGGTTCGTTAGTTCAAGAAGTCAATGTGATTCAGGGAAAGACGGTTGCAACTCTTGCTACCTGCAAGGAAGTGATTGACGGTGCTGACGGCAAGACCTACAAAGTGAAAGGTCACATTGTATCCATCCGCAATACAAAATATGGTAATATTGACATTGCCGATGAGACAGGCCAGATCTATCTGTATGGTACTCTCGACAAGGATGGCAAAGAAGCTAATAATCCAGTGGCAAGCTGGGGACTTGAAGTGGGCGATGTGATTACGGTAGTTGGTCCTAAGACCACCTATAAAGACGTTGTAGAACTGGTAAATGTTGAAGTGGTTGACATCGAAAAGTCACTTGCAAAGATTCTTTCCCCAGCCGACACCTTGAAGAAGGAAGGCGGTGTGTTAGAGGTAAAGGTGGCCTACAAGGGCTTTGCTCTTGCACCTTCGGTTGACGAGGCATATCAGGAGTGGATTCATTTTGCCGGTATGGATATTTGGCAGGGTAAAGAAACCGCTGTAGAGCCTAATCCAGCCGACACGGCTATCGTTCGCTTCAATATCTCTGCTAATGATGCGGGTGAGCGTGCAGGTGTGATTAACTTCTCGACGACAAAAGATGGCTCTACTACTAAACTTAGCTATACATTCGTACAGCAGGGTACTATTTCCGAAGTGACTGTCGGTGACTTCCTCGCTGCCGAGGTAGGCGATGCGCAGTATCGCCTGACGGGAATCGTTTCTAACCTGTATTATTACAAGGAAAACGTAAGTGGCTTCTATATCAAGGATCATACCGGTGAGGTGCTCGTCTACCAACCCAATGGCTTTACCGGCACCGAGGCCAAGGTTGGCGACGTGGTGACTGTAAGCGGAAAGCGTGGTGTCTATAAGGAAACACCTCAGTTGGTTAGCGGCGCCTTGGAGGCAGTGAAGTATGCAGTGACCGAGATCAGCATTGCCGACTTTGTCAATGTTGAGGACAGCAATGAGAAATATTATCTCCTTTCGGGTACCATCCGTCAGACTTCCGAAGACGAAAAGGCTCTGGGTGCCAAGGATGATGTCACTCAATATGGTAACTTCTATCTGGTCGATGCGGCTGGCAATGCCGTCTATGTATATGGTGTGACCAAAGGCTGGGGCGGTGCTAAGGGACAGTTCGGTGAGCTGGGCCTTACCTATGGCGACAAACTGACTATCGTGGCTTATAAGTCTACTTATAAGGGCCTTATCGAGGCTGTCGGAATGTACCTTTCAAGTGAGAAAGCAGCGCAGTAAATGATGCCAATGAGCATCCTTCATATTGTCAAATAGACGATATTACAAAATAAAATCGACCATGTTACTCAGTAATATGGTCGATTTTATTTTGTAATATGGATTATTTTGCAAAGTCTTATGACTTGGAAGGCTCTATCATTTTCCATATTCCGGCAGCACATACACCGCCTACTAACGGCCCGACGATGAAGATCCAGAGGTTGGCCAGTGCTGTGCCGCCCTGGAAGATAGCTGGGGCAATAGAGCGAGCTGGGTTCACGGAAGTACCCGTATAGCGGATGCACACCAGATGAACAAGTACCAGCGACAGGCCAATGGCTAATCCAGCAAAGTTGTTGGTGGCACCGTTGGTCTTGGCAGTGGCTCCAAGCACCACCAGCACGAATACGCAGGTGAAGATGATTTCTGCCAGCAAGCCACCGGCTATTGATACTCCGGCCTGAAGATCGTTGGCTCCTGTTCCTCATAATTGTTAATGATAAGATTTAATTATGGGTTAAACGATTTTTAATTAACAAGGTTCAGTCCTTGATGCTTTCGCTTCTATATAACTAACCGTTATTACAGCTGTTTGTCTGGGAGCGCGGGCATCCTCGCCCGCCACCATTAAAAATAAGGCCTTAGGTTTCCGCCTAAAGCCTTATATATATAATAAGGTGTAAATGCTTAGTTATATTTCAGAATCTGACCGGGACGGAGCGTTACCGTCTTCTTGATGCGGTTCAGATTGCACAGGGCGTTAACGGTAGTGTGGTGTTTTTTGGCAATAGCAGAGAGCGTTTCGCCTTTCTTAACCTTATGGTAGCGCACATCGCCGCTGTTAGCCTGATAGCTGCTCTTAGATGCAGTTTCGTAAAGGCCGTCGCCTCCGCGATAAACGCCACCAGTTCCGCGCAGACGGGTAGCTTCTGCAGATTCCTGATTATAGGTAGAGCGGTTGAAAGTCCACTCGTCGCCAACTACGTCCTGATTCTTGAAGTCAAACATCAGTGCGGGGTTCAGGGCAACACCACAGAGACGGGTCTCGAAATGCAGGTGCGAACCAGTGCTACGACCGGTGTTGCCACCCAGTCCGATAGGTTGTCCGGCACGTACTTCCTCGTTCTCGCCAACCAGATGCTTTGACATATGGGCATAGATGGTCTCCAGTCCGTTGGGGTGACGAATCACCACGTAGTTGCCGTAGCCACGACGCTCGTAGCGAACAACGCGTACCTTGCCGTCGAATGCGGCACGGATGGTATCGCCGATATATACTTTGACATCCAGTCCCTTGTGCTGACGACGCCAGCGGGCACCAAAGTTTGATGTCACCACGCGGTTTGTGGTAGGCATACAGAAGTTGCGAAGGTTGATGCGGAAGGAATCGGGCAGTGCGGTCTGCTTGTGGGCATACAGGTTGTCCCAGTCCTCATAGAGGTCTGCTGCGGGCGATTCCCATACCTCGTTCATCAGGAGCTGCTGCATCATCAGTGAGTCAACTGCTTTAATCTTGCGGTCGATAGGTGCCTGATTTGCTAAAAGATCCTGACCTGCAGCAGGTAACACTGCAAGTGAAGCAAGGGCCATGAAGGCAAATTTCTTTATGTTTTTTATTTTCATAATCGCCGGTTAGTCACTAATTTTGTACAAAGGTAGTAAATATTTATGAGAAATAAGTGTATTAGTAGCAATTATTTGAATACTTTTAACATTATTATTAAGAAATGGCCGCCCAATTAACATTTGTCTTACGTATTTCGCGCAGTCTGTTCCAAAGCATCTGATATTTTGTTGACTGGCATTGCGGGTCTTCATCGATAATCTTCTGTGCCTCGTCGCGAGCCAGTTGCACCAGCTGTCCGTCGCGCGCAATATTAGCTATCTTCAGGTCGAAGGCCATGCCGCTCTGTTGTGTGCCTTCCAAGTCGCCGGGACCGCGTAGCTTCAGGTCGGCCTCGGCAATGCGGAATCCGTCGTTGGTCTCGCACATGATGTCAATGCGCTTGCGGGTGTCCTCACTGAGTTTGTAGGTTGTGACGAGGATGCAAAAGCTTTGATCGGCACCTCGGCCTACGCGTCCTCTTAGCTGATGTAACTGAGAAAGACCAAAACGCTGGGCATCGAGGATGACCATGACCGAGGCATTGGGTACATTGACACCAACCTCAATAACAGTTGTAGCAACGAGAATCTGTGTCTCTCCAGAGACGAATTTCTGCATTTCCTCTTCCTTTTCTTTGGGCTTCATCTTGCCGTGCACCTTGCTCAGACGGAATTCCGGGAAAGCCTCTCGTAATGCTTCAAAACCCTGTTCCAGGTTCTTCAGGTCTATCTTCTCGCTCTCCTCAATGAGTGGGAATACGATATACACCTGTCGGCCCTCATGTATCTGTCGGCGGATGCCGTCGTAGAGTGAAGTCATGCGGTTGTCGAATACATGGGAGGTACGGATGGGCTTGCGTCCTGGTGGTAATTCGTCGATGATGCTCACGTCCAAGTCGCCGTAGAGTGTCATTGCCAGTGTGCGAGGGATGGGCGTTGCCGTCATCACCAGCACGTGGGGGATGGTGTTCCCGTCGGTCTTTGCCCATAGTTTGGCTCGTTGTGCCACGCCGAAGCGGTGCTGCTCGTCAATGACCACCGCCCCCAGTTGTGCGAATTGCACAGTATCCTCAATGACGGCGTGCGTACCCACAAGAATCTGCACGTCGCCAGAAAGGAGTCCGTCGAGAATCTCCTGTCTGCGCTTACCTTTTACGATGCCGGTGAGCAGTTCCACCCGTATGGGCATCCCTTTCAGGAACTCACGGATGCTTTGCAAATGCTGCTCTGCCAGAATTTCCGTGGGTGCCATGATACAGGCCTGATAGCTATTATCTAAAGCGATGAGCATCGTCATGAGTGCAACCAATGTCTTACCGCTACCCACATCGCCTTGCAGCAGGCGGTTCATCTGTCGGCCAGAGCACATATCCTTCCTGATTTCGTGCATTACACGTTTCTGGGCACCTGTCAGTTCAAAAGGCAGGTTCTTCTGATAGAAATCATTGAACAGCGGGCCGATGCGGTTGAACACAAATCCTCGATATTTGCGTCGCTGGTCGCTGGCATATCTTAAGATATTCAGTTGTACGAAGAACAGTTCCTCGAACTTCATCCTGACGCGTGCCCGTTCCAAGTCTTTCGCGTTCATCGGATAGTGTAGCGTGCGCAGGGCCTTATCGCGGTTCATCAGGTGGAGTGGGGTGGTGATGAAGTCGGGTATGGTCTCTGGGAGTGGGTCTTTCAGCTTTTCCAGAAGCGTCTTGGTCAGTCGCTCCACAGCACGGGAGTTCATGCCCATCTTCTTCATCTTCTCCGTGGTGTTATAGTAAGGCTGCATACCCATCGTCGACAGTTCCATGTTCTCCGCAAGGTCGATATCGGGATGCTGCACCTGAATGCGGTTGTTGAAGACGCTGGGCTTGCCAAAGACGAGATAGTCTGTGCCTATTTTGTAGTTCTGCTTGGCATATTTGCCACCGTTAAACCACACCAAGTCCATAATACCTGTACCATCAGAGAAATGAGCTACCACACGCTCCTTGCGAGGCCCCATGTCAAAGGTCTCGAAACTCAATATGTGTCCTACGACCTGCACGAACGGCATATCGCCAGTCAGCTCGCGTACACTATAGATCTTCGAGCGATCTACGTATTTGTAAGGGTAATACTCGAGCAGGTGGCCGTAGGTCTCAATGCCCAGTTCCTGGCTGAGCGTCTTACGGCGGTTGGGACCTACGCCAGGTAAGAATTTGATGTCCTGATCGAGTATATTCATTTAAATGAGGGTTTCTGCTATCTTGAGGTCGAAGGGAGTCGTGATCTTGATGTTCTCACGGTTGCCCTCCACCATGGAAACCTCGTGACCGTATGCCTCTACAACAGAGGCATCGTCAGTAAAGACTTCCGAATAGGGCTGGTGATTAGCGGCCTTTAACAGCTGTATGTCAAAGCATTGCGGGGTCTGCACCAAGCAATAGTCGCTGCGTAGTACGTTTTGTTGTGATGGGATATGCCGTAAGGTCTCTACAACAGGCGTTACGGGAATGACAGCTTTCTTCGTTCGTGCTGTCTCGAAGCAGTTGTTAATGACCTCAACAGAGACGAAAGGACGGACACCATCATGCACACCAACTACACCCTTTGAGTCATCTGGTACTTTTGCCAAACCGTTTTGTACGGAGTGGAAACGTGTCTCTCCACCATTCGCCAATAGGTAGAAGCCTCCCCCTGCCCCCTCCGACGGGAGGGGGAAATGGTACTGTTGGCAAAGCTTTCGCCAATAGTCTTGCTGACTTTCTGGTAATACAAGGATAATCTGCAGCTCCTTGGAATACTCACGGAAACGCTCCAGTGTGCGCATCAACACAGGCTTCCCTCCAATAGGAAGGAATTGCTTGGGAATCTCGCCACCCATGCGCAGGCCCTTTCCACCGGCTACAATGATCACATAATCCATAGCGGAAGCAAATTATTCACTTTTCACTATTACTTTTTACCTTGCATTAAATGCACAAATCGCATACCATCGGCAATCTGGTCGCTCACCTCCTTGCTGACCAGCTGACTGAGCAGTTCGTAGGCAAAGGGAAAGGCGGCAGCAGGACCTTCGGCAGTAGTGATGTTGCCGTGGACAGTCACCAGAGCACCGGTATAGCGGACACCATCGCCGAGCATCCTCTCAAAACCGGGATAGCAAGTGGCGTTGCAGCCTTCTAACAGTCCCATTTGCCCTAATACCACGGCGGGTGCGGCACAGATGGC